>ERZ746981.85-NODE-85-length-81033-cov-38.018924_pt1 | contig 81033 bp, 63 predicted proteins | sample MGYA00374948_ERZ746981 | MGnify/ENA primary metagenome ERZ746981 (study PRJEB28757, sample SAMN06711160) | food metagenome | host: microorganism | place: China:Harbin | collected 2017-01-30 | study: EMG produced TPA metagenomics assembly of the Analysis of Microbial...
TTGATCTCATCAGGTTATCGCAAACCCATGAATCATAATCCACTGAAATCACTCAACTCATTTTCGGTCAGACACTTGGGTGACAAGGCATAATACGCTGTCATTCGGGGACTGGTACCAATATACGGATTACAGTGTCCTGAACGATTATGGTGTGGTCAATGACGCGGGCGATACGGTCGGGGGATACAACCCGATCCGCCTGCCGTCGGGGCGCGTGCTGGCGACAGAGGACATGAGCTATATACAGCAGGTCAATACGCTGTATATCGCCGATACGTTCAGGGCATTTAACGACCGTCTGGTCATCAATGCGGCGTTCAAGGCCTCAATGGTCGGGCGTTCCGTCACCAACGACATTCCCGGCACGCAATACAGCAACAACAAGAATTATTTCGAGCCCCTGCCACAGGTTTCCCTGACCTATTTCATCACCCGCCATGACCAGGTCTATGTCAATGGCACCACGTCATATCGCATGCCCGCGTCGGCCAATGCGTATATCGACAGCTACAGCCTGACATCGCCCAAGCCCACGACGACGATTGGCAACCTGAAGCCCGAATATGACATCAGCGAGGAAGTCGGCTATCGGCACACGGGACTTTTCAATGTCTCGCTTGCGCTGTTCAACATGAACCTGACGAACCATCAGGTCAGCTCGTCCGAATACCTGCCCGGTGACAATTACCTGACCAGCGTCCCGCTGAATGTCGGGGGGGAGACGATCCGGGGCGTACAGGTCGAATTCGGCATGAAGCCATGGCATCATTTCAGCCCCTATCTGTCGGGGCAGTTCCTGCATGCCACCACGGACAATAATTTCAACGCCGGCACAGATTACCTGCCCACGGCAGGGAAAACCGCGATTGCCGCGCCGAAATTCTCAGGCTCCATCGGGTTGCAGTATGATGATGGGCATTATTTCGGGAATGCCAACATCCTTTATGTGGACAAGCAATATTCGGCGCTGATGGATAACGCCGCGATGCCGTCCTACATCACCGCCAACCTGACGCTGGGTTATCGCTTCCACAGCTTCTCGCGCTTTCGTTCGCCACAGATTCAGGTCAACATCATGAATGTGGGCGACAATCATTACCTGTCGGCGGTGTCGGGATATGGCGGCACGGCAAAGGCGATGAAGGGCATGAACGGAACCGCCGTCAGCGCATCGACACCAAGCTATTTCGCCGGGGCGCCATTCGCGGTCGTGGCCAGTGTTTCAACAGGGTTTTAAGACGATGTTTGCATTCATCCTGCGCCTGTCAGCAATTTTCATCGCCCTTCTGGTCATGGCAGAGGTGGCATGGGCCGGTGATGCCGCCCAGACTGGTGCCCCGGTTGCCGCTGCGGTGGGCGCTCCGGTGGGCACCGCGATTGGCGCCCCGGCAGACGCCCCGGCGGAGGCCGCGCCCGCCGCCACGGTCCTGACCCGCATGGAGGCGCAGGAGGCGCATCAGGGCGTCACCAATGACGCAAAATATGTCTATGCCATTTCCAACAGCACCATTGGCAAATATGACCGCGCCAGTGGCCGGCATGTTGCATCATGGTCGGGCGACCCGCAGGTGTTCATCCATATCAACAGTTGTGAAATGGTGGCAGGGCAGATGGTCTGCGCCATGTCGAACTTTCCCAACGTCCCGATGACCAGTTCGGTTGAATGGTTCAATCCCGTGACGATGCGCCATGTCCGCAGCCACAGCTTTGGCCCCGGCCATGGGTCGCTGACATGGATCGACTGGCATGACGGGTTCTGGTGGGCGTGCTTTGCCAATTACACCGCCAGCGGGGGAGAGGTCGGCCGGGGCACGGAATCGACACGCCTTGTGAAATATTCGCCGGATTTCGTGGAACGCGAATCATGGCTGTTCCCGCTGGATGTTCTGAAACGTTTTGGGGATTTCAGCGCATCGGGTGGCCGGTGGGGCCGTGACGGGATGCTGTATGTGACGGGGCATACGCGCCCTGAAATGTATGTGCTGCGCCTGCCCGATGCGGGGGGGCGGCTGGTGCATGTCCGCACGATCACCCTGCCCACGGGCGGGCAGGCCTTTGACTGGGACGCCACGCGCCCCGGCACCATCTGGACCATCAGCCGCGATAAGGCGGAACTGGTGCAAAGCCGCCTGCCCTGATGATATGGGGCCATGGCCGCCCATCCCTGGGGGATGACGCCATGGTTCCCAAAGAGCCATGACCTGTGGCCGGGGGGAGGGTATGCATCCCCCCGGATGTCGTTTACTGTTCGGTACAGGTGGCCGGGTCGGGGCCGGTGCGGTGATTGCCGTCGAGTGTGGCGAGGTCGCGCATGTCCGCATCCGATAGTTCGAAATCGAAAACCTCGATATTGGCTTTCATGCGGGCGGGATGCGCGCTTTTGGGCAGGGGAACCGCGCCCATCTGCACCACCCATCGCAACAGGACCTGTGCCGGGCTGCGGTTGTGGCGTTGCGCCACGCGCCCGACGACGGGGTTTTCCAATATGGCGCCACGGCCAAGCGGGCTCCACGCCGCGGTCAGGATGCCCAGCTTTTTGTGCAGGGCCACGGATTCGGCCTGTGCAAAATCGACATGCATTTCGATCTGGTTGACCGCCGGGGTCACGCCGGTGGCGTCGATGATGCGTGTCAGGTGTTCGGGCAGGAAGTTTGACACCCCGATGGAGCGTACGCGCCCGTCCTTTTGCAACTGTATCAGGGCCTTCCAGCTTTCGACATACTGGTCCTTCATCGGCAGGGGCCAGTGGATCAGGTAAAGGTCGATATAGCCCATCTTCAGCCGTTGCAGGCTGGTGTCGAACGCGCGCAGGGTGCTGTCGTACCCCTGGTCGCGGCCCCGCAGCTTGGTTGTGACGAAGATGTCGGGGCGGCCCACATCAAAGCTGAGCAGGCCGGTGCCGACGCCGGATTCGTTGCCATAATTGGCGGCGGTGTCAAACAGGCGGTATCCGCATGACAGGGCCTCACGCACCGCCGTTTCGGCCTGCGGGTTGTCCAGCGGGTATGTGCCGTATCCGATCGCGGGGATCTTATGCCCGTCATTAAGGGGCAGCAGGGGGATGTTGTGCATGCTCGGTTCCTTCGCCTCGCTAAGTGTCCGGCCTGCGGGGGCGACATGCTGCGCCCCGACGCGTGGAGCGACCGGAGGGATGGAGTAGCCTGTCCCCAACGTAACGCCTTGAGGGTGGATCGGTTTAATGCCCGGTTTTCAGGACAGCCCTGCGTATGCTTCATTGTGGCAAAAGGATGACTGCCATGAATGAACAGACGAACACCCCGACTCCCGATGCGGTGCAGGCGATGCACCGTTCGGTCCTGACACTCGATACCCATGTGGACATCCCATGGCCTGATCGCGGTGATTTCGCCACGGGCGCGGACTCGCGCTGTGTGGATCTGCCAAAATTGCGCGAAGGCGGCATGGGGGCCGCCTGCCTTGTCGCCTATGTGGGGCAGGGCGCGGTTGGGGATGCGGGCCATGCCGCCGCCTCGGCCAAGGCGCTGGCGATGCTCGACGTCATCGCGGGCACGGACGACGTGCCCGGCGTACGGGTGTGCGACAGCGCCGACGCCCTGATGGCGGCGCACCGCGCGGGGGACATCGCGATCATCCCCGCGGTCGAAAATGGCTATACCATCGGGCAGGATATCGGCCTGCTGGCGCGGTTTCGCGAACGTGGCGTGCGTTACATGACGCTGACGCATAACGGGCACAACGCGCTTGCCGATTCCGCGCGGCCGATGACGCACCTTGGCGATGCGGCGGAACCTCATGGCGGCCTGTCGGCGCTGGGGCGCGCGGCGGTGGCGGAAATGAACCGCCTGGGCATGCTGGTGGACGTGTCGCACACGTCGCGCAAGACGATGATGCAGGCCGTGGAACTGTCACGCGCACCGGTTTTCGCCAGCCATTCGTGCGTGCGCGCCCTGTGCGATCACCCGCGCAACCTTGACGATGGGCAGCTTGACGCCCTGCGTGCGTGCGACGGGGTGATCCATATCACCGCCATGGACGCCTTCCTGTGCCCGCGCGATGTGCGCCAGACCCATCGTGTGGGGGTTGCGGATTTTGTGGACCATATTGATTACGCCGTCAGGCGCATCGGTATCGCGCATGTCGGTATTTCGTCCGATTTTGACGGCGGCGGCGGGATCGACGGATGGGCCAGCGCGGCGCAGGCCCCCAACGTGACGGCGGAACTGATGCGTCGTGGTTATGACGCGACGCAGATCGCCGCGCTGTGGGGCGGCAATTTCGTGCGCATCCTGCGCCGTGCGGAGGAGGTGGCCGCATAACGGCCTCCCGTAACCGACCCGGTAACGTACCCCCTGCAAACGTCCATGCCGCCCGCGCGTTGATGCGCATCGGCCGCGCGCGCACCGGCTATCGCACTCTGGATTTGCAGAGGGCAAGGGGCTATACCCGCAACCGTCAAACAGGAAATCAGGACAGGTCATGACAACAGATTACAAGGTCAAGGACATCTCCCTCGCGGGGTGGGGACGCAAGGAAATCGCCATCGCGGAAGGGGAAATGCCCGGCCTGATGGCCCTGCGCGATGAATATGGCAAGTCGCAGCCGCTCAAGGGCGCGCGCATCGCGGGCTGCCTGCACATGACCATCCAGACCGCTGTCTTGATCGAGACACTGACGGCGCTGGGTGCGACGGTGCGCTGGTCTTCGTGCAACATCTTCTCCACGCAGGACCAGGCCGCGGCGGCGATTGCGGCGACCGGCGTGCCCGTGTTCGCATGGAAGGGCCTGAGCGAGGACGAATTCTGGTGGTGCATCGAACAGACCATCAAGGGGCCGGACGGCTGGACGCCGAACATGATCCTCGATGATGGCGGGGACCTGACGACCCTGATGCACGAGAAGTATCCCGAGATGCTCAATGACGTGCGTGGCATCTCCGAAGAGACCACGACCGGTGTGCATCGCCTGTGGGACATGGCCAAGAAGGGCCTGCTGAAGGTGCCGGCCATCAATGTCAATGACAGCGTGACGAAGTCGAAGTTCGACAACCTGTATGGGTGCCGTGAAAGCCTGGTGGACGCAATCCGCCGTGGCACCGACGTCATGATGGCGGGCAAGGTCGCGGTCGTCGCGGGTTACGGCGACGTGGGCAAGGGGTCGGCCGCGTCCCTGCGCAATGCGGGCTGCCGCGTGCTGGTGACGGAAATCGACCCCATCTGCGCGCTGCAGGCCGCGATGGAAGGTTATGAGGTCGTGACGATGGAAGAAGGTGCGCCGCGCGGCGACATCTTCGTCACCGCCACCGGCAACGAGGACGTCATTACCATCGACCATATGCGGGCGATGAAGAACCGCGCCATCGTGTGCAACATCGGGCATTTCGATTCCGAAATCCAGATCAACGCGCTGCGCAACTTCACGTGGGAAAACATCAAGCCGCAGGTGGACGAGGTCGTCTTCCCCGATGGCAAGCGCCTGATCGTCCTGTCCGAAGGCCGTCTTGTGAACCTGGGCAACGCCACGGGCCACCCGTCCTTTGTCATGTCCGCGTCGTTCACCAACCAGACGCTGGCGCAGATCGACCTGTGGACCGCACCTGCGGGCAAGTATGAAAACAAGGTCTATACCCTGCCCAAGCATCTCGATGAGAAGGTGGCGTTCCTTCACCTTGCCAAGGTGGGTGCCCACCTGTCGAAGCTGACGCCCAAGCAGGCCGAATATATCGATGTGCCCGTCGCCGGGCCGTTCAAGAATGATCTGTATCGTTACTGAGGCCGGTTTCCCTGCTATAACAAACCCGAGAGCCCCGGCAGCCCTGCCGGGGTTCATCAGGAAACAAGGAACGATTGCATGAGTATTTTTGGCACCATCCTGTCCAAGATCTTTGGCTCGTCCGAAGCAAAGGCGGCAACGCCCGCCGCTGCCGCCCCCGCCGCGGGCGCTGCGGCCCCTGCTGCCGCGACCCCGGCCGCCCCGGCTGCTGCCCCCGCCGCCCCGGTTGACGTCAACGCGGTGCTGAGTGCGATGGCCGCGAAGAACCCGGAAAAGCTGAACTGGCAGACCTCCATCGTCGATCTGCTCAAGCTGCTGGGCCTCGACAGCTCCTTTGCCGCGCGCAAGGAACTGGCGGCGGAACTGCATTATACCGGTGACACGAACGACTCGGCCGCGATGAACATCTGGCTGCAGGCGCAGGTGCTGCGCAAGCTGGCGGAAAATGGCGGCAAGGTCTCTCCTGACCTGATGAAGTAATCTTCACGCCCGGCTTTGGGGCGGAACCGGGTGGCCCGCGCTGGCCATCCCGGTTCCGCCTTTTTTACGTACCCCGCCTTATGCCGCGTGCCCTGTCCCGTATGTCCGGTCGGGCCCCCGTCGCGTGCTGTTGCGCCGTTGGGGCCATCGTGCAAGATGGGGACGCCTGCCTGCGGCCTTCCGGATACAGCGCCCATGTCCGACATGTTTTCCCCTGTCCCGAACGCCCCCCTGCACGAGGCCGCCGCCCCGTTCCCCGAGGCGGACGGCCTGGTATGGGCCATCGCGTGCCGTCCCGGTCACAAGCCGGAGAAGCTGGATGCAGGACAGGTTGCGCATGCGTTGGCCGGGGGTGCGCCCCCGCTGCCTGATGCGTGGGTATGGCTGCATTACGATATCGTCCACAGCGCCACGCGCGCCCGCGTGCAGGAGATCCCCTGCCTGCCGGAAGAGGCGCGCGAGGCGTTGGGCAATATCGACCGTGGCACCCGGCTGGAGGTGGAAGGCGACATCGTGTACGGCGCGCTGCCCGGTTTTGACGACAGCATGTCCGAAGATGACAAAAACCTGTCGGCATGGCGGTTTGCGGTGCTGCCGGGGCTGCTGATCACCACCCGCCGCCAGCCGGTGCCGGCGCTGGGGCTGGTGTACCGTTATATGCAGCGGGGCGAGCCGTTTGCCTCCCCTGCGGAGGTGGTGGACCGCACGCTGCTGGAATTCGCGGATACGGTGCGGCGTAACATCGCGCTGCTTGACGATCACCTTGACCGGGCGGAAGACCTGCTGCTGACGCTGGACCAGCATACGGATTTCGGGCGCATCAGCGGCCTGATCGGGCGGGTGCGGCGACGTTCGACCGAACTGCGTCGTGTCATGTCCCCCGTCGACCGCATGTTCCGTAGCGAGGACCTCGAACTGCCCGAATGGGCGGAAGACGACCTGCGTGACCGTTCGCAGCGCCAGATTCACGCGGCCCTTGATGACCTGCTCGCCCTTCAGGACCGTGCGCGCTCGTTGCAGGATGAACTGGCGTCGGGGCAGGCGGAAGAGACGAACCGGCGGCTGTATACCGTGTCCATCGTGACGACGCTGATGCTGCCCGCGACGTTCGTGACCGGTTTCTTTGGCATGAATACCGGTGGCATGTTCCTGGCCGAAGGGCGCGCCGGCACGGTGGAGGCAGGGTGCATCTGCTTTTTGTTCATGGTCATTACGTGGCTGCTGCTCAAATTGATGAAGCTGCTATAGGGCGCGTACCGGGCGGCCCATCCGGGTCCCGCTTGCACAGGGCGGTTTGCACAGGGCGGGCTTGCACCGCCCCCCCGGTCATGGGGCACGCAGGGCAGGGCTGACGGCGTTGCATCGGTCCTGTGGGGTGGTGTACAAGGGGGCGCCGCCATTTCATCGCGATGGTGGACCCTTTCCGGCATGCCGGACCATCGCAACAGGATAACAGCGGCCCATGTCATCTTCGCTTCTGGCGGAAATTCCTGCCTGGCCCCTTTCGCGGTCATGTTCGCGGGCGGGGCGGTGGCTTTCGCTGGCGCTGCTGGTGGCGCTGGCGGCCTGCGCGGGTAAACCGCACGAGGCCGCGATGTCGGATGCGCAGATGATGCAGGAAGCCGACGCCTATCGCGCCCGCGCGCGCCAGAACTATACCCCGCCCGGTCCGCCAGAAGATCCGTGGGGGCCGTATATTACCGAGGCGGCGCAGCGTTTCGATGTGCCCGAACTGTGGATACGTGCGGTGATGCAGCGTGAATCCGGCGGGCAGCTTTTCCATAATGGGCAGTTCGTGACGTCGCAGCCCGGTGCAATGGGGCTGATGCAGCTCATGCCCCCCACCTATGACGAGATGCGCCGGCGTTACAACCTTGGGCCGGATGCCTATGAACCGCATGACAACATCATCGCCGGTACTTCGTACCTGCGCCAGATGTATGACATCTATGGCTCGCCGGGGTTCCTTGCGGCCTATAACAGCGGGCCGGGGCGTCTGGATGATTTCCTTGACCGCAGCCATACGCTGCCGCGTGAAACACGCGAATATGTGGCCTTTATCGGCCCGCGCATCGCCGGTGTGTCGCCGGTCAACCGTTCACAGGCCGACCTGATGATCGAGGCCAGGGCACAGGCCCGCGCGCAGGCCCGCGCGCAGGGTAGCACCCGGCATGGGCGTGGCGGGCGGCAGGTGATCGGCGCGGACCAGCCATTGCAGGTGGCCGAGGCCCCGTCGGCTGAAAGCGCGGCCGTCCGTGCGGCATGGAGCGCGCGCGCCAGGGCGGGGCAGTTGCCGATGTCGGCGGTGGGCGCGCATCCCACCATCGTCATGGATGCCGCCAACTGGGCGGTGCAGGTCGGGGCCTACGGATCGCGCGGACAGGCGTTGCAGGCATTGCAGCATGCCCGCGCCAACGCCGCGCTGCATGGCGCGCGTGAACAGGTTGATTCGGTCACGGCGGGGCGGGGACGTGTCTATCGCGCCCGCCTGCTGGGCCTGTCGCATGCCAGCGCGTTGCAGGCGTGCCAGAAACTGGGCAGTCATGCCTGCCAGGTCATGGGACCGATTTCCGGGTCATGAGGGCACGACGCATGACGCACGATGCATGACGGGATGAAGTGAATGAAATATTTCTACAGGCGTCCGCGATGGTCGTGGACGGGTATTATCGTGCCACTGGTGGGGGTTTTGTCCTTTGCCGGGATTGTCGCATGGTCCACCGCGCGCGCCGCCCTGCCCGCGGGCAGCAATGCGCCGATGTTCGTCGCCCCCGCCGCGCAGGCAGGCAAGGAGTTCAGCTTTCATCTGGCCGATGCGCTGCGTAACGGACCGGTGGTGGTATATTTCTACCCCGCCGCCTTTACGCGTGGCTGCACCATAGAGGCACATGAATTCGCGGATGCGATGGACAGTTACCACGCGCTTGGCGCCAGCGTGATCGGCGTGTCGATGGATGATCTCAAGACGCTGGACCGTTTTTCCGTCAGCGAATGCCATGGCCGTTTCCCCGTCGCGTCCGACCCGTCGGGGTCGATTGCGCGGCTGTATGATTCACGCATGCCGGTGGTCCATTACGCCAGCCGCACGTCCTATGTCATCGCCCCCGATGGCAAGATCATCTTTACCTACAGCGCGCTTTCGCCTGACGAACATGTCCGTCGCACACTCGAGGCGATCAGGGCATGGCGCGCGGGACATGCCCCGGCCCCCTGAATACAGGAGATCGTTTGAAACGTCAGGACCAGCAACCGATTGAAACGGCAGTGGTTTTTTTTGAAGTTTTTTACGGCCCCGTGTAAAGGCGCTGCCTTTTTATAAACAGGCAGCGCCCGGACATTTCGATCATTCCCGAGCAGGCTGTTTGAAAAAACTGTCCCCATATACCACTAAAATCCTGAAAGTTCTTGGTAAAGATTTTCCAGGGTGTCCTGAAAATCATCGCATTTTCAAAAGGTTAAAGTAACGTCTGGAATTTCCCCTTCCATTATCAAGGGGATGTTTTCAAACAGTTCCAGTAGATTCATGAATAGAAGAGTGTTTGAAAACAAAGCATTGATGAAAAAGAAAAGTTTTTGGGTGCCGCCTTTTGATCGAAATAAGGCGGCGTCTTCTGAAGCTTTTTGGAAAAAGCTTCACCAAAAACTTTTATAATTTCAGTATGTTATCAAGAATGACCATTTCAAACAGCTTCTAAGAATCCTGTGGCGCTCTTTCCGTAAACGCGGCATGCCGTGATGTGCGGTCGCGGAGGGTGCGCCTGTTCACGTGCCTGCCTGTCATCTGACCGGCGGGTCATCCCGGATGGCTGTTCGGGATACGTTGCCCAGAATGCGTTGCCCAAGATGCATTGTTCCGAATGCGCTGCCCCAAGATGCGCTGTCCTGAATGCAGGCTTTGGGATGCCCTGTTGGGGATGTTCCGTTGGGGGATGCGCTGTGCAGGGCGCGACGGGGCGGCTTTGCCCCGCATTGACTTGTGCGGTGCGCCCTGCGATGAAAACGGGCCTTTCATGCAAAGGAAGCCGGTGAAAATCCGGTGCGGTCGCGCCACTGTAATGCGGGCATGCATGGCATCATGTCGATGCGCGCACCCTGCCAAGCCAGATACTTTGCATGATATCCTTTCTTCCATCCATCGGGGACGCGATTTCCCCGCAGGAGTCATGAATATGCATATTCCCTTCCTTTTCCCTTTGCCGGTGCGGGCCTGATGGCCGGGCGTGTCCTGCTGCGCGGTATGCTTGCGGGGATTCTCGCGGCGTTCCTCGCCTTTGGCTTCGCGCGGATTGTCGGCGAACCCCAGGTCGATCGCGCCATCGCGTTCGAGGCCGCGCATGACGCGGCCGAAGGTGAACCGCCAGAAGAAGAACTGGTCAGCCGCAAGGTGCAGTCCTCCATCGGGTTGCTGACGGCGTCCGTCATGTATGGCGCGGCGTATGGGGGGGTATTCGCGCTGGCGTTTGCGGTGGCGTTTGGCCGTGTGGGACAGGTATCGCCACGGATGCTGGCGCTGTTGCTGGCGGCGGCGGGGTTCGTGGCGGTCGTGCTGGTGCCCGACCTGAAATATCCCGCCAACCCGCCCGCCGTGGGGAACCCCGAAACAATCGGGCAACGCACCGCGACCTATTTTGAAATGGTCGTCTTCTCGCTCTGTGCGATGATCCTGTCGGTGCTGGCGGGACGGGCGCTGCTGGCGCGTCTGGGGGCATGGTCCGCATGGCTGTGTGGCTGTGCGCTGTTTGTCGTGCTGGTGACGGTGCTGCAACTGGCGCTGCCCACGATCAACGAGGTCCCGGCAGATTTCCCCGCCGCCCTGCTGTGGCATTTCCGCGAGGCCGCCCTTGGCATGCAGGTCGTGTTGTGGGGGGCGCTGGGCCTTGTGTTCGGCCTGCTGGTGGACCGTATGCCCGAACTGCACGGCCACCATGGGGTCGTGCGCGGCTGAGGCGACCGGACAGGTTGCCGGGGATGTTGCTGGCGTCGCATTTTTGGAAAATGCGACGCCTTTTTTACGAGAGCGTTTGAAAACAACTCATTGATGAAAAAGAAAAGTTTTTGGGTGCCGCCTTTCGATCGAAATAAGGCGGCGTCTTCTGAAGCTTCTTGGAAAAAGCTTCACCAAAAACTTTTATAATTTCAGTATGTTATCAAGCCTGACTTTTTGAACAGCCTCTATATAGGGTATCAGGGCCATCCCGCCTGAGGGCTGCGGACGATCATCGTGGGGGAGGGGATCTGCCGCCCGTCATGATCTGTCCACCATGATCCACCTGCCATGATCCGTGCGTCTGGTCTTACGGGGCCTGCATCACGCTGGTCCACAGGGCCTGCAACCTGTGGCGCATGTCGGGTGACAGCTGCGGCAGCATGCGTGTCGCCGCGATCTGTGCCGGCTGGTCTTCCCAATGCAGGGTATTTTTGATCGCGGGGTCAAGCGGCGTGCGCATGTCCGCCGGCATCCCCCAGTAACATGAGGAGGTGGCAAGGTGCGCCTGTGCCTGCGGCGTGCGCAGGTATTTTGCAAACCGCAGCGCCATGTCCTTGCGTTGGGAGGATGAAAGCACCGCCACCGCCTGCTGCCACCGCAACGCGCCCTGCCGGGGAATGAGGTAGGTCAGGGTCGGGTGCGCCGACAGCACCGGCGTCGCCGCCTGCTGCGCAGGGACAGAAGCCGCGGCCGCGGCAGGAACAGGCGCGGCGTCTGCCTGCGCGGGGGGATGCGCGCCGGGCGGCAGGGGCGGGGCATCGGCATCATCGCCATCGCTGTTGGCGCCCTGTACGGCGGCGGGCTGTCCCTTCTGCACCGCGCCGTCATGGCCGATGCCTGCCGTGGTCCATGCGCCGCCCCCCACGACGATATCCACCTGCCCATCGGCCAGCGCCTGCTGTGTCGTGGCCATGTCGCCCACGATGGCGGCATTCGCCCTGAGGGCGACAAGCTTTGCTTGCAATGCGGGGATGTCTTCCGCGCCAAGCTGCGCGGGGTCTTTGCCCAGCGCCAGCGCGACGTAGGAGATCACAGGCAGGTAGGAATCATAGATCGCGATGCGGCCCTGATACTCTGGCTTCCAGATTTCGTTGATATCGGACAATGCCTGTGCCGATACCTTCGCCTGATCGAAGGCAAGGGCGAAATACCCGAATTTTTCCGGCACGGCATACAGGTGCCCGTCGAACGATCCCGCCTGTGGGTCGGCCACGGCGGCGGGAATGCCGGTGGTGGGGAAATCCGCCGCATCCAGTGGCATCAGCATGCCGTTGCGCGCCATGGGCATCAACTCTGCCTCGTCCGTGGCGACAAGGTCCCAGTCACCGGGCTGCGCCTGCTGGATGACCGACATCACGGATTCGACCGCGACGGTGTCGATGTCGCGGAAATGCACCTGCACGGCGTTTGCCTGTTCAAACGGGCGCAGCAGTTCCGGGTCCTCGTGGTCGCAGCTTGTCAGGATGTTAAGCACATCATCGCGCGCCCGGGCCGTGTGGCAGGCAAGGGGCGTGGTGGCAAGCAGAACAGCCGTGGCGGCGGATAACAGGCCGTAACCGGACCATCCGGACATCAGGGGCACTCCTTGGGCTGGTTGGGGGCGCAGGGCACGCAGGGCAAAGGGCATACAGGGCAAGAGGGGAGTACAAGAGGCCCCGCGGCATGGCAGGGCGTGCCAAAGAGGATGTAGGGCCGCGATGCGTGATCGCGTAACCGTGTCATTCATACCTGATAATGCCAGCCTGATAATGCGGGATCTGGAGGATGTGACAAAAAAATATTTTACGGAACCATCGCCGCCTGCCCTTCTCGTTGCGCCCTGCTCTTATCGTTACGCAAAGTATCATCCCCGTCCCATGGCCCCCGGTCGGGGGTGGGCGTACTTGACGCGCCGGGAGGTGGGGGCTACGTCCGACGAAGGGCCGGACGATACAAGGCCGGCGCGCACCCGCACTGCGGTGCAGGCCGCGCGGGTCGGTCCTGCCACAGTGATCGCGACGCCAGTCGGCGCGGTCTGTCCCACCGATCTATGGATAGGGCATGATTGCCGATTTCATTAAGCGCCGCATCCTGCGACGTCGCGATACCTCCACCACACCCACGCCCCAGCCGCACCCCACGCGGGAGCGTCGCGCCCTTGCGCCCGTGACGTCGCGCGATGTCGCGGATATCGCGGCGCTGCGCATCCATCCGCAGGGGCCATGGCGTGAACGCGCACGCACCGCGCGCGGGATCGGTCGCCTTGCCGCCATTACGGTGTGGGTGCCGCTTTCGGTCGGGTTCGAGGCGGTGTTGCTGCTGGTGCCCGGCACGGCGAAAATCCGCTGGACGCGCTTTGTCTGGGGGGGGCTGTGCTTCCTGCTGTCCATGAATATCCGCGTCATCGGGCGCAGGGCCGGGTCCGTGGGCGGCGCGCGTGCCCGTGCGCGCGGCGAACGGCCTGTGATCTATGTCTCCAACCATTCATCGTGGCTTGACGTGCCGGTGCTTGGCACCGTGCTGCCCTCGAACTTCGTGGCCAAGGGCGATATCGAGAAATGGCCCATTATGGGCCTCGTCTCGCGCATTGGACGGACCATCTTCGTCAGTCGCCAGCGCAGCACGACCGGCCGCGAACGCGATGAAATGATGGATCGCCTGATTGGTGGCGACAACCTTGTACTGTTCCCCGAGGGAACGTCGTCGGACGGGTCGCGCGTGCTGCCGTTCATGTCGGCCTTCTTTGCGATTGCAAAGCTGCCCCGCATTCCGCGCGGGCGTGAAAACACGCCGGAGGCCGAGGCCATGCGCCAGCACCCGCCGGGGATGACGCCACTGATCCAGCCGGTTTCCGTGGTGTATGACCGGCTGGAGGGGGTGCCCGTCAACCGTGCCCGTCGCCCGGTCTTTGCATGGTATGGGGATATGGAACTTGGCCCCCATGTGTGGCAGCTGGTGAAATGGCGGTCCATGCGGGCGACTGTCATGCTGCACCCGGCGCTCGACCCCGATGATTTCCCCAGCCGCAAGGCCCTGGCGCAGGCGGCCTGGCGCGCCGTATCACAGGGTGCGGCCGAATTGCGGCAGAACGCGGAACAGGACCCCGCGGCGTGCGAATATGCCTGCCGCCCGCTTGGCGGCCTGCTGCCACAGGATCTTCATACCCCCTGAATGTGCGGCATGCATGCCGCGCAGTGTAAAATAATACCGCGTAAATATTGTAAACATCGTAAACATTGAGGCATATCATGTGTCGTCATCCGCGCAGCGGATATCGTGGGGCATGATGTGGGTCCGTTCATGCATGGCGCATGGCGGGAAATATCGGTCTGAAAACGCAGCCGCCTGGCTGTGCGGGCATGGGGCCATCCCTTCGGGCCGTGCGAGATGATGTGAAACCTGAAACGTGTGGGGCCGCCCGCACGGGCGAGCTGGAGAGCGTGGTGAGTCAGCCCAAGATTAACGCCGAGATTCTGTTGCCTGCCATGGAACAGGCGATTGACCCCATCGTCATCATTGATGAGCACAATAGCGTCATTTTCTTCAACCCTGCGGCGGAACGTATGTGGGGCCTGGCGCGCGCCGACGTGATTGGCCGTAATGTAAGCTGCCTTGTCCCGCTCGATTATCGCAAGGACCATGACAGCTTCATCACCCATAACCGCAAGACCGGGCTGAACAAGATCGTCGGCACCTCGCGCGAGGTGGAGTTCACGCGCGCCGATGGTGAATATGTGTGCGGCGAGCTTTCGATCTCCAAGGTGCAGCTTCCCGGTACGGACAAGACCTATTACATCGCGGTGATGAAGGACGCGACGGAGGAAAGCCAGCGGCGCAAGATCCTCATCCTCCAGAATGACGTGCTTCAGGCGCTTGCCGCGGACCTGCTGATCCAGGACGTGGCGGACCTGCTGTGCCGCCGGGTGGACAGTTTCGTCCCCAATTCGGTCGCGTGCCTGATCCTTGTTGATTCTGACAACCGCCTGCAGATCCTTTCGGCCCCCGGCCTGCCCAAGCGCTATTTCAACGCGCTGGAGGGGCTGAAGCTCGAACCCGCCGACCTTGCCCGCCTCCAGCGCGAACCGTCCTACAGCAATCATATCCTGTGGCATAATTACCAGTCGATCGCGATGTCGCTGGGGCTGGAACATTGCCGTTCCGCGCCGATCCGCACGCATAACAACCAGGTGTCGGGCCTGTTTGCGCTGTATTCGCGCGACCCCAACGCCCCGCAGAGCTGGCCCGAACGGATCGTTGACGCCTGCATCCCGTTCTGTGCCCTTGCGGTGGAACAGAACGCGACGCGCCAGCATATCTCCCAACTGTCGAACTTTGATTCCCTGACCGGCCTGCTCAACCGTTCGTCGCTGCACAAGATCATCGACGCGCTGATCATGCGCGAAGGCGACAGCCGGTTCTACCTGTTCATGGTGGATATCGACCGTTTCCGCGACATCAACGATGCGCTGGGCCATGTCTATGCGGACCAGTTCCTTGTCGAAATCGGACAGCGCATCCGCGATCTGGTGCAAGATGATTATATCATCAGCCGTTCGGGCGGGGACGAATATATCGTAATCGTGCCCGACTGCACGCAGGCCAAGGCCGTCAAGTTTGCCGAACTGCTGATTTCCACCATCGCCAAGCCGATGCAGGTGGGTGAAAACACACTCAGCATTTCGTGCAGTGTCGGTATCAGCAGCTTCCCCGACAATGGCCCCGACAGCGAATCCCTGCTTAGCAACGCGGATTCCGCCATGCGCCAGGCCAAGGCGGACGGGCGTGGCGTCTACCGCTTTGCCGGACAGGAAAAGAACCAGGTGGCGCAGGACCGGCTGGTCCTTGGCTCCGCGCTGCGGGACTCGCTGGCCAAGGGGATGCTCAACCTGCATTACCAGCCACAGGTCGAAGCCGCGAGCGGCGGCCTGTATGGGGTGGAGGCCCTGTCGCGGTGGCATCATCCCCACCTTGGCAATATCTTCCCCTCGCGCTTTATCGCGGTGGCGGAGGAAACGGGACAGATCGAGGCCATTGGCCGGTGGTCCCTGCATGAAGCCTGCCGGCAGATGCGCCATTGGGACGATGCGGATGTGCATGTCCCCACCGTTGCGGTGAACCTGTCGGCGGTGCATTTCCGCAACCGCGCTTTGCCGGAATATATCTCCAACCTGTTGCGGCAGTTCAACCTGAAGCCTGATCGCCTGACGGTGGAAATCACCGAAAGCGTGATGATGGACAGCAGCAGCGACACGATCGACGTGCTGCACGCCATCCGCGACATGGGCTGTGGCCTGTCGATGGATGATTTCGGCACGGGCTATTCCTCGCTGTCGCGCCTGACGCGCCTGCCGCTGAGCGAGATCAAGATCGACCGCAGCTTCATCAATGATTTCGAGCATGATACCAACGCACAGGCCGTGACCATGGCGGTGATCGGCATCGGGTCGCGCCTTGGCATGACCGTCGTGACCGAAGGGGTGGAGACCGAGCAGCAGCGCCTTTTGCTTGAGGAGCTGAAGTGCGACGTGATGCAGGGCTATCTGTTCGCCAAGCCGCTTCCCGCCCATGAGCTGGAGAAATGGTATCGCGCAGGCAAGGCGCGGGGCACCTTTGTCCCGCCGATCGCCGACCGTCCCGGCGCGCTGGAAATGCAGAAGGCGGCAAAGGAAGCCGCCGCAATCAAGGGCAAGGCCGCCCCCACCGTGGCGTCCGCCACCGCCGGGGACAAGGCCGCGAAATGATGATACCGGTCGTCGTACTGTCGTGGCAGGCGGCGATCGTGCATTTTTTGAATGAAGATTGTTGTTTGAATTTTTTGATCCCCCGTTTTCAGGTCTGAGGGAAACATGTCATTGCAACACGATGATCGGCTGCGCGCCCTTACTCACCAGGATGCGGATTTCTGGGCCGATCTGGTTGATGATGTCCTGATTGTCGCCATTACAGATCGTGATGGCGTGATTACCTATGTCAACGACAAGTTCTGCAAGGTCAGCAAATATTCTGCGAAGGAATTGCTGGGATCGACCCATCGCCTGCTGAATTCAGGGTATCATGACGCGGCGTTTTTCCAGGAGATGTACCGCACCATCCAGGCGGGGCAGCCGTGGCGGGGCAATATCTGCAACCGTGCGAAGGACGGCACGATCTATTGGGTTGCGACCACCATCATCCCCAAATGCAGTCCCACGGGCGAGGTGGAGGGCTATGTCGCCAGCCGCTTTGAGATCACCGAACTGATGAAGACGAAAGAGCGGCTGTCCGAACTGGCGGAGACCGATACGCTGACGGCGCTGCTTAATCGTGGGGGGTTCAATACCGCGCTGTCCGCGGCCCTGGGCCTGTCAAGCAAGGAGCCGCCGCAATCGCGCGCGCTGGTGATGTTCGACCTTGACGGGTTCAAGCAGATCAATGACATCCATGGCCACCATGCGGGGGATATCGTCCTGCGTGTCGTGGCCTCGCGCCTGGTGGAACTGACGGACCCCGATGACCCGATCAGCCGCCTGGGCGGGGATGAATTCGCCATCGTGCTGAACAAGACGCTGCGCAGTGTTCCGCTGGAAAAATACATGGACCGGCTGCAGGCGGCGCTGGAACGGCCGATCGACATCGAAACCGTCACCGTCAGCATTTCCGGCAGTATTGGCGCCGTCTTCCTCGATGCGCGCGAAAGCGTGGAGGACATGCAGAAAAATGCCGACATGGCGCTGTATGCGGCCAAGCGGGCGGGGGGCAAGCAGGCGCAGATGTTCACATCCGCCCTGCGTCACCGCGCGCAGGTGCGCACCCAGATCCTGATCGAGGCGCGCAGCGGTGTGAAGAACGGGCAGTTCGAGGTTTATTACCAGCCGATCCTGAACTGTCACACCTGTCAGTTGGACCAGATCGAGGCGCTGTTGCGCTGGCACCATCCCGAACGCGGCCTGCTGGCGGCGGAGGATTTTGCCGATGTTTTCACCGACTCCACCCTGACGCAGGCGATGGGGCCGTCGATGATCGCCTCCTTCCAGCGCGATGTGGAGATGTGGAACCGCACGGGCCAGCCCCCGCGCCAGCTTGCGATCAACATGTCGCGCATGGACCTGGGCCGTGCGGAATATCGCATGGAACTGGAACAGTCGCTGCGTGATTTTGGCCTCTCGCCCGCCAATTTCGTGCTGGAGGTGACGGAGCCGATGTTGCAGGGCCGCCGGGCGGAGCAGAGCATGCACAATATCCGCGAACTCGGGGCCGCGGGCTTTCAGATCGCGATGGATAATTTCGGCAAGGGCGAGACGATGTTGCGCCACCTGCGCGACCTGCCGTTCAACCAGCTCAAGATCGATCAGTCGCTTGTTACGGGCATCGTGGACAATGCCGGCGATCGCGAGGTCCTCGCCAGCCTGATCGGGCTGGGGCAGGTCTATGGGCTGGAAGTGACGGTCGAGGGTGTGGAGACGCGCGCCCAGTTCGAGATCGTGCATATGATGAAGCCCGACCGGGTGCAGGGGTTCTTCATTTCCCCCGCCCTGTCGTCGCAGGCGCTGCTGAAGCTGCCGTCGCGTTTTGAAATCGCGGCCTAGGCACCATGACGCAGGGTGATGTTCCCGTGGGGGCGATGCGGTTGACCGATGCCGTTGTGCGCGTGGATGTGGCGGGATGGGCCAATACGCGACGCATCATGCATGTTCGCCATGACGGGGATGATGCGGTGCTGCCTGCCTTTGTCCCCACGGCGGGATGGGTGCGCCTGCTGGAACGGTATTGCACCGGTGCGGGGCCGGTGGATGGGCCGGATGGCCGCCTGTCGCCCACACGGGTGATGTTGGGTCTGGACCGTGCGATCGCGCGCCTGATGGAAGCAGCGGCAGGCGATGACGTACGTGCGGGCCGTGCGCTGGGGGCGGGGTATATCGTGCATTCCGACCTGTTCGACCCGGCGGGCGGGGCGGTGCATCTGCGGCTGGTTGTTGACCGTGATACCGCAGTGGCCTGCGTGATCGTGGGCCTGCCGGATGATCTGGCGCCGCTGGACCTGCCGCCGCTGGTGGGGTGAAGGGTACAGGCCGGGCACCTTAGGTCAGGAAGGTTTCTGGTGTTGCGAGTATCTGAATGGTGACGTTTTACGAAGCGTTTGGGAAAAACCGTTGCCAGAAACTTTTCGGGACGGTTTGAAACCAAACCATTGATAGAAAATAAGAAAAGTTTTTGGGGGCGCCTTGTTTCAAACAAGGCTGCGTCTTCTGAGGGACTGTTTGAAAAGTCAGGCTCAATAACATCCTGAAATTATAAAGGTTTTTGGTGAAGCTTTTTCCAAAAAGCTTCAGAAGACGCCGCCTTTTTCGATCGAAAGGCGGCACCCAAAAACTTTTCTTGTTTTCAAACAGGCTTTCGAAAAACCTCCCCTTCAAGACCGCGCGGATACGCTTCCCGGTGCGGTGGGCCGCACCAATGGCCCCGGCAGGTGTGTCAGGTGCGCGCAGGCATGTGCGACAGCCACGCACAACGTCATGGCCAGAGCCATGGGAAACCACATGTCATGGCCGACGCGGGTGAATTCGATCCCCAGGGCCAGTGCCGTCATGGGCATGGCCATGAATGTGCCAAGGAAGGCCATTCCGCCGATCAGGGCGGCAGCGTCCACCGGCACGGCGGGGGCGGCAAGGTTCCATCCCGCGACCAGCACGGTGGACAGCAATGCGCCCATGGTCAGGCTTGGCGTCAGCAGGCCGCCCGCCGCGCCCGCGCGCAACGCCCCCATGACGACAAGGATTTTCAGCCCGAGCAGTTCGAGCCCCAGCATCATGCCCACATGTCCCGCCAGGGCAAGTTGCGTCGGCCCGCGCCCATTGCCCGGCAGTTGTGGAAACAGGCAGGACAGCAGGCCGATACCCGTAAAGACCGCAACGCACCAGGCAATGCGCGCCGCCCCGGATGCCGCCCGGTTCTGCACCAGTGTGCAAAGGCTCTTGATCGCATGGGCGCATATGCCGATGACCGGTGCCGCACAGATGGCCCATAGCAGGATGGCGGGCGTCAGGGGCATGGGGCCGATATCATATTGCTGCACATCGCCCAGTACGGTCCACGGCATCATGGAGGCAATGCCGCACGCACCCAGTGCGGCCATCGCCGCGCGGGTGGAAAATGCCTTGAGCAATACTTCGAGGATGAAAAGCGTCCCCGCCAGCGGCACGTTATAGACCGCCGCAAGCCCCGCGCCCGCGCCACAGGCGATGATGATGCGTGCATCCTCCGGCGTCAGGCCAAGTATCCGCCCCCCGCGTGCCGCCAGCAGCGCGCCGAGTTCACGTGGCGCGACCTCCCGCCCCAGGGGGGAGCCAAGGGCGACGGTCACGATCTGTAGTAAAACATGGATAAGGGTGGACAATGCGGGCATGGCCCTGCCTGGGGCATCGCCCCGCCCCACGGCGGCCGTTACGCTGACCAATGGCCGTCCGCCGCGTTGCAGCCCCCACCAGCCAAGGCCCGCGACCATCCCGCATGCAAACAGTGCCGCAACCCGTCGCCAGTGAGGCGCGGCGCTGATGCCCTGCAGGAAATTCTGTGGCCCCCCTGCCTGCCCATAGCCATAGGCCAGATGCTGGATCGTGTGCAGCACCAGCGCCAGCGCCGTCCCGCCCAGCCCCGACATGATGCCGGTTGCGATGACCGCAAGGACCATGCGCGCGCCGGGCGTGGGCGTGGGCGTGGGCGTGGGCGTGGGCGGGGCGGCAGGTGTGGCGGGGTGGGATGCGGCGGATGCGCCGGACGGGGAAGGGGGCAGGGTCATGGCGGCCCAATTCTATGCAGGATGTCCGCGCGGGATGCAAAAGACGATATGAAAAAACCCTGTCCCGCAGGGGCCGGGTGGCATGTTCCCACTATGGCCGTCCACAGTGGCCGTCCTTTGTGGCAATCATGTTCCGGGGCGTGATTGAAAAGACACGTGTGGTCTTGCAGAATCGCAATGATTACTTGCATGGATCGGCCTTGTCAGGAATATGGCAGTACAGGGCGTTCGTGCTGGTCCGTGGGCGGGATGCGGGCTGTCGCAGTGACCGATTATTTCGTTCAGGGAATGTGATTGGGGCGTTGCGACGTGCCGCCGTACAGGCCCGGCCGTGCCACGGGCGTTGTCGCGTACGCAGGTTGGGGAAGGAAATAGACATGAAATTCGTCATTGCGGTCATCAAGCCGTTCAAGCTTGATGAGGTCAGGGAGGCGCTTTCCTCGATCGGCGTTGATGCCCTGACCGCGACCGAGGTCAAGGGATATGGCCGCCAGAAGGGCCAGACCGAGATCTATCGCGGGGCGGAATACAACATCCAGTTCCTGCCCAAGATCAAGCTGGAGATCGCCGTACCCGATGACATGGCCGACCGCGTGATGGAGGTGATCCAGGCGGCCGCCAATACCGGCAAGATTGGCGATGGGAAGATTTTTGTCCTCGATCTGGAAAATGCCATGCGGATCAGGACCCAGGAAACGGGAGAAAACGCGCTGTGAACAAGATGAACGCCTGGCTGCGCGGGTGTGCCCCGGTTGCGGCCTTTGCCGTGGCGATGGGCGGTGCGTCCGCCCTGGCCGCCGATGCAGCGCCCCCCCCACCCCCCGCCATCGATACCGGTGATACGGCATGGATGCTGATCAGCACGGCGCTGGTGCTGATGATGACCATTCCGGGCCTTGGCCTGTTTTATGCCGGCATGGTGCGCAAGAAGAACGTGCTGGCCACGTTGATGCAGTCATTCGCCATCTGCTGCATCATGACGGTGGTATGGATGGTCGTGGGGTACAGCCTGACCTTTACGTCGGGTAACGCGTTCATCGGTGGCCTGTCGCGCGTGATGCTGAATGGCATGGGGGCCGGGATTTCCAAGGGGTCCGACGTGGCGTTCACCATGGCGGCGGGCACGTCCGCCGCCACGACCATGACCATCCCCGAAAGCGTGTGGATGACGTTCCAGATGACGTTCGCCATCATCACGCCCGCCCTGATCGCGGGGGCCTTCGCCGAACGCATGAAGTTCAGTGCGCTGTGTGTCTTTACCATCGTGTGGTCACTGCTGGTCTATGTGCCGGTCGCGCACTGGGTCTGGGGGCCGGATGGCTGGGTCGCGGCGAAAATCGGGGCCATCGACTTTGCCGGTGGTACGGTCGTGCATATCAATGCCGGGATCGCGGGTCTGGTCGCGGCTCTGGTGATCGGGCGGCGCAAGGGGTACGGCCATGATGACATGTCACCGTACAACCTGACCTATGCCATTATCGGCGCGTCCCTGCTGTGGGTGGGCTGGTTCGGGTTCAATGCCGGGTCCGCCGGTGGGGCGAACGGGCGTGCGGGCATGGCAATGGCCACGACCCAGATCGCCGCCGCCGCCGCGGGTGTGGCGTGGATGTGCGCCGAATGGATCAAGACCGGCAAGCCGACGGTGCTGGGCATCATTTCCGGTGCGGTGGGTGGCCTGGTGGCGATTACCCCTGCCGCGGGCTTTGTCCTGCCGGGCGGTGCGCTGGCCATCGGGCTGATCGCCGGCGTCGTGTGCTTCTGGGGGGCAACCGGCCTGAAGCACATGATGGGATATGACGACAGCCTTGATGCGTTTGGCGTGCATGGCATCGGCGGTATCGTCGGCGCGTTGCTGACGGGTGTGTTCGCCTATGGCCCGCTGTCGGCCACGGATGCCAGCCCCGACGGCGTCAGCGGTTCGTTTGCACAGTTCCTGGCACAGGCGGAATCCGTGGGTGTCACCATCGTATGGTGTGCAGTCGTGACGTTCGTGATCCTCAAGCTGGTGGACCTGACGATCGGCCTGCGTGTCAGCCCGGATGAGGAAATGGAAGGGCTGGACATGGCGCTGCATGGGGAGCGCATCAATTCCTGACCCGGTGCATGTCGTGTGACATGGGAGTACGGAAGGCGGGGCATGTCCCCGCCTTTTTTGTGTCTTTGTCCCTGTTCTGATTCCGGTTCCGGAATGTTGCACATTCGCAATGTGGTATGTGATGATTTTGACACACACCTTGCCGAATGTTACGGATGTCGGAGTGTTACGGTGTGTGGATAAAACCGAAACTGCTAATCAGGATCTATAACTAAGAAAGCGGCGGGGGCAGCTTATGCAAAAGGCGGGGATGGGCGCGCGGGCGTTGCGCACGGGCATCGGATGTATCGTGGCGCTGGGCATGGGGCTGTTGCTTGATGCGCATCATGCCCATGCGCAGGTGTCCGTGTTCAAGAGCATGGAAAAAAGCGATTCCCCGTTCGCGCGCTGGCTGTCGGGCGTGACCCTGACGGGGCAGGTCGAAGGCGGCATCATGGCCAATCCCGCCCGTCCGCAGCCCGGCTACAACTTTGGCGATTTTTTTGCCGACCATGCCAATCAGGTGCAGCTTAATCAGGCGGAGTTCACCTTGCAAAAAGCCATCGACCCGTCGCGTGGTGGTTATCAGGTCGGATTCACGCTGGAGGGGATGTATGGTTCGGATGCGCGTTATTACCAGCTCCTTGGCGTCAGCGCGCATGAATGGAACGCGCGGTACCAGTTGATCCCGGCCCAGGCCCATGCCGATGTTCACCTGCCATGGGCGACGAAGGGCGGATTGGACATGCATGCCGGCATCCTGCAGGCCCCGATGGGGGTGGAGACGCTGGACCCCACGACGCGGCCCTTTTACACGATTGCCTATACGTCTGAATATTCCGTTCCCTTTCAGCATATCGGCGCGATGTTCAACTGGCATGTCACTGACATGCTGGATGTGACGTTCGGGATCGATACCGGCAACCAGACATCGTTTGGCCGATCCGACAACAATAACGCCCCCGCAGGGTATTTCGGGTTCAACCTGAACAACCTTGCGCATGGGAAGCTCAATATTATTGAACTCAGCCGTGTGGGGCCGGAGAACTCGCGCTATTCTTCTGCCGGCGGGGCGTATGAGGCCAATCATGCCGAACGTTTCTGGAACGACATAAACGCCGTCTATGCCGTGAATGACCGCCTGACCCTGACGGCGGAGTTCAATTATATCCATGATCAGGGGCTGAATGGCATCCGTGCGAATGGCAATTTCAAGGTCGCCGATGCCGAAAGCTTCGTCAGCTTCCTCAGCTACAGGATCAACAAGGTCCTGACCTTCAACTATCGCGGTGAAATCTATCGCGACAATAACAACCTTATGGTTTCGACCTTCATTGGCAACAATGCCTATATGGATGGCATTTCCGGCCGCACGACGCCTGCCGATGCGCTGATGCCCGGCCCGACGGGACATGGCACGACCTATGGTGAAATGACGCTGGGTGTGACGTACAAACCCGATCTTGGCCACCATGTGCGGGTGTTCATGCTGCGCCCCGAAATCCGTTTCGACCGCTCGCTCAATGGCACGACACCGTTTAATGGCGGGCGCAACAACGGCATGTTCACCTTTGGCGGTGACGCGGTAATCGGGTTCTGAAGCCCGGCGGCCCGTTCAGGGCGCATATGCGCATGATATGCGTATCGCCTGTCACCAGGGCGTCAGGCCCAGCAGTTTTTCACCCAGCGGCGTCAGGCGGGCGGTCGTGGCATTATGCCGTTCCCATTCACGCGGGTCGCCGGGGAAGGCGTCGCGCCGGGGATGGTCGCGTTCGCGCCACAGCCGGATACGTTCGCGCCGTTCGGCTTCGTTATCCCATTGTGCCGGATGCATGGAGATATATTGCGCCATGCGCACGCGGCGTTCCGAATGGTTGGGCCGCACGCCATGGGCCAGCAGGGAGTTGAAGACCAGCAGGTCGCCCGCGTCCATGTCGATATTGACCACATTGAGTCCCGTCATGTCCGGGTGCATCGGGTCGCGGTCCGCGGGTTGTGTCCTGACCCAGTCCGCGAAATGTTCGAACAGGGAGGGCACGCACTGGAACCCGCCGGTGTCGCCGCCCTGTGTCCCAAGGCTCAGCACCCCCTGTACGCCAATGGGCAACGGACGCAGCGACGTATCGACGTCCCAGTGGATGAACCCGTCACGATTGCCATTGCCCCGGTCGCGCACGGGTGGGTTAAGGTTGGCGCGGTCGATTGTCACCCACAAATCCTCGCGGTCCCAGATATCCACGAACGTGTCATGGATGCGGCGTTCCATCCGGTTGTCCCACAGGAACTGATGGTTATAGAGTTCAAGCATCCCGGTATTGTCGAGTTCGCGCATTTTATGCGCACGCCGTTGTGGCGCGTACCATGTTGACGGGTCATCAGGATCCTTGTCATCAAACCGCCACAGCAGATCGACCAGCCGTTCCACATTGGCGGCAGGCACGGCCTGGCGGACGATGACATATCCCCGGCATGTCCAGTGTTCCCAATCGGCCTGTGACAGGACACGTAACGGCAGGGTCTTGCGAATATCCCGCAACTGCGTCGTCGCGGTGGCCGTGGGATGGCTGTGGCGTCTGTCTGGCGGTCTCTGCGGCATCCATTGTCCCCATCTGCGTGCCCCCATATGACCCAATGTTACCGGGGGAGAAGCGGTAGGTTATCCCGCCGTGCCGGTTCGTGTTGTGCCGCATGGGCGTATTTTGATACTATTATGGCGTCTGTTGCCTGAAGGGGGCTGGATGCGCGCCTATCTGGAACATCTGCCGGTATCGGATACCGCGTCATGGAGCCTGCGTGACCGGCGGCTGGATGATGCCATTCCCTTTCAGTGGCACCATCACCCGGAATATGAACTGACCCTGACGCTGAATTCACGCGGGCAGCGTTTCGTGGGCGACCATGTTGGCACGTACGGGCATGCGGACCTTGTCCTGATTGGGCCGAACCTGCCCCATACATGGGCATCACGCGCGAAACTGCTGGCCGATGCGCCGCATGTCGCCCTTGTCTTCTGGTTCCGTGGGGCGTGGATCGCGGGCATGACCGATGGGACGGTCGAACTGCGCCCGGTGCGTGACCTGCTGGAACGTGCGCAGGCAGGGCTTGCCTTCTCGCCGGAAACGGGACTGGCCCTCATGGCGGATTTTCAGGACATGTTCGGCCTGCCGCCACTGCAACGGCTGCATGGGCTGCTTTCCATCCTGATGCGGCTGGCGGGGGATGCAACCGCCCGCCCCCTGTCGCGCGCCGTGCCGCAGGTGGTGCAAGGAGGGCGTTCGCGGCTGGACCGGGTGCTGGCCCACCTGCACCGGCATTATGCCGAACCGCTCCGTATGGCCGAGCTTGCCGGGATTGCGGCGCTCAGCGTCTCTGGCCTGCATCGCATGTTTGTACGCCACACACAGACCAGCATCACCCGTTATGTCGCGGGATTGCGGATCGGGGAGGCCTGTTCGCGCCTGTCCACCACAATGCAGCCCATCGGCCTGATCGCAGAGGCTGTGGGCTATCCTTCGCTTGCCAATTTCAACCGGCAGTTCAGGGCTCTGCGGGGCATGACGCCGCGTGCCTATCGCCGCATGTTTGCCCCGCGCGATGTGGTGGGGGACGGTCTGAAAACACCCTGATTGACCGGCAGAGGCCGGATGGCGCGCGAAAGGGGCAGGACGCTTTTTGAAAAAAGCATCCCCACAGGGGTTTCGTGTGCCACCCGGTTGCAGGCCCTGCCGGTTACACCGTCCCCGGCGGGGTGTTGCGTAGCAGGGTGTTTGAAAACACATCAGTGATAAAAAAGAAAAGTTTTTGGGTGCTGCCTTTTTTTTTAAAGGCAGCGTCTTTCGAAGCTTTTTGGAAAAAGCTTCACCAAAAACCTTTATCGTTTCAGGATGTTATTGATCCTGATGTTTCAGGCAGCCTCTTATGCTGGGTGCGGGTTTAGCGTTTCATCGCCTTGAAGCGGCGTGTCTGTTCGGTCAATGCGACCTCCACCGGCAGGCGCTCCATGCTCGATGCGCCATAAAAACCGTGGCAGTCGGGGCAGTTGTCCAGCACCTTTTGCGCATCGTCGGGCATTGCGATCGGACCGCCATGACACAGCAGCATGACGTCGGGGCGGATGGAACGCGCGGCCTCTGAAATCTCGTTAATCAGGGTAATCGACTGTTCCAGCGTCATGGTCGTGCCCGCGCCGATGGCCCCGCCAGAGGTCAGGCCCATATGGGCAACCAGAACGTCGGCCCCGGCCTTTGTCATGTCGCGCGCCTGTTCGGCGTCAAAGACATAGGGGGTCGTCAGCAGGTCCTTTTTGTGCGCGCGGGCGACGACATCGACCTCCAGCGCATAGCTCATGCCGGTTTCTTCGAGGTTGCGGCGGAAATTCCCATCAATCAGCCCCACGGTGGGAAAGTTCTGGATGCCGGAAAATCCAACCCGTTTCACATCATCAAGGAACACGTCGAAATCGACAAACGGGTCGGTGCCGCACACACCCGCCAGCACCGGGGTGTGCGGCACCACCGGCAGGACCTCGCGCGCCATGTCCATGACGATCTGGTTCGCATTACCATAGGCCAGCACCCCCGCCAGCGACCCGCGACCCGCCATGCGGTAACGGCCGGAATTATAGATCACGATCAGGTCGATCCCGCCCGCCGCCTCGCACTTGGCGGACAGGCCGGTGCCGGCGCCACCACCGATGATAGGATGTTTGTCGGCGATCATCTTGCGGAATTTCGCCAGTATTTCTGCGCGTGGAATCGAAGGCATCAGGTGTTTTCTCCGTTAAAGAGGCTGCGGAACGTAACCGCGAGTGTATCGGCAAACGCCGCGTCATTCACCCCATAAGGCAGCGGGATCAACCGGCGGCGGGGCGTCTGTTCCACCGTGCGTTCCAGGGCCTCGAACAGGGCCTGGTCCGCCTGTGGGTCGTAAAATGGTTCCCCCATGCGGTCCAGCATGGAAAAACCACCTTCGGGCAGGAAAAACCGCACCTCCCCCCGGCATTGGTTCAGCCGGTCGCCAATCCATTCCCCAATGGCCTGGCATTCGTCGACGGACGTACGCATCAACGTGATCTGCGGATTATGTTCAAGCAGGCGGCGGTTGCGGTAATGCGCAGGCACGGTGTCAGGCGCGCCGAAATTGACCATGTCCAGCGCACCGCAACTGCCGACATACGGGACGCCGGTGCGGATTGCGGCACCCAGCCGGTCCCCATCGCACGGGAATATCCCGCCAGACAGATAATCGCAGATTTCCGTAGTCGTGACGTCGATGATGCCCGCAAGCTGCCCGGAATCGGCCATGCGTTCCATGGCCCGCCCCCCGGTGCCGGTGGCGTGGAACACCATGCAGTCGAAGGTGTCGTCAAGGTTGCTGACGATACGTTCCACACATGGCGTGGTGACGCCGAACATCGTCAGGCCGACCGCCGGGCGGGGGTCGTGCTGTGCCGGGGGCAGATGGCTGGCCATGCCCGCCATTGCGTTGGCGGCGTTGGCCAGGATGCGGCGCGACAGGCGGTTCAGCCCCTCCATATCCGTCACGGAATAGACCATGGCGATGTCCGAGCCACCGACATACGCGGCGACATTGCCGGATGCGACGGTGGACACCATCATTTTCGGCAGGCCAAGCGGCAGGGCCTGCAGGGCGGGGGCGATCAGTGCAGTCCCCCCCGACCCGCCGATTCCCAGCACGCCGGAGATATCGTTGCGCGCACACAGGAAATGGCGCAGCGCGGTCGCCATCGCGGCGATGGAGGACCCGCGCCGGCGGGTAAAGACGGCCTCTGTCCCGTCAGGGTGCGCGGCGGCGATGGCGGTGGGGGGGATCGTATCGGCGCTGTCGGGACCAGGGGCGCGCAGGGCTGTGCTGACATCCACGATCACGGCGGGCACGCCCTGCCCGGTGATGAGGTCGTGTACATAACGCAGTTCCACGGCCTTGGTGTCGCATGTGCCGATTATGTATATGCGTCCCACGATACTGTCCCCTTCCTGCACCGGGGGGCAGAGTCTGCGTCCGGGGCCTGTGGGTGCAAGCCCCGTGCGCGTCGCATCGGAACACGCTTGCGTGAATGGGCGGGTGGGCAATGGTTTGTCATCAAAAGCTACCATGACGTGTATTTTCTGGCGGTTCCGCGGCCACTGTCTCATGGGGCCGTTGCGTGACGGTGGCCCCATGATGCCGGGCGCGTGACGGCGCGCGCGTGATGGTGGCTTTGTGCGTGTGTCCTTGCCATTGCCATTGCCATTGCCATTGCCATTGCCATTGCCATTGTGGCTGTTGGCCCGGTCAGGGGCGGGTGGAGGTGCCTGTGGAGGTGCCAGTGGAAATGCCTGTGGCAGTGTCCGTGGCGGGTTCGGCGGCAGCTTTGCCGGTATAGGCCTGCGGCGGCTGGCGCGCGCCGGTGCGCTGATAGGTGTTGAGGAAGACGCGCACGGCCGAATGTGCGATGAAGTCGATATGTTCAGGGCTGGTATCAACCGGAAGCTGCATGCGCGCGCGCCCCGCGATATGCGTCTGGCACAGGGCATAGAACTGCTCCGCCGCGAAGGTCGGGTCGGGCACGTCCAGCAGGCTGCTTTGCGGTGCGCGCGCCAGCCATGCGGCCAGGATGCTGGTGGCCTTTTGCGGGCCGTTCGTCCAGAAGGTCTTGGCCAGTTCGGGGAAATTCCCCGCCTCTGATATGATGATGCGGTTGAGCATCAGCGACAGTGGCGACGTAATCAACTGGATCAGCGCGCGGGCCACATGTTCCAGCGATTCCGCCATGTTCGCGCCTTCGTCGATGCGGCGGAACATCAGCGGCAGCTTTTCACGGGTGCATTGTTCGATAAAGGCGCAGAACAGGACGGCCTTGCTGTCGAAATAGTTATAGAGTGTCCCCTTCGACACGCCCGCGTTGCGCGCGATGCACGACATGCTGGCACCTTCATACCCATGTTCGGCAAAGATGCGCGCCGCCCCTTCAAGGATCTGCGCACGCTTGGCCGGGGAGGTGCCGGTCGCGGTGGGGGGAACCTGCGCCGTGTCCTTGCCGGGGAAGGGGGGCGTTGCAGCCATCAGACGTGTCCTGACCTTTTTGTCCGTTAGTTTCGATTGACCCGATGCATAAAGCGGATAGGTTATGGACCTGACCGAACTGATCGGTCAATCGAAGATGATATCGCGCAACCGTTGCGTACGAACAGGTTTATCGTATTGGCGACATGTAAAACAGGGGGCCGCGTTGGTGGTTAGGGGATTTTCATGGCGCACCGCCGTGGTCGGGTTGTCGGTGGTGACGGCAGGCTGTGCCGTTGGCCCCAATTTCCATAAACCAACCCCGTGGACGCCAAAAAAATATGGCGGCCCGACCAACATGCACACGGAAACGAAGGCCGGGGAAAAACCCGTCGCCAGTCAGGTGACGTCCGACATGCCCGATCCGGCATGGTGGGACTGTTTTCACGACCCTATCCTGTCGGATCTGGAACGCCGGGTCGCGACGGACAACCTTGATGTCCGCCGCTTTGCCTATCGCATGGCTGAAAGCCGCGCGGAACTGCGGATTGCGGGTGCAGAACGCTTTCCCGCCATGTCGGCTTCGGGGTCATATGCCCGCCAGCAGTACAGCACCAAGATGCTGCAGCGGATCGTGACCGACATCGAACAGGAACATCCCGAACTGCAGGGGCTTGCGCCGTCGCCCGGGCAGGCGAAAATCCCGCTGTTCAACCAGTGGCGCGACAGTATCGACGCCACGTGGGAAGTGGACCTGTGGGGGCGTGTGCGTCGCCAGTACGAGGCCGCGGCCGCATCGGCGCAGGTAACGCAAGAAGCACGGCGCGGCATGCTGATTTCGCGTCAGGCGGAGGTTGCACGCGATTACATGGACCTGCGCGCGACGCAGGAACAGTTGCGCATCGTGATGGAAAACCGCGATGTGGCGCAACGTATGCTGGACCTGAACCAGCAGCGTTATGCCCACGGGATGAGCAGCGACCTGAATGTCGAACGTGCCCGCGCCCAGCTTGAGGCGACGGTGGCGCGCATGCCCCAGCTTGAGCAGCAGCTTGCCTCCCAGGTCAATGCGCTGAGCATGCTCATGGGGGAACCGCCGCGCGCGCTGTCCGACAGGTTGCTGGTGGCGTCGGCCATCCCGCCCGTCCCGCCTGCCGTGCCGATTGGCGTGCCGTCCGAACTGGCCCGCCGCAGGCCCGACATCCGTCGCGCCGAAGCCAACCTGCACGCCGCCACCGCACAGGTGGGCGAGGCCGTGGCCGAGTTTTATCCCCGTGTGACGATCAATGCCGGGTTCGGTTTCGAATCGCTGTCATTCCGCGATATGGGGTTCTGGAATGCAAAGGCATGGAATGTCGGCCCGTCGATCACGCTGCCGCTGTTCCAGGGCGGACGCCTGCGCGGGCAGCTTGAATTGCGCAAGTCCGAACAGAAAGAGGCAGCACTTGCCTATCAGCAGACGGTGCTACAGGCCTGGCATGACGTGGACAACGCGCTGACCGCCTATACGGATGAGCAGCGCCATCATGACTTCCTCGCGGCACAGGTGGAGGCGACCCGGGCTTCCCTGCGGCTGGCGCAGGACCAGTATGCGCAGGGGCTTGTGACCTATCTTTCGGTGCTTGACGCGCAACGTCAGCTCCTGTCGTCACAATCCGAACTGACGACCAGCACGGCGGCGATTTCCGCCAACCTCGTGCGGTTGTACAACGCCCTTGGCGGCGGGTGGGAGACGACATATCCCCTGCCCACGCCAAAGCACGGCGCGACGACGAAAACCCCTGTGACTAACCCTGCGACCACCCCTGCGACAACGCCCGTCGCCGCCTCCGCCACACCCGGCGGTGCCCCGACATCCACCCCCCCAATACCGGGTGCGCCGACGTCGGGCCGCACACCGGCATAGCGGCAAAAAGACCATGATCGTGCGGAAATGCTTGGCGTGGTCTGACCGTGCCTGATATAAGCCGCGCGGTTCCGCCCTGCCGGTCCCGACGCGGGGGCCGCATGCCGGAACCGAGGTGCAGGGACCAGTTGATATGCTTACATTGCCACCCGACTATCATCCCTCGGAATCCGAGGAATTCATGAATCCCCTCCAGGTGGAATATTTTCGCCACAAGCTGTTGCGGTGGCGCGGGGAACTCCTGAAGGAAGCGGACGAGACATTGGCCAGCCTGTCTGAAGGCGGCATTCACGAAGCCGACATCACCGACCGCGCCAGCGTGGAAACCGACCGTGCGCTGGAGCTGCGCACCCGTGACCGCGCGCGCAAGCTGATTACCAAGATCAATCAGGCGTTGCAGCGGATCGAGGCGGGGACCTATGGCTATTGCGAGGAAACAGGCGAGCCGATTGGCCTGAAGCGGTTGGAAGCGCGCCCCATCGCCACCCTGTCGATCGAGGCGCAGGAGCGTCACGAACGTATGGAAAAGATCCATCGCGACGACTGACGATACCTTTTCCCACCCTGCGTTGGCACAAGATGCACAAAATCCCATGAAAGGGGTTGCAACGTAGGGCGGGAAAAGCTACCAACCGCCCACGGCGTTGCTGCTGTAGCTCAGTGGTAGAGCACTCCCTTGGTAAGGGAGAGGTCGACAGTTCAATCCTGTCCAGCAGCACCACGAATTTCCCAGTAAAATAATAAAAAACAGCCATTTCTGGTGTGTTTCTGGCTTCTTGCATCTCAGGTGCCGGTCCGGGCGTTTGCGTGCGTGCCGCCTGATTCGATGCCAGTTCCCTGATTGCCATGGCAAAGTCGATAGAGCGGTTTCAGGCCATGCCGGGTAGGGTGGGGCATATGTCCACCACCTATGATCTCATCCTATAGGCGTCAGTTTGGCATAGCCGGTGACCGGTCCTGATCTCGCTCCAGTCTCCGTCCAGTTGCAGTTTTAATAGATCCCTGTGAGCGCAGTAATGCCAGGTCGCCCATGTGTGGCGAAGGCTGTGCGGCGTATGGTCAGGCACGAAAAAACGGCGTGCGGTTTTCTGCCCGCGCGGAACCCATTCCCGCACATGACCCGGTAGTCCAGCGCGATGACATGCGCCGGACCAGCCTGATTTTATCTGGCCGCCATACTGCCGTCCGGTATCGTGATATCGATCCCCCAAATGATGCGGGGGCAAGGCGGAAAACGGCGGTGAGCGCATTGGCACAGCCGCACCGTTCCCGGCGAAATGTCTGGGGAAAACATGGCTGTAGCAGCCTGATCGCCATCCCGACATATGGATCAGTCAGACAGGCGACCCCTTCGCGGGTCGCTGCGCCCGCCATTCGTGGCGCGCCAGCGATGGGGAGTGATCGCGATTTCTGCCCCCCACACATTGACCCGCACCGCCTCATCACACCGTCCCGCCGCTTGGTGCGTCAGCACGGCGGGTGACTTGTGTGGCATTGCGCTACACCATACACGCCCTGAAAGACGTCACATTTTGGGAACGGGATGCCGAACTGGCGATTTTTATCATTCCATATCAATGGATTGCGTCGAAAGAGGGGGGATAATCATGGGCGGTTCATGGCTATCCCCCTTGGCGGCCTTTGTTATTTCTTCTCATCTGTTGAGGCGGCAACCTGATTGGCATGGTGCGCCGCATAGGATGCCGTCCGTGACATTGCGCCAAATTGCGCCGTATGGACGGGCTGCGGCTCAATGCCCTGACGCGCAGTGACACTGTCCGGTGGTGTCTGATGCGGGTCGTGGGCGCACGCGCCAAGGGCAATGACGGTGGTGAGCAGGGCAAGCTTTTTCATTTTATGTCCTTGGTGATGGGTCATCGGGGAGGCTGCTTGCTGTCCCTTCCCGAGTCTGTTCCTGACAGCCGTTTCGAATCACAGCGCATTCCATAACAGGGCGTTCCATAATTGTGGACACATGGTTGTTCCTGGCCAATTTTTTCAGGGGCGCGTGCGTGCGGTCCGGGGCCTGTCGGAGTGCTGGTGGTCATCGGATGCTGCGTCCACTCCTCGAATTTAGCAAGACGTCCCACGATCCTGACCTGTGTGGATTGATTGCGGGTCAGGCCTCATGCTTTGTCAGGCCGGGGAACACGCAGATGGATCATTGGCGCGTCCTGACAGGGTTATACGGATATTATGGTTAAGAGGCGGTTTGAAAAATCAGACTCAATAATACACTGAAATTATAAAGGTTTTTGGTGAAGATTTTTCCAAAAAGCTTCAGAAGACGCCACTTTTTTGAAAAAAGGCGTCACCGAAAAACTTTTCTTTTTTATCACTGATTTGTTTTCAAATACTCTCTCATGGATACCAACGTTATAAAGCCGCACAGACGCCATGACCCGTTCTGCATCCTGCGCCCGGCGTGAACTGCGCGGATGATGGGGGCTGACGCCCCCTCCGTTTTGCCATGGCGGGGATTGGAACAAGATATGGGATTGGGGAGGGGATGTGTTTTTGCCCCGCGTCGTGTCGTGGGGCACGATCAGTGCCATGCCTGTGCGGTGCAGGCATCATGGCCGTGCGTATAGGAGCATGTGCATAAAAAGCTTCATGCAATCGTCACACCACCCCCATGGGGGGACTGCTATGGAACCGGTGCCCGCACTGTTGCAGGCCATAGTCAGAGGTGTCCGGATCATGAAAACGAAATCCGATTGCCCCCCGAAACCTGCCTGCGATCCCCATGAAGAATGGCGACTTGCCCTGATCCACGCATGGAAGAACAGGCGCGGCTACACCCGCCCGACCGATGCGGCATATCGTGTGTTTGATGAGGATTTCATCCTCGACGAATTCTGACCCGCGCGGGTTGGGGATGTCCGTGTCCTGACGGCAGGGATGTGATCCGCAGGGCGTGTCATGGGGGCGGGGGCGTTTTCCGCCACTCCGCCCTGTCATGCGCCACTTGCTGGCGTTCGTGCTGCGTGGGGTCGTCGTCCCCATCAGGCCGCAGCCGGATCGGCCTTGTGGTTATTGCTGCTGCGTCGTGCCGGGCGTCGCGGAATGGTATTTCTGGCGTGTATGGCCATGCCATGTCTGACCGTTATGGATCTTGCCCGATGATGGCGTGGCCCCTGTTTCCGCGTTGCCTGAATTGGGTGGTGGCTGTGTCCCGGGCTGTTCGGTCACGGTGCGTGGATTATTCCACAGCTTGTCCGATGGATTGACGCGGTTGCCACTGCTGTCCGTGGCGGAGGGCGGGTTCCGTCCGACTTCCGATGCCGCCGAATTCGCCGTGGGCGCGGGTGGGGTGGCGGGTTGCGCAAGGGCCAGTGCGGGAACACCAGCCAGGGTGGCCAGCACGCAGATGGAACGGAAGTGGATTTTCATGATGTTTCCTTTTTTGCGTAATGCCGATCGGTATCAATTCCAACAGGCCGCGTGCAAAAAGGTTGCGTGCCTGTCTGTCTGCGCCACACGATGTCACGTGTCATGGCGGGGGGGGAACAGGATGCGCCGGTTTGACCGTTCAGTACAAGCCCCCACGGGCAGAACCACCGCATCCCATGGGGCAGGGTGAACAGGGGGCAGCCTGAACGCCCTGCCTGAAGGTCACAGGCCCCGGCATGCAGGCGGTCATGCCGGGGCAGGGATATGTTCATGTGGTTGCGTTCATGCGGTCGTATTCATTCGTCCGGTCCGGTTGTCTCCCCCTTGGAGGGTGGGTCGCTGGCGGGAAAGCTGTCTTCCAGCGCCTCGTCCCGGTCATGGTCTTTTTCGCTGTCCGGTTTGGGGACGGGTTTTTCGGAATCGTATTTCGTGTCCGGCATGGGGATGTTTCCTTTTCCTAATGCGGACTCCCTCAACAATGCGTCCGGGCCGGAGTTCCGGGCAGATGGCATCGTCCAGCAGATTTGCAGCGGCAGCGGCGTGGGGTGCGGGTCATCTATTGGCGGCGGGTCTTCGTCCGGTCCCGGTGGGGATGTCGGGGGCATGGGGACGCCGGGCGGCATCGGTGGCACCGGCGCGGGGCATGGGGGCTGTTCAAGCCGTTTCAGGCGGTGTGGGGCACGGGCAGGGCACATGTCTGTTCTCCCTTGGGGGGACAAGGGTGGCAACGAAGCCCCCTGTGGCGGGTTCCCGATGGGCTGTGCGCCCAAAAAAAATCGCCGGGCCCATGGGAAATGGGAACCCGGCGATCTGGCATGGATGAAATCCATGTTCTGGTATATATGGTAAAAATCAAAGTAATTATTTAAAAAATTCGCAATATCACCGAACTGAAATAATAAAAGTTTTTGGTAAAGCTTTTTTCAAAAAGCTTTGAAAGACATCGCATTTCAAATGGAAAAACAATCAATCAATATTTCCCATTCCCTATCGGGGAGGGGTGTTCAAACAGTCTCTTGAATCACCCCATTTGCAGGGAATGGAAAAAATCTTCAGGTTTTTTGATGTGTTTTGAAAATCCGATGTATTTAGAAAATTACGGGAAACATATTCACCAAAAACCTTTCCTATGCCTCTGGGAGTCTGCCCCTGATTTTCCCGGCACTGTTCTGGAACATGCAAAATGCCGGGTAAGGATTTTTTCAGAGAGTGTTTGAAAACAACTTGTTGATAAAAAAACAAGGAAAGTTTTTGGGTGCTGCCTCTTGATCGAAAAAGGCGGCGTCTTCTGAAGCTTTTTGGAAAAAGATTCACCAAAAACCTTTATAATTTCAGGATATTATCAAGACTGACTTTTCAAACAGTCTTTCAGAAACCCGCACAGGATATTTCCTGAACGGCAGGGCAGGCACTCTGCGCATCTTGCGTGGCGCAGAGTGCCGCGGCATCTGCCCTTAATCCAGCCGGATCGAGGGGCGCACGAATACATCCAGCCAGTCCACAAGGCACGAAACGAGGCCCCGGAATGTGCCGTAAAGTTCGAACTGGTGCTGGCGATACAGCATCAGGTGAACCATGCGTGCGCTGATGCCCTTGAGCCATCCGCCACCGAACACCTTGCCACCGGGGAAGGTGCCCCAGCCATTGTAATCGCCCAGGGCGACGACCGCGCCCTTGTTATTGAAGGCAAAGGGCTGCAACTGCCCGCCATTGATCCAGCGCGGCATGTAGCGCGCAAGGTGGTGCGCCTGCTGGCGGGCGACCTGTGCGGTGGGGGCCACCGGCTTTTCCGCGATGAAGGCGCAGTCGCCCATGGCGAAGATGTTGTCATCTTCGAGAAGCTGCAACGTGGGCCGCACCTCCAACTGTCCAGAGCGCGACAGTTTCAGCCCGGCGAACCTGCGCGTCACGTCCGGTGCCTTCACACCTGCCGCCCATACACGCAGGGTGGCGGGAATGCGCGTGCCGTCCTTGAGCAGGAAGCCCTTTTCATCCGCGCCGCTGACCATGGCAGAGGTCTGGACCGTCACACCGATCGCCTCAAGCTGCTTTTGCGCGGCGGCGGATACGGATTCAGGGAAAGCAGGCAGGATGCGTGGCCCCGCCTCCAGCAGCGTGATCTTCAGCGTGGGCGGCTTCTTGCCAAAGCTGTAGAGCGAGGCGAGGTCCAGCGCCTTGTGCAGTTCGGCCGCCAACTGCGTGCCGGTCGCCCCGCCGCCGACGATGGCGATGTCGAGTTCCTCGTTATTGCCAAACGCCTTGAGCAGTTCCATGCGGAAGCGTTCGTTAAAGCCGTTGGCCTCGACAAGGTTGTCGATGAACAGGCAGTGCTGCGCCACGCCGGGGGTGCCGAAATCATTGGCGCGGCTGCCGATCGACAGCACCAGCGCGTCGTATTCGAGCGTGCGTTCCTCCAGGATGACCTCGCCCGAGGGTTCGACCACGGGGGCAAGCGTGATGGATTTGGCCGCGCGGTCCAGGTCAGAAATCTCGCCCGGCCAGAAATCGAAATGATGGCGGCTGGCCTGCGACAGGAAACTGATGCGGTCATTTTCGTTGGCGGCCGTGCCTGCGGCAAAACAATGCAACATCGGCTTCCACACATGGGCAAAGCTCTTGTCGACCAGCGTGATTTCCGCGCGCCCCGACCTGCCGATGGAATCGCCCAGACGCGTTGCCAGCGCCAGGCCCGCGATACCACCGCCGACAATCACCACCCGAAACTTTTGTGCCATCCTCTGCCTCTTTCACCCCTGCCGCACAGTGTCCCGGCCCCGTGGGAAAAACCCTGTCGCATTCCTGATATATCAAAACTGTTCATGTCATGCGCCCTCCATGCCGGTGCAGGGGGGCACAAGACGGCAACGGCCGACCCGGAAAAACAACCGGCCCGGCCGCACCGCCTGCGCATCATGCCGTGGCGGCCTTCACCGCCACGACCCGCGATCAGAAGAAGCCGAGCTTCTTTTCGCTGTAGCTGACCAGAAGGTTCTTGGTCTGCTGATAATGTTCGAGCACCATCTTGTGGGTCTCGCGTCCGATGCCGGACTTCTTGTAACCGCCGAACGCCGCATGCGCGGGATAGACGTGATAGCAGTTGACCCACACGCGACCGGCCTCCAGCCCACGACCCACGCGATAGCAGGTGTTGGCGTCACGGCTCCATACGCCTGAACCCAGGCCGAACGGGGTGTCGTTGGCGATGGCCAGCGCTTCTTCTTCCGTCTTGAAGGTCGTCACGGCCAGAACCGGGCCAAAGATTTCCTCCTGGAAGATGCGCATCTTGTTGTTGCCCTTGAACACGGTCGGCTGCACATAGCACCCCTTGTTCAGGTCGCCGCCCAGGTCGGGACGCGCGCCACCGGTCAGCAGTTCTGCGCCTTCGTCCTTGCCGATGTCGATGTAGGACAGGATCTTTTCCTGGTGGCCGTGCGAATTCTGCGCGCCCATCATGGTGTTCGGATCAAGCGGGTTGCCCTGGCGGATCGCCTTGATGCGCGGCAGGGCGCGTTCGATGAACTTCTCATAGATCGATTCATGGACCAGCGCACGGCTGGGGCATGAACAGATCTGGCCCTGGTTCAGGGCGAACATCGTAAAGCCCTCGATCGCCTTGTCCAGGTAATCATCGTCATGGTCCATGACGTCGGCAAAGAAGATGTTCGGTGACTTGCCACCCAGTTCCAGCGTCGCGGGGATCAGGTGTTCGGCCGCCGCATGGGCGATCATCTTGCCCGTGGGGGTGGAACCGGTGAACGCGATCTTGGCGATGCGGTCGCTGTTGGACAGGGCGGCGCCCACGTCCTTGCCCAGGCCGTTGACGATGTTCAGCGTGCCGGGCGGGAACAGGTCCCCGATCAGTTCCATCAGCACGAGTATGCTGGCGGGGGTGCTTTCGGCGGGCTTCATCACGACGCAGTTGCCGGCCACCAGCGCGGGGGCGAGCTTCCACGACCCCATCAGCAGCGGGAAGTTCCACGGGATGATCTGCGCAACAACGCCCAGCGGTTCGTGGAAGTGGTAGGCAATGGTCGTTTCCGTGATCTCGCTCAGGGTGCCTTCCTGCGCGCGGATGCAGCCTGCAAAGTAACGGAAATGGTCGATCGCCAGCGGGATGTCGGCGGTCAGCGTTTCACGGATGGGCTTGCCATTGTCCCATGTCTCGGCCCGGGCGAGCAGGTCGAGGTTCTGCTCCATGCGATCAGCAGCCTTGAGCAGGATCAGCGCACGATCGGCGGGGGAGGTATGGGCCCACGCGGTCTTTGCCTTGTGCGCGGCATCAAGGGCGAGTTCCACGTCAGCGGCGGTGGAGGCGGGAACTTCGCAAAGCACGCGACCATCGACCGGCGAGGTGTTCGTCAGGTAATGGCCTTCGATCGGCGGCAGCCACTTGCCACCGATATAGTTTTCATAACGAGCCTTGAACGGCGGCTTCTCGGTCGTGTAATCGGAAGACATTTGTCATGTTCCCTTGTGGTTTTATTGTCGCCCGGCATGTATTCCATGGGAGTATGAAATACAGTTCCGTGGCGAACCAATCGTCCGGCGTTGCCGATCCCGGCGCAGGGGCACCTGATACCCGTATCTCGAACCCGTATCGCGACAAGGGAACGCGATGGGGGCATTCATGTGCGGAACCCTGTTTTATTTCTGTTATGGCATTGGTTGCTTGGACTTCTGTACCGGGATGAAATATTCGCGCATTTTCCACCCCGGTCTGCCGGTATCAGGGATCGGCGAGGAAAGAACAAAACCGCCGGATACAGCGGAATGTCTATATCCATCCGTATATAGATAAATTGTGATCCGCAAGCGCGACAAATATCACGTATTCGTGATCCAGACACCGAATGTCATAATGCGACCTGTAAAAAACTATATATAACAATATGTTATAAATTAATTGTTTTCCGTATTTTCAATAAATGAAACATGATGAAAGAGCAGTTGCATAAAAGAGCAGCCGTGACAGGGTGGGGGATCACGCGTTCTGGCGCCACAGGCCCGGGGTTGATGGTATTTGCGTGGTTGACAGGGTGCCATCCCCGATAAAGGCGGACTTCCCCCCGCCGGGCGCATGCAGGGCGTGTCAGAAAGGGGGAGGGAAAGCTTGGCCGGAATTGTGCAATATCCAGCCGGATTCTGGAACAGACGGGTTTCAGGGCGGCGTTTCGTGCAAAATCGGTGCAGGGGCGTGGCATGCACGGGACACGGGGCGCACGGGCATATGGATGGGGCTGACGCTGGCGGGGGCATGCGGTATCACGCGCAGGACCGACCAGATTGCAAGGAAGCAGGCAATGACCCAGCAGATCCCGACCCCCGCCACCGCAGAAGACCCCACCGCACAGGGGAAGGCCGCCGCCGTGCGGGGGGAGCCGTTGATTGAAAATCCGTTCAAGGAAGACACCCCCGAATTCGCACAATGGTCGGCGGGATGGTGGAGCGTGCGCGAAAATGACGGTGATGAAGATCCGCTAGATCAGGCATGACGCGCGGTTCCCGGTTTTTTCGTGGTGGAAGACGACGGATGTATCGTGGGGTTGTTTCCAGAAAATGGATGATGATCCAAAGGGGTTTTGAAAAAAATACCCTTATGCCCGTCGTCATTGTGTCACGTGCATTGTGTCACGTGCGCGGATTACATTGATGTGACTTCATCACGTTGTTACCACATCCGTGTTGTATGGTTATTCAGATGTGTCATTAATAACGAACAGTAACCGCTGTTTTCCCAAACGGTTGTGACTGTTCTCAGGTTGGCGGCACTCCTTCGGGGGTGTCGCCTTCTGTGGTGCCGGGCATGTCTTTACTGTTCCGGCGGCCTGATCTGCCTGGAAATAAAGACCTGTCCGTTGTGATTGTGGGCAGGGGGGGGCGCGCACAGAATATTCCCCCGGACAGATTCTTCTGGTCGCTTTTGCCATCAGGCGACCAGTGCGCCACTGGTTTGTCCGTCCTTTCCCAACATGACCACATAATATCGCCGCAGTGCCGCCCGGTATCCCGCTATCCCGGCATCCCGGTATCCCGGCATGTGCCTGCCCTGTCGTGGACCATCATTCGCGATATCGAGGTCGAACGGAACCTGTAACCCGGCCGGTTCGACCTGTCGGGTTATGAAATGTGCAAGTTGCAGCAGGTGCTTAGAGACTGTTTGAAACGTCAGGCGCGATAACATACTGAAATGATAAAGGTTTTTGGTGAAGCTTTTTCCAGAAAGCTTCGAAAGACGCCGCCTTTTTCGATCGAAAGGCGGCACCCAAAAACTTTTCCTGTTTTTTATCAATGAGTTGTTTTCAAACAGTCTCTTACCGGCGGCATGCGTATGTTGCGCCGGTGTGTGGAGGTGATTTTGCGCGAACAGGACCGTCACTGGGCCAGAGCGTGAAGGACGGAAATCCGGCATGACAGGACCATCATGCCCCTGCGGGCCGGATTGTAATATGCATCCCCCCACCCCATATCCGCCACGTCATCAGAAGGCGTGTGGGAACGTTTTTCAGCAGGCGTCACAGGGGCGTTGTTGGTAAAAAAATGCCCGCATCAGGAAATCTTGTTATTTCTGTCAATCAGTTATTTAAAAAACAGGTGCGCATGGGGGGGCGGGAATGTGATTGATCGTGATCTGCAGGTTGAAATGCTGATGTCCATGCAGGCGGCAGGCGGGACGGTTGCGGTACAGACCCCGCCCGGAGCGGATGAACAGAAATGCGCGCGCAACCTGCTCGACCTTGAATTGCAGGGATTCTGTACTGGTGGCGTGTCCGCAACGGCACAGGGATTTCGCATCATGGGCGAAAGCACCATCACCGATGCAGGACGCCAGTTTCTGGCCCGACCGGAAAATGTGCAGATTACGATGAAGGGGCCTGACATGGTTGCGGCCCTGCGGCAACGTATCCTGAATGATCCCGCTTTGTCGGAAGAAAAGCGGCGCGACCTGCATGCCGCACTGGATTCGATGCACCCGCTGACGCTGACGGCGCTTGGTCGTGACCTGCTGGGCGCCGCGATTGAGGACGGGCCGCATGCCATAGCGCTCCTGCGCAGGCATTCGGGCATCTGACCTGCACATCCCGGACGGCCCACGGGGCATGGGGGCTGCGTGCGTCATCCATATTGGCGGAGTCCCGGTGTGGACCCGTCTTCAAAATTGATGACATAAGATTGCGCTCGGCCCATTCTGGCGGTGCCGCCCCCGCACCCGTGTCATGGCTGCAATGTTTCAGCACAGGACGACATGCCAGCGGATGCGAAAGATGTCGCGTCATCGTGACCAGTACCCCGCCGGGGGGCGGGGGCAGTGGCGACATGTCGCATATAATCTTGATTCCACGGGATAAATCCCGGTGGCGCACAGCCTGCGGCACAGGCACAGATACCGGGAAACAACAGTTCCACGATGCCGCCACAGCTATTGTGCAATTTAGGGCATAAACCCTAACCGCCTGAAATTATATGGGAAAATGGTGCCGACACTCGGAATTGAACCGAGGGCCTACTGATTACGAATCAGTTGCTCTACCCCTGAGCTATGTCGGCGAAAGTTGAGCGCTTGATATCCGACGTTTAACGCGGATGCAATATGCCAAATGCGCCATTCCTCAATTTAATTCGCGTTGTATGCTGTGTCCGGCATGAGAACATTCATCAAGACCCTTCCCGCCCGGCTGGGCTGTCATTCGTCCGGGACCGCCCATAATCCTGTGGTGCGGCACCTGCGTGTCATTGGCGGCCTGGCGGAATGCCCCGGTTGCGGACTGTACCAGCATGTGCCCGAATTACAGCCGGGGCAGCTTGCAACCTGCCCGCGCTGTGGGCAGCACCTGCAACGGCGCAGGCGCACCGCCCCCCTGGCGGCGCCGCTGGCGTTCTGCATCAGCTCGGCCGCGTTCTACCTTGCGGCGCTGGCGTCCTCGCTCATGACACTCAATGTCTATGGGCGCGAACGCACGGTGGACCTTCTGACAGGACCGATGGAGCTGATGCACGAAGGGTGGGGGGAGGCCGGGTTGCTGGTGGGGGCGGTGACGATCATGGCGCCCGCCGTGGCCATCGGCCTGATGTTCGCCATCCTGTATGCGGGCACGCGCCCGACCCTGCCGAACTGGGCGCCGGGCATCCTGATCTGGTATGAAAAGCTGCGGCCATGGTCGATGGTGGAGGTTTATATCCTTGGCATCTTCGTCGCCTATACCAAGCTGACGGATATGGCGCATGTCGATGTCGGCCCGGCGGTGTACCTGATCGGTGGCCTGATGCTGACGATGGCGGTCAGCGATTCGACACTGGATACCGAACGGATCTGGAAACATCGCCCGGTGGATTCACTGACGCGCATGGATGACGGGGCGGTGGTGGAAATCGCGCATGTCCATGTGGATGATGTCGGCATGCCGCCTGTCGAACGCCTTGTCGCGTGCCCGTCATGCGGGCTGGTGGGGGAGATGGAACACCCCGTCAGCAACCTGCGCTGTGTCGGGGCGTGCCCGCGCTGTGGCCACAGTGTCTGGCGGCGCGCACCTGAATCGCTGACGCGCACGACGGCCTATCTGATCGCGGCGGTCGTCTTTTACATCCCGGCCAACCTGTATCCGGTCATGACCTTCATGCGCATGGGCGGCGGGAGCGGGCATACCATCATCGAAGGGGCGCTCGAACTCTGGAGCGATGGAATGATCCCCCTGTCGCTGCTGGTCTTTTTCGCCAGCATCACGGTCCCGATGCTCAAGATCGCCAGCCTGGCCACCATGGTCATCATGACATGGCGCGGGTCACGGCGCGGGCTGGCGCAGCGTACGCGCCTGTTCCGCGTGGTTGATATGGTGGGGCGGTGGTCGATGATCGACGTTTTCATGATTTCCATCCTTGTGGCGGTGGTCCGTTTCAACGCGATGGCCACCGTGACCGCCAATGCCGGAATGGTCGCATTCGCCGCCGTCGTGGTGCTGACGCTGTTTGCAGCATGGAGCTTTGACCCCCGCATCATGTGGGACGCGGCCGGCATGAACGGCAGGCTGGTCGATGGCCTTCCCCGTGCCGTGCTGAAGATGCATGACACAGACACCGACACCGCGCAGGGGCCGTCGCGTCCCGCACAAACATCCGCGGCGGCCCCCCGCCCCGCTGCCAACATGGAGCCGAACCAGGCGTGAACGATACCCCGAACGATCCCCGCAACGGGCGCTCGCCCACCCCCATCGCGCAGTCCGATACGCGCACATACCGGTTTTCCGTCATATGGCTGGTGCCCCTCGTCGCCCTGCTGATTGCGGGCTATCTTGGCTGGCGGGGGCTGACGACGCGCGGCCCGGTGATCACCATCACCTTCGACACCGCCGATGGCCTGACCAGCGGCCAGACGGAGGTGAAGAGCAAGTCGGTCTCTCTCGGCACGGTCGAATCGATCCGGTTGAGTGATGACCTGCATCATGTGGAGGTGGGCGTGCGCATGACATCCGCCGCATCGCGCATGATGACCAGTAACGCGCGGTTCTGGGTGGTGCGTCCCCGCATCAATGGCGCCAGCATCACCGGCCTGGAAACCGTGATGTCCGGGGCCTATATCGCCATGGACCCCGGTGAGCCGGGGGGACGCCACACCACGTTCTTCAAGGGGCTGGAATCCCCGCCCGGTGTGCGGTCGGACCAGCCGGGCCATACCTATACCCTGATGACGCCCACCCTTGGTTCCATCGGGCAGGGCGCACCGATTTTCTTTCGTGATGTCGTCGCGGGCGAGGTGCTGGGCTATACCCTGCCGCCGGGCGGGCGCGGGCCGATCAAGGTGCAGATTTTCGTGCATGCCCCCTATGACCAGTATCTGCGGACCGATACGCGTTTCTGGAACGTATCGGGCGTGCAGGTCGGATTGGGCGCTGGTGGCCTGAAGGTGAAGCTCCAGTCGCTTCAGGCGCTGCTGTCGGGTGGCATCGCGTTCGCGCCACCCGATGCGCGGGACGAACATCTGGTGCAGGCCAGTTCGGACAGCGTCTTTCGCCTGTATGACAGTCAGGAAGAGGCCGATGCCGCCGGTTATCGCGAACGCATCCCGCTTGTCACCTATCTTACCAGTCCTGTCGCGGGCCTGACGAAGGGCGGGCGGATGACCATGTTCGGCATTCAGGTCGGCATGATCGATGATGTGAAGCTGCTGGTTGACCCCCATACAGGACAGGCGCGCGTGCGCGTGGCGATGGAGCTGCAACCCGAACGCGTGCTGAACGATCAGGAGGTTCCCGCCGACGCCCTGCGCAGCCTGCTGCATATGCAGGTGGCCAACGGGCTGCGTGCCTCGGTACAGAGTGCGAGCTTCCTGACCGGCGAATCCGAAATCGCGCTGACCTTTGTCAAGAACGCGCGGGCCGCCACCATGACACAGGAAGGCGACGCGCTGGTCCTGCCGGGGCAGGCGGGCGGCATGGCGGGCATCATGGATTCGGTGTCCACCATTACGGACAAGGTCGCGGCGATGCCGTTGACGCAGGTGGGCGAAAACCTGAACAACCTGCTGGCCCACGCGGATGCGCGCATCAACAGCGCGGACATGCGGCAGGGGCTTTCGTCGTTGCGGGCGTCCATGGAAAACCTGCAGGTGATTTCCCACGATGCACGCGCACAGATGCCCCAGCTTCTGGCAGGGCTGGACACCACGCTGAAGAACGCGAACTCGCTACTGTCGAGCTATGGTGGCGATACGGATTTCCACCGCAACCTGCAACAGATGGTCGTACAGCTTAACGAAGCGGCGCGTTCGCTGCGGTTCCTGTCCGATTTCCTTACCCGCCATCCCTCGGCGCTGATTACTGGACGATAATGCGATGACCCAGCCCTTGAGCATCCTGCCCTTTGCGCCTGCACTGCGCCGCGCGGCACTGGCGCTGGCGGCTGCGACCCCGCTGCTGGCGGGTTGCGGTTCGTCGGACCCGACGCTCTACAGCCTTGCCCCCACGCAGGGCAGCACCGTGGGACAGGCCCCGGCCGTGATCGAGGTTCGCACCCCCGGCGTGCCGCCCACGCTGGACCGCGATCATATCGTGGGCCAGCAGGCGAATTACAGCCTGACCACCCTGTCCGGTGCGGCGTGGAGCGAACCCCTGTCGCAGATGATTGGTGAAACCCTGACCGCCGACCTGCAACAGCGCCTGCCCGGCAGCAGCATTTTTGCGCAGAATAATGCGACAAGCATGCCGGCAAAGGCTTTTGTCGAACTTGACGTGACGCAGTTCGCCCGCGATGCGTCGGGGCAGGTGCGCCTGTCAGGCACCCTGTCTGTCCACCGTGCCGGCGATGCGCAAGGCGGCACCGCACAGGCCTTTACCCTGACGACACCATCGGGCGGCGGGGCGGTGGCCATGGTTGCGGGGCTAAGCCAGCTTCTGGGGCAGGTGGCCGACAGTGCGGCGCAGCGTCTTCAGACATTGCCCCCCGAAGAAGCACCGCATCACGCCAGGTGAAGGCATGTTATGCCATCCGCGCGCTGCCCGCCCCCGGCAGTGCGCACTCCTTACCCCCTGACCTGTTTCATGAAGTCATGGTTTCCAAAGGGTAATACCCTTTGGTGGGGGTTCGGGGGCAACGCCCCCGCATACATTGCGGCAGCCTGTATGGGCGATGCGCGTGCCGCCCGCCTCCCGGCAGCCGCGCACTCCTTACCCCCCCCGGATCTGTTTGATGAAGTCGCGGTTTCCAAAGGGTAATACCCTTTGGTGGGGGGGCGGGGGCAACGCCCCCGCATACATTGCGGCAGCCTGTATGGGCGATGCGCGCGCAGCCCGCCCCCCGGCAGCCGCGCATTCCTTACCCCCCGGATCTGTTTGATGAAGCCACAATTTCCAAAGGGTCATGGGGGGCAACGCCGCTGAATTCAGTCAATCGTGTTGGCATAGTCCTTCAGATGACTGACGAATTTCAGACCCTTTGCGGCTTCGGGGTCTATGAAATGGACGTCATCGGGGGCGCGGCGTGGGGTATCGGCGGCGAAGAAGATGACAGGGGCCGTGCCGATCGGCCTGACGCCATGTACGACATTGCGCAGGAAGGATACCATCTGGCCCGCCTGTAACGTGCGGGGCGGTTCGTCCTCGATCAAAAACTCCAGCTTGCCGCGTAACAGCAGCAGGTGTTCGTCACACTGCGTATGATAATGGCGGGGCAGGGGGTGATAGATGCGGAACAGCCGCATGCTCGCTTCCACCGAATCGCTCAGATAGGCATCCACGATCAGCGTATCGGCCTGATCGGGGAACTGCTTCATGATCTCGTCGAAATCCGCGAATCTGTATCGCTCGTTCATTGCGCGTCCTTCCATATGTCCGGGGAAGTCCAGATATATGGGGAAGTCTAGCGCGGGATGGCCTGTACGGCCCATGGCGCACCAACGAAAAAAGGCACCCGTCGGGGTGCCTTTGCCGTGATTCGCCAGAAATGCGCGATATCAGACTTTCTCGACCTGATTGTATTCGAGATCGACCGGTGTGGAGCGGCCAAAGATGGAGACGCTGACGGTCAGGCGACCCTTTTCCTCGTCCACTTCCTCGATCGTGCCGTTGAAGGACGTGAACGGACCATCGGCCACGCGGATCTGTTCCCCCACTTCGAACGTGACAGAGGGACGCACGCGCTCGACGCCTTCCTGCGCCTGCTTCATGATCCGCTCGGCCTCGGCCTTGGGAATGGGCGACGGCTTGGTCTTGCTTCCCAGGAACCCGGTCACTTTGGGGGTGTCCTTGACAAGGTGCCATGCCTCGTCCGTCAGTTCCATGTTGACCAGCACATAGCCGGGGAAGAACTTGCGTTCGGAATTGACCTTCTGTCCGCGACGCACCTCGGTCACTTCCTCGGACGGGACCAGGATTTCCCCGAAATGGTCGGCCAGTCCCTTCTGGGCGGCCTGTTCCGTGATGTGCTGGGCGATCTTCTTTTCAAAGCCCGAATAGACGTGGATGACATACCACCGCTTGGCCATGGCTGAACTCAGCCTCCCAGTCCAAATAATTTACGCACGCCAAGGCCGATCACCTCGTCGACGAGGAAGAAAAATACCGATGCCAGCCCGGCCATCGCCAGGACCGCGCCCGTCGTCATCAGTGTCGCGCGGCGTGTGGGCCATGTGACCTTTTTCGCCTCTGCGCGGACTTCTTCTACAAATTTCGCGGGACTGACCGACACGAAACATCCTTCCTGCAACACCCGACGCGCCTGACCGGGATGCCCGGCGGGCGCGGGGGCCTGAAATCCGGTCAGCACGGCGTCGCCCTGACCAAAATATGCCAAGCCGGAAGGGAGGAAATTATCCCGACCGGAGAATGGCAGGGGTGGAGGGTCTCGAACCCGCAACCTCCGGTTTTGGAGACCGGCGCTCTAGCCAATTGAGCTACACCCCTGCAAAGCCGCTATCGACCTGCCAGCGGGGATGCGACGATATGTCCCATCCTGTGGCATGCCCATGCGTACCCGGCACAGTGAGGCGGAAAAGAATACGTCTGGAGGTGAAAGTCAAGGGGGCGTGTGCGATTTCATGCACATGGGCACAAAAAACATGCCCGCCGGATGTAAAGTGGCAAAGGCATGGCCATGGGGGCTTGCAACGCCGCCCCGCCCCGCATTATACATGCGCCGAAATGGGCGGGCGTAGCATAGTGGTAATGCAGTAGCCTTCCAAGCTTCTGAGGAGGGTTCGATTCCCTTCGCCCGCTCCATTCCCCCCATTTCATGATGATTGTGGCCCCGCTTCGCACGGGACTGGTTTTCGTGCCGGACATGTCCAGCGGGCCATCAGGGCGTCGCGGCTGCGGGTGCTTCCGACTGACGGGAACCAGAACGCCATGACCGCCCCAATCCGGCCATCCGGCCCCGACGTGGCCCCCGCCCGTTCGACCGCACATCCGCCCGCCCCGGTCCATTCGACCATCGTGCTGGTCACATGCTGTCTCAGCCTGCTGCTGGTGATGATGGATGTTACCATCGTCAATGTGGCGCTGCCGTCCATCCGTACCGCCCTGCATGGCAGTTTTTCCACCCTGCAATGGGTGGTGGACGGCTATACCCTGATGGTCGCCAGCCTGCTGGTCCTGATGGGCGCGATTGCGGACCGGCTGGGGCGGCGGCGGGTTTTTGTCGCCGGGATTTCGGTGTTCTGCCTCGGGTCGATGCTCTGTGCGCTGTCGGGATCGATCACGATGCTGGTGGGCGCGCGCATGTTGCAGGGAATCGGTGGCGCGATGCTCAATCCCGTGGCGCTGTCGATCATTGCCAATGTCTTTACCGAACCGCGCGCGCGGGCGCAGGCCATCGGGGTCTGGGGTGGTGCGTCGGGTGTGGCGTTGGCGCTGGGGCCTGTGGTGGGCGGCGTGCTGGTCCATTGGGTCAACTGGCAGGCCGTGTTCTGGGTGAACGTGCCGATCGGGGCCATGGCGATTTTCCTCAGCCTGCGTTTTATTCCCGAATCCCGCGCCCCGCATATCCGCCCGTTCGATGCGCCGGGGCAATTGCTGGTGATGGTGACGCTGGCGATGCTGACCGCGGCCCTGATCGAAGTGCGCGATTTCGGGTGGGGTGACCCGGTTATTTCCGGTTTCCTGTCGCTGGGTGTGCTGGCGATGGTCGGCTTTGTGATCGTGGAACAGCGCAGCACGGCCCCGTTGGTGGATCTGCGCTTTTTCCATGCTCTGCCGTTTTCGGGGGCGATCGTGACTGCCATCCTTGCCTTTGCGGTGTTCAGTGCGTTCCTGTTCCTCAATACCCTCTATCTTCAGGGCGCGCGCGCGATGTCGGCCCTGCATGCGGGGCTGTGTACCCTGCCCTTTGCCGTATGCAGCAGTATCTGCGCACCGCTGTCGGGGCGTCTGGTCGGGCGGATTGGCGCGCGGGTGCCGCTGCTGCTATCCGCGTTGGGGTTTGCGGTCAGTGCGCTGCTGCTGACGCAATTGTCCGCCGCAACGCCACTTGGGGTGCTGCTTGCGGCCTATGGGCTGTGCGGGTGTGGGTTCGGGCTGTGCAATGCGCCCATCACCAACGCGGCCGTTGCAGGCATGCCCCGCAGCCAGGCCGGGGTCGCCGCGGCCCTGGCCTCCACCAGCCGCCAGATCGGGGTGCTGCTGGGCATTGCGCTGTGTGGCACGCTGACGGGGGGCGCTGCGGGGCAGGCGGGCAGGATCGACTGGGCGCTGTTCGCACAGGCGACGCATCGCATGTGGTGGGGGATGTTTGCGGCGGCGGTGCTGATCGCGATCATCGGGATCGTCGTGACCAGCGCCCGTGCCCGCGCCAGCACGCAGGCGGTGGCGGCGCTGATGGCCGGGGAGGAAGCCGCGCGCGCTTCGGGCGGTGGTGGGCGGCAGGCGTGACATGCCTGGTGATGCGGTTTTCGCATGATGGGCATGCGCAGTGCGCGCGTCCTGTCGGCCATATCATGACGAATCGTTCATGAACTCTATTCCCGAACGGGGGGCAGGTATGTATGCTACGCCCCGCTATGGGACGGTGGCCTGATCCGCCGGAACGACCATGCCACGGCACGCGGTGAAACAATCTGCGGCGGGGCAGGGCCGTGTCGGTTGCGTGGGTCGGTACAGCGTGCTAGAGCCGCGCCAGCAGAGCTTGGGGCCTGTCGTGTTCCGGGGCCTGCAGCTTGTTTGTGTGACCCACGATTCTGGATTGGAAAAGCGGACAGTGGATTCGACTGGAACGACCTCAATACCAATCGCCTCCATTGCCAATGGCCTTGCGGGCCGTTACGCGACGGCGCTCTATGACCTTGCCTCCGACAAGCAGAAGCTCGACCTTGTGCTGGACCAGGCAAAGGCCCTGTCCTCCATGCTGGAGCAGAGCGCGGACCTGTCCTCCGTGCTGGTCGATCGCACCCTTGATATCCGTCAGGCCACGCGTGCGCTGCTCGCCGTGCTGGACAAGGAAGGGTTCGACCCGCTGATCCGTGATTTCGTCGGCGTGGTGGCGACAAACCGCCGCCTGCCGCACCTTCGTGAAATTCTTGCCGCCCTGGCGGCAATTGCCGCTGCCCGCCGGGGCGAGGTGGTGGCGGACGTTGTCTCCGCCCACCCCCTCAACGATGTGCAGCGCGCACAGCTTCGCGGCCGCCTCGCCGAGGCCGGCTATTCCAAAGTCAATATCCAGGAGCGTGTTGACGCGGCGCTGCTGGGCGGTCTGGTCGTGCGCGTAGGCGCCCGCCTGTATGATACCAGCCTCAGATCCCGCCTTACCCGCCTGCATCATGCCATGAAGGGAGCCGCGTGATGGAAATCCGCCCCTCCGAGATTTCGGATATCCTCAAGCAGCAGATCGCCACGTTCGACCAGTCCGTCGATGTTGCCGAAACCGGCACCATCCTGTCGGTTGGTGACGGCATCGCCCGTGTTTACGGGCTGCAGAATGTGGAAGCCGGCGAAATGCTGGTCTTCCCCGCCACCGGCCAGCACGGCATGGCGCTGAACCTTGAAAACGACAATGTCGGCGTCGTCATCTTCGGTGATGATACGGCGATGCGTGAAGGCGACACCGTCGCGCGCACCGGCAAGGTGGTCGAGGTTCCGACCGGCAAGGCCCTGCTCGGCCGTGTGGTCGATGGCCTTGGTAACCCGATCGACGGCAAGGGGCCGCTGGTTGGCGATGTCATCAGCAAGCGCGCGGAAATCAAGGCCCCGGGCATCATGCCCCGCCAGTCCGTGAGCGAGCCGATGCAGACCGGCATCAAGGCGATCGACGCGCTTGTGCCCATCGGGCGTGGCCAGCGCGAACTGATTATCGGTGATCGCCAGACCGGCAAGACCGCAATCCTGATCGACACCATCGTCAACCAGAAGGGCGTCAATGCCCTGGGTGACGAGTCCAAGTCGCTCTATTGCATCTATGTCGCCATCGGGCAGAAGCGTTCCACCGTGGCGCAGCTGGTCCGCACGCTGGAGGAAACCGGCGCGATGGAATATTCCATCGTCGTGGCGGCCACCGCGTCCGACCCGGCCCCGATGCAGTACCTGGCGCCGTATGCCGCGTGCTCCATGGGGGAATATTTCCGCGATAACGGCATGCATGCCCTGATCGTGTATGATGACCTGTCGAAGCAGGCCGTCGCCTATCGCCAGATGTCGCTGCTGCTGCGTCGTCCGCCGGGACGCGAAGCCTATCCGGGTGACGTGTTCTATCTGCATTCGCGCCTGCTGGAACGCGCGGCGAAGATGTCCGACAAGTTCGGCGCCGGTTCGCTGACGGCCCTGCCGGTGATCGAGACGCAGGCAGGTGACGTGTCCGCCTATATCCCGACCAACGTGATTTCCATCACCGACGGTCAGGTGTTCCTTGAAACCGACCTGTTCTATCGCGGCATCCGCCCGGCGGTGAATGTTGGTGGTTCCGTGTCGCGCGTCGGGTCCGCCGCGCAGATCAAGGCGATGAAGCAGGTGGCCGGCAAGATCAAGCTGGAACTGGCGCAGTATCGCGAAATGGCTGCGTTCTCGCAGTTCGCGTCGGATCTTGATCCCGCGACGCAGAAGCAGCTTGCCCGTGGCGCACGCCTTGTCGAACTGCTCAAGCAGCCCGAAACCTCCCCGCTCTCGGTCGAGGAACAGGTGGTCGTGCTGTATGCAGGCACCCGTGGCTATATCGATGCCGTGCCGGTGAGCCAGGTCACGACGTATGAAAAGCGTCTGCTTGAGGAAACGCGTTCGGCAGGCAAGGACATCCTTGAATCCATCCGTACCCAGCGTCAGCTGACCAAGGATATCGAAAGCCGACTGAACGATTTCCTGACGACGTTCGGCCGTCAGTTCGTCAACTGAGGAAGAACGCGCATCCATGGCTTCCCTGAAGGAACTGCGCGCACGGATCGGTAGCGTCAAATCGACGCGAAAGATCACCAGCGCGATGAAAATGGTCGCTGCGGCCAAGCTGCGTCGGGCGGAAACCCGCGCAGCAGCGGCGCGCCCCTATGCCGACGCGATGCGCCGCATGCTCGCCGAGGTTGCCCGCAGCATGGGCGGTGAGGGCGGACAGCCCAAGCTGCTCGTGGGGACGGGGGGCAGCGCCACCCACCTGCTGGTGCCGATGTCGAGTGACCGCGGTCTCGCGGGGGCCTTCAACTCCAACATCAACCGCAAGACGCGCGACATGATCCTGAAGCTTCAGGCGGAAGGCAAGACCGTGCGTCTGCTGCCGGTGGGGCGCAAGACGTTCGAATATCTGTCGCGCGACTTTTCGGACCTGATCGTCGGCCATATCCATATGGCGTCGGGCAAGGACGTGTCGTTCAAGGTCGCCGCCGACCTTGGCGAGAAGATTTCCGGCATGCTGGACCGCGACGAATTCGATGTCTGCACGCTGGTCTATAACCGCTTCCAGAATGTCATGTCGCAGGTCCCGACGGAAATGCAGCTGATTCCGCTGGCGCTTGCGGGTAACGACAACGAGGCAGCGGGCGAAACCGCGGCCTATGAGTTCGAGCCGGATGAGGGCGCGCTGCTGTCGCGCCTGCTGCCGCGCAACCTGCAGGTCCAGATCTATGCGACCATGCTTGAAACCGCCGCGGGTGAAAACGGTGCGCGGATGACGGCGATGGACAGTGCCACGCGTAACGCGGGCAAGGCCATTGACCGCCTGACGCTGACCTATAACCGCACCCGCCAGACCAATATCACCAATGAACTGATCGAGATCATTTCGGGCGCCCAGGCAGTCTGAAGATCGGTCTCCACGCTCCAGGAGCTGTCCCATGTCGGAAACCACAACTCACGAGGCTCCTGTCTCCACACAGGGGCAGTCGCAGAAAAGCAACGTCGTCGGCCGTGTGACGCAGATCCGCGGCGCCGTCGTCGATGTCCAGTTCGAAGGCACGCTGCCGCATATCCTCGATGCGCTGCATGTCTCTCTCAACGGCCAGACGCTGGTCCTCGAAGTCGCGCAGGAAATCGGCGAACACGAAGTCCGCTGCATCGCGATGGACACGACCGATGGCCTGAGCCGCGGCACCGAAGTCGTCGCCACCGGGTCGCAGATCACGGTGCCGGTCGGGCCGGGCACGCTTGGCCGTATCCTCAACGTCATCGGTGAACCGATTGATGACCGTGGCCCGGTTCTGGCAAAGGGTCGTTCGCCGATCCACCGTTCCGCCCCCGCATTCGACGAACAGGCGGCCGCGACCGAAATCCTGCCCACGGGCATCAAGGTCGTTGACCTGCTGTGCCCCTACCTGAAGGGGGGCAAGGTTGGCCTGTTCGGTGGTGCGGGCGTCGGCAAGACGGTTATCATCCAGGAACTGATCAACAACATCGCCAAGGCGCATGGCGGCGTGTCCGTGTTCGCGGGTGTGGGTGAACGTACCCGTGAAGGTAACGACCTGTATTACGAAATGCAGGACGCGGGCGTCATCAAGCTTGATGGCGACTCCACCGAAGGGTCAAAGGTCGCACTGGTCTATGGCCAGATGAACGAGCCGCCGGGCGCGCGTGCCCGTGTTGCCCTGTCGGGCGTCACGGTTGCGGAATATTTCCGCGATGTCGAAGGTCAGGACGTGCTGTTCTTTGTGGACAACATCTTCCGCTTCACGCAGGCCGGTGCCGAAGTGTCCGCGCTTCTGGGCCGTATCCCGTCCGCCGTGGGCTATCAGCCGACGCTGGCGACGGAAATGGGCGCCCTGCAGGAACGCATCACCTCCACCAAGAAGGGGTCGATCACCTCGGTGCAGGCTGTGTATGTTCCCGCCGATGACCTGACCGATCCGGCGCCTGCTGCAACCTTTGCCCATCTTGATGCGACGACGGTGCTGAACCGTTCCATCGCGGAAATGGGCATCTATCCTGCTGTTGACCCGCTGGATTCCACCTCCCGCTCGCTCGACCCCAAGATCGTGGGCGACGAACATTACCAGGTGGCGCGCGACGTGCAGCGTATCTTGCAGACCTACAAGTCGCTGCAGGACATCATTGCCATCCTTGGCATGGATGAACTGTCGGAAGACGACAAGCTGGTGGTGGCGCGTGCGCGTCGTATCCAGCGCTTCCTGTCGCAGCCGTTCCATGTGGCCGAAGTCTTTACCGGTGCGCCGGGCAAGCTGGTTTCGCTGGCTGATACGGTGCGTTCGTTCAAGGCGATTGTCGCGGGCGAATATGACCACCTGCCCGAAAGCGCGTTCTATATGGTTGGCGCGATCGAGGAAGCGGTGGCCAAGGCCGAGAAGATGAAGGAATCGGCCTGATTACTGGCCCCTGACGCAAGGAAGACAGACCATGCCGATTAAGGTCGAGATTGTCAGCCCGGAGAAGACCCTCTTCTCCCACACGGCTGACATGGTGGTCATGCCCGGTTCCGAGGGCGATATCGCCGCGATGCCGGAGCATGCGCCGCTGATGCTGATGCTGCGCGGTGGCGTTGTCGAGATTTACGAGGGCGACGCCATTGCCCATCGTTTCTTCGTGTCTGGTGGTTTTGCCGACATGACGCCGGACCACTGCACCATTCTGGCGGACCATGCGACGCCGGTTGCGGACCTTTCCGCAACCGATGCGCAGTCCCGCCTGACCGCACTGGAAAAATCCTATGACGAGGCGGACAAGATGAATGTCCCGGCTCTGGATATCCTGATGGACAAGATGCAGTCCGCCCGTGCGGAAATCGATGCAGCAAAAAGCGCTACGCCAGAGATGTCCATCTGACGACCCGGTTTTTGCACGACCCATCATGAAAAACGGCATCCCGCAGGGGGTGCCGTTTTTTTATGGCAGGAAGTCCCGGGGAGTATTCAGGACTATCCTTATGTTTCAAGGGTATTTGTAACGGATCGGGATTTTGGCGTGTGAGAGACTGTTTGAAAAGTCAGGCCTGATAATATCGTGAAATCATAAAGGTTTTTTGGTGAAGCTTTTTCCAAAAAGCTTCAGAAGACGCCGCCTTTTTCGATCAAAAGGCGGCACCCAGAAACTTTTCTTATTTTTATCAATGGTTTGTTTTCAAAATAATCTCTTATATCCCTTGAAGTTCTTGGTGAATTACAAAAAACTCGAAGAATATCGCCATTCTTTTGAAGAAACGGTGTCTGGGAGAGTGTTTGGAATTTAAAATCAGCAACCGACTGAAACAATGCAGGTTCCTGTTGAATATTTTCCCCCAAAGCTTTGAAAGGCATTTCCTTTTTGGAAAAGGAAATGCCCGGATCATTTCATCATTCCGGCATTGATGGGATATTTTCAAACAGCCTTTATGACGTTTCTTTTTGTCGATGTGTGCTTTCCGGGCGTTTTCATGGATGACCGGTATCAGCCGCGTCCACGATATCCGGGTACGTCCTGTGCCGGTATCCACGTGCCTTCGGGCGGGGCGCCGGTCTGCCAGAACACATCAATCGGCATGCCGCCGCGCGGATACCAGTATGCCCCGATCCGCAGCCATACGGGATCAAGCAGGTCCACCAGCGTGGTCGCGATCTGCATGGAGCATTTTTCGTGGAAAGAGCCATGGTTGCGAAAGCTGGTCAGGAACAGCTTGAGCGACTTGCTCTCCACGATCCATGCGCGCGGGATATAATCGATTACGATATGTGCGAAATCCGGTTGTCCTGTTACGGGACACAGGGAGGTGAATTCCGGTGCGGTGAAGCGCACGACATAGCGCCTGTCGGCATCGGGGGCGGGCACACGTTCCAGTATGGCGTCTTCGGGGCTGGCGGGCTGGGTCGTGTTGCGGCCCAACTGTGTCAGTAACTGGCTGCCATCATCCGGCGTGCCGGCGGGAGGGGGGGAGGAGGTCATGGGCATTTTCTTTCCACGGTTTGCCTGATGGGCGGGTGATGCCGGACGGGATATGGCACCGTCAATGGATGGCCATGCGATTTTGCCTGCTGTTGCAACCTGTGCGCGTCATGATAACACAGCAGTCATGGCACCTGCATCCCGAACCGAATTCCCTGATCCGGTCCTTGTGACCACAACGGCAGAGCTGGGCGCGGTCAGCGCGCGGCTGCGTCGCGAACCCTTCATTACCATCGACACGGAATTCGTGCGCGAACGCACCTATTGGCCGGAATTGTGCCTGGTGCAGCTTGCCAGCGCGGACGAGGTCGTGGTGGTCGATGCACTGGCCCCCGGCATGGATCTCGCCCCGCTTGGTGAACTCCTTGCGGATGAAGGGGTTATCAAGGTGTTCCATGCGGCCCGTCAGGATCTGGAAATTTTCCTGCATCTGTTCGATCGCCTGCCACAGCCGCTGTTTGATACACAGGTTGCGGCGATGGTGGCCGGATATGGCGATCAGGTCGGGTATGACAGTCTGGTTGCGTCCGTTGTGGGGGCGCAGATTGACAAATCACACCGTTTTTCCGACTGGGCCGCGCGTCCTTTGTCGGCGGCGCAGATTGAGTATGCCGCCGCTGACGTCACCTACCTGCGCGAAGTTTATCAGCGGCTGGTGGCACAACTGGACAGGGAAGGGCGCAAGGACTGGATGACGGCGGAGATGGATGTCCTGAACTCCCCCGCGACCTTCCGGCCTGATCCGCAGACATTGTGGGAGCGTATGCGCCCGCGCACGAATAATCGCCGCATGTTGGGTATGCTGCGGGCGATCACGGCCTGGCGCGAGCACGAGGCGCAGCGCGTCAATGTCCCGCGCCAGCGCTTGATGAAGGATGAAAGCCTGATGGAAATCGCCGCCACCAGCCCCGGTGACGTCGATGCGCTGGCGCGTGTGCGCGGCATTTCACGCGGCTTTGCCGAGGGGCGCAGCGGGCAGGCCCTGCTGGAGGTCATCGCAAAGGCACGGCACGAACCTGACGCCAGCCTGCCGCGCCCGCCAAAGGGACGTGGCAAGGATGCGGCACGTCCGTCGGCCGCCCTTGTGGCGATGCTCAAGGTACTGCTTGCGGCGTGCTGCGAACGCCATCGTGTCGCGCCAAAGCTTGTGGCCTCGGCAGAGGATATCGACCGCCTTGCGCTGGAGGACGTGCCCGAAATCCCGGCCCTGCAAGGCTGGCGGCGGGAGGTTTTTGGCGCGCAGGCAATGGCGCTGAAGGCGGGTGAACTGACGCTTGGGGTGGCCGATGGGGCGGTCCAACTGATCCGCGCCAAGGAGCAGGGCGCATAGTCCGCAGGTTTTACCATGGTTGCGAACAGGTTATCTCCACCCTTGTCCACAAGATTTTGTGGCATGCAGGTTGAGTCACCTACAATATAAGCCTATTTTGCCCCCAATTCCGCGTAATGGAGTGTGAGCGATGGCGATGGAATGGACCGAGGAGACGATCGCGCGTCTTCGCGACCTGTGGCAGCAGGGATTGTCAACGGCGGAAATTGGCCGCCAGTTGTCAGTGACCAAGAACGCGGTCGTTGGAAAGGCGCATCGGCTGGGCCTCAAGCCGCGCCCGTCACCCATCCGCAGGGGGACGAAGGCGGACAAGCCCGCGGATAAGGCGCCTGATGCCGCCGTGGCGACCGCCGTGCCCCCAACCCCGGCCCCAGCCCCTGCTGTGGCCGTACCTTCGGCAGACCCCGCCACCATCACGGCAAAGGCAGTTCCCGTCGCACCGCCTGCCCCTGCGGTGAAGGTGGAGGAGGCCCCCGCCGTGGCGAGTGCCGTCATCCCCGCAGCCCCGGTCGTCCCCCCCCAGCCGCAGTCGCCCCCCCCGGCGGCCAGTGTTGATGTCGCCGCGCCCAAACCCGTCGAACAGGCCCCCAAGCCTGCCCCTGCCCCTGCCCCTGCGCCTGCCGCAGCCCCGGCTGTCGCGGCAGAGGAACCCGTGACGCCCGCGGCCAAGGCCCCGCGCAAGGCCACACCCACGCGTGCCGAACGTGCCGCCGCCGCCCGCGCCGCCGTGGCCCCGCCGCGCCGCCGCAGCAGCCAGTCCTGCTGCTGGCCGCTGGGTGATCCGGGCACGCCGGGCTTCCATTTCTGTGGCGCGACGCCGCTGCCGGGTAAGCCCTATTGCGCCGAACATGCGCAGCTTGCGTATGTGAAGCTGCGTGATCGTCGTGACAACGTGGCCTGATGTGACCCAGGTCCCTGTGGGGCACTGTTTGAAACGGCAGGCGCAGTAATCCACTGCAATTATAAATATTTTGGTGAAACGTCGTGCAAGAACGCTGTCTTTGAAAAAAGACAGCGCCCGAGCGTTTTCATCATTGATAAAAAACAGGAAAAGTTTTTGGGTGCCGCCTTTTGATCGAAAAAGGCGATGTCTTCTGAAACTTTTTGGAAAAAGCTTCACCAAAAACCTTTATAATTTCAGGATGTTATCAAGCCTGACTTTTCAAATAGTCTCTTGGCGCATTAAAGCGTGCCGCCTGAAGCAACACATGTTTTTTGGGAAGGCTTTTTTCAAAAGCTTTGCCCGGACATGCTGTTCACAAGAAGATTCTGGTCGCGGGCTTCACCATAAATCCTGCCACCCGATAGGATCGGGCCTGTCGTTCCAGACCGTTCCCATGTGGCCACATCCTGTGGAAGTGGGACACGGCATGAAAAAGCCGCCGGAACATCATGTTCCCGGCGGCTTTTTTCATGGGACATTTCTGTATCATGCCCCTGCATGGGGCATCGCCCCACCCGGCCATGACACCCGTGATGTGCGGCGCACGGGCCAGCGGGCATCATGGTCGGGGGAGCAGCCCTGTCTTGTCGATCAGGGGGTCGGCGGCTTTTCCACCGGGGCGGCGGGGGCCGGTGCGGGGGCGGCAGGGGCCGCGGGCGCGGTGATCATTTCCAACTGTCCTGAAACCTGGCCACCATCTTCGACCTTCAGGCGGCGGCATTTCGCTGTGCCCAGCAGGCGTCCGGTGGACCGGATCGTCAGCCCGCCACGTACCGTCAGCGTACCGTCGATGGTCCCTGCAAGTTCCGCGTCCTCGACCTCGACCTCGCCCTTGAACACGCCGCCATCCGCGATCTGCAGTTCGGTGGCGTTGATCATGGAAGACTCGACCATGCCTTCCACGACCAGGCGTTCGGCGTCCTTGATGGTGCCCTGGACGCTGATGCCACGGCCAACGACCAGCGTGCGGCGGTCATTGTCCTTTTTCGCACCGGTCGCGGGCATGCCCGGACGTGTGGCGCTGGCGGGCGTGGCATTGGGGGTCTGGTTGAAGGGCGGACGGGCCATCGGCGCGTTTTCCTTGTTGGCTGGTGTGGAAGAAGGCGCTGGGCGCGCGGCTTGCGGAGTGGCTGCCTGAGGCTGCGCGGGCGGCTTGGCCTCTTCTGGCTTACGACGTCTGAACAATATTACCCCGCTTCATCTGGCTGTATCCGGTGCTGGGAATAGTCTGGATCACTCTTCGCTCGGGCAGGTTCCTGCTCTTGTTTTGGTTATACGCGTGCATGTCCCTGCGACAAGGGCATACGTCGCGCGGCAATGGTGAAAAGCATGCCGCCATTGCGGTTTTCCTGCCCCGGTGATAGCGAATGCGCAACTTAGTCATACGCAATATTGGTCATTTCATGGCGATGTGCGCACGATGACGCCATGCAATGCGCTAAAGAGGGGACGGACAGGTGGAAAAGAACACGGAAAATTCGGGGCAGGCCTCTGAATGCAGGTTTGACATCCTTGGGATCGGCAATGCGATTGTTGATATCCTCGCCCCCGTGGAGCCTTCCTTCCTGGCCGCCAATGACATGACGCCCGGCGGCATGATGCTGGTTGATGCCGTGCGTGCGCAGGAACTTGGCCGCGCGATCCGCCGTGAAAAGGAAATGGGCGGCGGGTCGGCCGCCAATACCTGCGTTGTGGCGTCGAACATGGGCGCGCGCGTCGCCTATCTGGGCAAGGTCGCGGACGATGCGACGGGCCGGGCCTTTGCCGCCGACATGCAGGCGGCGGGCGTGTATTTCCCGTCTTCCCCGCTCAAGGGGCATGAGGCGGAGCAGCAGCCAACCGCAAGCTGCCTGATCCTTGTCACCCCTGACGGACAGCGCACGATGAACACCTATCTTGGCGCCTGCGTGTCGTTCGGCCCCGACGACGTGCTGCCCGATGTGGTGGCCTCCTCCAAGGTGACTTACATGGAAGGCTACCTGTTTGACCGGCCGGAGGCACAGGCCGCATTCCGCCGTGCGGCCGAAATCGCCCACGCGGCGGGCCGCCGGGTTGCGCTGTCGCTGTCGGATGCGTTCTGTGTGGACCGCCACCGCGACGCGTTCCTTGACCTCGTGCGTGGGCATGTCGATATCCTGTTCGCCAATGAGGTGGAGATCCTCTCGCTTTATCAGGTCACGGAATTCGACGATGCCCTGCGCCATGTCGCGGCTGATACGCATTTCGCCGTCCTGACCCGCAGCGAGAAAGGCAGCGTGATCGTGCAGGACAAGCAGCAGATCACCATCGACAGCGTGCGCACGCAGGTCGTGGATACCACCGGGGCGGGCGATGCCTATGCCGCGGGTTTTCTGGCGGGATGGACGTCGGGGCGGCAACTGTCCGAATGCGGTCGCCTTGGCAGTGTCGCGGCGTCCGAAGTGATCTCCCACTATGGCGCGCGTCCGCTGATCAATATGCGCCAGGATATGGGGTTCTGATCGCGCGCAGGACAGAATTCATCACCGACATGCGCGGATGACGTGAAGTTTCACGTGCAATCCGCGCCAGTCCCCTCTATCTACGCCACAGCACCAAACAATGCCGCCATGTCGCTCGGGCCTGAACTGCCCGCACGGGCGGCGCGCCCTCTTTGGCGCCCCCGCAAGGAAAGTCAGGTTACAACCGTTATGGATATCCGTAATATCGCCATCATCGCGCACGTCGATCATGGCAAGACCACGCTGGTTGACCAGCTTCTGAAACAGTCCGGCTCGTTCCGTGACAACCAGCACGTCGCCGAACGCGCGATGGACAGCAATGACCTGGAGCGTGAGCGCGGCATCACCATCCTGGCGAAATGCACGTCCGTCGTGTGGAAGGACACACGCATCAACATCATCGACACCCCGGGCCATGCGGACTTCGGCGGTGAGGTGGAACGCATCCTGAGCATGGTGGACGGCGCGGTCGTGCTGGTCGATTCCGCCGAAGGCGCACTGCCGCAGACGAAGTTCGTCGTGGGCAAGGCGCTGGCCCGTGGCCTGCGCCCGATCGTGGTGGTCAACAAGATCGACCGCGGCGATGCCCGTCCCGACGAAGTGCATAACGAGATTTTCGACCTGTTCGCCGCCCTTGGCGCGAATGACGAGCAGCTTGATTTCCCGATGCTCTATGCTTCTGGCCGTCAGGGCTGGGCCGATCTGGAAATCGACGGCCCGCGCAAGGACCTTTCCCCGCTGTTCGACCTGATCCTGCGCCATGTCCCGGCGCCGAAGGTGAACAAGGACGCGCCGTTCGCGATGGTCGCCACCATCCTGGAAAACGACAACTTCCTTGGCCGCGTGCTGACAGGCCGGGTGGAGCAGGGCTCTGCAAAGATGAACATGCCGGTGCATGTCCTGCGCCCCGATGGTTCGGTCGTGGAAACCGGTCGCCTGACAAAGCTGCTGTCGTTCCGTGGGCTGGACCGCGTGCCGGTGGAGGAAGTCGAGGCTGGTGACATCGTGGCCGTGGCCGGCCTGTCGGAAGCGACGATTCCCGAAACCATCGCAGCCCTTGAGGTGAAGGAACCGCTGGCTTCCACCCCGGTTGACCCGCCGACGCTGTCGATGACCTTCCGCCTCAATGACGGCCCGCTTGGCGGTCGCGAAGGCAAGAAGGTCACATCACGCCAGATCCGTGACCGCCTGTTCAAGGAAACCGAAGGCAACATCGCCATCCGCGTATCCGAAAGCCCCGAGAGCGAGGCCTTCGAGGTTGCGGGCCGTGGCGAACTGCAGCTTGGCGTCCTGATCGAGCAGATGCGCCGCGAAGGCTTCGAACTGACGATCGGCCGTCCCCGCGTGCTGTTCCGCACGAACGAGGAAACCGGCGAGCGTGAAGAGCCGTTCGAAGAAGTCCTGATCGACGTGGACGAGCCGTATTCCGGCGTCGTGGTCGAAAAGATGGCGCTGCGCAAGGGGCTGATGCAGGACATGCAGCCGTCGGGCGGCGGCAAGGTGCGCCTGACGTTCCAGATCCCGTCACGCGGGCTGATCGGCTATCACGGTGAATTCCTGACCGATACGCGTGGTTCGGGCATCATGAACCGCCTGTTCTCCGGCTATCAGCCCTATGTCGGGCCGATTGCGGGGCGGCGTAACGGTTCGCTGATCTCGTCCGAGGACGGGGCCACGACACAGTATTCGCTGTTCTCGCTCCAGGATCGCGGCACGCTGTTCGTTGACGCGGGTGAAAAGGTCTATGTCGGCATGATCATCGGGGAGCATTCGCGTGAGAATGATCTTGAGGTGAACCCGATCCGTGAAAAGAAGCTGACCAACATCCGTGCCGCAGGCAAGGACGAGGCCCTGCTGCTGATTCCGCCGCGCAAGATGAACCTGGAACAGGCCATCGCGTATATCGAGGATGATGAACTGGTGGAGGTTACGCCCTCGGCCGTGCGTATCCGCAAGCGTTACCTCGACCCGCATGAGCGCAAGAAGCGTGAGCGTTCAGGCACGGTGGACTGATACCACCCCCTGTCTGCCAGCCCCCCCCCCCCCCGCAATCATTCGTAATGTTTTAACGGTTGTGATTGCGGTGGGAATGCGGCAGTTATGAGGCTTGGTCGGAAAATTTAATTTTTTTAATCCGAGACTTGAACTGCTGACGCGTGTTACACCGTTAGTGTGTCGAATCGGGCTGGTGTCGTTGCCGGTCCGGCGGAGGCATTGGGATTTTATCCCGAGTGTTGGAGATAAGAGTTCATGATCGTTTCGACCCGTCGTTTCCTGGCCGCCCTGTCCGCAGTTGCCGTGATGGGGGTTGCTTCCCCCCTGATGGCGCAGACCACGCCCGCCGAACCCACCGCCCCGGCCGTTTCCGCACCGGAACATGCGCCTGACGCCGCGGGTGACGCAGCCGCCACTGGCGAAAAGAAGGCCACGCATCATGGCCATCACCATGGTGGCAAGCATCACGGCAAGAAGAAGGCCGCCGAGGCCGAAGCTCCTGCCGCTGCGCAGTAATGTCGCGGGTGCGTCGGCCTGACGGTCGGCGCGCCATGCGTGCATGACGCACGAAAACGGGGTCCGGGTCATCCGGGCCCCGTTTTTTATTGCCCGCAACGCAATGCACGCGCCAACGGTGAATTAGTGGCGAATAGTGTGGCCTGCGTCCTTCATGGCCGTAACAGGTCGCGGCCATAAGGGCAGTTTGGAAAGACGGAACCGCCAAACAGCCTGAGAGAGTGTTTGAAAACAACCCATTGATAAAAAAGAAAAGTTTTGGGGTGCTGCCTTGTTTCAAAAGGGCGGGGTCTTCTGAAGCTTTTTGGAAAAAGCTTCACCAAAAACTTTTATGATTTCAGGATGTTATCGGGCCTGACTTTTCAAGCAGCCTCTGAGGCGATACAGGTTTTTGCAAAGCTGTTGTCAGGGAGCCTTGAAAGACATTGCCTTTTTGAAACAAGGCAATGCCGGGAAACGTCCATCATTTCCGATCAATAAGTGTGTTTTGACACGGCCTTTCAGCGTGCGTACCGATCAAGCGACAGGTCAAGGCTGGGAATATCGGTTGGCTTGTGGCTCATCATGTCGGCCACCAGTTTTCCTGACCCGCACGCCATCGTCCATCCCAACGTTCCGTGGCCGGTATTGAACCACAGGTTGCCAAACCGCTTTGATCCGCCAATGACGGGCGTGCCATCGGGCGTATTGGGGCGCAGGCCCGTCCAGTACACCGCCTGTGACAGGTCGCCGCCGCCAAACAGTTCGGAAAAACATTCCTCCAGCCCCGCGCGGCGGTCCCGGCTCAACCGTGTATTATATCCCGTCAGTTCCGCCGTCCCGCCAATGCGGATGCGATCGCCAAGTCGCGTGATGGCAACCTTGTACCTGTCATCATTGACGGTGGAGGTCGGCGCGCGGGTTTCATCCGTTACCGGCAGCGTCAGGGAATATCCCTTAACCGGATAGATCGGCAGCCGCAGCCCCAGTGGGCGGACAAGGCGCGGCGCATAACTGCCGAGGGCGATGACATAGGCATCGCCCATGATGCGCCCGGCAGATGTCCGCACGCCCAGGATTTCGTCGGCCGAGGCATCAAGCGCCCGCACCGTTGTTTCATATCGGAACGTCACGCCCAGCTCTGCCGCCTTTTGCGCCAGGCGCTGTGTGAACATGTGCGCATCGCCGGTTTCATCCCCCGGCAGGCGCAGCCCCGCGCGCAGCAGGTGGCGCGATCCCGACAGGCCGGGTTCGTATGCCGCGATCTGGTCCGGGTTGAGGAGTTCGTGTTCCACGCCATGCTGGCGCAGCACCTGCATGTCCTTATGCGCTTTTGCAACATCGCGGTCCGTACGGAACAACTGGATCAGCCCGCGCTGTGCATCGTCATAGGTGATGCCGGTTTCCGCACGCAGCGCATCAAGGCAGTCGCGGCTGTAGGTTGCGATACGCAGCATGCGTGACTTGTTGATGTCATAGGCATGGGCGTTGCAGTTGCGCAGGACCTCCATCATCCAGCCGAACATTGCGAAATCAATGCGTGGGCGGACGATCATGGGGTTGGCGCTGCTGCACATCCATTTCAGGACCTGCAACGGCAGGCCCGGCCCGGCCCATGGTGCGGAATATCCGGGGGAAACCTGCCCCGCATTGGCGAATGACGTTTCCATCGCGGCGGCGGGCTGGCGGTCGATCACCTCGACCTCGTGCCCCTGTCGGGCCAGGTACCATGCCGTGGTCACGCCCACCACGCCTGCGCCCAGAATAATAACCTTCACCCGTTGCCCCTTCGTGTCACATCATGGAATCCGGGCGCGATGCTATCGCCCGACCCGATGGGGTCAAGCGTGGCGCGCCCGATCCGGCACATGGTGTCATAACATTATGTGTCGGAATATGTATCGCCTGATGCGGGCGGAATTCAGGCAGAGGGTACGCCCTTGCTGGTGGAATATTCGAAATGCAGCGCCGTGTCGGGATGGACGATGGGATGGATGGCGTGCGCGGCCATGGCGCATTCGCTGAATCCCTGCAGGATCAGCTTCAGCTTCCCCGGATAGGATGCGACATCCCCCACGGCAAAGATGCCGGGCATGCTGCTTTCGCAGGTGGAAGGCGTGACCGGGATGGTGCCGCGGATGGTATCAAGCCCCCATTGTGCGATGGGGCCAAGGTCTGTCGCCAGGCCAAAGAATGGCAGGAGCGTCTGGCACGGGACATGCAGCACCTCCCCATCAAGGGTGATGAGGTCAACCCCCTCAAGCACGCCCTCAGCGCCGCGCAGGCCGTGAAGCTGATAACCGACAAGTTTCTCGATCTCGCCGCGTTCCACGGCTTCGTCCAGTTGGCGCAGGCTTTCGGGGGCGGCGCGGAAGCGGTTGCGGCGATGGACGATGGAAACGCGCGCCGCCACGTCACGCAGCGACAGCGCCCAGTCCACGGCCGAATCCCCACCCCCGGCGATCAGGACATGCTGGCCCGCGAAATCGGCGCGGCGACGGACATAATACCGCACCGCGCCGCTTTTTTCGAACCCCTCCAGCCCGTCGAGAGGCGGGCGGTTGGGGCCGAACGCCCCGGCGCCGGCGGCGATGATGACGGCGTGGGCGCGAATCGTGTCACCCGTGCTGGTGCGCAGGGTGAACGCCCCGCGCGTGCCCGACAGTTCCTCCACCCGGCGGCCAAGCAGGCGCGGGACATCGAACGGCGCGATCTGCCGGTCGAGTGCGGCAATCAGGTCGCCCCCCGCGATGGCCGGATGGGCGGGAATGTCATAAATCGGCTTTTCGGGATACAGCGCCGTGCATTGGCCGCCGATTTCATCCAGCGCATCAATCATGACGCAGCCCAGCTTGAGCATCGCGCATTCGAACGCGGCGAACAGGCCGGCAGGCCCCGCGCCGATAATGGCGACATCGGTGGAAAGGCTGGCGGTGTCGGTCATTGCTGTATGTCCTGCAATCCGTGTCTGTTCGGGTTCGTGCTGCGTTGTGCGTTGCATGGCGCAACAGCGCAACCCACAAAATATGGCGCAAACCCTGCGTAAACACCCCATCGCGGGGATGTGTCGCGCGGGGATGGCCCCTGTATATGGCCCTCCTGTATGGCCATTCGCGGATGGCCCCAGTGGATGGGCTCTGTGAATGGCCTTTGTGGATAGTCCCTGTGGATGGCCTTTGGGGAAGATCCCCGTGGATAAGCCTTGTGGATGGTACGTGTGCGGAACAAGCGCGCGGGCATGCTGCTCCGTCTTGTCTGCGCACGCGTCATGGGCGCACAATACCCTGATGACGCAGATGGACACGACCCCTTCGCGCGCGCCGGACGTGGTGCGCATATGCCTGCCCGATGACGCCGCAACCATGGCGTTGGGCCGGGCGCTGGCCCCTGTCGTGCGGGTGGGGGATGCGGTGCTGCTGCGCGGTGACCTCGGCGCGGGAAAGACGACGCTGGCGCGCGCGCTGTTGCGGGCAATGTGCGATGACCCGGCGATGGAGGTGCCAAGCCCGTCCTATACCCTTGTGCAGACCTATGACGTGCCGGGCAAGGATGTGCCGGGCGAAGGCGGGCAGGTGGCAGGCGGGCAGGCGGAACGCGGCCAGGGGGTTGAGGTCTCGCATTTTGACCTGTGGCGGCTGGATGGTCCCGGCGCGCTGGTCGAACTTGGCTGGGATGATGCGTGCGAGGGGATCGTGCTGGTGGAATGGCCCGAACGTCTGGGCGCACTGACACCGCCGCACGCACGGCATATCGACCTGGTGGTGCGTGCCGATGGCGGGCGCGACGCCATCCTGCGCGGATGGGGTGCGGATGGCCGGGCGGTGGCGTGCGTGCTGGGTGATGACACGAAACAGGCAGGAGAGCACGCATGAGTGTGGACATGCCCGAAACGGCGATGATTTTTGCCGCCGGGATGGGGCGGCGGATGCGCCCGTTAAGCGAAACCACCCCCAAGCCCCTGCTGAAGGTGGGGGGGCAGGCGATCCTGTGCCATGCGCTTGACCGGCTGGACCGTGCCGGGGTGGCGCGTGTGGTGGTCAATGCCCACTGGCATGCCGACATGGTGGCCGCCGCGCTGGAGGCCCGGCGTGGCGCAGGCGACGGGCCGCGCACCGTGTTGCGGCGCGAGGACGCATTGCTGGAGACAGGCGGCAGCGCGGCAGCCGCCCTGCGCGCGGGACAGGTCGGGCCGGGTCCGTTCTTTCTGCTCAATGGCGATGCGATGTGGCTTAACGGCCCGCAGGCGGCCCTGCGGCGGCTGGCGGCGGCATTCGATCCGGCGACGATGGATGCGATGCTGCTGCTTGGCGCGATGACGCGTGCGGTGGGGGAGGTGGGGCGTGGCGATTTCGCGGTTGATGCCCATGGCAGGCCGCGCAGGCCAAAGGACGGGGAAGTGACGCCCTATGTCTATACCGGGGTGCAGATTGTCTCGCCCGCCCTGTTTGACGCGGCGCCGACGGGGGCGTTCAGCCTGAACCTGCTGTGGGACCGGGCGATGGCGCGCGGGCGGCTGGGGATGATCGTCCACGATTCGCTGTGGTTCCACCTGTCGCGCCCGCAGGACATCGCCGCGGCGGAAACGACGCTGCGCACCATGCTTGATCCCGATCATGACGATGGCGGGGTGCATGGCTGATGGCGTCCGTCCCGGCTTGTGAGCCCCGGCCCGGCATGTGTCCGGCCGGCGGTGCCCCGCCCGGCGCGCCCAATGCCCGGGTTGTCACGGTCGCCCATCATGTGCCCTTCCTCGATCAGCTTGCGGCGCGCTGGATGGCGGAGGTGGGGGACGACCCGCAGCGCACTGGCGCGGGCCTGATCCTGTTGCCCAGCCGCCGCGCCGCGCGTGCCCTGACGGAGGCGTTCTTGCGCCGGGCCGATGGCCGTGCGCTGCTGTTGCCACGGATTGCGCCCATTGCGGCGCTGGACGAGGCCGCGCTTGCCCTGTCGGGGGAGGCGGCGTTGGATCTGCCCCCCGCGGTCGAACCGATGCGCCGCCTTGCGACGCTGACGCGGCTGGTGTTGCAGGCGGGCGAAGCATTTGGTGATGTGCGCACGGTCGATCAGGCATGGCCGCTGGCGCGCGCGCTTGCCGATCTGATGGACGAGGCGGAATGGGCGGAATGCGACCTGCGCGAACGCCTGCCGGATGCCGCCGATGGCGATTTTGCGCAGCACTGGCACCTGACGCTGAAATTCCTGTCGATCGTGACCGGCGTGTGGCCCGCTTGGCTGGAGGAGCAGGGCGTGATGAACCCCGTCGCCCGCCAGGTCGCGCTGTTGCATGCGCAGGCGGCGCATTGGCGCGAAAGTCCGCCGCCCGCCGGGCATCGGTTATGGGCGGCAGGGTTTTCGGATGCCGTGCCCTCCACCGTGGCGGTATTGCGCACGGTGCTGGACCTGCCGGGCGGGCGGCTGGTGCTGACACCGGTGGACATGGATATGGACGCGCGCACATGGTCTGACCTGCCGCCCGGTCATCCACAGGCGGGCACAGCACGCATGTTGGCCGACCTTGGGGTGGGGCGCGACGGGCTGGAGGTCTGGGACGACCTGCCCGCCGGGAGCAAGGCCGGGGACATGGCCGGCGGCATGGTCGGGGCGCCACCGGGGCGCGCGGCGCTGCTGTCGCATGCATTGCTGCCCGCATCGGCGCTGGGGCAATGGCTGGACCCCGCGCCCGCGCCGCAGCTTGACGGGCTGTCGGTGCTGCATACGGCGGACCAGCAGGAGGAAGCCGCCGCCATCGCCCTGATCCTGCGCCAGGCGATTGAACAGCCCGGACGGCCCGCCGCCCTGGTTACGCCGGACCGCGCGCTGGCGGGACGGGTTGCAACCGAACTGGCGCGCTGGGGCGTGGTGGCCGATGACAGCGCGGGCGAGGGGCTGGCAACCACGCCGCAGGCCACGTTCCTGCGCCTGATCGTGCAGGCCGTCGATGGCGGGCTGTCGCCGGTTGCGTTGTTGTCCCTGCTCAAGCATCCGCTGGCGGCGTGCGGGCTTTCGCCGGGGAACTGCCGCGCGTCGGCCCGGCTTCTGGAACGTGCGATCCTGCGCGGTCCTGCCCCGCCACCGGGTATTGCAGGCCTGCGCGCCGCCCTGTCGCGCGCGACGCAGGACGAACATGGCGCCCTGGCCGATGCGCCGGACGCGCCGCAGGAACTGTCCGCCTTCCTCGACCGGCTGGAACGTGCGCTTGATCCGCTGCTGTCGCGCGCGTCCGGCATGGCGGAGGTGGTGGACCTGCTATCCGCACTGGTGGAGGTGGCTCAGGCACTGGCCACGACCGATGCCCACGCTGATACCGAGGGCGGCGGTGATGGCGCGTCGCGCCTGTGGTCGGGGGAGGAAGGCAACGCGCTGGGCGCGCATCTGGCGGAACTGCTGACATGGTGCGATGTGCTGCCCGCGCAGCGGGTTGGCGCGCTGGACGGGCTTTTGGCGTCATCGCTGGCGGGGGTGACGGTGCATGGCCGCCGTGCGTTGCGCGGGCGCGAACAGGCGGCGGTGCATCCGCGTGTCTTTATCTGGGGCCTGCTGGAGGCACGGTTGCAGACGGCGGGAACCATCGTCCTGGGCGGGTTGGTCGAAACCGTCTGGCCCCCCGCGACCGATCCGGGACCGTGGATGAGCCGCCCTATGCGCACGCGCATCTGCCTGCCGTCGCCCGAATGCGCCATCGGGCAGGCGGCGCACGATTTCATCGCCTGCGCCTGCGCCGCGCCTGAGGTCGTGCTGTCGGTGCCGGGCCGCAGGCAGGGCGCGCCCGCCGTCGCCGCACGGTGGCTGGTGCGGCTTGACGCCTATCTTTCGGGGCGGGGGCAGGCACTTGCGACACATCCGGCGCTGTCATGGCTGGAACGTCTGGACCGTCCGTCCGGTGCGCCCGCCCCCGTGGCCCCCCCACGTCCATGCCCGCCTGTCGCCCTGCGTCCGCGCAGCCTGTCCGTGACGGAAATCGAGATATGGATGCGCGACCCGTATGCCATCTATGCACGGCGCATTCTTGGGCTGAAGCCCCTTGCGGGGCTGGAGGAAATGGCCGACGCCGCCGATTACGGCGAAATCGTGCATGAGGCGCTGGACCGGTGGTTCACGCGCTATCCCGACTATTGGCCCCGTGATGGGGAGGAGGAGATGGTGCGGGTGTTCGAACAGGTGTTGCATGATGCGCGCCTGCGCCCGGCGCTGGCGGCATGGTGGGCGCCACGCCTTGGCCGTATCGCGCGCTGGTGCGCCATGACGGAGGAAGCCCGTCGCGCCGGTGGTGCGTCATGTTCGGTCATGACCGAACTGTCGGGGAAGATGGAGCTGTCGGGCTTTTCCTTTGGCACGTTCGTGCTGCGTGGCCGTGCCGACCGGATCGACCGTGACGGCGAAGGGGGGCTGAGCCTGTTTGATTACAAGACCGGCACCCTGCCCACACGTGCAAGTGTGCTTGCAGGATGGCAGTCGCAGCTTGTGCTGGAGGCGGCGATGATCGAGGCGGGCGGCTTTGCCCCCACGGTGGCGGGACGTGTGACGGAACTGGTGTACTGGCGGCTGACGGGCGGGCATGTGCCGGCGCGGGTGCTCGATATCGCACGGGGGGAGGAACTGTCCGACCTGATCGCCAAATGCCGCGCCGGGCTGTATAAACGGGTGGCGGATTACGACAATCCGAACATGCCCTATCTGTCGCATCCCCATCCGGGGGAGGAGCCGCGCTTTGCCGATTACGCCCATCTTGCGCGTGTTGCGGAATGGAGTGCCGCGCGTGAGGAGGACATGGCATGACGACACCCCCATCCGCCACGCCGACGCCTGATGTCACAATGCCTGATGTTACGATGCCTGATGTCACGATGCCCGGGGCCACGATGCCCGACGCCACGATGCCCGACGCCATCGCGCTGGCGAATGAAAGTCAGGCGCAGGCATCCGACCCGCAGGCTTCGGTCTTTGTCTCCGCCTCCGCCGGGAGTGGCAAGACAAAGCTGCTGATCGACCGGCTGCTGCGCCTGATGCTGCCGCGCCCGACCCATGACGCGCACGGACAGGCCGTGCTGGTGCCGGGGTCTGACCCGTCGCGCATCCTGTGCCTGACCTTTACCAAGGCGGCCGCAGCGGAAATGGCCATCCGCCTGCAGAACCGGCTTGGCCGGTGGGTGACGCTGCCTGATGCGGCACTCGACACGGAACTGCGTGACCTGTTCGTCCCGCCAGAACCCCGGACCCGGCAGGTGGCGCGCGAACTGTTTGCCCGTGTGCTGGACCTGCCCGGCGGCATGCGTATCGGCACCATCCACGCCTTCTGTCAGTCGTTGCTGCGGCGTTTCCCGGTGGAGGCGGCGATCAGCCCGCATTTCACCCTGGTGGAGGAAACCGACGCGCGCCTTGCGCTGCGTGGTGCGGTGGAGGACGTGGTCGGACGCGGTGGTCCCGCCATCGCCGCCCTGGCGGGGCAGGTCGGGATCGGTGATTTCACCACGCTGGTCACGCGGTTGCAGGGACAGTTGCGTGCGTTCCGCGCCGTCGCCCAACGCTGGCGCACCGACCCGGCGGGGGTGGACGCGGCGTTGCGCCGGGTGCTGGGCGTGCAGGGGGATGATGCGGCCGCCATCATGCGTGACGCCTGCACCGACATTCCTGCCGAGGACGCCCTGCGCGATGGCCTGCGCAGGGTTGCACAGGATGGGTCGCCCAAGGTGCGCGTGACAGCCGCGGGCATGCTGGCGTGGCTGGGGCAGGATACGAACGGGCGCGTGGCGTGCTGGGACGACTGGCGCCAGGCGTTGGTGAAGCAGGACGGCGAACCGCGCAAGCGTGGCGGGGTCAACGCGACGCTGGATAAGAAATATCCCGAAATTGGCGATGCCCTGATGGCGGAGGCGCAGCGCGTCCTCGACGTGGAGGCGCAGTTGCGTGCGATCATGGTCCGTGACCTCAGCCGCGCGCTGCTGTCGGTCGCGGTTCCGGTGCTGGAGGGATATGCCACGCGCAAGACGGGGCAGGGCCTGGTCGATTATGATGACCTGATCGAGCGCACGCTCGAACTGCTGCGTGATCCGGGGGCGGCGTGGGTTCTGTACAAGCTCGATGGCGGGATCGACCATCTGCTGCTGGACGAGGTGCAGGACACCTCCCCCGAACAGTGGGCCATCGCCGGTGGACTGACGGCGGAGTTCTTTGCCGGGGAGGGCACGCGCGAACATGATGGCCTGCCGCGCACGGTCTTTGCCGTGGGGGATTACAAACAGTCGATCTATTCCTTTCAGGGCGCGGACCCGGAGGCCTTTCGCCGCTGGCGCGAACATTTCCGTCGCAAGGCGCGCAATGCACAGGCGCGTTGGCGTGAACCGGCGCTGACGGTGTCGTTTCGGTCCACCACGCCGGTGCTGGCGCTGGTGGACCGGGTGTTTTCCATTCCCGCCGCCGCGCGCGGCGTGGCCGAACCCGACAGCGGCATCCCCGCCCATGTCACCGCGCGTCCCGGTGGCGGGGGGCGTGTCGAATTGTGGCCCATTACGCCTGGGGGCGATGACGCGACGCAGGCCGACCCGTGGGATGCCCCCACCCGCAACGCGGGACAATCCACGGCGCAGCAGCAGCTTGCCGATACGCTTGCGGCCTGGATCGCAGGGGAACTGCGTCGTGCGCCCGCGCCGGGGCAGGCGCCGCTTGCGCCCGGTGACGTACTGATCCTCGTGCCGCGCCGGTCGGCCTTTGCCCGCGCGTTGATCCGCGCGTTGAAGACACAGGATGTGCCGGTGGCGACGCTGGTGCGCACGGTGCTGACGGACCAGCTTGCGGTGCGTGACCTCATGGCGCTGTGTGCCGCGCTGCTGTTGCCGCAGGATGACCTGACGCTGGCCTGTGTCCTGACATCGCCGTTGGGCGGGTTGGATGATGACAGCCTGATGCACCTGTCCACCGCGCGGCAGGGGCGGCCGTTATGGGCGGTGCTGCGCGCGCGGCATGGGGAACGTCCCGAATGGGCGGCGGCGTGGCGGATGCTCGATACCCTGTTTGGCAAGGTGGACTATGCCTCCCCCTATGCCCTGCTGTCGGAGGCGCTCGGCCCGCTGGGTGGTCGCGCGCGGCTGCTGGCGCGGCTGGGGCCGGAGGCGGTGGAACCGGTGGATGAACTGCTCTCTGCCGCCCTGCGTTTCGAGGAGGCGCATGCCGTTTCGTTGCAGGGGTTCCTGCACTGGCTTCACGCGTCGGAGGAGACGGTCAAACACGAACCCGATGCCGCCGCCGACATGGTGCGCGTCATGACCGCGCATGGGGCCAAGGGGTTGCAGGCGCGTCTTGTCATCCTGCCCGACACGGTGGGCACGCCGCGTTTCGACAGCGGTCTTTTATGGGTGCATGACGCTCAAAGCGGCCTTGACCTGCCGCTGTGGGTGCCACGGCGCGAACTGGGCACCGGTGTGACGCAGGCGCTTCAGGACCGGCTGAAGCTTGCCGCGGCGGAGGAATATAACCGCCTGCTGTATGTCGCCCTGACCCGGGCGAGCGAGCGTCTGGTGGTCTGCGGGTGGGAGCCACGCCGTGGTGTGCCCGAAAATAGCTGGTACGATTTGTGCCGTCAGGCGTTCGTGGCCCAGGACGCCCGGGCGGAGCCGTTCGCGCTGGGCTGGCCCGGTGATGTGCTGGTGATCGAGGAGGCATATGCCCCGCGTTCCGCCGCACCGCCGTCACCGCCCGTGTCGCGTCCCGATGTCCCCCCGCCCCACTGGATGGGGACTGCCCCCGACTGGATTCCCGTCCCGCCTGTGGTGGAAGGACCGCTGGCGCGCCCGCTGGCGCCAAGTCGCCCCGATGACGTGGCCCTTGGGCCGCAGCCCGCCGTGCGTTCCCCGTTGGAGATCGCGCGCGCTGGTATGGGGGGGCAGAGTGCGGGAACGCGCCGGATGAATGCATTGCGACGCGGGCAGATGGTGCATGCGCTGTTGCAGTACCTGCCCGACTGTATGCCTGCCGAACGTGCGCAGGTGGCGCGGCGCTGGCTGTCACGCCGGGGCAGTGGCCTGTCCACGGCCGATTGCGCACGGATCGCCGATCAGGTGATGGCGGTGATGGAAACCCCCGCGATGGTGCCCCTGTTCGCATCCAACAGCCGTGCGGAGCAGCCATTGGCCGGTGTGGTGGGTGATACGGTGGTGGTGGGGCAGGTCGATCGCATGGCCGTGACCGATGATGAAGTGCTGCTGTGTGATTTCAAGACCAACCGCCAGCCCCCTGCCCGTGTTGAGGATACGCCGGTGCTGTATCTGCGGCAGATGGCGTCGTATCGTGCGTTGTTATGCATGTTGTATCCGGGGCGGCGCGTGACATGCATCCTTGTCTGGACCGAGGGTGTGTGTGTCAGTGTCCTGCCCGATGCGCTGGTTGCGGCCAATGCGCCAGCGCGGATTGCAGCGCAGTGATGTCTTGACCCCGCGCCCAAGGGTCGCCATGTCGGTGATACCGATCATGTCGTGGCCCATGCCGCGACGAAAAGGAGTGAGATAATGAGCGAGAACACCGTCGCCGTAAAAGACGCCGAATTCCAGAAACAGGTGCTGGAATCCAGCGAACCCGTGCTGGTTGATTTCTGGGCCGAATGGTGCGGACCGTGCAAGATGGTCGCACCGGCGCTGGAGGAAATCGGTGCGGAGTTCAAGGGGCAGCTCAAGGTGGTCAAGGTCAATATCGACGAAAACCCTGATACCCCCAACACCTATGGCGTGCGCGGGATTCCGACCATGCTGATCTTCAAGGATGGCAAGGTCGTCGCGGACAAGGTCGGTGCGGCCCCCAAGACGCAGCTTAAGGAATGGGTGAAGGCCAGCCTCGCCTGAAGGCCAGCGGCCTGACATGGGGAATGGGGCGGCGCCATCCCTGCGCTGCCCCGGAGATTACCTATCCCCGGCAGGGGGCCTGCTCCCTGCCCCTTGATCTGTTGTTAGAGACTGTCTGGAAACAAGCAGTTGATAAAAAACAAGAAAAGTTTTTGGGTGCTGCCTTTTTTCAAAAAGGCGGCGTCTTTCGAAGCTTTTTGGAAAAAGCTTCACAAAAAAACCTTTATAATTCAGTATGTTATCCAGACTGATTTTTTCAAACAGTCTCTTATAAAATAACGGTTTCCAAAGGGCCGCGCCCTTTGGTGGGGTCGCTCTGAAGACCCTATCGCGCGCGTGCGATATCGGTCCATGTGGTCGGGGTTGCCCCCGCATGGCGCAGCCCCGCACGCAGGCCGGGACTGCACAGCGTTTCGAATTCCGCCACATGTTCATAGGTCGGCATCAGGTGTTCAAGCAGCCTGTTTTTTGCCGTGGCGGGATGGAAATAGATTTCCGACAGCCCGTCAGGCAGGTGCGCAGCCAGCGCGGAGACACGTTCGGTCGTCATGTGGCCGCTCCATGCCAGGCCAAAGCACCAGTCATTTGTCACCAGTCCCGCCTTGTGGGCCTGATGCCGCAACAGGCGCGTCCAGCGCCGCAACGCCGCATCGCCAAGTGTATCGGCATAGGTACCCGCCGCGAACAGCGGCTGTGGCGGCTCCAGCGGCACGCGCACCGCCCGCAGGCCATGGCGCAGGCCGCTTTCGATCAGGTAACGCCCGACCGTGGGATGCAGGTGCATGTGCTTGTGCGCGTTGGCATGGTCCAGCGCCAGCCCCGTAAGGGCAAAGGCGCGGAACTGGGCCTCGATCTCGGCGGCGAGTTCGCGGCGCACGGCGGGACGGAAAAAATATTCCACACCCAGCTTCAACTGATCGGACGGGAACTGACCATCCTGTGGCACCAGCAGCGGAATATCCGCAGGCGGCAGGGTGGCCGGTCCCTCGATCGCGACAAGGTGCAACCCCACGCGCAGGTCCGGCAGGCGTCTGGCGCGCCGGATCGCATCTTCTGCCGCGGGACCGGCGACCATCAGGCTTGCGGTGGATAGCAGGCCATCGCGATGCGCGATCTCGATGGCTTCATTCACCTCTTCCGACAGGCCGAAATCATCGGCGGATATGATGACGCGTTTCATGACAGCAGGGAACCGGATGTAACGATATCAGAAAAAACGCCGGAACCTGTGGGTTCCGGCGCATGGAATGGCCTGATGGCGATCAGGCCGCGCGACGTTCGCGCAGGAACTGGAAGAATTCGACGCCTTCGCGCAGGCGACGCTTCATCATCTGCGGGCTGCGGACCATCTCGTTCAGGATCGAGGCGATCTTGGGCGCGCGGAAATAGAACTTCCGGTAGAAATCCTCGACACTGTTGAAGATTTCGGTGTGCGACAGGTGCGGATAATGCAGCGGTGCGATCTGCACGCCGTTTTCATCAATCAGTTCCGCGTTGCTTGCATCAAGCCAGCCATTCTCGGTCGCCTGCTTGTGCAGGAACGTGCCGGGATAGGGGGCCGCCAGGGAAACCTGCAATGTGTGCGGGTTGATCTCGGTCGCGAACTTGATGGTTTCCTGGATGGTTTCCTTCGTCTCGCCCGGCAGACCGAGGATGAAGGTGCCATGGATCTTGATGCCAAGTTCGTGGCAGTTCTTGGTGAACTCACGCGCGACTTCGACCCGCATGCCCTTCTTGATGTTGTGAAGGATCTGCTGGTTGCCGCTCTCATACCCGACAAGCAGGAGGCGCAGGCCATTGGCCTTGAGCACTTCAAGCGTCTTGCGCGGGACGTTCGCCTTTGCATTGCACGACCACGTCACACCCAGCTTGCCAAGTTCCTTGGCAATCGCCTCTGCACGGGGCAGGTCGTCGGTGAAGGTGTCGTCGTCGAAGAAGAATTCCTTCACCTGCGGGAAATACTGCTTCGCCAGACGGATTTCAGCGGCCACATGTTCGGGGCTGCGGGTGCGGTAATGATGGCCGCCAACCGTCTGCGGCCACAGGCAGAACGTGCAGCGCGACTTGCACCCACGACCGGTATAGATCGAGATGTAGGGGTGCATCAGATAGCCGATGAAGTAATCTTCGATCTTCAGGTCGCGCTTGTACACTTCGGTCACGAACGGCAGGCTGTCCATGTCCTCGATCATCGCACGGTCGCGGTTGGAGATGATCTTGCCATCCGGGTCGCGCCAGGTGATGCCATCGACATCCTTCCAGTCGCGGCCTTCGGCGATTTCCTTGATGGTGTAGTCGAATTCGTTGCGTGCCACGAAATCGACCGGCGGCGCGTTCAGCAGGCTTTCTTCCGGCTGCACGGCAACCTTTGCGCCGACCATGCCGATCTTGACCGCCGGATTCGCGTCCTTGAGCATCTGCGCCACCCGCACGTCAGACGCGAAGGACGGGGTGGAGGTGTGCATGATGACAAGGTCGCGGTTACGCACATCCTCAAGGATCGGTTCCATGCCCATGCGGGCCGGGGGGGCGTCGATCAGGCGGCTGCCTTCGACCATGGCGGCAGGCTGTGCCAGCCATGTCGGATACCAGAACGACTTGATTTCCCGCTTTGCCTGATAACGGGAGCCGGCCCCGCCATCGAATCCGTCGAAGGAAGGCGGCTGGAGAAACAGGGTCTTCATCATGTTACGCGAATCCTCGGGTCTGAAAGGGGCTCACTCCCCCGCGCGACCGCAGTTGCCTTGACTGGTTTGGTTCGGCCTGTCCGGCCCCCGGCGTGGTCAGTCGCCGGGGGAAGCAGGTTGTGATCGGGGTGTCATAGCGGAATGTGGCGAAATATGCATAGTCTGTCCGCGCCATGCCACGCGCGTGCCTGTCACGCTGCCGACCATGATGCCAGCCGACAGCCAGTCGCGCAGCGGCAGCAGGAACAGCGGAACAAGGCTGCGTTGTGCCAATGCGCGGTCCATGACAAACGCACAGACGGCGCGAACGCCCCATATGGACATAAAGAACATCCATGTCCATGTCGCATGCGGTGCCAGCACGACCGCCATCGTGGCCCAGAACAGCGGAAGCTGGATGGCCGACGCGGCATAACCCAGCGGTTCCAGCGTTTTGACCGTCCGACCCCAGCGAAGTTCGTGGGCCAGTACTTCGCGCAGGGAACGTTCCCCCACGGTGGTCCATGTCATGCACGCGGCAATGGCGATGTCCTTGCCCTGTTCGCGCACATACCGGCCCAGCATCGCATCATCGGCGACATGCGGAACCAGCGCTTCCAGCCCGCCGATGGCCTGGAGCATCGACCGCCGCAGCGCCATCGTCGCGCCAAGGCAGTCCTGCCGCCCGAGATAGCGTGACAGCATGACGCCGGGCAGGAAATTATGGTTGATCTGCCCCGCCGCCAGCAACCGTGGCAGCGTGGGCGACGCCGGCAGCCCCGCGTAAAGCGTTGTCACCAGCCCGACATTGGCGGGAACCAGCGCGCCAACCACGTGGCGCAGGTAATCGGGCGCCACATGGATATCCGAATCGGAAATGACCAGCACGTCGTGACGCGCGCGCGCCATCATGTTGATCAGGTTCCCGATCTTGCGGTTGATGCCGTGAAAGGTCGGGTCGATGACCAGTTCGATATCCAGCGCGGGATGGCGTTCGCACAGGCGCCGCACGATGGGAATGGCGGCGTCATCTTCGGCCTGAACGCCAAAGATGATCTGCATTGCGGGATAATCCTGCGTGCAGAAGCTTTCCAGCGCTTCTTCAAGCAGGGGTTCATCGCCATGCAGGGGCTTGAGCACCGTCACCGGGGGCAAGGGTACGGCCTGGTCGGCGCGTTTTTCCTGCACGCGGAAGCGTGAGACCAGAAAAGTGCCTAGCGTCGCCTGTACGCACCCGGCCACCGCGACAGCCGCAGCCAGACCGGATGGTGAGACAAGGGCGTTAAGAACAGACATCATCTTTCCGGCTGGGTCGCGCGTGCATGATATAACATCGGTAATCCGGTCCGTAACCCGAAGGGCGGATCATCCTTCCGAAAAGACCTTGATCTTCTTCTGTAACAGATCGATCAGGTTTTGCACATTGCCGCCGGACAGGGCGGAACGGAAATCGGAATGCTGCATGCCGACCTGGCTGATATTGCCATTCAGCAGGACGTCAACCACCTGATATCCCTTGGCGCCATTCATGTGCATGACGTAATTGACGGCCGTGCCCGACGGGTCGTCCGATGACCCGATCTGGGTATCGACAATCTTGTTTCCGCCCACAGGCGCGTCACGTATCGCGGGATTGATGGTGAAACGGGCGTCAGTGCCGGGCTTGAAGCTGGAAAGGTTGCGGGCGATCGTGAACTGGCGGAACGTGGACAGCAGCACCTGCTTCTGGTCAGGCGACAGCGTGGCGTAGTGCGGACCGATGGAGGAAGACAGGATCGCCTCCAGGTCATAGACGCGGTCGATGACCGGGCCGAGTTCCTGCGCACGCTGGTCGAACGTGCCGCTGTTCTTGGCCTCGATGCGGGTCAGTTCGGCATAAAGCGCCTTGATGGGGGCCTGCGGGTCGGATGCGGCCGCGGCCGCATGCGCCGAAGGAATGAAGGAGGGCAGGGCCGGGAGCGCCGACGCTGCTACCAGCCCGGCGCACAGCGCCAGGGACGTTGTTTTCAGGACATGTTTCATAATGATCATGATTTCGGTCCGATTGCCGTCTTTAGCAAGGGCTGGGTCATGCTGATTCCGACACCCAGCGCTTCCAGCGCGGTATTGGTGATCGCCTGCGCATCGAGGCCGGCCTCGTGATATTGGGCGGTCTGGGTGTTATGGTCGATGAAGCGGTCAGGCAGGG
>ERZ746981.86-NODE-86-length-79702-cov-15.205338_pt1 | contig 79702 bp, 41 predicted proteins | sample MGYA00374948_ERZ746981 | MGnify/ENA primary metagenome ERZ746981 (study PRJEB28757, sample SAMN06711160) | food metagenome | host: microorganism | place: China:Harbin | collected 2017-01-30 | study: EMG produced TPA metagenomics assembly of the Analysis of Microbial...
ATCTATCTATCTATCTATCTATCTATCTATCTATCTATCTATCTATCTATCTATCTATCTATCTATCTATCTATCTACACTAACTCATCCCTAACCCCCCTCTCAAAAATTCTTACCACACTATCCAGCTTATCGTTCATCTCCTGCCATTCCGATTCTGCATTACTCAATACAGTAATTGCTCCTCCCGCACCACAATAAAGCGTTTTATCCCCACTTTCCTCCCTGTTATACCCAAAAAGTGATCTTATCACGACACTCCAGTCAGCAATATCATCAACGGACCAATATCCACACACTCCAGAGTATATTCCACGTCTCTTATATAGCTCTAATTTCTCCAAAATCTCTACTGATCGTTTTTTCGGAGCTCCGGTCATCGATCCTGGTGGTAGCGTACTCGTCAATACATCGATTCCATGACAATTGGAGTCTTTAAGCTTGCCTTCAATCACAGAAACAAGCTGGTAGACTGTTTGATATTCTTCCACTTTCATAAGTTGCTTCACCTTCACGTTTTCCAGCAATGAACTGAGATCATGGCGTATCAAATCGACAATCATAAGGTTTTCCCCCATCTCTTTCGGAATAAGAAGCTTTTCACATGCGCATCTGTAGCTTTTTGTGTCCCTCTTACTTACAGTACCCTTTATCGGCCGCATTTGACACTTGTCCCTATTCCAAGAAAGAAATCTTTCAGGAGACGTCGAAAGAAGTTGTGAATCACCAAAATCAAAGAATACAGAGTATGGTGAAGGATTATGTTGTATCATCTCGAGATAGATATCCCATAGCTTTGTTTCCGCTGGTATTTCCAACTTTGTAGTTGTCGTAAGACACAACTCGTACGAATCTCCGGAATGAAGAAAGCGCTGACAACTTGCAAAGTTTCTGATATATTCTGCTTTGTCGGGCTTCCTCATCTTCATTCCCTTGGATATTTCTTTAAAATCTTTCTTTTCCGTTCTATCTTTCCTTGCATCAATGTACTTTTCAATTAATTTTGCATTTGTTTCCAACCACTTGGAATCTTTGGGTCTTATTGAGGCTATAACCGTCCGACCTGATTTTCTGTTTATGGCAATGAACCTTTCAATAAAGCACAGCTTTATATCTGGCTCTGATTTATTCGTTTCCAAAGTGTTTTTATGAATGTCTGTTATCAACGAAAGGCTTTCCTCATACGAGATAAAGCCAATTAATCCACCTTTAAACGGACATCCAGCCACAAATTCGTCTTGCACGTCAAATTTTGTTTTATGCCTCCCCATATATTTGCTCATAAAAGACCAGACTGTTGTTTGTGTCTCTAATTTTAACGATTTCTGCCCCGTTTGCCTCCACTTTGATATCTTAACTACATTCGGCTCATAAATCGAATGTGTAAGTACTTCACTAACTCCCTCTTCCGGTAAACCAATAAAGGACCATTCACCCGGATTAGCACAACTATTGAGAAGCAAAAAGTTTGGCGAAACTGCTTCACATATTACTGTAGGTTCGTGTATTGATTTGTTCAAATAAATGTATTGAAGTTGGTGATTTGTCAATTGCGAGTCGTAATCTGTCTGAATATTGCGTTTCTCTAAAGTCACAGACCCTATTCCAAATTTGTATAAATCCTCTCTACGTAATTCATCCCTCTTCCTAAATTTCTGTGCAATATTCCAGAAGTTCCTAACCAATTCAAGTCCAAACTCAGAACAAATAGATTCCGGATGATATTGAACTCCAAAGTGTGGATAGCAAATGTGTCTGGCAGCCATCAGCACCTCTTTATCCTCATCATAACAGTATGCCAAAGGAATTATCTCTGGTGATTGTGTGGAAGGTGTAGAATCACTATTTTGTATTATGTGTATTGAGTGGTATCTCACGGCCCTAAATTTCCTCGGGATTCCATCAAATAATGGCTCCTTTCGAGATGTAATTTGTATCCCAGCAGTCTGGCCATGAACTGGGTGATCTAAATATTTCATTTTGCAGCCATTTTCAAGGCAAAGGCACTGAAAGCCAAGACAAACCCCCAGAATAGGCAAGTCCTTTTTAGTAAGTACGTACGGTATTACACCAATATCCTCAGATTTCAAAGGTGATCCTGGTCCTGGTCCAATTGCTACCGCCATAACATTTTGTAGAAGTTGATCCAATACTTTTGAGTCCTCTGGAATGTGGTACGTGTCATTTTTAATTGTGATTACGCTACATTCTGTAGCTTTTTCAAGTAATCGTCGAAAACTCGAGGAGAAAGAGTCATATGAATCAATAAGTAAAATTGACATGGTGTAATTTTTATGCAACAACAGTCTCTATGATCTATCTATATGTTGTTGCGTGCATGCATGTTGTGCAGGAGCTCTAGATACCTATTTGTTAAAAAATGGAATCTTGAAAACTGAAAAATGCCTGTCAAGTAGATCAGCCCAGATCTTGTAGCGATGCTCGAGAAATATAAAAAATAAAAAATGGCGCCAGAATGAAAATTTTCAACATGTGATGTAATCGGCTACAATTAAGATCTCTTTCTTCTCTTTCCAAATAAGCGTTGATTGATTTTGTATTCCACGTTGTTATTGTTTCTTACAGTGATTAATTGTTTTGTGATTCAGCCCGGAAAATAAATCATACTTTTCCAACCTTATTCTTGATTTTCTTCAATCAAAACTCCTCGGTATATTCAAGCCAGCAATAATTCAACATATCTCTCCCTTTGAGGTACATATTCTAGTACCCATCAGTATCTGATAGCTTTGAAATCAGCATATAGAAGGTTGAATTATTCACATTACATTAACCTGAACAACTAGTGCCGATATCTAATAATAAGGTTCTTATTCCAAACTTTTCACTTCATCAATATATACCACACTATACCACTTGACGACAAAAATTATACATATAAGCAATGCAATCGAGTATGCAGCATCCAGACTCCACAAAGCACCATTCCAAGTCAACAATAACTGTGGCTAAAACACTTCGGCCGCCATTCTCTTCAGAATTTCAGGTTATAATCACAGTTCCTGCACAAAAACCAGATGTGCAAAAATCAGGCGAATTTAATGCACACACGGTTCCAATAACTGTCCATTTAAGTAAAGAAGGCAGCGCAAGTACGCTTGGGGCGTATATATACTCAATTGTGGACACACGTGACCAGAATTTGAGCGTATACCAGACAATACTAAACAACTCGACCGAAATACAGGTTGATCTTGCCAAAAAACTCGGCACTTTACTAAGCAAGAAGTATACAAGCCCAAGTTATGTGAGTATAAGCGGAGAAATAGCGTTGGAGGACTTCTTGCCGGTTACCAGGGAGCTTTTTGGTTTTATTGATGAGCAGTATGCATCTATTTAAAGTCCTTGTACGACCACTTCTGTGTAATCTTCTTCTTAGGTTTTCTTTTAGCAATATGCCTTTTAGCTTCAATTTTACCACTAGACTGTAGCTTAATCATCTGCTCGGCCAAAAGATGGCCCTCCGGAACCAATTTCCTTAATGAGTCATCCAACTCATCACTGAGCTTAACCTCCATTGGAAGTTGTGCAATGTGTGATGATGGCAACTTTTTGAATTTCTTTCCACTTTTTATCTTCCTGTCGATCTCCTTTTCCCTCTTATTCTCTTCCTCTATTATCTTTGGAAGCTTCTCTATTTGCTGAATTGCTTCTTTCAACTTCTTCATCTCACTCAAAAGTCTCTGCCGCTCTTTTTCACGCTTCTCTCTATTTCTCTTCGTCTTAGTCTTAATCTTATCTCCGGTTGCTGGGTTAACTGAAAGCTTATATTTATCCTCTGATGTCTCATCTTCTTCCTTGTCTTCTTCTTCTTCCTTATCATCATCTTCTTCTTCTTCTTCCTCCTCTTCGATTTCCCCATGATCATCAAAGTTGTCTATAATATACTGAAGACGCTCTCTTTCCTTCTCGAGAGCTGCCTTTTTCTCCTCCTCGCTTTTTGCTATAAAGAACTCCTGCTGAATAAGCATTTTCCAGCTTGAAAATGATGGGTTGTATGACTTTCCACCCTCTGCAACCTTTTGAATTCCCTTTGATGCCAACGGTTTCATTTTCATTGTTTTCGGTGCAACTGTAGCTGGAGTAAACGAATTTCCGCTATATTTCCGAAGTATTTCTGGAACCTTCCGCTCCTTCTTCTTACCCTTCCTCGTTACAGGCTTAGGATCGGCCCATGGATCGAATTTTCCACCTTTAATTATACCATCTCTTTCCAAACTAGCATCAAATCTACTCACACCCTGAACTTTTCCCGATATTTTCATCAATCTGTGAATTTCCTTTCCAGAAACATTCTCCACCTTCTTCCGTCTTGATTCCACTCTTTCATTCACTAGCCCTGGTGCCTTTGATCGCTGATACAAGATTTCTGTACTCCTCAAAGGTTTTATGTGATCTCTCTTCATTTTCTTAACTGTATGCTCATCTTCTTCCTCATCAATGTAGAAAAGCTCGTTGGCCTCAAGTTCCTCAACAGGCTTACCTTCTTCTATCACCTCCTGTCTCCGCTCCTCCAACTTATCCTCAATATCTGTGATGTCAATGTTCTTTCTCCATGCTCTTTTCCCTTTTTTGGACGGTTGCATCCTGGATTTAGCTTTGACCTCTGTTCCCCCCATGTCTGTGTCAAATTTGAAGGTTAAATGCTAGATTATCCAAATATGTCCCTTTCTGAATTAAACCAGCGTAAAAATGCTATCCTTCTTTGGATTCAGAATGTGTATCTTGCAATGTTATGCTAAGCTGGAGTCCCTGGTGGTATTATCAGGTCCTTCTTATCTTAAAAAAATTTTCAGGCGTTTTATTTTTTTTTTTTTTTTCACTGTCTTTACCTCCCAGCTTCAACTGGATTGACGCGTCTATCGATCTGCTGAGTTGTTCTTCTTTGCTTCATCTGGATTTCTTAAATCTCAGAATTTATAATCGCTTCCACCCGCATAAGTACGATAAAGATTATGTTCATACAGTTCCAAGCTTTTTCATTCATCTATAGAGTAAAGGAAAGAAGTAAAAGTATACTATACAGTTATTTTCATTATCCTTTCTACAAAAATGCCACCATCAACTCTCATAATTCTTCCATGCCATTCCATTTACATAGGAGATGGAAATCTTCCTAAAGCAGTACTTCATAATCCAAAAGATAATGGTCCAGGATCGAAAGAGGAAGAATGGATCTTGGCATCATTCCAGAAAGAGGCTCAGGATCAGCACTGTCTTCTTAAGCATCTTTACACATCGATAAATCTTCTCTCTGACAATTTATTGGATTCATTATTGGTTATATCTGGTGGATATACAAAGCCGGAAGCACGAAAATCAGAGAGTTTCAGCTATCTCCAAGTTGCACGTGAACGCGGCATTGTTGATGATAATTTAGAGAAGTCAATTCTGCTTGAGCAATATGCCAGAGATTCATATGAGAATGTATTATTTTCGCTATGCACATTTCGGCAAGCAGCTGGGGTGTGGCCAAAGCACATTAAGATTGTTGGTTTCGAGTTCAAGAGAGAGCGTTTTTTGAACTTTCACATCCGGACATTGCAATTTCCTGCTGCAAATGTTGAATATATTGGAATTGGGCCAGAATATCCGCCAGCTGAATATTTTGGTGTAGATGATGCCACATATGAAAAGAACAGAAAGAAGTACTTTGAAGATACCTTTGCCTCAGAGAACAAGTATGCAATCAAGCCATTTTCCAAGAACGAGTTTGGGTGTTTAGGTTCAGTTTTGCATGACAAGAAGGAAAAACGGGATCCGTTTAATAGAAGTGAGCAAATTATTGCAAATTATACTATAGCTGGTGAATCAGCCATCAATTCACTCTTGAATCTTGATAACCTTCCATATAACGAGGCAAGAGTCTTGTACAATGATAAATGCGCTGGAAAGTTCCCCTGGAGAATATAAAGCAGAAAACTGCACATCAGCATCAAATATAACTTTGGGAAAGTGCTTTCATTAAAAGCGTAAGTTCATCATGTTGAAAATTGTTTGTCGTTATCACTTAGCAGTTTGATGCAATCTGCTTAGAGCTCTTTTCTTCCTGCGGCCACTCATAGCCATCCAAAAGTTTCTGCAACTCGATTTCACGTTTCTTTAACTTATCCATATTCCTCAATTCAGCCTCAAGATACTTGATCTCACTCTGTGTATTCTCAAAATGCTTTAGGTACTCTTCATCTATCTTGCTGAACTTTGCATGCCCATCCTGTTGAAGCTCAAGTAGAAAGTTGTGATGCTTCAGCAAGGACCTTCTGTTTGAGATTGTGATAAATGTAAGTTTCCTGCTCTCCAAAGATGAGAATAGAGACTCTTCATAATCATATGAAACGGCACTTGTCGGCTCGTCCATCACAATTAGCTGCTTGTGGTGGAAAATGATTCTTGCAAATATCAATTTTTGTCTTTCTCCTCCGCTTAAAAGAGAAAACCATGTTTTTCTTCCATCCAGAGGACCCGGAACATAACTATCGTGAACCTGAACAACCTTGCCGTTTATTGCAATCTCTTCGATAACGTCTGGGTCTTGTTGCCGATTGCTACTGTTGGAATTACCGCTTGCGACATTGTTTAAATCACTGAGACCTGGCTTGAAGTCAAGCGAACCAAATCTCTCAAGCAAATATCCTAGACCAACCTCATTTAAGTAGCCAATCAAGACATCGTCAGTATATCCTTTGCGAAGCATTTGGCTGTAGTTCAATGGATAGATAATCTGGTCTCTGAAAGTTCCATCAATGAAATACGGTCTCTGGGAAACGTAGTAGATATCATTACTGTCTGGTTTTGAGAGCAAACCGGAGTATAACGGCCATAATTCACTGATTATGCGAATTATAGCCGTCTTCCCGACTCCATTCTTGCCCAAAATGAGAAGATTCTGGCCTTTGGAGATGTTGAAAGTGATGTTGTTGAGCAAAAGTCTTCCCTTGATTCCTGCAGGTGAAGGAATAATAACTGGAGACTTCTCCATTCGAAGTCCAGGGTACGAATACTGAATTGTACCGTTTATTCCATTATTTGCAGTATTCGCCTCTGTATTTCCGTTGGCAAGTTGACTCTGTGAAACATAGGAGTGGATCTTATAATTCGAAGTGAATCCGTTCCCTTGCGAATTTGTCAATCCATACTGGAAGTGTACATCATGCACCTGGTGGAGATTCACCAAAAGGGTGAAAACGATGTCTGTAACCCCACTGAGACCACTGATATCCTTAACTGAGTACATTAAGCGTGATCCCGCGTCTGCCATACTGAGGATAAGCCGCTTGTTCACTATGAAAGACTTCATATTTGAAGTGCTGTCAGTTAAATAGCCACTTTTTTCCGAGCTGAACAATATCGGAAGACCTGCAAAGAAATATCCTAGTGCTGGCCACACTGATTTCAACACATAGTCCTCGAAAAGCTGGTAGCCAAACCTTTGACTTATTTCCAGCTTAATCTGGTCCGAAAGATCCCTAAATATACCAAGTACTTTTGATTTCTCGAACCGGACCCCCTTATAAAACGAGATTTCTTCCGCATTTGTCACGAGATTCAGGTTATAGTTATAGTATATTCCTTCAAGTTGCGTGCGCTTCTTCCACATTCTATTGAAGTTTGGTGATTTCTGCTTAAGCAGCAGTCCTGTGATCAAATAGTTGGCTAGAATGGCGATTATTGATGGTGTTCCAATATTATCTCTGAGATATATGGCAAAGAACACTAAATCGATGGCTGGTTTTCCAAGACTTGAAAAAAGTGATGTAAGTGAACTTGAAAACTTCGAAATATCCTCCACGATGTTCTGGTCAACAGTCTTATAAGACAGCTCGTATTCAGGAAGCTTATTGTAGTTGTACTGGAGCTTGTAATAAGCAACCCGTGGGTTTACATAAATATCATGGCAGTATCTCACTAGGTTTGTCCTGAAATTAAGCGCTAATCTTTTAGTTAGGTACTTGATTGCAGCATTAACGTATGAGGCCGGTATTGCAAACAGAAACCAATATAGGATATCTCTGAAGAAAAACTTTATCTTGAACCCAATCAAGTCCTTCATTATCTGACCGTCTAACTTCGTCACTAACAATGTCATCCACGTTCTCGTTATCAAGAATGCAATATGTGTTAGGAGAAGATATGTATTCTTATGAAATACTTGGGGAACAAGTATGTGCTTCCAAATAATATACAATTTGGTGAGAAACTTAGACTCTATCATCAAGCTTGATGGGCGCTTTCCTGGTTCGGAAATTGACTCATGCTCCTTCATAAATTTCTTAAAAATCAACCTGTCGTGTTCATACCTGTCATAGTTTGTTGGATTTAGACAAACTTCTAGATGCCTGTTCTTGTACGGCACAAAAATCACTCTTTGTCTTCGGTGGTATCTCTCTTTACCGTAGAAATCTGCCCTGAGACTTTCTGACGACTCCAATGGATTGTAATTATTTTTTCTTTGTCTTCTTCTCAAAAATCCTTGAAGCTTAAATATTATCCGAATAATCTGGTAGCACGAAAAAATAGACACCGAGGAAAAAAGTGCCGATACCAACAATACAATTGGCTTGGAGTAAATGTTAAGTCCAAATCTTCTTAATAAATTTGTGTATGCCCTGGTTAGATACAGTACTATCTTTCTTTTCTTGATATCCATATAGTAAGGATTCAGGGTTGACAATGTCGGCATTTTGAAATGCTTATGTTAACTCAGGAACTAGGGATTTTTTTTTTTTTTGAAGCATAGAGATTCAACTCAAGATTAGGATATATCCTGTCGACGATAATTACATGACTTTATATGTTTAAGTTTTCGATTCAATAACATTTAATCAACTAGTTCACGTAAATAATATGAAAATATGCATGTGGTTCATCTGTCAACTATAATCCTAATACCCCGAAAACTTGCCCATCAGTGCTGGACATGATATCTGTTTCCCCACTCTCCTTGCTAAAATTGCTAATGTGGGGTAAAAAAAAAAAACATACAAAGGAAAATGACTGGCACTAAGAGAAAAGTATTTAATTTTGTTTGCGTATAAATTTTGGCGCATTCGAGCCCCATGTTCTGACGTTATACGTCGATCGACTGCATAGTAAACTTGTAACCAATAGGGTTTGAGAAATTCGTCAGCATGTTAAAAAAATCCTCGTAGGTGTAAGAATGTGCGGAGAAATTAGCGCCAATTCCCGAGAATTCAAGTTGTCCGCATTTCGGTCTCATAAAATGCGACCCACGGAAAACATCGAGTACCCAAAAAAAAAATAAAAATTTTGCATATTAAGCGAAAAAAATGAATTTATATGGATCTGTATGGCGGATATTAAAAATGTAATAATAAGGCAAGAAAAAAAAAGGTGAACATAATAGAGGTGCAATAAATTATTTATATAAAATACGGGGTTTCATCAGCTTTCCAGTTTTGAGTGTATTACTACCTTTTACAAATATTAGCTTTGAAAACAGCATTGCAATTAAATATATTCACAATTTACTTCTTAGTCTAAGTGAACATCTTCGGCATACACACATTTAATACGATTGTTAGTATTTTGCGTTCTTAGTTAGCTTGTGCTATTTGAAACTTGTGGATGATCACTTGATTTAGATAATTATCGTCAAGAATTAAAGCTAATTCCTCTTTTTACACAGTTAGATCCAGTGATATCACCCCTATTGCCAAATATTTCTTTCACCTACTTTGCATCTTTTCTCTTTTATTGCTGATTTGTTAATCAATAAGCTTGGAATTCATTACTTCTGCCAATATGACACCCTTTAAGCTTACAGTGAGAAAAACGTTGAGACCATGTTTGAAGCATTTTAACATGAGTATTCCCAAAATCGGATATAACTACAGATCTCCTTTGGTTCTGTCTGGTTCTGTGGTACTTTCAACAAGATTGTATTCGTCACAAAATATTCGACATTTATTCACCCAACTGCAAGGTTCCAAGCAGCATGATTCCTCTGAGTTTATGAATGCAAACATGGATGAAGGATTGGAAGAAAATGCAGATGCTGCTCCTAAAAAATGGTCGAAACACAACATGCCAGATAAGGAAGTGTTGGCGAAACAGGCGGATGAGTCTAAAAAGCAGCAAGAAGAACAAAATCAAAGAATTGCTGAAGCTTCTGGGAAGAGTGCAAGAGATGGTAGAAGGAGGCTTAAGAGGCATCACAGAAGAAGAAAATTGAGACCATTGAAAGCTGTTCTGACGTTAACACCTAACGCTATTCTGCATTTGAAAAGATTAATGAATCTCCCAGAGCCTAAAATGATACGGGTGTCTGTGAAAAACAGAGGTTGTTCTGGTTTGACATATCACCTCGAATATGTAAGTGGCCCTGAAAAGTTTGATGAGGAAGTGAATCAAGATGGTGTGAAGATCCTTGTGGACTCCAAAGCGTTGTTTTCTGTGATTGGATCGCAGATGGACTGGGTTGATAATAAGTTGGAGTCCAAGTTTGTGTTCAAGAATCCTAACAGCAAGGGATCATGTGGATGCGGTGAGTCATTCATGGTCTGATTGTCTTCTCGTATAGTTGTATATCTTTTCTATTTATTATCACTTAAATGACATGATGAGGTTAAATTGCTGTAGAAAATGGAAATTTCGTAATTCGCAAATTGTGATGTGGTGCGACATTTTATTTTGTTGTATGTGCATACCGGGAATGTGTATTCGGTGCACTTTCAGTGGACTTATCGAGGGCACCTTTAACATCATTTCCTTATAAGTTGTTGCTATAGTTCTTAGGTATTATTATTTTGCTGAACAGAAAAGGTCTTAGGCAATATACGTTGTTCCTAAAAAAAAAATGTGCTTCGGTATTCACTCCTAAATTTCAAATTCAATCACATGTTATATTATTTTTTCTTCTCTACCCACTCCTCCTTACCCACAAGAAACATACAGAAATACTATATTTACCTAAAGGGAAGAATTACCTTATTATTTATTCATAATTTATAAAGGACTCGTCTCGCGTTTCAACCATTCATACTCCCAGCAACGTTTAGAAAATTTGGAGTGGTACAAATCCCAGATCTCCTTGTGGAACTTGTTGATCCACACCTTTTCGTTTTCGGTCAACATTGAGACCTTGATCAATCTTCTACAGTAAGGAACTCGGGTAACAGTCTCAAACCGCAAGAATCTCTTTCCATTGAAAGTACTTTGCTGCTCAGGATCGTACTGACAGATAACCATGTTCTCTAGCCGTATTCCGTAAGCATCAGGCTTGTAATATCCGGGTTCATCTGAAATAAGATGGCCTGCACGGACAACATTATCGTTACAGTATGGTCTAAAGCCTATACCGACACCCATGGAATGGACAGGTCCGTAACTATCGACACCATGACCTGTTCCGTGTGCATAATCAAGACCATGTTGCCACAAAAACTGCCTGGCTATACAGTCTATTTGGAACCCGGTCAATCCTTCTGGGAACTTGAGCTCAGCAAGTGCAATTTGTCCTTTCAACACCAACGTGTAGTTTACACGCTCTTCCTCAGTCGGAGTTCCAAAATGAAGCGTTCTTGTTGTATCTGTGGTGCCTTCAAGGAATTGGGAACCGGAATCACACAAGTACAATTTGTTTGGATTGATAATGGCACAGTCATCTTTTTTCGGTGCGTAATGTATGATGGCACCGTTACTTCCGGTGGAAGAAATAGTTTCAAACGAGAGGCCGCGGAAATTCTCCAACTGCTTTCTGTACTCCAAAAGCTGAAGTCCAGCCTCATACTCGTTAATAAACTCGTGATCTTTGGTCAACTTCTTTTCCAGCCACGAGAAATACCTGATGAGTGCAAAACCATCCTTGATCTGGGATCTTCTTTGGCCAGAAAGCTCCGTCATGTTCTTAACTTCCTTCATTTCCTGAACGGGCGAGTTTGGGGCCACTACAAAGTTTTTCGCCAGTATGCAATTCACCATTCTCCAGGAGGCAGCCTTCGTGATAAGTATCCGCTGGTGATTCTCAAATAATTCACCACTTGCCTTCCTGATGTCCACCCATATATCATCATAGCCCTTGAGTTCGCAGTTTGTCATCTCCAAGTAGTCTTGGTACTTCTTAAACCTCTCTGGTTTTTCCGTGTATAGCGATATAGAGTTCTCTCTGACGATCAGGTAACTGTAGAAAAGCGGGTTGTACTCAATATCGTCACCCCGCATGTTGAGAAGATAGCATATCTCGTCCAGGGCGTTCAAAATCAACATGTTGCATCCATATTTGAGGAAGTACTTCTCTCTCATCCGGTTGATCTTACAGTTTGTCGGTTCTCCGGAATATTTCGGAGGTAATTGAAGCACAGGTTTAAACTCACGCTCGGGCTTGATCTCGAAATCGTTCCAAATGGCATCCACGAGGTTTTCTCTCACTGCCACAACCTCAACATCTATTTTTTTGCCGGTGGACGCTCTTTTGGACTCCACAAGCTCCCCACAAAGCTTCTTGATGCTCTGTATTTCACCATAAGTAACTAGCTTTGGATCAAACCCAATCTTGGCCACCTTCCCCGTGTCCAAAGACTGCTGAATCGCATCTGTAATCACCCATTCTTGCCACGTAGGCTCATCTTTGACTCCTTGTCTCAATAGACGCCAATTGTAGTCCAACTCATGCGATGCCTGCGTGAAGTAACGCCCATCGGTTGAAAGTGCACAGGAACCTTCTGGAACGTCATTCATGCACGAGAGATCCCGGGTAACCACGGCAACACCTGCGGAACCGCTGAATCCGCTAATGAATGCTCTTCGCTGGTCAACAGGAGACGTGTACTCTGATTGGTGGGCGTCCTCTGACGGAATTACGTAAGCACAGAGATCGTTGTGTGCCATTTCCTCACGCAGGCGCTGCAAGCGGAGGGAAGTGTTAACTTCGGAGTTTTCCACATTTCTCGAAGGACTGAATGGATTTCTGAGGTGTGGGTTCCTGGAAGGGGAACCAAGGGGGCTATTTTGAGCGGGATCGCGACCAAAAGGGGTAACCTCCCTGGAAGTCTCTTCAGGGCATCCAGTTAGGGAAATTTTGGAAGGATCCGGGGCAGCTGCAGGTGCAGGAGAGGCTTGTGATTGGCCCAAGGGAGAACTTTCATGCATGGAACCATTTTCGGAAGTGCTCATGGAGGCACACTCGGAAAAATAGCCCTTCATTGCACGGGCCTCGTTCCGGTTGATGGTCATCCGCCTCAAATAAACCGAGGACCGCCTATTTGGTCTTGATAGGAGACCCGGAGAATAATATCCAGGTCTGGAAACTGTACGTGAGACATAACGATGGCCAGCATTAGCTTGCCGAATGGTGGTTGCCCCCGGTGTGCCGTTTGAGGAAATCAACGAGAACATCGAAGGCTTGTTATTCACCTTGTGGGACATTTTGAGGAGACGGACGAACAATTTGAGTTGGCTTTTAATATTCTTGCGATAAAATGTATATCTGTGCCCTAATGCTTATAAGCCTGATGGTAGCTTGTGTGTGATTGGCTATGAAGTGATGAATGTGTGAAAAGTGATATTTTGATTGAGATTTTGCAGATTTTGCAGTGTGAAACAGGAGGGAATGATGCTGAAGGAAAGGCCAAAAAGGATGCTAGAAAAAGAAAGATAGATGTATGGAGAAAAAACGAGGAAGAGTATGCGAGGCCCACATAATGAAAAAAAAAAAAAAAAAAGGTGCGCACTATGGAAATTCACAGGATTAGTTTTCGTACATTGGGTATGTACATAATACATACGAACATACTTACTTATGAGACAAAATACATGCAACATACTTATATCCGCGTACAAAATACGATTCACAGGCATAAAATGCGACGTAATTTGATAAAGTGCAACAAAATACAACGTGATTTGACAAAATTCAACATAATTTGACAAATTTCACAAGACTTCCAGCCATAGGGATAAGTGCTAAAATGTATTTATGCATAGATGCCAACTCTGGGCATAGATAAAAACCCCAGGCACTAAAAAAATAGAAAATGCCGAGAAGTGATAAGAACCAAAGAATTTATAAGCGAGAAAAACTCAAAAAAAAAAGTTCAAACATTCATCCAGCACAACCATACACCATGTAAATTCGCTCCTTGTAGTTCTTCTTTCTTCTCTTCTGACCACATTTTCTTCCCTAACCCTGCTTTTGTTGTACAACAATGGGGAAGAAAATTTTTTTCTCGAATATGAAAATTATATTTCCCTTCTGCTCATCTATAAAAGGCCAGGGAATTCCCCCCTCATCTCTCAAACTTTCACCTCATTTAGATTTTCTCCTTTCCCCGTCGACGTACTCCATAGGATCATTTCTATAGGAATCGTCTCTCTTTGACTCTTCTAAAGAGCCACTGAATCCAACTTGGTTGATGAGGATGATACCTTTGTGCCCTAGAGTGAGAATGATTTATTATTTAGTTTGGCTGCGATCCTTAGTGGTCTGGCCATCTGCAATCTATAAGTCTATTCCTTTCGACGTGGTTTTGCATTTATGTTTAACTTAAATGAAAGGAGCGATGATCTCTACCCTTGTTGTGTACTCTTTCGGGAGGGACTTCTTTGGGTGGGCGCAAATGGCAGTCTGACAAGTTATTTTCCTTTGAGGTATTTTTTATGCCTTAATGGTAATGACCATTGGATACGCCGACCACTTTTTATACCTATTTTTTGTAGTGTTATGACTTTGTATACTGTAGAATCGTTTATCTGGGTGCATTTTATTTTTTGCCGTCAATCTTTCGTTCAAACTTTCTTTGAACTAGGATCTCTCTTTAAAATTCTAACCTCCCATCATACATCTGATAGAAGTAAAGTGAGATGGGCTGCGTTCTTTTCAGATCAGATCACGTGACCGATGAATTTTGTGAGCCGGGAATAACTTTCACTTTAGTTCTTGTAAATTTACTTTCCTTATGTACACAAATTTCTTCTGATATGATGACAACAAAAGCGCACGAACACGAACGCTGATTGGTACAAAGACATGTCTTCGCCTTCAATAGGGCAGGTAGTGGAAGTAAGTCCGGAATGTATGATATTGCTCAAAATTTCATGTATCGATATTCGAAACTAATTGCTAACCACCATTTCAATAAAAACAGCTAGTCAAACTATTATACTCACCGGGGAATACTCCAGAAACAATAGGCAGGGCACAAAAGACACTCCAGAACATACAACGATGTCCTGATGGGTGGAAGATTGCAGGAGAGCTCCTTAAACAACCATCTCTTAATTGCAAGTTTTTTGGTGCCTTAACATACACTGTAAATCTCAATTTGATCCTTCCAAAAATTTTACAAGATGATCAGAGAACCGGAACCAAAGTGCAAGAACTGACTAAAAATCTCATGCAGCAGCTATGGGAACTTTTTGAGGATGAGAATGTGACAAACCATGGAGCTTTTGTGATCAAGAAGATGCTTTCTAATCTGGCGCTTATTTATACTGTGAGTTTTCGAGAATGGACAAATCCGTTGGATGATTTTATGTTAAGCGCCATATCGGGTCGGCCAATCGTGAGATTCGGCAATTTAAATAGCGGCGATTGCAACAATGACACGCCGGTACAGTTTATACAGAATAGCTCACCAACTTTGATAGGTACATTATTCACTTTTTCGCAGATAATAGTCGAGGAACTCACAAAAAGAGATGTTTCGCACGCGGACCGATCAGAACTTCACACCAGAGTGCATGAGAGGCTTTTTGCGACTACGGAGAATGCGATCAGAAGCATACTTGCTGAAAATAACTCAAGTAATGACCAAATATGGGGCATTTGGCTCCCATGTTTCAATTCGTGGGTTTCTTACGCATCAAAGGCAGAATTTGACTCGACTGCAAGATACAAAATGAAGCCATTACTACGGATTGCGGTCGAGCGGATGTCAAATGAACCGATTCCATGGAAAACGGAGGTTCCAGAAAGAATTATGGATAGTTTAGTGGAAGCTTTAGATATCAACAGCACATTTTTTGTGGCAGACATCAAGAACGAGATGAAAGCGCTTATTTTTGGCACATGGGGCAGACATTTGTTGGGTCTGATGCCCGAGGTTTCGGACCAATTTGCGAGGCTGACAATTCTATTGCTAGAGTGTGATATGACACAGCTCGCAATGCAGATCGCAAATGATGATAGCAGTGGTATCTTTGAGTTTTTGCTCAAATTAACTGATTTTCCAGGTTTGCCAGTTGCGGAAGAAACAATATCATCGGATTTTATTGAGTTCTGGATGCAGATGGTGGACACATTAACTGAGGACACGGAGAGGTTTAAGGCTTTACTTAATGAAGATGAGGCTAAGCTTTCTGTGTTCAATGAGAAGAGTAGGACTCTGTTGAACGGTGTTGGGCAAATATACTGGCGGAAAATACACATTCCGGTGGACGAGAACGAGATCAAGGGGTATGAGGAGGAATTCAGGGTGTTTAGGAGAGATGTTGGCGATCTTTTTGAGGCAGTATACCCAATAGTGCGGAGCGGGTTATACCACAACTTGAGCAGCAACGTTTTGTATGCGGTGGATGAGTTTAGAAGCTCTCAGGTGCAGCAGGGAAATGAAAATGCGGTGCTTAACGATATAGAGGCGTCTCTATACTTGATCAATGCGATAAGCGAGGATTTCAGCGAGGAGAATGCCCCCAAAGATGTTACAGAAGACGTTTACCGGTTGTTTGACTCGGGGATGTTGCAGTTGGTGACCAGTTACAGGGTCCGCGGCAGTTTCCAGTACTTTATATACACGACAATTCGGTTTGTGGCCTCTGTAAGCTGGTTTTATGGCACAGAGCAGGGCCTAACATGCTTGCCGGCGATATTGAACTTCTTGTTTGACAACATGATGAATTCGCCGACTTACGAACTCATCAGTTCGCGGGCCATTGCTGAAATATGCGATAGCTGCAGACTTTCTCTCCAAGAGACACTACCAAACTTCAAAAGTATCGTGACTGAGATGATCGAAAACGTGGCAGTGGATTCGATTACACGTGAGCGGATCATAAACTCGTACAGCTCGATTATTCAAGGTGTAAGGGACCCGCAGATTCAGGGTGAGTATTTGCATCGGCTGTTTGAATTGCTCCTAAAGCACTCTTCAGATATGCTTGCAAGACTTGATAGCTTGCCAAAGGAGCAGCAGGATCAGGCAAAAGAGTATTTAATCAGCATGATCAGCTGTGTGAGTGCTATTGGGCGTGGAATGCAGCTTCCAGATGCCCCGGAAGACGTTTATACAGATGCGAAAGAGTTGGAAACGGTGTCTAAGTACTGGACGGAGGATCCGTTGCAGATTCACTCGCAAATTTTGCAGATTGTGAAGAATTTTGCGATGGTCAGCTCGCAGCTGTCGGATAACTTGAAGGTTGCAGAGGAGATCGAGGCGATTTTCAAGAGTGGATTGACAGAAAGCATGCCAGGTCCGTTTGTGTTTCCACCTGAGGTGATTACACAGTTTATCAGTGTCAAAATCTCCACATTGAAGACTTTCGATACGTTGCCGCTTTTGTACGATCTCTACGGCAAGGTGGTGCGGGCGAACCACCGGAATATGAGTGCTGAGTACGTGGGCCAGACTCTTGAGCAGATCTGGGGCGGGTTCCAGTCGAAAGTCGACTCGTCGGATCCCGATGTCGTCCAGGCTTTAATCGGCATGCTTGCTGCGATCGTCGGTTCGAGCCCCGCCATGCTCCTTTGCAACACGGATCTCCTACAGGCTATTTTGGCATTTTGCGTCCAGGAGCTTCGTTCAAAGGAAAGATTTGTGCTTCAATCGCTTGAACTATTTTGGACAAAGCTGATTTACTTGAGGAGAGGAAACCGTCATGACACAATTGTGATTCGCCGACTGTTTAACGAGACAGATTTAGGATTCATGCTTATGTACAACTTGCTTAAGTACTTACTGAGTACGCAGAGGTCGAATATTTCGTATTTCACGGAGATTATAAAGAGCATCGTGGCCAAATATCCGATGCTGGCCAAGCAGTGGATGATGCAGTCGCTAGAAAAAATAAATACGGAGCGGATTGAGTCTGGCCAGAAGGCAATTTGTGAGTATGAGTTGTTTGTGAAGAAGATTATGGTTACCCGGGGCACCCGGGCGGCAAACGGACTTATCAAAGACTTCTGGCTCAAGACGAACGGGTTGATAGATTACGAGGGGCGGTAGTTACATCATTAAAAAACAGTAATAGATCGGATGTTAATTAAATGTCAAAAATCCATATTTTTTTTTTCTTTTTGGTACTTTTCTTTGTATTTTTCTCCCCTTACAAGTTCAACTTGTCGAACTCATCAACTAGGGCATCGGCCTCGGTGGAATAATCAACCGGCGCTAAGCCGACAGCGTTAAACCTGGCACGGTCAATTCCATTATAGCTGTCAAGCCTTGCCCGGACTCTAAACGAGTACTCGTTGAATGCAATATGCTCGTTCACATAGTTTTTCAACGAGTTGTCCACCTCAGACTCCTCCTTAAGTTTGAGCAACTCCTCTGCTGATAATCCTACAAGAACACGAGCCTGATCGTCAAAGAGTGTCATCCAAAGTTGGCCTGTTTGGTCCACAACGGATACCGTCAGAATATATCTATGTTTGGGCTGTGGGAAGCTCTTGTTGCATTTTTCGCATCTCCAGGTTCCGTCCGCCTGCTCAATAACCTTTCTGTTGCATCCCTCAGTCTGGCAGGCCGGGTAAGAGAAGTTGTCCGTCTTCACAAACGTAACTGTAGCTTTCAAAGAGAAGTAATCTGGCTTTTCGCTGAATCCCAGCTTTTCACTCTGCACCTGCTTGATTGTTTTTCTCGATTCAATCGACTCCTTGCTGTTTAGACTCACATTTGCCGTTGCTCCTTGGCCTCTAACTGCTGTGAAACTGTCGTTACTTCCCTTGGAGTCAAACCAGCCCTTGAGCTTGTAAGCCTCTGGAATATCCGGATTAGCGACAATCGTGGCCGAAGGAATGAGGGAAAGCGACTTTCCGCCGTAGTCCTGCACCCTTGCACCTTTAAATGCCACCACAGTGCCCGTTGAAAGGTTAAATTCACGTGCATGCTTGTTCCAAAGTGCAACTGTGACTGCGAAATGCGTATCATCGACAATTTCGACCTCCCGCCTGTCGAATGGCTTTCCCGTGGACCGAGAAACGATTTCCTGCTTGTCGTGGACCTCTTTCAAGATACCCAAAACGTCAATGACGGTTCCATTATCCAAATTCTGCACCTGGTCGAGTTTAACGAAGTCAAAGTGTAGCTTTGGCACCCCGGAGTCGTCATTGCACTCCTCAATGACCGTGTCACGGTCGAATTGAAGCTCATATTGATGCTTCAAGTTCGAATACTGCGGTTTGGCCATCTGCATGGAGCACTTACTCACGTAATACACTTTATTCTCCTTCAACAGGTCGTAGAACTTCTCTGCAACGACGTTAAATCCGGTGGCCCGGATCTCTCCGGTCTCATCCAAGAAGTTAACGTTGAAAAGTTTACCCTCACCTCTCTGATTTGACCATGTTCTCATATCACTCTTATAGGACACTCTTGCCTTGATTGTCCAGTTATTCTGGTACGGGGAAAGCTGATCGATCGAGTACAAGTTGTCCGGCTCGGCTTTCTTTGGTCTCGATGAGCTTGGAGCGGCGTTTTTGGTCTCGGATTTCACCGATGTTGAAGACACAACACCTGGAGATGCCGATTTTGACCTTTGACCTGCATTCTCAAGGTGCTTCATGTGCTTTTTCATGAAAAAGTTCTCCTCTGGATGCTGCCTGAAGTAATTGTCCACATTTTCGAACTGTTTCTGGGGTTTTTGACCCTGTTCAACGACCTCTGCTCTGTCAACAACCAGAAAGTTCTTTCCTGCTTGTGTAGGCGTTATTTCGTACTGTGTGATCTTCAACACGCAGTATCTCTTGAATTTATCGATGGCCGGCTGCTGCTCGTTCGGCTTGAACACTCCGTTGATCATATACTTGCCATCATTGAGCATCAGCCTCAGTCTTTCTCCATGACTTTCTGAGATTGATTTTGACTGATGTGCTTGCAAGAATATTTCTGCTGGCAAGTTTCCACTTTTACACACATCCATGAGGATGCCTGGATTCAATTTATCCATACTTGTTTATTCTGGCGTGTGAACTGTGTATTAAACACAAATAATTATGGTCAATAAAGCTGATATTACAGTTTTAAAGTTAAGAAGTGAGAAAGTATACTGAACGACGATTTTTTTTTCTGGGGAAGGTTGTAACGCGTGGCGAGAAAAAATCATAATAGTGAAAAAAAACGCCCGCTACGTTTTACGCGTTGTACCGGTGCACGGGTGCAGAAATGCGGAAAATGTGAAAAGAAAGAGACGGACCCAGGACTAAAGCGATTAAAGAATAGGGAAGTGTCAAAGAAGGAAACAATGCATTTGGAGATGATAAGAGAACAGGAAAGAAGAAGATAAAGAGAGAAGAAAAGAGTGAAAGAAATAATCAAGTGGTGGAAATATACTACTAGGAACATACTATGAGGAACATAGCGAATTAGCAGGATTTAAAACTCTTTTACAGCATTCTGATTATTCGGCTTCAGCTTTGCATCCCTCAGTAGTTTGAGAATAATCATCACTCCTGTATCAAATTCCGCTCTGTTGTTTCAATTATTTTACATCATAATGCTAAACCAAGATATGCCACGGAGAACAATAAGATACAGAGTCATAAGCCTCTTTTGACAAAGAGAAAGTGAAGAATAACATGCGGAACGGGGGTGTTTAAGGGTCCAACACAAAGCGAGACAGTGTGTCAATTAGCGCCAATATGGAACTTGGAATGCCATATCGGGAGAAAGCTAAACAAAGCCAAAAGTTCGATCAATTTTTTCCGAGCGTTAGATTCCAAATTTTTTTTTCGCACAATCAAGGAGGCGCAGTAGATTAAAAAAAAGCAATCAGTGCATTGATCGGCAACAAAGTGCATGACTGGCGAAAGAACATGTCCCAGACAGAGATGCGGAGCCTTAAGATCGGGAGGCAACATTGAAGAAGTCAGGGAAAAGCAAAATTTACGAAAGAGAATAGACAGAGAAGGCAAAGAAAGGCAAAAGTGGGCAAAAGTAGCAAAAGCAGGCGGAAACAGGCATAGACATGATCATTTTAATTCAGGGTACACATTTTCGGCAGAAACAAGGCTGAGTGAGAAAGTGAAAAGTGTGAGATGTACAAAAGGAGAGGGGAAAGGATTAGTATGGGATAAAAATTGGGATTGAGAGAAAATATGAGGAGGAAGGAAGGGGTGGGAAGTTAAGCGCTGAGCATACCAAAAGGAGAAAATAAAAAAAAAGGAGGCTGATATTGCAACACCAGAAAATGGGCAATACCAGGAGTGTAGATTAGATCATGGAGGCGCAGATTGGTAGAGAAGATAGAGAAAAAACGGTGGAATGGGTGACAAATTTAATACCAAAAAGCAAAGCAATCTTGGTACAGAGCTGTATGTAGAGACGGCTTTAGCGCTGGGAAAAAAATTCGGGGCTTTAATGAAGAAGGGGAGCATAAAATAATTAAAATTAATTATTGAATATTCCAGCCTGGGTGTATTTCAATTGTTTGGGCATTAAATATTATTTGCGATTGTGCGTGCGGGATGCATGCCGGACAGTGCATGGATGCAGGGCCCGAAGTGATATGTAATTATATATACACAAGTAAATTCTTGAGCAGTTTTTTCTCTCGCAAGGGTTTGAAGTTGAAATACCAACCTAAGGCAGCACTATTTATTTATTGATCAGTATTCGCAGAGAGTTGATCAGGACATAATACAGGTTAAGAAGTGATACTAGATTAGGCTTAAGTGTTAGAGCATTAGAAAGCTGGAGTTAGGATATATTTTGGCCTAGAACATCAGCCAGAACAGTTTAGAGCAGCAATTTAGAACCGTTTAGAACATCTATTTAGAACAGTTTACCTTCATATCTTGGATCAATTGAGATTGGATCAGATTGGCCTGGATCAGTTAGTTTGCACATTCAAGCAAAGTGATCAGACATCCGTACACCAGAACAAACATGGGGAAGCAACTAGCCGATTTGGAGGCACATCCGGCCCACGTGGCAGGAGCAGACAGGTTCACGATGTCGGCGGAGCAGCTCGAGTCGTTCTACGACCCGAAATCGATGAAAAAACTCATGGAAGTGGGCGGAATAGAGGCGATTGCGAAACATTTGGCGTCTAATTTGTCCAGCGGGTTGGATGCATCAGGAGAGGACTTCGAGGCGAGAAGAAGCAAATACGGCACAAACATGCTTCCGTCAAAGCCATCGAAGTCGTTTCTAGCGCTCTGCTGGGAGCAGCTGCACGACCAGGTGCTCATAATACTTTCCGTGGCAGCAGTTGTGTCTCTAGCATTGGGATTATACGAGACATTTGGGCAGCCGACAGTTTACGATGCAGAGGGGAAAGCGGAGCCGAAAGTGGAGTGGGTGGAAGGCGTGGCAATCATCGTGGCAATCGCGATAGTGGTGCTTGTCTCGGCGGTTAACGACTACAACAAGGAGCGGCAGTTTGCGAAGCTCAATGCGAAAAAGGAGGATCGGCAGATTGTGGTTTTCCGGTCGGGCCAGAAGCACTTCATATCGATCAACGATCTCTTGGTGGGCGACGTGGTGGCCGTGGAGACGGGGGATGTTGTTCCTGCGGACAGCATTCTCGTGAAGGGCGAGTGCGAGTGTGATGAGAGCTCTCTTACCGGGGAGACGAACACGGTGAGGAAAACGCGCGCCGGGGAGGCAGAGCGGGACTTTGTGGGCCGGTGCCAGGCCGCGGGTGGTGCCCCGGTGGACATCGGGGACCGGCCTGCACCGGGGGCGGCGAAAGTGCAGGACCCGGTGCTGATATCGGGCTCCAAGCTCCTGTCAGGCCAGGGGAGAGCCCTGGTGACCGCGGTGGGCGTTCACTCGATGCACGGCAAGATCATGATGTCGCTCCGGCACGAGAGTGAGGAGACCCCGCTCCAGAAACGGCTCACGAACCTCGCGAACGGCATTTCCAAGTACGGATTCATGGTTGCGGTTGTTCTCTTCGTGGTCCTATTCATCAAATTCTTGGCGGCACTTGGCGGGAGCTACAAGGACCTGTCGTCGGCCGAGAAGGGCACGAAATTCCTCAACATCGTGATTACTGCGATCACAATCGTCGTGGTGGCCATCCCGGAGGGCCTTCCGCTAGCTGTGACTCTTGCATTGGCGTTTGCGACGACCCGGATGACCAAGGATGGGAACTTGGTGCGGGTTTTGAAGAGCTGCGAGACCATGGGCAGTGCCACAGCTGTTTGCTCGGACAAGACGGGCACTTTGACGGAGAACCGGATGAAGGTTGTGCGGGGAGTGCTTGGCACGACAGAATTCGATGATAGGGGGGAGGAGAATGGGAAGAAGGGTGTGGAAAATAGCCCCATAACCTCAAAACAGGCAGCTGCAGAAGTGTGCAAGGCTGTGGTGGACTCCGTGAGCGAGAACGCATTGCTCAACTCGACGGCATTCGAGGGAGAGTCGGCAGAGGAGCCGTTCGTCGGGTCGAAAACAGAGTGTGCGTTGTTGCAGCTGTGCCGGGACGGGCTCGGGACGATCGACGCGTCGATCCAGGCGATCCGCGACCGTGCGGACGCCCGGGTGGTGCAGGTTGTGCCGTTTGAGTCCTCGCGGAAGTGGGGCGGGCTAGTGGTGCGGATGCCGGGTAGTGGAGGTGCCGAATCGTGGTACCGGTTGTATGTGAAGGGGGCGTCCGAGTTGGTGGTGTCGCGGTGTGGGTACCGGGCGGAGAGCGGGGGCCGCGTGGTGCGGCTGGACGGGGTGGCCCGGCGGGCCGTCGGGGCGCGGATCGCGGAGTACGCGGGGGAGGCGTTGCGGACCCTCGCGCTGGCCCACCGGGACTTTCGCGGGGGCGCGCGGTGGCCGCCGGCGGGGCTCGCGGGGCACAGCCCGGGCGAAGCGGACCCAGAAAAACTTTTTGGCGAGGAGATGGGGGAGAAGGGAAATTTACAGAATGATGATAATGGAGATAATACAGATTTTCAGTCAAAAGACGTCCCATCCATCGTCATCAACGACACCGGGGGACTCGTGCTGGACGCCCTGGTGGGAATTCAGGACCCCCTCCGCCCCGGCGTGGCAGATGCTATCGCCCAGTGCGAGCGAGCTGGTGTACGGGTGCGTATGGTGACCGGAGACAACGTGCTCACAGCAAGGGCAATTTCGCAGCGGTGCGGGATCTTGGACGAGTGCTCGGCCCGCGACCAGTACAGCTGCATGGAGGGCCCGGCGTTCCGGGCGTTGTCGGCCCCGGAGCGGCTGAAGGTGGTCCCCCGGCTGCATGTTCTCGCCCGGTCGAGCCCGGAGGACAAACGGGTGCTTGTGGAGACGCTCAAGCAGCTCGGCGAGGTGGTGGCGGTGACCGGGGACGGGACGAACGACGCGCCGGCGTTGAAGTTGGCCGACGTGGGCTTCTCGATGGGCGTTTCGGGCACCGAGGTGGCCCGCGAGGCCTCGGACATCATTTTGATGACGGACGACTTCGCGTCGATCGTCGACGCCATCAAGTGGGGCCGCACCGTGTCCACGTCGATCCGCAAGTTCGTCCAGTTCCAGCTCACTGTCAACATCACTGCCTGCGTGCTCACCTTCGTGTCTGCCGTGGCCTCATCTGACGGATCCTCCGTTTTGACCGCCGTGCAACTCTTGTGGGTCAACTTGATCATGGACACGTTGGCGGCCTTGGCCTTGGCCACCGACAAGCCCGACGCCGACGTGTTGAACCGGCCGCCTATGGGCCGCCACGCGGCACTAATCTCCACCTCCATGTGGAAGATGATCCTCGGCCAGTCCGCCATGCAGCTCACGGTGACCATGATCCTCCATTTTGCGGGCGATGCGCTCTTCTTTGGCTCAAACGCCCACCCATCCTCCCACCAGCGCAAGCAGGTCGACTCGCTCACCTTCAACACCTTCGTGTGGCTCCAGGTGTTCAAGTTGTTCGTCACCCGTAAGCTCGACGAGGGTGACGGCCTCACACGTGTGCGGGAGCGTATCTCGCGCCGAAACTTGGACTTCTTCCAGAACCTCTTCCGCAACGGCTACTTCATCGCCATCGAGCTGCTCATCTCCGGCTTCCAGGTGCTCATCATGTTCGTTGGCGGTGCCGCCTTCTCCATAGCCCGCCAGACTGCCCCCATGTGGGCCACCGCACTCCTCTGCGGCCTCATCTCCTTCCCGCTCGGCTGGATCGTGCGGATCGTCCCCGATGTCTGGGTCGAGGCCGTTTTCCCGACCGCTGCCTTCCGCCGGGTGCTTGACTGGGCCGAATTCGGGCCCCTAAGGCGGGCCGTGGGTCGTTTGCGGGCTGCCCGCCGTGGAAACGCCGCTAAACACCCCTCTGAGGCTCATTCTGGCTCCTCTGATCCCATCAAGCTGCTAGACATCCCGCAGAACTCCAAGAAAAGAACCTCCTTCTCCAGCCACACTACCTCCCTCTCCGCGGCCACAAACGCCTCCAGCTCGGCCACCTCCGACACTCTCGTCAAGTCCTCTGCCTCATCGCTGGAAAAGGTTTGATGGAAGGGGTGGAAGGAAATATTGGATGTGGGAAATATGGATAGTGAAGGTGGATGTATTAGATACTATGGTTGGTGGATGTATTAGATACTATGGTTGGTGACTGTATTAGATACTATGAAAGGTGACTGTATTAGATACTATGAAAGGTGACTGTATTAGATACTATGAAAGGTGAATGTATTAAATATGTGAAATATAAGGGTGACTGTATTAGATACTACGTAAGGTGAATGTATTAAATATGGAATATGAAAGGTGTATGTACTAAATAAGAAATATAGGGATGAATGTATCAAATATAGAATATTGCGTGGATGCAGGAAATACATGCATGATGCATATCATGTATCAATAAAATAAAGTATTGTGCGAAAGGATTCCGCACCTATAAGTAGTGTGAGATACATTACATGATGTATGTGTATGGTAGTATAGATTTTACGTATATGCAAGTATTGTGTGATATACATTACATGGTATAGTCCAATAGTCTTAAAACACTCAATATACTAGTCATACCAGAAACTTCATAAAGTAATCGCTCACACTGAAACAATTAATTAAACATTACATATAGGTATTTATGGAGGTATTGTGAGATACAGTACATCACATATAGTATAGATTCGGCTTATGGAAGTATTGCACAAATACATTAGGCATATGGAAGCATTGTCTGAGACAGGTATACATTATGGTATAGATCGAAGTATTGTGCAAACACAACTCCGTGCTTTGGATATTGATGGCATATGTATTAAATACGTATGCATGCATTCCGCACATATATACCTTTTCATACGTTTAGTGTTTGCATGTATTGTATGATTCGCATCCATAAGTATGATCATATGATCATATTAACACCTATGGTGATATGCTTGATATCATTGATAATATGCAGTCTTGGTACGTAAAGTATGCAAATTCTTCATATCTACCGTGTGATGTTATATTGTACCATTTATGGTGATGTATGGTAGCTTGTAAGTATAATGCTATGGGTGGTGGCATGCATGCTATTATACATGGTGGTCCACACTCGTTTTTCCCAAAGCTTGAAAAATTTGTGGCAGCATGATTCAAAGTTTCCAAAGCATAAAAATGAACTCGCTATCTTTAGCATCAACAATTTCACATTCTAATAATGTACACACACCAACTTATAATATCTCCCTGTCAACTCTCCCTATCATTATGCACTGTCAAATCAATACCTTCCTGCACACTCCTTAACTCTTCTGCTCACTGTCAGAATTCACTAGAATTTAAAGTGAGTAGTTCATACGTCATCAACTTCTAAGCAAATATCTTCATGTATCGCGTCTTTTCCGTCTTTAGAAAGCCCACAAACTCCTTATACTGGGAATTGAACCTCACCATACTGCTGAAAAAAGGCTCTAGTCTGATCATCCCGTCTATCACAACTACAAACTCCTTCTTTGGACCTTTCATCTTCCTTTGCTCATCCTGGACTAATCTACGCTCAGATGAGATTTGCTCAAGAATCAACTCTTTCAAAAGTGAAAGTGCAGAGGCAAAAGTATCCGCGCTAAAGTGCAAATCTGGATCTTTCTCATTCAAATCAAGCTCATCCTCTTTCTGGTGGCCAGAAGTGTTTGATCCTGTCATTGCAATTTCAAAAACACCATTATTTTCTGCATTCGCAACTTCTGCAGTTTCCTCACCGTCTTCTCCAGATGAAATAAGAGACCGCACCGTGTCAAATACCTCCACCACTTTGTAGATTCGGCGCTTAATCTCAATCATCTGCTTTAGTTCTTCAACAGACGATTCCGTTTGTAAAAATGACTGGTCTCGGGCGAATTTCGTGGTTTTCTGCGTTGCAGAGGCCAAATCCATCTGTGCCGATATCAGCGAGCTCGTTAGATTATCCACATAATACTCCAATCTCGTAATTCCAGCCTCTGGACCACCTACCGTGCTTTCCTCACTATTTTTCACTTCATCACTCGAATTTCGCCGATACGATATTATCGAAGACGTATTTTCAAGCTCCCTCATCTTATCCTCAAACCGCCGCGTGAGCTCGTTTGTGTAATAGTCAAAATGTGTGAGTAATGAGGAGCATTTGGTCTGCAAACTTTGCAAAGATGCAACATTTGCAAAATGCAATGACTTGTCCTTCATACGGGTTTCCTCTTTGCGCAAACCAGACGAAAATATTGCATCCACGTAATCTGTGGGTGCGAAATCCTCGTCAAAGAACATCGAGAGCACCTCCTCTTCCTTTTTACCGCTTGAGTTTGGCTCTGTCATTAATGTTTCCGAATGAAAAGATGGAAAATGCTCAGAATATTGGGATGACGACTAGTTGTGTGAAAATGTGAGGTCCGGAAAAGAAACACCGAAAATAGTTATATTTCCCAGCACTAAACAGCAGTCTGAACTCTTTCAGGCCAAAAGTTTGACAAACAATGCCTGCTTTGAGGTAAAAGGTCATCTTTCGGGTGAAATTTGCCATGTGCTTGGCATCACAAAAACCATGCCCCCAGCCGTACCGGTGTAAGGATGTGCATATACAAATTATTTCATCCCTCGAGTTCGAGGCCACTACAGAGGTGTAACGTGATGCATAATAAAAAAAGGTAAAGAACCGAACAAAAAGAGGGAGCCAAATAAAAAAAAGGGTCATTGCAGAAATTGTAGACTGCATGAGACAGGCAGAAAGTAAATTAGCGCCCCGGGGACAATAGGACAAAGGAAAATACCAAATCCAAGTATTTAAGCGCCTCAATTGCACATTGCAAGCAAATAACGTTCAGACGATTGAGAAAGGACAAATTCAGAGATACAATTAAGCGCCATAATCCTGTTGAGCGTACATATTAAACATTACATATTCAATTTCTAGTCTTTGGCGAAACATGAAATTTCACACTGTAGACATTCAGGCAGATTTCCTGGCCGTTGTAAATGATACACTAAACGGCAAGATAGACGAGGAGACAATTTGGGTGAGAGTGGACGGCCGCTCCCTGCGCATTGCGGTTAAATCCGGTGCGGGTAGCGCAGGCTACAGGTGCGTGGAGGACCCGGCAGTCACGTTTGCGCAGGTTTCCGCGCGCAGGTTCGAGTTGGCGCTGGCGCCGGGCGCTGAGCGGGTCGTTTTGCGGCCACCAAAAGCGTACCTGTTTGCGGATGCGGATGCGGGCGCCAGCATAAACTGCGTTGCGGTGAGCGCCGAGCATGCGGTTGCGGTTACGGGCGACAGTAATGGAACTTTATCTAGTTTCTCATTGGACCGCGATAGTGTGCGCTTGGCGCGCAGGTTGCGGCTGGCCGATGCGCACATGTCGGATGTGACGGCTGTGCTGATTTTCCCAAGCGGGTCGGTGGCGCTCAGCGCAGGGCTCGATTACACGATCAAGATTTGGTCGCTCGCTGACGGCTCATGTCCGCGCACCATGCGCGGCGCGCAGAAGGGGCGCATCACGGCAGTGTTATTAGTGGGAGCGCGCGGGCGCAACTTTGTCAGCGCGTCGCTGGACGGCTCCGCTTGCATCTGGGAGTGCGGATCCGCGCAGTGCGCGCATACGTTCCGCCGCGTGCGCAAACCACGGGACCCGGTGCTAAGCTTGGCAGTGCAGGATTACCAGCCGGCAGCACCTGCGCCGGAAATGTCGCATTCGCCGGAGGATTCCGGACTATTCTTTGAGTGTGCCGGCAAGAGGCTCTTTTGCGGCCACGGGTCCGGCACGGTCACCGTGTGGGACTTGGGCAGGCGGGCATTTGCCGGGGAGGTGCAGGCCGCGGAGAGTGGTGAGGCAGACTCCCTGGGCGGGGTGAACGCGATTGCCGTCGCGGGCCGAGAAAGTATCGTGGTGGGTTTCGAAAAAAAGGCCGTGGTGAGGTGCTTCGACCTGGGGGCTTGCGGTGCGGGTGATAAAATATCTTCGCGACTAAGGTGGGAGGTGGCGATGGGCAATGCCGAGGGGGAGCAGGAAATCAAGAAACTTGAAATTTTAGGGGATACCGTGGTGTGCTTGAGCACGGATGAATTTGTAACATTGAATATTTCTGATGGAAGTGCAAATGAATATTTTGTGGGATACGATAGCGTGTTGAACGATTTCTCAATATCAGGGGGGAATATTTTTGCCTGTGGGAAGGAAGGATTACTTTTGGAGTACTGAGTTTTTAAAATTGAATATGGGTTGGGATCTAGGTGATGATAAATGATTGAAAAATATATAAAATGATGAAGAATGTGAAGTGCAAGATAAGAAGTGAAGTGGGATAAGAAGTGAAGCAATGTGAAGTAACGAAATAATGAAAAATGAAATGACCATGAATAATAAGCAAACAGGAATAAGCAAGCTAATAAAAATAGGTAACATAGCAATAAAGCATGTAGAATACAAGTTACAATGAAATCAGTGATGATTCAAGCAACGGAAAATACTAGAAATTTGAAATTAGAACTAGAGCTGTTAAAATACATTATAATCTGATAATGTGAATCTGATACGATTGACTACAGAGTTGAAATATTGGAAAAAGTCCTGATATAATTGTTGATATAATTGTTGATATAATGTTGATATAATGTTGATATCATTGTTGATAATTGGTGATATAATTATTGATAGGATTACTGATATAATTATTGATAGGATTACTGATACAACAGTAGAATAAACGTACAAAATTGAGATAATGTATGGGCATGGAATACACTTTTTTAAATAGAGTTCTTTAAATAAGATTAGCGCCAATAATCCCAAATATTGTAAAGACAACTATAGGCTAGACACAATAGTGATATGAGTATTAAAAAGGTAAAGCAGATAAAAATTGCAAAAACACGTAATTGAAATGAGCAGCGAAAAGGCATCATCAATAAAATTTAGGAATCATAAAAAAGGATTCCAAGTACTCAGCTGTGTTTCATAAGGATATGAAGATGGATTTTGTGACCATGATGTCTAAAGCAAGAGTTAACTAAGTGTGGATAAAAATAATTAATATGGGTAGATAATGCAGGATAAAGGGAAAAAATTCAAGGGACCGGAAAGGCATTTTTATTTTCATGCACCCTATTGCAGATAATAAGAACAATCAAACATGACACAGGGTCATCTACTACATAGATGATGGAAACAATACATGGGAGGAATAAGAGAATATGCAGGCGATATTAAACATGAAAAGCAATAAAATATTATTTAGCGCGATTATGTTGAACAATAAGCCAAACATAAAGAGGAATTATTTAGATAAGTAGACAATACAGCCAAACACAATGTGAGATGAGACAGGAAAGACAATATAGATGTGAAGGGAGTGGGGAGGAACAAAGAAAGGGAACAACGGTTTTCTTTTGAATGATTACAGAAATAAAAATGAGGAGGGGTGTAAAGGAAACAAATGGCACTAAGAAATCAAACGTAAAGAAGAATTAAAAGGAGAGAAGTAGGCAATATATTAAAAGGAAAAAATTAACGAATAGACGCCGAGAAGAGTAAGAGAATACGGTGTAAGCGAGTAAGGATAAGAGAATAAAGAGCAAGGGAATAAAGAGTAAGCCAATAAGAAGTAAGCCAATAAGAAGTAAGCAAATAAGAAGTAAGCAAATAAAGAACCACCAAAATCAAGGCAAGTACAAATCATTTAATATCAAATAATACATTCAATTGTATTCATCAATTATTTAGACAAGCACATATCTAGTATAACAATAATAAAAGTGACAATATCATATCAATAACGAACGCAAGTTGGTATTTTAATATACAGATCAACTCTGGCAGAGCCACCCCAGAATAGGAAATTACGCATTCGCTAGGACGCGAGGAGGTGAGCAATGCGGAAAGTCATAGAGCAGGAAAGGAAGGTGTGCAAAGAAGGATAGGGAAAAGATAAAGATGAAGGATGAAAACAAACAAACAAATAGAGAGTAAGAACAAAAAGAGGGGAGAAAAACAAGAAAGATGGAAAGGCAAAAACGGTTAATTAATGAATGAACTAATTAACAAACTAATTAATTAATCATTAATCAATGAATGACAATCAAAATCAATGAGTTAACTACTTAATTAACCATTAATAAATCAAAATCAATCAAAATCAACAACCACAAATATTATCAACAATATCATCTACACCTGCCAATACGAGTGAAAGGCACAGGTAAACAACAAAGTGCAAAAGGAAGGCAAAGGGAGAGACGAAAAATTACGTCTCAGCAAAAGAGGAAAAAAATTTAATTTTTTCCCCCTAATTGCCCTTCTGGCCCATGTTGAGCGGAGGGAGCGAAATGTTGTTGATGGGAGGAAGAGGCACCTGGCTCTGCTGAGAAGCACTTTGTTGCAGTTGCTGGAAGTCATAGCTGTGCAAATAGCCCATATTCTGGGCCTGGCCGTTTCCCTGGTTGCCCTGCTGCAGGTCCTGGCCGTTTCCCTGGTTGCCGCCCTGGTTGCCATTCTGGTTTCCACCCTGCTGCTGCTGGCCATTGGAGTCAAGCTGCATGTACATCTGCTGGAGTGACTGTGGAGACGTGGCCTGTTGTTGCTGCTGGCCCGACGAGTACCGCATGGCGTTCTGCGGCTGGCCGAAGAGGCCCTGGTAACCCGCCTGGTCGTTCACGGCACTCTGCTGCATGTTCTGCGTCAAGCTAGGCGACTTCGACACGCTGGCCGACCCCGGAGAGTAGCTGAGCGAGTTCTGGCTCGTGTTCTGCCCGGCGCCCGCCTGCTGTGCCTGCTGAACCTGCTGGACCTGCTGGGCCTGCTGGGCCTGCTGCACAGCCTGGTTGCCCTGGTGCGACACGGACCCGTTGCCCATTCCCGGGTAGAGGTCCTCGGCCTTGTAAAGTTGCTGCGACGCGTTGCCATGGTGATTTTGTTGCTGCGAGGCGGCTGCGGCAACTGCGGCCTGCTGCTGCGGAAGGAGCACGACCTGCTGCAATCCCATCATGCCCTGCTGGTAGTACATAGGTGCGCCTGCACCGGAGGCCGCCTGCTGCGGCGATCCCTGCGACACCTGCTGCGGCGACTGCAACCGCTGGAACTGCTGCTGCGCCTGCTGCTGCGGGTTCTGCGCAGCGCCCTGGCCCAAGTCCGCGTAGAACTGGTTGCCACCCAATGCGAACGCGAACGGCTGCTGCGACGCGTACTGGCTGTACGAGATACCCGGCGCGATGCCCTGCGCGGGTCCCGCAGCGCCGGAATTGCCTGCGCCAGGTGCACCTGCCGGCATGCCACCCGCCAGCATCCCTGCGCCAGCCAGCGCGTTGTGCTTGCCCGTGAGCAAAAGCCCGTGCGGGCCCGTTGGCGCACCCCGCTTCTTCGCATTCTTTAGCATCTTAAGCTGCATCTTTGCAAGGCAGTGCGGACATTTTTTCTTGCTGTTTCTCTTCGGAGTGTATTTGTAGTTTGGATACTTCTCCGCGTGCCTTTTTTTCTCCTCCTCCGCCTGCTTTACCCAGTATGCCTTCTCTTCCGGCGGTAAGTTCCTCCACCTGCGGCCCAACTCCTTCGAAACCTCCGGGTTTGTCCGGATTTTGCCGCCTTCTTCCAGTAATTCCTGGTGATGCTTCTGCCGGAACAAAATAAACGCGTTTCTTGGCCGGGGGATCCGATTAGGGTCCTTCTTCCGGCACGTGCACTTCATCAAGAGCCTTGCGTTCAAGTCTGGATCATCTGTAGGGCCAGAAACAAGCCTGCTTTTTCTCTTGCGGCCGACGCGACCGGCCTTTTTCTTCTGCGCGCCGCCCATCTGCGCGATGGCGCCGTTGTTTGGCGCTGCAGCGCCATTCTGCGCACCCAGCTGCGATGCCATGCCGCCCATCCCGGAGGCCGTGACGGGGATTGCCGCTATATACGGGTATTGGTTCATTGCCGATGATCCGGGTCCACTGTTGTTCAGGTTCATCATCCTTGTGTAATTTCCTTTTTGGTTCGCCCCAGTTTCCGCTTGCGTTTGCGTTTGCGTTTGCGCTTGCGCTTCCACTTTTTCGCTTCGAACTTTATTCGTGCTCGTCGTTTTTGCAAACGTAAACAATCAAAAGTGTCAACAGATAGAAAATGTGCGAGAGAGCAAAAAAAAAAAGTTTTTTTTGTTTTTTTTCTGTGCTGCCTGCTATCCGCTTAAACTCTGTAAATGAAAAATAATAGACAATATGCCGAATACAATATGCTCAACTTTACTGTCAATAAAAACTGATCAAAATCAACTGCGAAACTGTATCGATGCTCTCGAACTGATTGGATCGGTGAAGTTGAAGATGGGTTTAGCCTAGGATGATGTGTATAGTAATAGCAGAAAGTAAAAATGAAAAAAAAAAGATGAATGGAGTGAAACAAAACAAGAAGAGTGCTGAGAAAAATACAAATGAAGGACAGAAGAAGAAAATTTGTGAAAGGAGAAATATAAAGAGATAAATAGAATCGGCCAACTGAGATAATGGCGTAATTTTTCTCAAAACCTAAGAAAACAAAGCTAGGCTTTGGGTCGTGTCGAAAACCGTTGAATGAGAATGGCCAACCTAGACGCGGTTAAACAATGCCGAATAATGGGAGCCGTCCCGTCGGATATCTCGACACGTACAAAGCAGAAAATTGATGTTGGCAAAAAAAATTTTTTTGCATTCGAAAACTGACCAATTGCCATTCTTCTGGCTTTTCCTAATCCGGCTTGCCCGCGTCTAATCGAATGACAAACAAACAATTCACAATAAAAATATCACCACTTGTACAATATATTTTTCAAACGATTGGCCGATGTTGCCTTTATTCTAAGAAAAACGGAAGAAAAAAAAACGCCGAAAATAGTTCCGTTACTTTGTTTTCCTACTTGACTTCGTTATTATTTCTTAAGCCACATATATTATCTATCTATTCAGTTCTTTTCATGCTAAATATGTCATCACTTTGTATTATATTTTTCTCACTTCCCCTACATGCTTGTATGATAATACCCCTTATTCAAGGTACCAGACCCATTTCATCTTATTAACTTCTTCGATGCAACCTTGGCGCCAAGTTCGTACAATACTTTGCACCACAAATGACTGCCTCAAAAAACAAAGGCAAAAAAATTGCTTATTGACGCACATATCCATCTGGTTTCATTATTTGTTGGAGCGCTTTTCAATTTTTTATTACAATTCTTCTTGTTTCCTTCGGGAATTTGTTTGTGACTCGTACGGCAATACTAAGCAGTAGTCTGTATTGCAAACGCCATTCCAGGTATTATTCTTTTTTATCTCGGATTGTGTGCTTTAACTAAGGTCATATTAGCTTATCTATTGAATTGACGCATTCGATAAATCACGAATACTATAGCGAAAGAATCATCAGCGAAGAGAATTCGGCCTGGGTTACATTCCTGCTTTACGGTAAAAACTGCTTCTGTTAGATTAACCGACTATTCTACTTAAGTATGCTTTACAGCTTCCATTAGTGAAAGATACATTCATTTTATTTCTTTTTAGTCTCACATCTACTCTTCAGATGGACCCTGAATCCAGTTTCTTCTTTAACACTAAAAGATGCTCAATCACCAAATGCCGACAATACGCATTTTCATCACTGGAACCTGTGTCGATACCAGATCTATTATCACTTCAACAATAACCTGCTTTTAATATATTTTTTTTCTGATTATTGAATAAGCTGGATCTCCACGAGGGATATTCAATAATTTTTCATTGTTGCTTCTCCTCGCAAAATTCACTGGGTTTACGGATGTATCATGGTGAAAGTGTTAAAGAACGGAGAAATTAAAGGGCCGCGGGTTTAGGTATCGACGCTATCGACGCGTCGCTCAACGTCTCTTCGGAGAACATTCCAACGCGGACCATAAAAGAGCGCGCGCAACGTCCTGTGATGATACACCTCGCACCTCTATCAAGACAATGGGAGAGCTATCACTAAAAGCGTGATGGGCACCAAAGCGAAGGGTCCCGCGGTATGCTTGCATTGTTTGTGGAGTTTATTTGGATTTACCAGGGCCGTGATATTTATACATAAACAAATCGGGAAATGAATATTGCTTGATTTAGCGAATCAATAATTTGGTACTTCCCGATTCAGGAGTGCGGCGGTTCAACCAAGTAATTTCAGCGTGTTCGCATTGTTCAAAGTAAAAAGTTTGTTTATTTGCAATGTTTTCATGATCGGCTGTATGAATTTCAGGTGGATGTTTTGGGCGACTAATCGGCAAGATGATCTTTGCAGTAAGCTTTTTCCATTCATTAGGTTTCGATTCCGATTTCATTTTCGTAGTCTTCTGACAAGCTTCTCTTTTTTTGGTTTTCGGTGTTTCCCTCCAGCTTTTCATTTTGACTTAATTTGACTTTTTTTCCCTAAGTCAACATAGCACATTTTCGTTTTCTCGTTTTCATACTTTCCTACACTTCTGCTCTATTCACTTCTTCTCAAAGATTTGATATATTCCACCAACTAACAACAAACTACCAACACACCGACCAACTAAAAGTCAGTTCCATTCATTCGAATACACCGACTTCTATTCATTCCTTTTTCAAACGTCTAACTGAGCTGGATACTATTTTTAACAACGCGCTTTTCCCGGTTGCACAAACTTAAAAAGTTACACATCACTATTAGTACTGCAAGACACTTCTAGTCAGCCTTTAAACAAACACGATACCAGATGTTATTCAACAAACTAGCCCTTCCTTTGGTTGCAGCTGCCCAACTTGCAGCTGCTGATGAAGATTCAACCAGTACCATCACCATGACGACCACCTTTACACTTTTGACACCTGAGCAGAGTTCTGCTCTTGTTGCCAGTGCCGCCAGTGCTGCATCTGTTGCTTCAGCTTCTTCAGAAGCTTCGGTTGCAAGTGCTGCAAGTGCAGCTAGTGCAGCCTCTGCTTTTTCCGTTGCAAGTGCAGCCTCTGTTGCCAGTGAAGCATCTGCAGCATCTGCAGCATCTGCAGCATCCGCTTATTCTGCAGCAAGTGCAGCTAGTGTTGCTAGTGCAGCATCCGCAGCCTCAGCTGCAACGGTGTCTCTTCAACAGGCAAGAGGTCTTTTGGCAGTTGCTTACGTCAGAAATTCGACTTCTGCATACTACGCTTCGACTAACTCGAGCACGCCTGCTGTTGAATCCTCCACGCACTATCTCAACACCACGAGCTCCCACTTCTACAACACCACATCCACATCTGTGCACAAGACCAAGTCATCCAAGATTTCGACAACCTCGGAATTCTCGGAGAGCTCATCTTCATCATCATCATCTTCTCTCACCATTCCAGAGACAACATCCTCATCACAGTCCTCGTCGAGTTCTGCAGCTGCTGCATACGCTGCTGCATTAAACGGTGCGGGTCTTGGTGCTGCAGGTCTTGTTTTGGCCGCCATCCTATAATCGGCTCGAAAAGTTTCCTTGCAGGTAACAACTTGTGCCAAGTTATTTTTTTTCCCTCAATCCAACTGCCGTTTGCACATTGCAGAGCTGTTTTGAACATGCCTGCCAGTGCTGACTATTTCACTCCTTTAAGGTACTCGTTATCGTTATTTGCTTTGCAATAAGTCTTTTTTTTCTCCCCTCCCACCCATTCTCGATGCTACGTTTTGATGGCGGGTATTTTTGCTTCGTTTACTTCTGATACTTCGGCTGCTGGGGATCTTGCTTCCCATCTCGCTAAGGAGATAATTCTTTGGGTTGCTTGAAGGTTTTTGTGTTGGAACTCCAGCAGTGTTGCAACGCGCTCGCTATCTTACTTTTTTTATATTTCTAACTTTTATGCTACTGCTTTATTGTGCTTCTTTCGTGTGTCTACTATTATCGTTGATATTTTACTATAACTGCTAATTACGTATGCGATGTAAGCCGTCATGTTACTCTGAAGGAGATTTCAAAACGTTACCTTGGTTATCTTAGATGGGCTGAATAAACCGGGTAGTGCGGACATATAATACAAAGCATGTGCGATTTTGTCGAGAAGAAGGCAGAATAATTGAAATGAGACACTGTGAAAAAGAAACAATCATTCCGCCGTTTAAAGTGACCCGCAAGTACTGATGTGGACTCACCCGAAATCCGCTTTGTGTTCACAACCTTTTTAAATTTCAGCTTAACACTTCTCGCACCCCCTAAATACAGTTAATACCGGAAATGGCTGCCTAATTGGGAAAGACACACCCCCTATTTTATTATTTTTTTTTAATTTCTTTTTACCCCCGGATCTTTTCTCGCATTATTTGTATCTTATGTATGTATCTATCTATTAATGTACAGTGCACTACTACTTTGCGGCCTCCGGCTGCCCAAGATCAATAACAGCGGTGTATATGGCATTTCTGGAGCCCTGAGGTGCCTTAATCCACCTTCCAAGTCTGTGCTCCTTGGAAAGAGCAGCGTATATTCGGATCTGTGAGTTCTTCTCGTCCTCGTAGTCATCTATCCTGTTAACAACACCTTTAGCGCCGGGCAACTCGGCGAGCAACGTGAACTGGCGGAGGCCCTCGGACAACTTCCAAACTTTGAGCGTTCCATTCCACGAGCCACTGACAAAAACATCAGAGTATGGCACCGCGTGGATGGTAGTGACCCAATAAGGATTCTGGGCGGGTATTTGCTGTGCAGCTTTAGCCTCATCCTTCTCGGCGGAGGCCTGCTGCGGGATTTCGCTCGGTTGCAACCCATGGGCCTGCCGCTGGATAAAGATGGGCTTCTTTTTGGCCAGCGACCACAAGGAAATATTGCCGTTATCAGAACCAGTGACGAAATGGCCATCGTCAATCATCGAAACGCAGTCGATGCTTCCCTCCACGTAGAATGGGTGGAAGCTGGAATCGCTCCTTGGTGCGGTTTGGCCCGCCTCCTGCATCTCGTGCCTCAACTTCTTGATCTCGCGCTGGAATTTCTCAATCGAGTCTCCCCCCCTGAACGTCAAACGTGTCTCATCTGGGATTTTCCAGAGCATGGCGGTGCGATCACGGCCTCCAACAGTCACACATCGCTCCTGTGAGAGTGCAGAGATGTCCTCCACGATGTCCTGGTGACCGTAAAGCGTCTCCAACTGAGCCTGCTGCCCGATGTTGTACGTTCTAACCTTCAAGTCCCCACAAGCAGCATATAGTTGCTCGGTATTCCGCCGGAACGCCAACCCGTACACCTCGCCGTTCCTCCTGCTTGTCAACATCGCCCGCTGGCACGCGAGATTCTCCCCGGACCACACAACAAGCCGCTTATCCTTTCCTCCGGTGACCACCCACTGTCCATTGGGGCTGACCGCCAACGCCAATATTTCGTCACTGTGCCCGTTTTGCGACGCATCCTTCTTGATCTCGGCAAACCTCGGCCCGCCACGCACATATTTCACCTTCCGCGGCTTCTTTCCGCTCTCCTTGATGTCCCATTTCGCCAATTCCATGTCCTTTGACACCGTGTACAAGTACGGATATCTAACCGCCAAACTCGTCAGCCCAACGGTCGCAACACGCCGTTTTGTCACCCGTGCACCCGCAATCTGCAACCGCCCGCCTATCTGCTTGTACGCGAACCCCTTCTGCTCCGCCACATCCTTCTGCAATCGTGATTCTATGATCTCTCTGTCCAAATCCTTCGCATCAAACGAAAATTCGCCATTGCCGCCTTCTGCCGAGGCCCCCTGCTTCAAATCCTCAAGATACTGCTTGGCAAGTCTTCTCCGCTTATCTGCCGCACTCTCTTTCTCTTCCTCCTCCTCCTGCTGCACTCTGGCTGCCTGATCTTCGTCTGTTATCACATCTTCCTCATTTTCCTCCGATTCGTCTTCAAATATGTCTCCACCGACTTTGTCCACCTCTTCCTCCCCGCTGGACTCCGGCGCCACATCGGATGCAGCCCTGTTGCCTGCCCGCTGCTTCTTGTGGCTGAATTTATCCCCGACTCTCGATCTTTCTCTGCCCTTCCGCTTTCTTTTCTTTGATGGATCTATGAAAAATGGATCTGACGCCATGTTCGAATCTCCTCGTGCTCCTTTTCTGCTTTCTCTGTATGCTACTGGCTTCTGCCTAACCTAATGTGTACTGCCAATAGGAAGCCAAGTATTTCCCCTTGAAAGAATGGCTCTCTTGCAATTGCTTCCTGCTTCTTTAGACACATACCTGCTATCAGGCTGAGGCCCGAGGAAAATTTTGCTGATCCTGCCTAAGGCTAAAAATTTTTTTTCACCTGCAACAAGAATTCACCCAACGCACCCGTGCACCCGAAATGTAGGACCAGGACTACTAGGTATTATATCTCTGCGCATATTGGCATAATCTATCTTGTTGAGTACATACTGCTTGTGGACAGATGATGGGAACGTACAGACGACGGAAAATCCAAAAAATGAGTTCTTGTTCCGCATCAAAAATGCACAATGTGAAGCTGAGAATGGTTTGTGAAAACAATACAGATGAATAAATACGGATAAATAAGGTAAGCTGTATTTAATATGAATACGGCATACACAGTATCATCATCCTTTTCTTTTACTTTGTGGAGCACATTTAGACTACTCTAAGTCCCTTAAAGTACCCCTAACAGCAAGCACAGCCAAAACCTAGATGTCACGTGACCTGCGAATAAGACGCGAACGATCTGGTGAGAGCAGGAAAAAGTGAAATTTTCCTGTTTTAAGTTTCGCGTCAGGCAAGAAACCAAACACGCGCCGGTAGATATTAGGCGAAGATACACAAAGAAGGCATAAAAAGACAGAAAAGACAGCAAAGCAGGCCAGAAGACAACAATGGCGAACGAGGCAGATGAAGAAAACATCGTGAAGGTGTTTGTTTCCGGGGGAAACACGCAGGTGGTTCATTTTAGAGATTCAGACCATTTGTACGCATGTTCAAACGGAATAGTGAAGATATTTGACCAAAATCGGCCAGATTTGGAGCCCGAGGTGATGGATATTGCCGGGGGTATGAGGAGCTTTGAAGTGGGGCCGGCGGGCCGGGCGCTTGTGGCGTCACAGAGCGGAGAGTGCAAGATGTATGACTTAAAAGCTCAAAAAGAGACGGCCACACTTCAACGATCACCACTAGGAATGACGTCGGCCGTTTTTACGCACAGCGGCACCATGGCACTCTGCGGGGGTCTGGAGGGCAAGCTGTGGCTCGTGGATGTGCAAGGGGAGGAGCATCAGGTGAAAAACACGACGAGTGCTGGGGACCAGATTTTTGGTATTTCGTACAATAATGTTGGAGATCTCGCGGCTATTTCGCTTGCCAACGGGGATCTCGCGGTGTACTCGTACACGGCGGTGGAGCCGCGGCTGGTGCACACGTTCAGCACGCTGCTGGTGGCGAAAAAGGCACTCGGGGGCGGGCAAAACGGCGAAAAAGCAGCCGGCGAGCTTTTTGGGGAAGGTGGCGAAGAAGACGCGTTTGACGATGATTTGGAGGCGGACATCCTGCAGGCGAAGGACGGCAAGGTGCCCCAGGAGGCGGAGATGGAGGGCCTTGCGACGGTTCGGCCGGATTGGCACCCGGACGGCGATTTATTGGCGATTCCAACACGCACAAGGGAAATCGCTGTTTTCGACCGGGCAGACTTCTCGAGGCCGGCATTCAAGTTCCCAGCACGAAATGCACACCGTGGACCGGTCGTGGACGTGAGGTGGAGCCCGGACGGCAAGCTACTTGCGAGTGTGGGCCTGGATAAGAGGTTGAAAGTGTGGAATTTGGAGAAAAAGAGGCAGGTGATGGCGAGAGAGCTCCCGATGTTGCCGTCGAGCCTCACGTGGGGGCGGAGCTCTGCCGAGGTGGTTGTGGGCATGATGTCGGGCAATGTGGCGTGGTATTCAGTGGGCGATAATGCCGGAATGGTGCTTTCTGAGGCTGAGGAGGAGGAGGAGGGAGAAGATGAGTTACACGGAGAAGAAGGAGAAGGAGAAGGAGAAGGAGAAGAAGGAGATGAAGAAGGTGGAAAAGACGAGGCTGCAGAGTACGGCAAGGACACTAAGATCGCCGACTTTACGAAGGACACACCGCCAGACACCAAAAGCACAACTAAAGAGTCGAAGAATGCAGAGGAGGCCAGCGAGAACGAGGGAGGGCTTTTCGGGGACAGCGAGGACGATTTCATCGTTGATGATGACGGCGCCGGGTACACGGAGGGCAGGCGTGGCGTGGAAGAGGTGGGCAGCGGGAAAACGCGGCCGGCAAAGAGAAGAAAGCTGCAGGGGGAGCATGGAGGCAGTCTGCAGGCACTGGCAGGCATCCCCGGCCCGTATTCGCCCGGGTGCACGCCGTGGGCCAGCGGCCGGCGGTACATGACGATGAACCCGGTGGGATATGCGTGGTCGGTGAGCCAGGACGGCTACAATACGGTAACTGTGACTTTTTTCGACCGCAGCATGCAGAAGGAGTACCACTTCCGGGATTTCGACGGGCTGGACGTCGCGTCGATGGACGCAGACGGCATTCTGCTGGCCTCTAGCGGTGTGGGCGAGCACCAGGGAGGCCAAAAGAGGCCCCGTGGTAAAGTTGAGGCCTGCATTTTGTACAAAAAGCACGATCAGAGCCGGGGATGGCGGCGGAAAGTCGGTCTCCAGCCCGGAGAGTTCATCACAGCCGTCTCTCTGGGGCCCAGCGCGGCGTTCGTGTGCACATCGCGGGGCTATGTGCGGCGATACAGCCTGTTTGGCCGGCTGGAGCGTCTGGAGAAGCTGCCACCCGTTTTGGCGTGCATCAGCAGCTCAAAGTACCTCTTTACGGTTATCTACAACTCGCCGTACAGCCTGGGATTCAACCTGCAGAGCCTGGACGGCCGGTACTTGCAGAGAAACGAGAGTTTGCCGGTCTGTGGGGCCGGTCTGGCACCCCAAATGCATCCAATAAGGGGTCTTTTCTTCTCTTCGGACGGCGATCCGTGCGTCGTGGGTCAGGACAACGTGGTCTTGGTGTTGTCGCGGTGGAGAGACCCGCTTCAGGCATGCTGGATGCCCGTTTTGGACGCCAAGGCCGGCTTGGCACGCATCTCTGCAGGTTCCGGCGTCAGCGCCTGGCCCTTGGGGCTGTTTGGCGACAAATTCTGCTTTGTTGCCATTCGGAGCTCCCGCTACCCGACATTTCCGTTGGCTTTACCTTCGGAAATGCCCGTCCGGGTTCCGGTGGGTGAGGGAGACGGCGAAGAGGATAGTGAAGATGAAAACAGCAAAGATAACAGCAAAGATAACGGCAAAGATAACGGCAAAAACGATAACTCTCCTGAAGAAGAACTCATGCGCACAATCGTCCAGGCCGAACTTCTTAACGACGCAATCTCAAACGACGACGTGGAGGACGAAACTGCAGAGGAGAGGCTTGCTGCACTTAGTGTTCGGTATGATGCCGCCTTGTTGAGGCAGGTGGGCCAGTCCTGCAACCGCGGAGACATTCTAGATGCATTCTATCTAGTCACCAAGCTCCGGGACGACCGGGCTTTGGCTGCTGCTGCAAAGATGGCCGAAAGACTGGAGTTGGCCGGTTTGGTGGATAAGATAAACAGATTAAGAGAGACGCGGATGCAGATAGAGGGGGAGTAGATACTGTGCAATAGTTACTTCCATACTAAACTTGATGTATTAGTGTCTGTACTACTGTACTTCCATACTAAACTTGATGTATTAGTGTCTGTACTACCGTACTTCCATACCTCCATAATTTCGTACTTGGTATACTTCCGTACTTTCATACTTCCATACTAAACTCGCTATATTATGGTAGATTTATCTATACTTACTGTACTACTGTATTTCCATACTTCCACACTTTCATTCTTAGTATGCTAAACTTGCTATTACGGTAGATGTATTTATACTTACTGTACTCGTAGTACTTGGTATATTTACTATACTACTGTACTGCCATACCTTCATACTTTCATACTTATACTACTATACTACCATAAGGGTTATCTAGTATACTTTCGTGCGTACTATACTTCCATACTTACTATACGTCCATACTTACTATACCTACATACTTGGTCTACTTCCATACTTACTTCCTCTAACTCCCTCACCATAGTTACCTCATCACTCCTTCTCCCCCATATACACATCTCCCTGAAGTACTTTGAAAATCATAATTTAACCATTATTATACACACCATCCACATTATCTATTCTATTCCACATTATCTGTTCTATTCTACCTCATCTCCTATCTCGCCGACCCCTCTTCCTTCTATCCCCACCTGTGATCTTCGCAATATCATGCTTCGAAAGTATCACACCATGACTCGTTGCCTTACCCACACTGTTAATCTTCAAACCACGATCCCGTAACCGAACCTGCTTTTTAACTCCGGTACCAATCCTCTCTGTGAACGAGGAAGATCCGCTATCATGTATTTTTCTAAACTGTCCCTTCCTATTCTTCGATAGCACAATTCCCGCCTCCCTTGCCTCCTCCTCATACTTGCTTATTCTCCTCATCTGGGCCCTAATCATACCTTTTCTTATGCTCATCGGCATGTTTTCCAACTTCCGATCCGATCCGCCGTTTGTTTCCGAAAGTTTTTTCATCCGCTCGCTCAACGTTCGCACCCTTGATGACCCAATCGTGTCTCCCTCTAGTGCCATACTTTCCAACGTGAGTTCTGCCCCGGAAAATCTTTGTTCATGCGACTGATTACCGCCACTCAAGATATGCGATTCATCCAATAGACGCTGCAATTGAAGATCATTCTTTGTGTTATCCTCATCATCTTTCGTATGCCTCCTTCCTTTCAGCTTCCTCTTCTCCTCCAATCGTTGTTTCCTCAGTAACTGCTCTGTTGAGATCGGTTTTCCACTTCTCAGCACTTTCTTCTGTGCTTTACTGATTTTAACATTGTTTGGGTTGTACTTGTCCTCGAACTTCACGATAACTGGAGCCATCTCGAATGATGATGTGCAATACTTGTACAAAGGTGCTGCTGCAGGTATTTGGCTTATCGTTTAGAGTTGTTGCTTTGAATATAGCCTAAGTATTGGAATGGCCTACTGACAGGACATCTTAATGGAGGAGCTGAAAAATTCATGAAGTGAAAAAAAAAAAAAAAAAATTTAAAAAATTATTGAATGGAGAAAACGAAATATTGAAAAAAAAATAAAATAAAGTAAAAACAGAGATGTACAAACAAACAAACCTTCATAACTCTACTCTCATTTATCAACACACCAACCTCGAAAATATATTTACAGGTACATAAAACACCGCATATACACAAAATGACCCGCTACGTCGGATGTATAGATATTCACGGCGGAAAAGTCAAGCAAATAGTGGGCGGAACATTAAATCAGGATGATACCGAACAGAGCAAGAATACTTGCAAGTCGAACCTAGAAACGAATTTCGTGAGCGAAAAATCTTCATCATACTATGCAAAACTATACGAGGAGCACGGAATAACAAGAACACACGTGATCAAGCTTGGATCACTGGAAGAAAACAACAAAGTGGCAATTGAAGCATTAAAAGCGTGGCCCAAGCATTTGCAGATAGGAGGAGGCATAAATGACACAAACGCGAGGTACTGGATACAACAGGGTGCAGACAAGGTGATTGTGACGTCGTGGCTCTTCCCAAAAGGGCAATTCGACAAGTCTCGACTCGAGAGAATCTCGCAACTGGTCGGCAAAGAGCATTTGGTGGTCGATCTCAGCTGTCGGCGCAATACAGAAGGCCAATGGGTAGTCGCCATCAACAAATGGCAGACTTTGACACAGGTGGTATTGAGCAGGGAGACTTTTGAGTTATTCGAGAGGTACTGCTCGGAATTCCTCGTTCATGCAGCTGATGTTGAAGGCCTTTGCAAGGGCATTGACCAGGAGTTGGTGGCCAAGCTTGCAGAATGGTGCACTTCACCAATTGTGTATGCTGGGGGAGCCAAATCGATCGATGACTTGAAGTTGGTTGATAAATTGAGCCACGGAAGGGTTGATTTGACTTTCGGCAGTGCTCTAGATCTATTTGGCGGCAAGCTGGTCCGTTTTGAGGACTGCTGTAGGTGGAATCAGCAGCTGGAAGGGCCGAGAATTAACTGAATAAGTATTTTCAACACATATAAAAATAAAGCTAGCATTGGTAGAAATTTAGTACATTCTAAGCTCTGTGGCCGGAGATCGAACCGCCAACCGATCGGCCGAGTCCAAATACCCATCTTAGCCAGGGGAAAACGGTAATCCTCATCAGTGCAAACAAGAAGCCTTGCACTAAGGGCAGAATCACCTGGTCTTTTGTCACGGTTGTAATGATTGTTGAAAGTGTGATCTTAGCCCCTTGAGGTGGGATTTCGGCCTTATTTGTGGTTTCTGAGACGCTCTTCTGGAAGCTTCTGGGCTTTTTCTGCTGCTTTTGCGCTTTTCTATTGGCTGCTGCCCTGAGTCTTGCAAGAAAAGACTGTTCAAAGCGAAGATCGGGTACAGGGACTTTTTCTGCCATTGAAAAACGAATTGGGACCTGAGAGGTTGTTTGTTGGTGTACGGGAGAGTGTTTCAAAGTTGGGCAAAAGCAGAATTACCAGAGTGTTGGAAGGATAAGGCACGTAAGCGAGTGGGCTAAATAGCTACAATAAATAAGTGAAATAAATGGGTAAAATAAATAGATCAAACCAATGGGTAAAATAATTCAGTGAAATAAACAGGTAATAATTTAGCGAAATAAATAGGTAACTTAGTAAAATAAATATTCGCTTCTGGGTGTTCGTTCTGCTACAGGGAGAAGACCCAACCGGTGTGAGGATGTTTGCAGAGACGGGAGAAAAGCGAAAAACAGAATAGATAGAGCGAATAAAAAGCGAAAGTAAAGAAGCGAGGAAAAACGAAAAATAGAACATAAAAATAAGACAAAAATAAAATGAAATAGATGAAGCATCATCCAAAAGTATAAAAGCACAAGAGAGCTAGCACAAAGCGTAATATATAGAGGTGCCAGAAACAGGAGGAGCATAGAAGGGCAAGCGTATATATACATAACAAGCAGAAGAAAGCACCATCGCAAAACCACTTTACAACACACATAAATAAATAGATATACACATAGAGCAGGATGTCGAACAAAGAACCACAGGTGACTATAAGAAAAGCAGGAAGAGACGATGTCGATTTTATACTCTCGGACGTGGATCTGTCGCTTGCCAACTCGATTAGAAGAACGATGTTGGCGGAGGTGCCGACTCTTGCAATTGATTTGGTTGACATTAAAAGAAACACTAGTGTTTTGGCAGACGAGTTTTTGGCACACAGATTGGGACTAGTCCCACTCGAAAGTGAGGACATCGACCAGCTCAAGTACACAAGAGACTGCACGTGCGAGGATCACTGCGAGAAGTGTTCAGTGACATTGCAATTAAAGGCCAGATGTGACTCAGACGAGACGATGAACGTCTACTCGAGCCATTTGGTGGTCATCAGTGCAAACACAGGCCTGAATTTGGGCCAGCCGGTGATCAGGGACCCCCAGAAGAAGGGTGTGCTTATCTGCAAGTTGAAAAGACACCAGGAGTTGAATATTGTGTGCATTGCAAAGAAAGGAATAGCAAAAGAGCATGCGAAATGGTCTCCATGTTCGGCAATAGGTTTTGAGTACGATCCCTGGAACAAGCTCAGGCATACCGATTACTGGTATGAGGAGGATGAGGCCAAGGAGTGGCCCAAATCGGCAAACTGCGACTGGGAGGAGCCACCTGTCCCCGGTGAGAAATTCGACTACAACAAAAAGCCAACCAGATTCTACATGAATGTCGAAACGACCGGCGTGTTGAAGCCCAACGAGGTTTTCTCTAAAGGCTGCACCGAATTGCAGAAGAAGGTGGCCAATATTGTCTTTGAACTTGATAAGCTGGACCACAAAGAGCGTGAACAGCAGAGAGATGGGGCTGAGGATGGATATGCTGCTGTGGGTGACGGAAATATGCAGGATGATGCTGCATTTGGCGACATGGAGTCTTCGGGAAGATGGTGACTCTGGATTTTGTGTATTATTATATGTTTAAAGTGAAGAACTGCTCATATATGCTGATGTAGACTTTTAATTGGTTGCAGGGGGGGGGGTTAATGTGGGAATAATAATTGGTAGTATTGGTATTAGTATTAATATCGATAGTATTGTTAGTATTGTTAGTACTGTTAGTATTGCCAGTATTGCTAGTATCCTTGGTATTATTAGTATTTTAGTAAGTAGTATTGCTAGTTAGTATTAGTATTAGTATCGATAATATCATTAGTATTGTTAGTATTAATATTGTTAGTATTAGTATTAGCTGCATTAGTAGTTTAGTATTCCTTGTATTGTTAGAATTGTTAGTATCCTTAGTATCGTTAGTAATGCGTGGAAATGCCAGTAAACAAGTGCATTATGCTCTTATTATTCATGGAAATACAGTGTGATTGTATTTCCAAATACATTAAATACGCTAGTAAAAGAAGAGTTTTGAATCCTCCTCGTACCATAGTCATCGAAGAAAGTTGCATACATAATGCTTATAATGCTTATGCATTTCTTCATGTATAATTCTCGGCGCTTAATTGTCTATAACCCTAGGCCATAATATACACCATGCATGAAAATTTATTAAAGTTATAAATTATGTTATCCTCAGAGTGTGTAGGCCACTATTTAAGGAATTAATAATTGTTTAATGATAAACAACTACCCTTGACTTCCTTGACTATAGTTAGCCACACAAAAAAATAGTTGTTTATACTTCGTACTATTTTTTAAAGCATATAACAGGTACAAAATCAGTGTAACAATATCACTTTTGCTGGTTTAGAGCCAAATACTCTTGAATTGTATTAATTTGATAACCCAAAGCTCGGAAATATTTGTTTCTTTAAGAACAGGCTCACTTCCCACACCTCTTTCTAGGTTTGTCTAGTCCTTAAGAAGACGACTAAAATTAATGCTATGTTGCCTAGACGAGGGTACGCCTAAAGAAGAAAAAGTTTGAAAACGAAAAAACGAAAAGCGAAAAACCATAAAATCAAAAAATCAAAAAATCTAAAGTCTCCGGTACACCAAGACCAGAAGAGGGGGAAAGATATATTTCCAAACTTCATCATCATTATTATCACCATTTACAAAGCTTCAACACATTTATTCTCCGGACTGCCGACCAAAATAAGATCGGAATTCGCAAAAACTTATCATTGTAGATTAATTGCAGCAGATACAGAAGCAGTATGTCGGAATATAAGGGGAAAACTATCGCCCTTATATCACAGGCAGATATTCGTTACGTGGGATCACTTGAAGACATAGATGCCGATAAAGGGACAATTTCACTTGAGAATGTGAGGTGTCTCGGAACAGAGGATAGAGTTTTGGACCCAGCCAAGGTCCTATATCCGTCTCCGGAGGTTTATGAGCATTTCCAACTTACAGGAAGCAGTGTGAAGACTTTAAACATATTGGATATTCCCGTTGAACAAGTCCAGCCAGTTCCAGTTCCTAGAATTGGCCCTTTTGCACAAATGGGATTCGGATTCCCCGTGGGATTTCAGCCACAGGGGGTGCCTAACGGGCAGCAAGGTTATGGGGCTGCACAGCCACAAAATGCACAGCCGCAGCCACAGCAACAACAGAATGTGAAAGGAGAGGACAAGAAGGTTGCAGGTGGCGAAAGAGAGGTGGGAAAGGGTGTTAACAAGGGGATGGAGAAGAGGGCAGGAAAAGAGACATTAAAAAAAGCAGAGAAGGAGACATTTAAAGAAACAGAGAAGGAAACACTTGAGGAAACAGGAAAAGGGAAGAGTGAAAAACAGCACGGGGCAAAGGAAACGGAATCAACCACACCCTCAAACAAATCAGTTGTTTACGAGCAAGAAAAGAAACCAGAGGCTGTTGATTCGGAATTCGACTTCGACTCGAACAACGCGAAATTCCAAGAAATCGAGAAGAAAGAACAAGGTGACAGTGTCAAAGGCGATAGTGAGCAGTTTTACAACAAGAAAACGTCCTTTTTCGACAATTTGTCGACGTCTACTCAGCAATCGGAGCATGAGAGAGTGAAGTGGTCGGTGGAAAGAGAGAAGAACATGGATACTTTTGGAGAAGCATCCACCTATAGAGGAGGAAGAGGCAGAGGAAGAGGTAGGGGGTATGGATATGGATACAGGGGAGGTAGAGGAAGAGGTTATGGGTATAGAGGCCGTGGAAGAGGAAGAGGAAGAGGAAGATACAACAATAGAGACAGAGAGGGGGAGAACCGGGAGGAGGATCAACAAACTGGGGATGCAGGAAGTAAGGAGAACACACAGTGGTCGTTTTGATATGTTTTAATGTACGGATATTGAAAAATCATTTAAATTAGTGTTGGATTGTAAGTGTAGGGTAAGAAGGAGATTTGAAGAAAGTGATAAAGGGTGAAACGAATTGTGAAATGGGTAGAATAAATGAGACAGACGATAAGAAAGTATATGCAAAGAATAGCGTATGCAAAGAATAGTGTATGAAAAGAATTGCGTATGAAAAGAACAAATAAAAGAATAAATACATGATATTGCTAAGATTAGCATGATTATTGACTGCGCACTGATAAAAAACAATTCACTAATCATAAAAATGTGCCAAAAAATTCCATCCAGGCACTTAGCGAAGTTCGCACATCTCTACCCCAGACATATTAATCTCACTTCAACATCCTTTTACCATTCAATCCACCCCCTAAACAACCCTCATACAGCATCCAAAAGCCATGACGTCGATTGTTCCGTTTCAGGCAACCGACTTGTTTGATCTCAACCCGATCAACTTGGACCCGCTCACCGAAAATTTCTACATTTACTTCTATCTGCAGTATTTGTCAGATTGGCCAACCCTTTTCTACAAATCAACATCTGCGCTTGATGAACCCACAGGGTACATATTGGCAAAAACAGAGGGTCAGGTACTCAAGAAAGAGTGGCATGCACACATTTCAGCGGTGACCATCGACCCAAACTACAGACGAATCGGATTGGGTTCCTATTTGTGCCAAATGCTCGAGACATACACCCAGGACGAAAAACCGTACTATGCGTTTTTCATCGATTTATTCGTCAAGTGTAACAACACATTGGCGATCAACTTCTATGAAAAGTTGGGCTACTCGGTATTCCGGCGTGTGGTAGGGTACTATGGGCCACCTGGAAGAATTCCTAGTAAAAGCAGGTTAAACGATGAGATAGATGCATTTGACATGAGGAAAAGCCTCAAAAGGGACAAGGCTCACGAGTGTGTGAGGAAGGCGGGACGCCGGTATCACGTGCTTCCGCAGGATGTTGTGTTTTAGGAAAGTGTGTGGAGGTGCAATGTTAGTGCATGTATTAGGGTACATATAAGTGGAAATATATTAATGGATAAGCTTGGAGAATTGGCATTAATAAACAGTTTTTCGAAAATGCATTCATGCATAAGTCTTGAAGTATGCTAATGAATGTTTAAGAGTATGTTAATACTGAAGTATGCTAATGAACACTTAAAGTATGTCGATGAACACTTAAGAGTATGTTAATCCTTGAAGTACGTTAATGAGCACTTAGAGTATGTCAATACTGAAAGTATGTCAATGAACACTTAGGAGTATGCTAATCCTGAAAGTACGTTAGTAAATACTTAAGAGGTTGTTAATACTTGAAGTACGTTAATAAACACTTAAGAGTATGTTACTGAAAGTACGTTAATGAATACTTAAAATATATTAATCCTAAAAGCACTTTAATGAACACTTAAAGCACGTTAATACTAAAAGCCCAGTCTTCATACTAATCTTCAAAGATCTACTTCCATATAAGTGTACAATATTAATGTACATAGTGTGCATAGTGTACATAGTGTATACAAAAAGCTAAAAAAAACACCCCAAAGGGCTCAGTACCACACACCGTTCTTCTTCTTCATGTTATGTGTGAGCATGTGGCGGAAATATGCCAAAAACCGGTTGCGGCCAACCAAGGACGGATCGCTAAGCTTTTGAATCTTGATCATCTGGTGGCATACTGGACACGTGACCGCATCCACCAGCAAACACTTTCTTCCACTTTTCATGTCTTTGGTCTCCAGCACACTTCCAATTGCAGCCGGCAACGGCATCTCGGTCCCGTTGCTGTAGACCCCGTGCTGCTTGGTCACGTGATGCAAGTAAGCCGAAGTGTTCATGTTGAAGAACATCTGGCTGAGGTCCAGCCTGCGATCATTAGGGTTGGGCTTGCAGTATGGGCACAATCCATTTCTGCCTCTGCGTTTATCCTCGGAGTCCGGTTGGCACCAGAAGACCTTCGGCTCGTAAAAATTCATGTTTCTCGGCATGATCACGTTGAATCGACCCGGATCGTCCTCCCGGCACTCCGGAATGCTTGAGCGGTAGTTGATCTCGAAGATATCGCTTTCATCAATCCTTCCAAGCTGCTGCTGCGCCTCGAAATACCCCATATTCAGGTAGTTGAACGAGCAAAACGGCAAGAGATACTGCCGGACGATCGTCTCAAAGACCCCGTCGTCGTTGGGCAAGTGTTCACTGAGGTACTCGTGACCAAGCACTGCTCTGGACCTCCTCTTGATGAGCTCGGGCTGTGCAACGCAACAGTTCCGGCGTCTATTGAACTTTGTGCCCAGAGGAAAGACGGGGACTTCCGGAGGGAGCTGTGCCCGGCTGAACGGAGGGCTGGGGAGGCCGTCGTGCCGAATCGGGTAATACAGCAGTTCTGGAAGCTGCTCGTACAACACTTCTCCACCTAGAGGTCTGAGAACAGGTGGAAATTCCAGAGGTAGAGGTGGGAACTTTTCCCATCTTGCACCTTCATGGACCATGCCGTGATCTGCACCTAGAGTCAATATCGGTGGCTCTCTCCGCCGCTGGTCTCTTGGATCCTCTTTGTCGTCCTCCAAACTTGAAGTTTCTGGGCTGTTTTGCTGTTGGGCGTCTATTTTATCAAACGCTGGCTTTAGATTTGTGCCTAAAAAAGATGGAACAACCTGCTCAAGCTCTTTTTTTGCGGTGGCACATGTTGAAAATGGCGGAATTCCACCCGAAGGCTCCCAGGTGCGACTATCGAGGCGGTCGGTGGTTATTCCAGTGTTTGCATTTGCGTTTGTGTTTGTAGTTGTGCTTAAATCTGAATTTATCTCCGTGTTCATCATTTCGTTTTTTCTCCAGCTATCCATGCCACTTAATCGATAAAAGCTGTTGGATTGGTGTCTATGTTCGCTCGGCAGAGAATATTATCGTGTGTTCGTCCATGTAGTCTGCACCAGACTAGATATATGCCCACTTTTATATACACATGTCCAGGGAGTAAAAGTGAGGATGTTCTGTTCCTAAAAGGGAAGTCCAAAAGAAGGACTTGAAAAAATGTTTTAAAAATAAAAAAAGTAGAACATACTAATTTTTTCGTGCCAGGCCAGGCTACATTATTTGACTCCATGCATCTTTCACACTTTTTCTGGCGCCTAACCAGAACAAAAGTGGACCAGATACTTTTAAATTGGCCTTTCAATTTTGATCCGGTAAATCTTCTTTTTTCTATCGTCCTGAAATGTGTGCTACCTTACCTCGATGCTCATACACAGCTTGGAGATAATGACTTACAATTACAAACTACTGACTACCACTCATCAACCAATGCTAATATGCTATTTTTTTACTTAAAAAAAGAAAGGTATAGAATTCGATACCTATGATACAAAATCATCAGACCTGGAATGCCTCTATCTTAAGGTGAGGCTTCCTGACGATTCGCAGAAGAAACCGCTTTTTTCTAGATGCACTTTCCTTGCTTGCACTAGAAGACCCTTCCTTCTTAGAACTTGCCTTTTCGATACTATCAAGAAGTTTGATAGCAGACTCGACAACCTGATCTGGGCAGTATTTAAGATTATCAGAGTTGACAGGAGTAGTTGGCGGGGTTTTAGGAGTGCGCTGCACAGACCTAACGGTTCCTTGTTTGAAGTTGACAAGGAGAATAAACTTCTGAGATCTTGGAGCCATTTTTATTTGAAACTTTGAAGAATTAGAAACGAGTTGTGGATAAAGAAAGATTCAAAAGATGCTATCGAATTGTGTTCAAAAGAGAGTCATATGCCTCGAATTTATACTTGTACCAACAGAACATCGATACTCGTCAGGAATCCTTGATCACTCAAAAAGTCACACTGATTTAATTAAATCGACCAATCCGCAGCAGTAAAAATTAACAGAACAGAACAAGCTAAGAAGACAGCTGAATTGAGCAATATGACATGTACGTATTTGATCAGCTATTCCAACAGAATATTTCTCTGTCAACTGCTCCACAAGACACGATGAGCTCTTTTTGATCCCTATCTGTCAAAACTCCAGCTGACACAGTTTTAATTCGGCCTTTATGAGCTTGAATGGTCTCAGTAACCTTGCCATTACTGAGATCAAAACCCCTGATAAGGCCATCATTTCCCACAATCCATATTCCATTTCTTCCAGCAGGTCTAGGCATCAGAACTGGTGTTGAAAACTTGTCCTGAGGAGTCATCGCGTTGAAGTTTGACACAATAATGTTTCTAATGATTGGAACACCTGGATCCAACTTTCCCTCTGTCTGCTTTTGGGCTAATTTATGCAAATCATTAAGCATATCCTTACGATCAACATCAAAGGCCATCCCCAAATTTGCTTCCAACATCTCTCTAATGCTTGGAAGTGCAAACGTCACTATTCTCAGGTATGGTGTATGATTTGTTGCAATTGAGACAAGACCACTAGATGATTCGGCGATCGCCATTGGATGAAAAACGTGGCTTGAAAACTCTGAATCATTTAGTGAGAGCTTGGCAAGTTCAACTATAGATTCAACATCATCTTTCTCATTTTGCCGATCAACTGTGAAAACATGAATCAAAGAACTGTCAACACGCCCAACGAGAATTATTGGAAGCTTCAACCCTTCATCCGCAAGCACTGCAACGCATGTTCCTTGTGTTGGTAGCGTAATTCTGCCAATGACTTGCAGATGCGGATCGCTTCTTTCATTGGCCACTTTACATACCACTAATCGGCAATCCCAACCCAGCGAGCAAAAGTATCCAGCCCCAAACTCAAAGGAGTGGTAGTTTACTGCAGTAATCAACTTACGATGAAGATCAATACTCTCTCCGGTCAATGAAATCCCGTATCTACCAGTGTTGGCATCTTTTTGAACTGTGCTTATTGAAAGATTACCATTCATACTGCAAATCAGCACATATCCAGTGCCAGGAATACATGCCATAGCTTTAACTGGAGATCTGCCTGCAAGGCCTTCTTCCTTAACAAGAACTTGCTGCTTTTCCAAGTCGTATATACAGATAGACCGGCTGCTTGTACTGAAAAGTCCAACTGTCTTCACCTCACCATCCAAGGTCACGTGATCAACATTTGAAAAGATCACTAGTGTTTTGCAAAACAAGTCGATACCTGCACTTTTCTCGGGCGTGCTGACCGTCCATCTCCCAATGCTGATGTGCTTTTCAGAAATTAATCGTTGTTGCTCCACCGTAAAGGCTGAATTAACGCTACTTGTTGCATTTCTGGCGGTGTTGGCTCTAATCGGCAAGGTAGCATTGCTGGCATTGCTAGACTTCGCATCAGGTTCCTCTGCCGAATTCTCGAGACCTCGAAATTTAAGGTAGTCCTTCACCAACACAGTGAGTGACTCATCAATGCTTTCCGTGTTGAATTTCCTGTTGACCTCAATCTCAAACGCTCGTAATGTATTGCTAAGGCTGTGCTGCTTCAAATAGTGTGCAATTAGCTTTTGGACGTACAAATCTTCGTCCATAGTACGAGAAGTAGGATCTAAACGACACGGAATGCAGAAATCGGAATGCTGGCTAAACCAATGCTGATCTGTGGCTTTGATTGGCAGTTATTTATGGCACTATTGTGAGCTTGCATCTCCGATAAGATATAGGATGAAATAATCGTAGTCGCGCTAAAGAGGCACGTCGATCGACGTGATAATAAAAATTGCGGTCGGGTTATTTATCGAGGTGCGAGGTGTAGATTTCAGGATGGAGTCGTAAGGGGTGGAAGGAGAATGAAAAGGAAGCAAAAAAGCTTGGAAAGGGGTGGGGTATATACTCAGTTTATAGGCAATATAATTGAATATGGTTGATGCAATTAATTCAGGGAGGAATATGCAAGTTGCTCAAGCAATGTAATGGAGGTGCCTCATAATGCTTTAATATTCGCAGTCACAAGGCCCCAGCAGCAGGATAAGTTCGCGGGGTGGAATATCAGCTTTACCGGGAAGTGGGATCTCCGAATTAAGGGGAGCGAAAAAAAGACAGGGCAAGGCAGGGTTGGAAGTGTAAGGAGATTTTTCTCCTAGCAAGCGGACAATAGGCGAGGCAGTGTGCGGCAAGTGAAAAATTTTGATTTCGGAACAGCGAAAAAAAAAAAACCGATTCACCAGGAAGAGCGAGAGAAAAAAAAAAAATTATATACAGATGAGGATTAAAGAGATAAGTACACTCTCACAGAAGAGCATCACTAATAAAAGTTAGAGAAAGTCTTTTGGACCGTATCAACAGCCAAGGAAGCTTTTTTATATTCAACATGGGTAAAGGAAAGCCAAGAGGACTTAACTCCGCCAGAAAGCTCAGAACCAAGAGAAGAAACAACAAGTGGGCAGACTCGTTGTACAAGTCTAGATTGCTTGGTACTGCATACAAGTCATCTCCATTTGCAGGTGCTTCTCACGCAAAGGGTATCGTCTTGGAAAAATTGGGTGTCGAATCCAAACAGCCAAACTCCGCTATCAGAAAGTGTGTGAGGGTGCAATTGGTCAAGAACGGTAAGAAGGTTACTGCTTTCGTTCCAAACGATGGTTGTTTGAACTACGTTGATGAGAACGATGAGGTTTTGCTTGCCGGATTCGGTAGAAGAGGTAGAGCTAAGGGTGATCTTCCCGGTGTTAGATTCAAGGTTGTCAAGGTTGCCGGTGTGTCTTTGTCCGCTTTGTGGAAGGAGAAGAAGGAGAAGCCAAGAACCTAATTGGCTGCACTGTTCTCTGTTATAATGCTCATATGAAGATCTATACAGGCATTTCAATATAATCTGTTACAAAAGTATGCTACTGCGTGTACGATGGTGTAGGGTAGTTGGGTGCGTGATGTCTTGAGGTACGACAGGAATGTAGTGACTGGTAATAACAGTATTTATTGCTGGAGTGGGTTCAACATTCGTACTTAGTGTATTTATTGCTGGAGATATCCATCCTTTGTAGGTATAGTGCTTTTTATATTGAACGTACAAAGATAAGGAACGCTACGGAATATTAGAGAGAATGAAATGCAAAAGAGCATGAAATATTAAAGAGTATCTAATATCCAGGATTATAGAATATTAAAGACTATTGAATAGAGTACGAGATATCAAACAGTATAAACACAAACTACATCTACTACACTACCACAAATCTTTATAATACCATTCCCATATATATACTTCACACACAATTAAAATGCATTCACACCCTTACCTTCAATAGAAACACCGCCCTTCTTCTTCGACGACTTCTTTTGCGACAAGTGCGTCAGCTTCTGGTTCAATCTCTTGAATCTTTCATCTCTACTAAGAGACGATCCGATTCCCATTGCTGCAACTGTCGATCTTCCACTTCTCCGCAGTTCATCCACATTAACCTGCGGTGCAATACTGTAAACTTTCGCAGAAACTTCTGGAGCTGCTGCCCTCTTTCTCCTGTCTGCACTTTCCTGATAAAGCGTCTTTCTGACTGCTTTTTTGTGAGTGTCTGCACCTGAGTGTAATCTCTGGTCTGCCTTGAGCTTTTCGATGTTAAACGAGGCGGTTGGCACTCTCTTTGCCCTGTAATTGTCAGATCTGCCCATGATCGGCCTGGTCCAGTCTGAAATGAGCTTCTCCGCCGTTCTTTTTAGAATCGGATCGACAATTGGCGACTTCTGATAGAAAACCATCACTTTTCCAAGTCCCGACTCTCTTAAATGAATAGTTTTGATCGGGAGTTTCGTCAACTCGTTAATAAGCGTTCTCTGAATCTCGTAAGATGGTAAAGATCCGTCCGGAAGAGGCTCAAGCCAAATTCTCACCGCTTCTAGCATGTTATTATCCAAGATTGAATCGTATAATGCCGATTTCAAAAGCGTCTCTTTCACTTTTGGCAGTAACCGAAGCTTGTGTGTGGCTGGCTTGTGTGCATTGACACATTCGATATCATCATATGCAGCATCTTTCATTGCATTCTTCAAACTTCCAATTGCCTCATCTTGCATTGCTTCCAAATCAACTTCATTTTTCTTTCTTCTTTTCGTTGGCTTCTTCATTGCTGCCGCAAATTTCTCCTCAAAAGTCATTTTTCTGTTCTCTGGGTCCTCTCCCGTATCATCAATGCTCTCTTTTGCCTCCTCTTTCTGCATTTTACCACTTGCCTCTTCATCTGCTGCATCTATACTTGTTGTCTCCTTTTCCTCCACATTCTCCTTTGAAGATGACTCTGGCTTCTTGTGCTTGCTCAACTTAGCCACGTCTTCCTCCAAATCAGCCTCATCATCTAACAAACTCTCGCTCAATTCCTTTTTAGCTTCCACTTTAGGTGCTTCTTCTTGCGAATCCGTAGAACTGGTAGCTTTTTCTAGAATTTCCACATCTTTCTCCTCGCCTTTTATCTGTTTTTTCTCTTCTGTGTCCGACATCCTTACTCAGACTTGATGATCTTCTCACTTATGCCAAATTGAGCCTTGTTCAAGCTTTTCAAGTGCAAGTCTGTAAACGATGAAATCCAGATGTGCCTTTTTTTCGCCGCTTGCTTTCCACCAGACCTTTTTTTTTTTTTGAATTACGAAAATCCACAGAACACTATCAATTCCAAGCCACACCCGTACACCAAAAGGACAGATAATTCTATGATCATTTTTACAGATGCTGCACCTACACAGTAGTCTGCAAACAAAGTAAATAGAATTGCAATTCATTGGGTTTCAAGTCACCCCATTTCTTCAGCTCTACATTAAACGGCTACAAGGATATTCAGGCCCAACGCACACCTGTTGGTTTCTGCCTATTTCCCGCAGCTGGAAAAATTCGAAATGTTTACGTCATATATACGACAAGGATGAAGTCAGCATCACTATAAGCTTCGCCTCGTTTGGATATCAAACATTCGATGTAATAATTAAATTTAAATTAAATTTAGATATTCGATACACGGCGATGCGAAGATCGTGAAGTGGAGAAAGAAGGGGGCTTGACAGATGAGAAATGAGAAATGAAAATTTGCAAGGGTCGGAAATTAAACTGCATTAAGCTATATGATGAATGGTCACAGAGTGTGTCTGATAAACTGTGGCTATGCAAGATGAAAATCATCTCGATAACGGTTACAGAAAGAAAGAAAGCTTGCCGAGCAAAGCGAGTACAGGTTAATATCCGCTCTATCTCCGCTCCATTGTTTATCCTGGGAAAGGGCTGACTGCATTTTTTGCTTTATCCGGAGTGGTCTGACAGCATATTGGACGTTTCAACCGTTTCGAAATTTTAGGCTTTGGATTCCATTGTTTTTCACGATGTTCGCGTAGAAAAATCCGAGGATTGTCTATTATCTCTTATAGGGGGAGAAAAGAGATTCGCCGGGCAGGTGAGAAAGATATATGAATGAATAAGCAAAATAAAGCCATTTATTACATTATGTTAAAGTAGAGGGTTAGATTTACGGGATGATGCCCCCAAAAACTCATCAAACCCCATGCTTGAGGTATAGACTATCACACCATTAATTGAACACTAACCGCTCGCCCGTCCTATTCAAAGATTTGTCGGATGATAAAAACAGTCAAGTCCAAAGCCATTTCAAAATCCCCGTACTCAGTCATTTCATTTATCCGGCATCGAATTATAATGCAATTCATGGATTCACGGTTCTTTATCGTGTTTTTGTGATTACACCCAAGAGCATTCATTGTTTTTCCAAGAGTGGATTTTTAGTATTTACAAACGCATTCGCAAAATTAGCGCCAAGTAACTAAGTGGTTGGTATTTTTTTTTTTTTTGGCTGCTATACATACTTCTTGGCCAGCGCTAAAAAAAGAATCGCAGAAGTACAACATCATGTATATTTGAGTAGAGATCAGCCGATCGATCACTAATTAGGGTTTTCAGGGAGGCATTTTCTGTCCCCGGATATCATCATCAATGCATTCAGGCGCTAATCATACATTCTTTGGTCAGTGATAAATAATGTTGGCCGTACTTGCGTCCTCCTCACACGTTTCTTTTTGCTCTCTATTTGGATTTACCAATTCCCCTTTTTTTTTAGTTCGAAATCGTTATTGTTTCCCCTGCTGGTCCCAACAGTTGACATAAAAAAAAGATGTGGCTATTTATAACCGGAACAATTTCCGACTTCCGATATGATTGCAGCGTAAGTTACATGTAGCTTTTCACAATATTCAAGCTGCCTTCCTGCCATTAACCTTGCAAGAAGTTCCAAGCCAAAAAGAGGGACGAATTCAAGCATCACGATAAAGTCCGCTGTTCCCAGGTTTGAGGTTTTGCGTTTGCATTTGCACACTCACGCTTTTTTCAGTGCTTTTTTTTTCACATTTCACCATCGACCGAATTTTCGCATTCCCAAAAGTTTACGCCAGCAGTCCCGCAGCATGCCGTCCAAAGCCAGACCCACAGGAGGAATCGAGCAGTACTCTTATTTTCGTGACAGATTCAACTGCTATCGCAACATTGTGTGCTACGCCGAATTCTCGTCGGATATAACTCGGCAGCATCTGTTTCTTTCCCTCCGGTCGCTCATATCCGAAGTGAATGGACTAGCTGTAAACACAAGAAATGAAGGTTCGGTCATCTGCCCATTAGAGACCATCAAGTTCGGAGATGTTGCCGAATTCAGGCAGATCGACGACCATTTCGACGTCGAGAAGACTATTAGCCAGCTGCACGACCTTCGTTTCCCGGTGGATACCGACAAACCACTCTGGAAAGTGGTTGTGTATGGGGAAAATCGCGTTTTTTTCGTGAGTGATCACACGATCTGTGACGGAAGAGGCCTCGCGTACTTTATGAGTGGCTTGACGGACCACTTGAACTTGACTCGGGGCGAAAAAGCCAAGCAGCAGGAGCTCAAGGTGTCGGAAGACTCGGCTGTGTTCGAACTTGGGCAGATTGAGCGTTTCTACATAACAGACAGCCTTGAAAAATACGTGACGAAGAAGAAAAGCGCATCTTTCATATTTCACACGATTGTAGAAAACGTCGGGCCTCGCTGGATGGCTCATATATTTAGAACCAGGCACCTATACGAGTTTGATCTTTCCGGGAAGCCGCTTCCTATTCCGGACAACATTTCACCATCCATGCACACGCAGGTGGAAGTTGTGAGAATCGGAAAACCGGTTTTGGACAACCTTCTGCAGACAGGAAAGAAACACGATGTCAAACTAACGGTTTTGTTGGTGTACCTCATCGCCAAGATCTTAAAGAAGATCGTGATTGAGTCTGATCCGCACAGATACAAGGCAACCGAGAATTATGACTTGGAGTATGCTATTCCGGTTGATGGCAGGTCTTTTGTCGATGTTAAGGAGGTGCAAAACAGAGAGCCTGACTTTGTGAAAGGGTTTGGCAACTTTGCTTCCAGCGTGAGTCTAAAAACACCGTCTACAGCCATTTCCCTGGATCCAAATACGATTGACTGGCCGTTGATCCGGGCCATGCAGAAGAAATTGGCCGATATGCTTGCGAAGAAGGAAAACTTGTCGTTGCTAGGCGTTTTGTCGTTTGTTGACGTCAAGGATTACATAAAAGGTCTATCTGACCAGAGAAATAAAGCTTTCGAAGGCCACTACCTCGAGGTTTCCAACTTGGGATACTTCAAGTTCAACGAAAAGGTCCCAGAAGATGGCTTCCAAGTCAAGGATGTCATTTTTTCGCAGAGTGTCTGTGTCACCGGTGCATTGATAGATGCTAATGTCATCGGCTTTGAAAATGGACTAAGGATAGCTCTTGGCTGGGATACAAACCTGCCATTTGCAAAAAGCGTTAATGGAATTGCCGAGACTGTTCGCACCTCTCTTGAGAATGTGAAATGAGCGTTTTATGTTCATTTCTGTTGATGCTTTGGAAACATTGTGTTACACATAGATAAATAGGCTTTTCTTATTTTATGCACATGTACTACTATTAAACCGAATTCATATAACTCATTTGTAGCATCTAGAAGCGTATTACTTACTTTTTTACTTAATTTATTTGCTTGATTCACTTAATTCATTTACTTAATCCAGTTACTTAATTCCGTTACTTCATCCATTTACTTTCTACTTCTATGTCACCGCTATCTGTAAATGGTCCTGACGGATGTGCGCTGCGGTGTACGGATGTAGCAAGTATTTCTGCGAACAGAAAAAGATGGAAAAAAGTAGAATAAAAAAGGGTACAACAAAAAAAAAGTTGAACAAAAAAGTCTTACAGAAAAGTGAGAAGAAAGTCACCTTTCTTTAAGTTTACTATTTTTGATCCACTCTTAGGCTCCCTATTATTTCCCTTTTATGTCCTCCAAACCAATAAAAGCACCTCTAATTACATAAAAATGGATCCAAGTTTCACAGAAGAAGATGCAAAAAGATTAAAGCAGCAACAAACTGACTTGACCTTGAAACTTGCTGCACTTTTAGCCTTTGGTCTTTGGCTGGCTCCAACAGCCATTCATTTTGCCAAGAGAGCTCTATAAACGTCTTTTTCTCATGCTTCCATCCGGAATCTGACATAAATATCGCCGGATCGGAATCCCTTTGTGCATATCGGTGGATTTTGCTTGCTTTTTGATGCAAACCAAACACTATTTTTATCGTTTTCCCTTCATGTTTTGTTGTTGGCATGCGTTCTTTTTCTCTTGCTATTTGCGTGTTCCTTTTCTGTATGTATCTGTGTATATATAACGAATAAACATTTGCCTGTATATTAACTCTTGATTTTTCTCACTTAGGTACCAGTTTCCCCACCTTATCAAGTAGGCTCTCTGTCACATCCCCTTCTTGGATGGCAAACCCAGTTGGTTTTTTCGTTTTATTTGAGGTAAACATGTCTCTAATCTGCTCATTCACAAAATTATCCTCTTTTGCACTGTGTTCAGCCACCTTTACTATTGTTTCATCTTCCAAAAAAGGCTTGGCTCTTTCCAATAGCTTATACCCGCGTCGAATTTCACTATTGATAAACAAGCAGGTTTCCTTCAATGGCTTGAGATCATACTTTTCAACAAACTTACTGCCCAATGTGTTTTTTTGCAAGATATTCTTGCCGTTTCTCGATGCATTGGTGCTGCTTCTGCTTTTTAAAACACCCTTGTAATCCATTGGAGCCACCTTCTTTTTAAGAAGCGTCACCTTTTTGTCCATCTTGGTCAGTTTCACGATCATGTCTGAAATCTTCTTGTTTTCCTCAATTTGCCGGGAGATCTCAGCCATCTTGTCCGAATACTGCTTGTCGAGTTTGGCCGCTTTATCAATTGTATCCGGAACAATCTTCATGCCTTCCTGATGCTTTAATCTCACATATCCTCCCGCCAACAAATCATCCGGTATTGTCAGTATATTTCTTATGATGTACAATTCAAGCTTATCGTAGTTCCGATTTATCAGATGCTCCAACAAGCTTTCCAACTTTGCCGTTCCCTTTCGTATATCATCTTCAGAATATCGAACTGCGTTTTTGTACGGGCTTCCTTCATTGACCATCACATCATCATCATCGTTCTTTTTCTCTGCTTCTGCCTGCCTTTTGTTTCTCTCTATCAAATCAGACCTTCTCTCCAACAAAGCATTTTCGATCTGATCTGTGCATCTGTACATGATCTCGTTAACAACGTTGATAATATCATCCACGACACTTATCGGCTGATATCCCAAATGTTCAGTCAGGGTTTCGCTTATTGCAATCTGCGATTTTGACTGTGACATAATGTGCAGAATAAAATATTGGATTCTTGCAGGCACAATGTTCAACCTATGCGTTATAAGCAGGCCATAATTTGGTTAAATGTTAACATCTGAGTGCCTATGTAAATAAAGCGGAGGAAAAATATATGTTTACAAACAGAGAAGGGAAATTTGAATGCGGAATCGCGTAACGGGATTTTCTGTTCGGTATTTATGTATTATCAATTTATAATTTATAATTTACATTTTCGTTCTTCTATTCGCTCAGCTGTTTTCGTCTTTTCCTAAAAAATACATCCCTCAGATATGTACAACAATATGTCCCCAAAAAGCTCCATATATGGTAATAATATTTATCCCCTCTGAAAGGATTTTATTTTTACAAATCCAAGCCCTATATAAGGACGCGAATCCGCTCATTACATATCGTAAAATACAATGTCAATCATGCCTTTCTCTAATTTCTATTAACAAATACACAAATATTCTCCATCTTCCTCATCTAATTATTCAATCGCTAGAATCCTCGCTTGAACTATCGCTGGACTCATCAGAGCTGGCAGAGCTGGCAGAGCTATTCGGACTTTTGGAGCTTTGCTTATCCCTTTTGTCGTCATCTTTTTCATCTTTATCATCATCTTCTTCATCACTCGAGGAATTATCTTCAACACTTGACTCATCGCTTGAACTTTCCTCCGCATCAGATTTTTCGGCTTTGTTCAAATCAGTATCCTTTGAAGCTGCAGCCGGCTCGTCATCAAATCTCATATGCTTCTTACCCAAAGTGCTCTTACTATCTTTTAGGGTAACTGGCTGCGTATCCCTTTCATCTTGAGGAGAAACAAGCGTACCCTCAATGGAAATTGCTCTTCCTGCCAAATGCATGGCTCGTATTCTGAACTGGAGCTTTCCCTGAATAGGAATTCCATTCTCATCTATCCAATGACCCAAAGAATGTCCAAACCTTCCTCCATGTCTGTCCTGCTTTCCAGATGGATCACTCACAATTTTTTGAGTGGTATCCGTACCTTCAGTTGTGGTACCAACATTTTTTGATTCCGCCAAGTCTCCGTCTTCAACAGCATCTGCATCGTGATACTCATCTTCCTCATTGGGAACAAACTGCCATTCAGCAGGAATGTTGAATTTCTTGATTGTGGCATTAAAAGCATCGTGGATCAAAAGTCCAATGTGCGACTGTGACTGCATATAGCACCATCCTTCAACAACATCGCCAATCTTGGGGCTCCAGAGAAGAAAGTCTACCGTACACCAAAGAAACGAGAATGGAGTGTCGTTCCCAACTCTTCCAAGAGCTATCATACCGCCAGATAGCTCATCTTCCATTTGACTCTGATCCATAATCTTCAACCGAAAGTATGAGATGACGACTCCTCTCAATGCTGGGCAGTACGACATGAGCATTGGGTCTAAATGCTGTTGTCTGATGGCAGATAAGGGATCGTTGACAAAGCATGGAGCAATAGAAACGTACATTGCCGCTCTAACTCTGTGAAAACATTGAGACAAGCCATCAGATCCAACCTTATTGGCTTGGCGCTTGTCCTGTATTAGCTGTATGTCTCGAAGAATTACATCACTCTGTTTTTCGCTTGTCTCTCTTAATTTTGTGCGCTTGCTTGTGATAGTGACTTCAGTTTCGTCGATCACTTCGCTGATCTCTCGCTTCTGTACTGTAGTTGACATATCAAAAGTAGTACTTGATTTAAATAAGCGATTTATTTTATGATTGTCTGGCAAACAACGTTGGTGGGTACTTAAGTAAGTGGTGATGTCGGTCAAATTTTCACCTAGCTGATACAATTTTTTTTTTTTTTTTTTTGCTTTGTTAAAATTTTCTTGCAGCGAATTTTCACAAACTCCAAAACAGGAAACTCGGATTGCAGGAGGGATTGGGATTCGAACCGGCGTCTAATATTGCGTACTATAATACTTCTTATCGTGACATTTATATTAATACACATCATTTAAAAAGAATGAACGCGAATTTATTCACATAGCAACTTTATTCACATAGCATATTAACAAACTGGCAAACCTATTTTCTGCCAAAAAGACGGGACAGACGACCTCCTCCTTTAAAATGCCGCAGGCTCGACATCTTTCCGGACTCTCTTTCCAAAAAACCGTCCACCTCTTGAGAATACCCATTCTTGAACATTCTAAATGCAAGGCCTTCTTGAGAGTTCATCATCTTAGTCTCACGCATCATCTGAGGACGATACATCAGGTATTTCTGTTTCATCTGCTTTGACATTTGCTGAGATGTTGGTGCGTCTTCTTTCTCCGAGTATTCTGGAACATCCTTGAACCTCACTTTTTTGACCAAATTTCCACCTTCATCATACTCTTTATCATCGTTATGACAGACGATAAGGTTGCCCACTTCTTCCGTATGCCGTTTAGTGCTGTTACTGCTGCTTGAAATGCTTTTATTCATAAGACTGCTTTTCCCACTGCTGGAGTTAATGGATGATCCACTTACGCTTTGAATTTCTGCTTCCGTAAACTTTTCACCTATACACTCCCCCTTATTTCTCAAATGATTTACTTGCAAGCCACTCAGACCATGCTTAGTATCGTTTTTCTTGTGCAGTACACCATTCACGGCCTTTTTTTCAACTCGAGCTCCACTCTCTGGACTGCTCTGCTCATTCTTTGCTTTATACTTGTCGTTTTCACATTCTTTCTTGTCTACTTTGTCTTCCATCTTGGCAATACTCAAACCGTTGACACCATTCACTATACTGCCATAACTGGAAACACGCTTGCCATTTACAGCTTTACCTTGTGTGCGTGTGCGTGCTGGATTTCTTATCAATGGTCTAAAGTTTATTTTTCCCTCCTTTGCTTCTCTCAACATTTTCTGCTGAAACATCTGCCCAACACTCTTATGAGGAGTCTTATTTCCTATTGCGGCAGCCCTCGCTGCCGCTATTCCAGGATTTGCCTTGGCTTTTGGTCTTGCAGTTTTTATAGTTTGCAAATTTGGCGGCCGAATTTGTGGTCTTACGCTTCTAGCTCTATTTGGCAAGTTTCCGGCCACTTTAAAGTGTATAGCTCTGCTCTGTGTGCTCACCTTCAATATTTTGGACCACTGCACCTTTAAATCTTTCAGCACCTGGATCATTTTCACGATTGACGACTCGGTTTCCATCTCAGCATGGTAAAAATCTTCAAGATACGTCAAGCGCGTATTGTATGCATCTGTACTTTCTGAATATCGTTCAATTATACGGATTAGGTACTTGTTTCCGCCTTTCCGCATAAAGCATCGGCTCAATCCTTGAAGTGCCATTCGAAGACCCTCATTTCCGTTTCTGGCAAACTTCGAGAGAAGCTGGAAATTGTCCCGGTATATTTTCTGGCCTGTTCTGCATATTATGCAGTACAAATCAGCTAGTCTGAGCATCAGAAGATATCCGCGATGCATCAAATAGGTGCCGGCAACCGGATCAGCATCTGTATCTATCATTTCGGCCAATTGGGTTCTAATAAGCTCAATCTGTGAGGTCAAAATCTCGCGGTACGCATCAGAAAACATAGGTATTGCTTCCAAACTGTTTTTCGCGGTCAATATAGTGGTTGCGGCAAAAGAAAGCTCTGGAAACTTGAGAATCTCCTTAGGAGCAATCTCTTTCCAGCGAGTATCCTCCTCACCTGCACTGTCAGACATCTTTGAACGCAACTTGGCGGCATTTCTAAACTTGGCATCGTATATATGCGACATATTTATTAGGAGGACCTCGAAAAGTTGGAGTGTGTCTAATGCAGATGGAGAACTCTTGGCTGGAAGACTCATTCCGCTTAGATTATTATCGATGCAATCAAAATTGATTGCAGAACCCGATGAATCGGGCTTAATGGGCTGGGATGGATTAAAAGTGCATCCTCTTAAAAGAATTGCCGATCTCTCATATATTTCCTTACTAACATTGAAAAGCACCGCGGTCTGAAGTATGAGATACGCGGCAGCATCCTTGGTAATCACCACATTACCGGTTTTCAGTTCGGCAATTAGCCTTTGGACTAAGCTAATGAGGTGAAGTGTCTTGGATGAGCAGAAATGATACTGAATGATTTTTGCTTCTAAGGAATCGAATGTCGAAGCATTGTTTTTCGCCATTGGAACAAATTCGAAACGAAGCTTATGCCAATGAATTGGTTAACCTGATGAAGAACGAGGTGAACTGCGAATTTCTTTCTTGAAGCAATCTGGAATGTGTTTAACCAATTAGTTGGGATAAGAATCTAGGAAATGAAGGATACTCAATATGAGAAAACGCAGGCCCACAATTGCCGTGCAATTAAGAGATCAGTTGCACAAATGTATGGCAAACCCACAGATTTCCACTTATTTCCGATTCTGGAGTCAGTTTTGATGATATTCGAAGCAGTTTAAACGTTTGCCTGGTCCTGGTACGAACGCGAGGATCCGCTATCACTATATCGCGAGAATTCCACCTTTTATATTTTTGGTATATTTTTGGGGATAATTTTTTTTTTTTGATAATCGATTACTTGGTCTATAACATTTACAGGATAGATAAATAAAATGAAATAAAACAAAATAAAATAGAGCAAAATAAAATAAAGCAAAATAAAATATACTGGGCAACGTAATGGTTGATATAATACCAAAGTTCACCAAGATGACCACCAAGCTGAAAACAAGATTAGCTGCAGTTTGCCCTAAAACCAAGTCGTAACCTGTATTATATGTGATCTGTCCATTTCGTATAGAAACAACCCGTTTTAGCGCTCAATTAGGGATTGGAATTCGCACAGGGAAGTCTGTCAGATCGGTGCAGGGATGTATACAACAATTGAAGGACAGCTTTATTAAATCGTATCGATTGATCTAACTATGTACATACTAATTACTGGTTATAATGCTATGCAATATTGTCATGAATGCCCCTTCAGCTTCCAGGCCGCTTTCCCTGGTATTTATCCTCTACTAGCCATTTCCAAACCACATCCTGCTTCTCTCTTTTCGTATGAAGAAGTTTCGAATTGTAGTTGGAACCACCTCTGCTACGTAAAAGCCTCTTTTTGAGCTTGGCTTTGACCCGCATGTCGATCTTGCTCATGCTTCTTTTGCTCACAGTGCTCATCTTGCGAACCATCTGCAATTTTCTCAGAGAATAAACGATCATGGCCAAACCAGCCATGCTGCTAAATAAGGCAACGGAACCAAAGGCGAACTTTGAATTCTCGAGGAAGTTCTCGAGGTTCATGCCGTACAGTGCTGGAATCAGGGTGGCAACGGTAAAGCCAAGCGTGTATATGCTAACTTTTAGCTCGTACACCATGAGGGAATTCCGGTTTGCATCCAAGATAATGTTCACGATCTCCTCCGTGGACTTAATATCGTTGATAAGTGTTTCAGCCTGCTGAACAATCTCATCGCACTGCTTGTAGTATGCCTCCAAAAGCATCTCGATCTCTCCCGTGTCCATTTCGTTGTCTTTTGAGATGATCAACGGCTTTTTTTTCGTTGAATCGGCAGCCAGCTTTGACGAGTTAGCACCGCTACCACTTCCACTGCTACCGTTGGAGTTATCTCTGTCATTTGTGGTTATTCCATAGCTTTTCAGCATCTCTCTGCGGGCCTTGTTTTCCGTTAGATACATGTCTTCCAAATCGTCATCGTTGTCCAAAAGATCGTCCAAAGCGTTTCTGATCAACAGTGCCTTCTGGCAGAAAGTCGTCAAGCTTTTCGAATGAATCAACAAGTCTCGAAGTTTTGCTCTGTCTATTTCCTGGTCGAGTTGAAGCAAGATCGACTTGCAAACCTTGGATTGCTGCTGCAAACCGCTCTCCAAGATTGCCATAACGTTGATCAGTATGCATTCTAGAGCCCTGAACTCGTACGGCTGGTTCGGGTTGTTGGAATAGCAGTTTACTGTTGATGAAAGCGGGGTTTCATCTGTTCCATTCTTGCCTGAAGTGATTGGAACGTGCACCATCTTCGTCTTGAGCTTGGACTCTAGATCATACATAAACAGGCTGAGCTTGGAGGCATAGTCTGGGTTGGATGTGTCGAATATCATCACCTCGTTACTTTTAATGAGTGCCTTGATGTGCAACAAGTTGATCAAGATGCAGTCTGTGCGAACTGCGATGATTGGTGCAACATCGACGTTCGACGAGTCGATTTTCCGAAGATCCCGCGGGAAGAGCTTGTTCTCCGATAGGAATTCTGTCTTTGAGAATTTCTTCTGGACTGCTGCAACATCTCCTTTCTCATCAAATATCGTACAGCTGATTGTGCTTTTATTCGGAGATGCCGGACGGAGGATCTCGCTTACTTCCGGATCCGGCGGTAGTGCCTTACGCAGATCAACCGCCGTCAGCCCTTCTTTGAGTCCTCCAATCGAATAATCCTCGTCATCTTTCTTCTTCTTAAATAGCGATATCATGAATTCTTTAAATGTCTTTCTTTCGTACCCCTGGCTTAGATCCGGCTCCCCTATCCCTTTTTCACTCGTGCCTGTGTTATTTCGCTTGCTTTCTGCCTTCTCCCGTGATTCTGTCTTGCCTGCTCTTTCATCCTTTGCGTTTTCTGCTGCTTTTTCTGCTGCTTTTTCATCCTCCTTCATTTTGCCCTTACATGCACTATTACCCGTCCTTATCTTCCCAGCTTGCTTTCTGGTCTTTCTACCATCTTCACCTACAGCTCTTCCCGAGTTCAGCCCAACTCTGAAATTGTGAAATTGCCGGATCGAGTGTACCTGGTAGTATCGAAGAGTATTTCGCCTATAAGCATTTTGTATGTATCTTGGATCGTTGCATCTGTGATATGAGCGCCAAGAGCAGGCCAAATATTTCTGCAAATTGTATGCACTGCAGTCAAATGTCCTCAGAAGAAACCGCCCGTTCTCTTTTATGAAGGGAAGCATTCAAGTGGGCCTCTTTGCTTAAAATTGTAGAGTGCTTGTCACTTTTATGAATCAAAATGCGGGGTCCAGGATTCTTAGAAGGGGCGTGACTTGTACGAACAGAAAGTATGTGATCTTGCAACTTGGTGGTGTAGGAATGTCCAGGTTATCTTTTATGTACAGATGTGTTGCTTGTTGCTGGTTCTGGGATGTTGGATGGAATCTTGATGATGCTTGAAGTGAAGTTGATGAAGGTGGTGAAAAAAAAAAATAAAATAAAAAAAAAGAGAAAAGGAGGAAAGCGAGGGTCTTGGATGAATAAAATAGTGAAAATCCAGCGAAAAAGTGGATGCACAGATATTAACTATACCATACATTACAATTTCAAAACTAATCAGACGACCCCCTACAACAGGCTAATACGAATGAGCTCGAGCAGTTTAATATTATTTTAGTTACAAAACGTGGCGATGAAGCCTGGATAAGCACACGATATTCTCAATCGAAGAACTTTCTGGTGGTTGAAACACCAAACATCTCGAGTCTAACAGCAGGCAAAGCTCTCTCAGAAAGCAAACGAAGCCTCTCCTCTAAAGTGTTGTTAATCTCGATCTTTCCGGTACCGTTGGCAAGAATTAGGCCACCTGCTGATTTATCGGATAGATATTTGGTTTCGTCAATTGTAATCTTCACATCTCTTCCAGAAACATCCTTGAACTTCTTCTCTGCCTGGTCTGCGGCCTTCTTTGTCACGCTGACATCAGCCTTTCTCACTCTGAGGGTGACAGCCGGCTCCATAAGCTGAAGAAGACCCTCATCGATCAAACCTACAAGGAGAGATTCATACGCGGCAGGATCCTTTGAAAGCTGCTTCAACTGTTCCTCGGCCGAGTCGAAGATATCCTGCAAGCACTGGTCTCTTGTTGCCAAGATCTTGAGCCTTGTTTTGTTTGCGATTGTAGATTTTGTAATCTGCTGTGCCAACGAGGCCTTTTTGAACTTATCCTCGTACTGGGAGTCGATTGCGTTTTTTTCCGACCGCACGATCGAGGCCTTTTCGATTTCGTACTCTTCGTCTGCCTTCAACTTGATTTCCTTGGCTTTTTCCTCTGCCTCTTTTGTGATGAAGGCCTCCATCTTCTTCAATTCTCCTTGAACCTGCATTGCTAGTTAGTATGGAGTTTGAATGGTGAAATCCGAAGCTAGATAATATAGACAATATTTCCAGACAAATGATAGTTTCTAGAAAATGTTATATTTCTAGAAAATGTTATATTTCTAGACAACTAGCTATAATAATGAAGTTAACCGTATGATTGCACAAAACGACACAGCTTCTTCTCTTCAACTTACCTGGTCATCTGTTAGTGCTCTTGCGGACGACATGGTGGATGATGATGCTATTTTCAGTGTATGCCTGGCAGGTGGCTAATGGAATAAAAATAAAGTGTAAGGAATATATGGTGGCCTGAGGCAGAAGAGATTTGTTTAAAAGCAGCAACGGGTAAAAAAATCAAATAAATTAAGAATGAAATTAGGGAGAGCGAAAGTGAGATAACGAGAGGCAAGGAAAGAAAATTCCAAGAATCGCGGAAAGGTCAGCCACAGAGGTGGGAGGGAGATCTGGCTGTGGCTGTGCAGGGTAGATATTGCGCGGTTAATTAATTTATTTTTTCGCTATTCATCTCGTGTTTATCAACAGAGCGAGTTTCGTTACCTGTCATAAGAAACAACGTGCAGTAAACAAAGAGGGGGAGTATTTAAAGGGCTTGCGGGTAGAATTGAAAAATAAAGAAAAGCAGAAAAGCAGAAAAGCAGAAAACAGAATTGAAGAATAGTAGTGCTTTGTGGTTTTAGTAAATCAATTAGTTTGGAGAACAAGTAAGATGTTAAAGAAAGGACAGTTAGGAAATGCGTTAAAGCTGGGGGAGGAGTTTTTGGCGTACAGGTTGCAGAGCCGGATGCTGATGGCAGCAGGGATGAGGGGTAGAAGGATGCATAGTTTGTCGAAATATGAGAAGAGTGGGAACAGAGAGAGTGTGGAGAGGAAGATTAAGGGAAGTAGGAAGAGTAAGGAAAGTAAGGAGGGCAAGACTAAAGGAAGTACACATAAAGAGAATATGGAGAGCAAGATTAAAGGAAGTGCACATAAAGAGAATATTAGAGATATTAAAGGAAGTACACAGTGCAAGAGTAAAGGAAATACACAAGGAAATATTAAAGAAAGTACACAGAGTAAAGAGAATATTAGGAATATTAAAGAAAGTACACAGTGCAAGATTAAAGAAAACATCCAGAAAAACGCAGTGGGCATCCAACGACTCTCGGACGAATTATACAAACAAGTGTTCCCGGACATATACAGCAGCCGAAAAGGGAGAAAAGACACCACAGATCCGAAATTGGTGGAGCTGGCGCGCAAGTACCTCAAGGACAACGAGCTCCTCGGCAAGAAGTGCTCGGAGAACGAGCCGATCAGATTCCGGCTGCCCAAGTTGCAGGGGAGGAACTTGGAGGAGCACTTCCAGAGGCTCGGCGCGGCGAGCTGCGGGCGGTACGTGGTGCTGGCGGAGCGGCTCCTACGGGTGGGCAACGACCCGCCGGCAAGGCCCGGTGGCGGCTCTGGTGGTGGCCCCGGTAGCGCCACAGGGAGTACGCCGGGCACCCCGTGGGTTCTGCGGGGCGGCTGGACGCGGTACTGCCCCGGTCGCCCGCCCGAGCACGTCGACTACCCGGTGGAGGACGAACTCGTCTTCGACGTCGAGGTGATGTACCGGGTGTCCCATTACCCCGTGCTAGCCACGTGCATGTCACCCGTGGCGTGGTACGGCTGGTGCTCGCCGTATTTGGCGGGTGAAAGTGACAAAATCGACGGGCACTTGATCCCGTTGGGGGTTGACCGCCGGGAGAAAATCGTTGTGGGCCACAATGTGTCGTACGACCGGGCCCGGGTGCGGGAGGAGTACAGCCTGGGCGCATCGCGGGCTTTTTACCTGGATACGATGTCGCTGCACGTGGCGGTGAGCGGGATGTGCTCGCGGCAGCGGGGGAAGTGGATCCAGTACCGCAAGAGGATGGAGGGCGGGGAGGAGAGCCGGGGGCAGCTCGAGGATCTGCGCGAGGGCGCGCACACGGGTGGGCTCCGGCGGCTGTTGGCGAATCCAGTGTTGGAGGAGGAGGAGGAAAATTCGACAGGCACGGGGAAAAAAATGACCATCAGCCTGGCGGACGACCCGTGGCTCCGCATGAGCAGCATGAATAGCCTCCGGCACGTGGCGCGGTTCCACTGCGGGATTCGCATGGACAAGGCGGCGCGGGAGGAGTTCGAGACCACGGACATCGGGCGCATCCGCGTGCGGTTCCAGCAGCTGATGGACTACTGCGCGGCGGACGTGGAGGCGACGTACCGGGTGTTCGGAAAGGTGTTCCCGGCGTTCCGGCGCATCGTGCCGCACGACGTGAGCCTGGCGGCGCTCCGGATCATCGGCCAGAGCGTGTTGCCGGTGAGCCGGCGCTGGAACGACTACGTGCGCACGGCGGAGGCGCTGTACCAGCAGAGTTTCCGCAGCATCGGAGTCCGACTCGCGCAGCTGTGCGAGGAGGTGGTTGCCCTCAAGGACAAGGCGGCGGCGCGGCCCTGGGAGGGCGACCCGTGGCTCTCGCAGCTGGACTGGACGATTGTGCCGCCGCGGCTGACCAAGGCGGGCCGGCCGTACAAGCGGCAGAAGCTACCGGGGTACCCGGCGTGGTACAAGAAGCTGGTCACGGGGGGCCGGCTGCACATCACCACGCGGACCCGGATCGCCCCGCTCTTGCTCCGGCTCTCCTGGGAGGGCTGCCCGGTGTTCTGGACCGACACCCGGGGCTGGTGCTTTTGGGTGCCCCGGGCACAAATCGCCAAATTCAAGGCCAAGAACTACCTCCCCGTGGATATTGCCGCCCTTCTACACGAGGAGCCTGGACTCCGGCCCCACATCTGCCCCCTGGTGCCGGGCCACTGCCTCTTCAAGGTGCCCCACGAGTCTGGCCCAACTGCCAGGACCACCAGCCTCATGTCCAAGCCCTTCATGCGGTACTTCCAGCAGGGCGTGCTTTCCTCCAAGTTCCAGGTTGCCAAGGACGCCTTGCAGTTGGCCGTGTCCAACAGTTACTGGGTCAGTTCGCGCGAGCGCATCATGGACCAGTTTGTTGTGTTTGATGATGAGGGTGTAGCTGATATAATTGGAGGGGGTGCAGCTGATGAAGTTGGTTTGAGTGTTAATGCAACTAATTCAATTAATGATGTTGCAGATAAAGCTGGTTCAAGTATTAATGCTAATATGGTCAATGCAAATGCGGTTAATGTTAATACACTCAATGCTAATACTGTCAATTTGAATACTGTCAAAGCTAATACTGTCAAAGCTAATACTGTCAATCCAAATACACTCAATCCAAATACACTCAATCCAAATACACTCAATCCAAATACTGTTGATCAAGCTACTCTACCCAATTCTCTCGATTTGGCCAATAAACTTGATCATGCTAATGGAGTAGATCCAGTATCCATGGGCTTGAAGGCGGTGCCCACAGCAGCTGGAAATAACGCTGCAACTAATGCCAATCTAGTAGGTAGTGCCGATAATGCAAAGAGTGTGGATGCACCCAATGAAAAGAAGGTAGTCACTGAAAATGAAAAGAAGGTGGCCACTGAAAATAAAAAGAAGATAATCACTGGAAATAAAACAAAAGCAAATATCGGGATCCCTCCCCTGCACACATTCACCAACCCACCAGGAACAGACATCGACACGGTGGGCCTGATCATCCCCCAGGTGATCCCGATGGGCACGATCACGCGGCGCGCGGTGGAGAAAACTTGGCTCACGGCGTCGAACGCGAAGCCCACGCGGCTCGGGTCCGAGCTCAAGGCGATGGTCCGCGCCCCGCCGGGATATTGCTTTGTCGGCGCCGACGTCGACAGCGAGGAGCTCTGGATCGCGTCCCTCATGGGGGACTCCGTGCTGAAGATCCACGGCGGCACGGCGCTCGGCTGGATGACCTTGGAGGGCAACAAGGCGATGGGCACAGACCTCCACTCGAAAACGGCCAAAATATTGGGCATCTCCAGGGGCGACGCCAAAATCTTCAACTACGGCCGGATCTACGGCGCAGGCGTCAGCTTCGCCACCACGTTGCTCAAGAAGTTCAACCCCGCAATGGGCGAGCAGGAGGCTGTGCGCACGGCCCACCGGCTATACGCGGCAACAAAAGGCCGGGCGGGCGGAGTCGCAGGCGACCGCGTGTGGCACGGCGGGTCGGAGTCCGTCGTTTTCAACCGCTTGGAGCAGATCGCCCAGCAGGACGAGCCTCGGACTCCGGTACTCGGCGCCGGTATCACTGCCGCCTTGAAGCGCAAATTCCTCAACGCAAACACCTTCATGCCGTCCCGCGTCAACTGGGCCATCCAGTCGTCCGGCGTTGACTACCTCCACTTGATCCTTACGTCCGTCGAGTACCTCTGCCGGGTCTACGGAGTTCCGGCCCGGCTCTGCCTCACGGTGCACGACGAGGCCCGGTACCTCACGCCGCTGCGCCACCGCTACCGCCTGGCCATGGTGCTGCAGATCGCCAACCTCTGGACCCGGGCCATGTTCTGCCACCAGGCCGGCATCGACGACGTCCCGCAGACCTGCGCCTTCTTCTCCGCTGTCGACATCGACCGCGTCATCCGCAAGGAGGTCAACATGGACTGCATCACGCCCTCCAACTCCCACCCTATCCCGCACGGCGAGTCCCTCGACATCTACCAGCTCCTTGCCCGCGATGATGTCCGCCGCATGCTCGCCAACCCGCACTCCCCGGACCTCTCCTCCATCCCCGTGCCGCCCCCGCAGCCCCGGCCCTTGCAGCAGCTCGACCGCCATCTCGACCCGGGCACACGCCGGCTCTATGTGTCCATGCAGACTGCCCGTGACGAGTCCCACTTCGCTGCCTACAGGCGTAAGTATCTGCGTAATCTTAAGTTGCAGGATGCGGGTCGGTTTGGGGTGAGTGGGGGCAAATATCCTGGGGGAAATTCTGGGGAAATTTCCGGGGGAAAATATTCTGGGAAAAAATACTCTGGGGGCAATTCGAAAGGCATTTCCTCTAAAGGCATTTCCTCTAATCACAATTACTCCAATCACAATTACTCCAATCACATTCATCCAAAATCCTCTCCCTTATCCTACATCCCCCCACCCTTCAACTCTGGCATCACTTCTTTCCTCACAGCCCAGGACAGAAGAGAAATCATCCCTGACACCCCACCTCCTCCAAGAGTCTATCAGAGAAGGTGAGAAGGTGATGAGATCATCATAGTTGTGAAATCATGCAATGTGATGAAATATGGATCAAGTGATAAAATAATGCAATGGATCGAGTGATGAAATCATTCAATGGATCAAGTGATGAAATCATCAAATATGTGATCAGGTGATGGAACTGATCTACGAAAAAGTGATGTAATTAAATCATGTCATCAAACTGATCTACATGATCTAATTTATGAGATCATGTATGTGATGAAACGCGTGATGAAGTAACGAAATTGATTTAGGTGATCTGAGTTTGAATTTCATACAATGCAATGATATTATACATGAACTGGTGAAGTGGAAGGTGATGAAACATTCAATGCGATTAGATATGTGATGGATGCTTTACATCATGCAATCTGATCATCATAGATGCCATGAAATATTGATGGTATCTGCCACCTTATAAACATCATTCAGAATTGAATATCAGCTATAGTTGGATATGTACTTCTTCATCACCCACAAAATGACATCAGTGTCGTTCCTCATCTCCTCTGAAATTTTCTTCGTACCTCCCGGCAACAAATTATCGATATCTTCGCATATATCGATAATGTCGTGGAGATAAAACAAATCAGATGATGATAGCTTTATATCTTATTATGTGATACACTTGGTTGGGTATTTATTGGCTTTACTTGGGTTCGTGACCTGGCTAGGCAAATATTGTATACTATGGAATAGGTATTCGGCGTTCTTAGATAGATGCTTTGTATTAATATTACAGCCATTGATGCTTGCTATTGGTATCCTAGCCTTCATTGTAGCACAAACTTTTGTATTAGAACTCTCACGTGTGCATATGCTTGAGAGTGTATTTGTTGTGTGTAACTATACTTATAGATTATGTGTGTATGTAGCTATATTTGTTAAGGACGGATTAAGGTATAGATCACAGTTATACTTCTTAAGAAGCATTCTCAAGTATCATCCATAGTTATACTTAATAATATGGCATGTGATTGGTATGCATACATACCTAATAGAAAATACTTCAAGTTCTTTTCCGTATTTATTGGAAACACCACATTTGTCTGAGTACACGTATATAGGCATAGTTAATAGAAAGCACACGATTGCATTGTGCACGGCCATACTTAAAGAATATATGGAGTATGTATAGTGCATATGAGAAGAAGTGTGTGTTAAGCATAGTTATTCGTAATAAAAATGGCAATTTGCATATGAGCACATCTTATATAGCTTTAGAAATGATTAGAAAATGAGATGCTGGTTTGTGAAGTAGCCACCGCCTTTTTAGATCTGTAGCTATAGTACATATGGTAATAATGAATGTAGCTCCTAAATGTAGTTATGAATTCAGTCATGAAGTACTATAAGTAGTTATGAATTCAATTATGAACCACTGTAAGTAGTTATAAATTCAGTCATGAAGTACTATAAGTAGTTATGAATTCAGTTATGAACCACTGCAAGTAGTTATGAAATCAGTCATGAAGTACTTTAAATAGTCATGAATTCAGTTATTCTTTGCAAACATCTGAAACACTTCACCTCATGATATGATAATGTGTTTATTGAACGCAGTTATAATGTACCTATAATGAGTGTGTGATACACAGTCATTGAACTGCTCAACTTATCCACTGTGTATAATGAACTTAATGAAGTCACTGATAGCCATATTATATGTGATGCTATTGTATGCACACAGCACTAATGAAGTCCAATCAACCAAGTACCTGCCGTATATCCAGCTGATTATTCTCACTTTATATATATTTGTGGCTATAATCATAATAAGCATACAAATATAACATTGGTGATTTCTCGTAGTTATATCAATGTATAGTGAACTTTTGCACCTAGAGTAAATACTGAGTGTTCAGCTCATATCAATTTTCCGGTGCATTTCTACTATATCCTTTCATTAATGCAATACTCTATGCTTTGCCTGCTTTCATCCTCCTCTCATAATAACGCTTCCTGTAATCATTCAAATCTTCAGCTGTCACTTTACTCTCCATCATCCTAACTATTTTCGCTCTCAACTTCTCAGCATCATATTTATCTTCTTCCATTTCATGTTTATCTTCTCTCGCTTCTTGCTTATCTTCTCTCGCTTCATGTTCATTTTCTCTCGCTTCATGTTCATTTTCTCTCGCTTCATGTCTAATATTCAACCCTCCCTTCAAGCTTATCCGCATTTTCTTCCTTTCCAATACATTCTTAGTACTATCCATTGTTTTTTCCCTCTTTACTTCACTTTGCACTTCTTCCTTCTCATCCTCATCTATGCTATCTACCACTTCTAGCTGATCTCCTGCATATATATCTAGAAGTCGCCCCTCAAATGTTTTATGTGTGTCCCTATCTTTCTTTCTTTCCTCTGCTGCTTCATGTATCAGTTTGCCTCTCTCAATTTTCATTTTCTTGTATTTTTCACTCTCAAAAACCATCTTTTCGCCAGCAATTGCTCGTTCTTCGGATGCTCTACTCTTCATCTCGTTTCTTTCCTCAAGTCTCTGCATTTTTTCCAATTCCTTTCGTTTCTTCGCCTGCCTCATGCCTTGAAATATGTTATGCCGTTTAATCTTCTTCTCTTCCTCCTGCTTATTTGCCCTTTTTCTCTCCATTTTGTCGGCAAATGTGTCATAATCGTACAACTTCTTATTTTTCTGCTCCTCAAGCTTCATCTTCCCAAAAGCTCGCTTCTGCGCCCTTTTTATATACGATTTTTCATCTTTTCCACTTTCCCCATCACTGGAATCACCATCAGAGCCAAATGCACTCTTTCTGAGCTTTTTAGCCGGTTTCATTTGGATTGTACCTTGACTTTGTCACTAGATGAAAAGAAAAAATTATAGGATAGTCGAGTCACGATAGTCTATTTTATTTTTTTCCCTATATCGAAGAAATGTCCCAAGTAGGAAATGCTGCTGAAAAATCCGTACCGCGGAGAGAAATGATGCTGAATCAATGTTTGAAGTTCACGGAATGAACAATAATGG
>ERZ746981.87-NODE-87-length-79536-cov-13.802477_pt1 | contig 79536 bp, 45 predicted proteins | sample MGYA00374948_ERZ746981 | MGnify/ENA primary metagenome ERZ746981 (study PRJEB28757, sample SAMN06711160) | food metagenome | host: microorganism | place: China:Harbin | collected 2017-01-30 | study: EMG produced TPA metagenomics assembly of the Analysis of Microbial...
AGGAAGTAAATTCATTTTCTTCTATGGTGACACATACACAATTGTTAGAATGTTAAAGGCATTAACATTATCACACATACCACTTGGTACAGTTATATCCACCCTTTTGGGTAACCGACCTTACAATTGTCTGAATCTCCCCGACTGCTAGGTTCTTATTAGTTCTATCAAAAAAAGGAGTTTGATAACTAAAACCCGGGGGTAACTCATAAGGTCTCTCTTAACTTCGACACGAACGTTTCCCGAGGAGGGAAAGTGTCTTCCGTAGTCATGAACGGATATTAGTAAAATGATAATTAATTTCGGGAAATGTGTCATTTCCATTCAATATATATAGAGGTCCTTACCCTCTGGTAATGAGAGAAGGATGGAAAGAAATCTGAAAAAAGAAAAATACGAGAATTATCAGATAACAATCTTATTAATCTATTATATATCTTTAGACGGATTTGGTAATCATCTAACGAATTCTTATACTTCAGGTTATTGAAAATAATATTTTGTTACCTTCAGTCAGACCATTTACAAAGCTATTGCATGCGAGCTTAGCTCAGTCGGGAGAGCGTCAGACTGAAGATCTGAAGGTCCCGAGTTCAATCCTCGGAGATCGCATATTTTTTTAAATTTTCTTTTTCGTTTTAGACATCTTTTCCTATTTCACAACACTACTTAAACATTATGTATCGTGCCTTATATAGTTTTAAGCGCTTCGAACTGCTCGTGTATTTAAGCTTGTACATGATCTCGGGTAGACTTAATAATATTTAATGGGAACTCAATCACATTGAACTTGGATGCATGCTTGTTGACTTTTGATACAAATATTGTTAGGCTTTAAGGTACGCTGTTACATCAGATGCAACAAAAAAATCAGAATGGAAATAGCACATTAGGTTATGTCGAAGACAGTACCTCTAGAAAATCTCGGGACAGTGAATCAAAGGAAGAAAGTAACGTTCGAAAAATCGATAATATTAATGATGAAGAGGCAAAGGAAGGGAATATATCACAGAGAATCGAGCACCGTTCGGATAATCGGACGATGAGATCTAGTAATAATTTGACTGAGCATAAAAGTAATAGAAATGAAGAAGAAGAAAACGATGAAGAAGGAGAAGATGATTTTGGCGATTTTGAGGAAGAGGAATCGGGCCCTAATAAAGATGGTGATGATATATTTGGCGACTTTCAAGAAAATGAATTCAAAAAATCCGATGTTTCTGAAAATGCAAACACTGCCATCGAATTAAGCTTTAAAGAGGATTATGATCCTAAGTCTGAGGTAATAAAGAATCTTATGACAAGTATGATGGGCCTCGAAAATGAGGACAATAGTGTCAATGATACTATTGAACAACAGAATGCAATCAATGATGATTATCATTCTGAGATACAGTTAAGTGAAAGATGTCAAGCATTGTATAACCGATTGACACAGCAGCCATCGAATCTACAACAAATAAATTGGAAAAAATCGTTTATCCGGCGGCAGCTATTATTGAATTTACAGATACCGATAAATTTGGATGAAATGGCCCCAAAAATGTCCGAAAATGACGTTTATCCAGATATTAAATTAAATCCAAAAGATAGAGAAAGGATGGAAATGACTCTTAAACGTCAGATTGTGCCATTCAATGATCTCAAAATCACATCCGAACAATTGAACATTGTATTAAAAAATACGGAAAGTCAGATTGAAGATTTTTATGGCCTGCTTCAGCCAGTATCATATTATAAAGCTGTTTGCGAGCAGAATCCGGATAGATTAGAGAGGGAGTGGGAAAAACTAGTGAAGATTAAAGAGAAACTTTTGGAAATGGTTTCCTGCTGGGATAAACGAGTATCTGAAGTGCAAACCGATAGTGATATTTTTTCTGAGTACGTGGAAAATCTTGTTGGAAACACGCAGAAACTGAGAAGACAACGACTGGCTGGAAAGTCGAAATAGTCATTCATACATACGATAAGAAGGAAGAAAATTTATATACAAAAAGAATCCTAAATATAATAATTAAAATATTTGGAGAAACTCAATATTGATAATATCAAATCTAAACTGTCATTCAAATAAAACGATAAAAGATTACAAGTCAAAATCACCATACTTTTTGATGTATAATCCAAGCGCCTTAATAGGGAACACAAACTTGTAGTTCGGATACTGAATAGCACAAGAATGATTGAAAACTCCTTCGTCAGCTTCAAATAACCACTCACCAGATGGCTGTTGTCTGGAAATAATGAGGTCAATCCCCTTCTTGATTACTTCATGGTTAGGATACTTGGAAAGAAGTAGAGCGATAACAACCCAAGCTGTTTGAACTACCAAAGACTTCTTACTTGAAATATAGGTATGTGTCTCACTGGCTCTCATAGTTTCACCCCATCCACCATCAGCCAATTGTCGTTTAACAAGAAAGTCGCAGCCCTTCCGAACAACATCACTATTGTGATAATACTGACCAACGTGTGATAAAGCCTCAAGTGCAAACATTCCAGCATATGTATAGCAAATACCCCAAGAGCCATACCAAGAGCCATCAGTTCCTTGTGCCTTGGTAATATATTCAATAGCACGCTCAATAGCACGCTTGATATCAGCCTCTCTGTAAAATTCAGTTTCTGAGTATGATATCAAACCAAGAACAGATGAGTCTGTACATTCAACATATGGATATTCAACCATAATATTACCAAAAACTTCAGCAGGATTAATCTTCTCAAGTAATGGTGTAGCCTTAATCGGTTCATATGAGGCAAATGAGCCAAATTCGAAGGAACCGACATTTTGAAGACCGAGGAGAACGTCAATACCGGAGTGAAGCCTTCCCGTATCAAACAATATATGCAAATAAGAGAACGCATCACTATTCATAACCATAAGAATGGACTTCATAGCCTCAGCTGTACAGTCACTAACAGTATACCCTTGCTCTTTTGTAGAGAAAGGCCAAGAGCCCTTCCTAGGTTCTCTGAATGAGCCAGGAACGCAATCCGTATCAAACTGCGACCTCACCAAAAACTTAAATGCATCCTCGATAGTCTTTTGATACTGCGGCTTTCCAGCAAGTCCGGATACAAATAAGCACTGAATTGCAAATGCAGCATCCCACACCTGACTTCCATTGGTACCCATAACAGTCATTCCCTGAGGACCCATGAATAATTCCTCTGACATACGATCGAAGACCTTGTTGAACTTACTTCCATATATACCTTCTTCGACAAAAAGTACAATGGCAGTGAATGCACCAGAAACAGGAGCAATCGATAGATATGTACTGTTTTCAAGATCTTTTAGAAGAAGTTCGTAAGCACGCTTGTTCGAAAATTTCTGTAACCAGCGTGGCCTAATATACTTTTCATACTTCACCATACACCAATTGAGGGTGTTTAATAGTGTAGTATGTGGGTAATACAAGTCCACACCACAGACTGTGTTTCGATTGTGAGAAAAGTCAACATCATCAAAAGGTTTTGTAAATATTTCACTTCTAATCTCTTTTAGAAGAGGAGTCAACGGGCATGAAACCTTAGCGGTACCAAGATAACCAGCTGCCAAGTAGATGGCTCTAGTATGAACCCACCAACGCATTGGGTGAATAGGCACCCAATAAGGAAGAGTGAAAAGTTCTGTAGGTGCCGGATTAACCCCATCCCAGCTATATAAGTTAAGTAAGGCAAGCCACATTTTACCCCAGTGTGGACATCCAATTGCACCACCCAGTTTCTTAAGTGTCACCCTCGCCTTTACACAAACAGGATGATCCGCAGGAAGTCCAAGAAGCCTAAGAACGACATAATTCATTGTGGTTCCAAAGCAGGTCGATTTATCCTGTTCATGAAGCCCCCATCCACCATCCACTGGATGTGAAGAATTAACTAAATAGCGAATCATTTCTTGACGAACAGCTTCAGGAATCTCTTTTCCTGAAAAATAGGCGGCCGCAACATAGCCAATGGTCATAAACATGGGACCTTTATACTGGTTAGGCCAAGTACCTGACTTACTATCCTGAATTTCGCTGAAAAATGTAGCACCATCCTCCAACACTTCAGAAGCTCGTGTTCTTTGCTGCTTAAAACTTTTAACTGGAAATTTCTCACCTAAGAGATACTTTGTACAGTTGTCTTGAGGGTCTTTCGACACATCTGCGTCTTCTGGCAAATACGTCCATCTTTGAGCTCCAAGCTTGGTAGTTCTCAACCTCCAACGAGACAAATCCGTTGGCTGAATTCCAACTTCACTAGAATAATACTGCATTCTTTTCTTTTCCTGATTATTCAACCAGAATTGAATAATATTGGAGGAATGCCAAGTGACCTTCAAAATAGACCCAGGCGCTAATAAGGCACGACACGTGAGCCGGGAAAAAATAAAAAAACGTGGGAAGGAAAAAATAAATTGTTACACGGGCCGGGCGGGGGAACGAGCGCGTTACGGGATTAAGCCCTCGCCAATCTTAGCTAACATTATACGAGCTTTTAAATTTCAGGAAAGAGCCTCTATAAATTGAAGACTTATATTTTCCATGTCACTGCCTGTGAATGAATACCATCATAACTTAGGCAATTGTCTAAAGTAACATATTGGCCTGTGATCACTTTAATCGCCTCCTGCGAAGCAATTCCACCTATTAGTGCGGATATGTTATGAATCTGTGCACCAGAACATCTGCACAACTCATCTAAAACCTTATCGAGACCATCTGGGAAGTCTTTAACCGAATTGTAGCGGCACAATAGTGATATAGTAATGGTACGCAGCTTGGATCTGTCCTGCATCGTAGGCAAACGATGAAACTTGAAGAAAAATTCCTCAGTCGATATGAGAGCGAGATATATATTGACATTTCGGAGTTCACTTGAATTTTCCCTATCAGTAAGTATTTCAGATCTAAACAAATCCCTTGAGCCCCGATGCACCTGCATAAAGCGGCAATTCTTCACAAAACTTGTTAATTGCAAATCTGTGAAGGGTAAAGTTTCTTCTCCAAGGAGCCTGTGAACAATTTGCACCATTTTATTCTTGTCTGCATTGAATTTGTTCTCGTAGAGCTTCTTTAGAGTAATATATTGGTCAGTGTCCGATTCCATATCTGGAATAACTCCACTCAAAGGGAGAATGCCCTCTTCCTCATAAAAAATTTTTAATGCCCTACAAAGTAGCCAAAAATTATTAAGGCTACTTGGATCACCCTTAATTTTCAAATTATTGAAGATATCCTGTAAATTTGAAGGGATAGAGCTTGATCTTTTAAGCACAATTGCTGCCCTATTACAAGCTTGATCTAGATTTGCTTCTTCGCCTGTTCGTCTCAAGTGATCCTTTATATAGGTCCTGATTGCTGAAGGTGTCAACTGCTGATTTTTAGTTCTTTCAAAACTCTGGTATATCTTGGAAAGAATAATACTGTATGGGACATTTGAAAATGTTTGGTCATCCATCCCATCGAGATCTATATTATCAATATAGTCCTGAAGTTCTGACCAACAGTTATCTATACGCAAATCCTCCAAATTATTATCATGAGTCTCCAAAATATCTTGTTCCTGCATCTGGATACGGACCGATCCATATAAACCAACATTTACAGCTTTTATCAAGCACACGTTATTTTCCCAGAGAATGTTTGATAGTTGCTCTGACATGCCACTGTCTGGCAAATATTGATTCAAAATAACACAATCAAACTTATTCCAAAAAGGTACATCTTTTATGAGTTCCTTTAGATGACGATTTTCAACGGATATCAAGACATCCTTGTTCATTTCAGATATGTTTTGAGTTATCATTTCCGCTCGATTTTTACCCGTAAGTCCGTATGATATGAAAAAGTTTGATGCAATATCATCTTCATTAACCTTTGTGTCATTATCAATAATAACAGCCCTACCAATTCCTGCAAGAACAATATTCTTTAATGTTTCGCTTGCAGTCGCATTTGCTCCGATTATGCAGACAGATGAACGACTTAAACTTTTCTGTCCACGGCTACTCCATAATCTAATTTGACGATCATACTTACTATTGACATCTTTCTCGTCCATGCTTTTAAACCCGGATAGCGCCCACCAATGATTATATGTAATGTTTATGATTGTTAATGTATGCCACAAGAACGGTGATGGATTTCTTAATCACAAAAATCAGGTTAAGCACAGCCCGAATAAACAATTTAAATTCGGGAAAAAAGTTTAAGCCGTCCAAAATTAAAGAAAAGTCGAACCGAATAAACCATAGCTATATCCACGAGTCTATAAAGTACACCGAATATGAATACAAAGCAGAAAAATTAAAGATCTAAAATAGAACAAAAACCTAACAAGAGCAAGAACGGAGGGATAAAAGATTAAAAGCACAGCGTCAAAAAAGTACCACAAAAAAGAGAACAAAAAGTATGGATTAGGCACGAATAAGTGCATATTAGTCGTAAAAGCAATTGATATTTTCAATCCTCACATTATCACACATGCTTTTGAATCAGGATCAACAATGCCTCCATATTGCTCTTTGAATATTTCCTTCTCATTTTCGGCCTGCTTCTTTTTCACTTCCTTAGGGAAGTACATCTTAAGATATTCCATCTGCGAGACATCCAAATTGTTTTCGTCTGCCTTCAAAACAACGTCTTTACGGCACAGTGGGCATCTGTCTTCACCCTTACGTTGTAATTTTACCAGGCAGCGAACGCAAAACGTATGACCACAATCAAGTCGAATCGGCTTATAGGCAACTGAACAGCATATTGGACAAAGATAATCATCGACCTGAGGAACAATATTAAGGAGTCTGTTTGCAACGATGGAACAGATATCTCTGCCAATTGAACTTTGTAAAATGTCAATCTTCTCGGACTGTTCCATCAGTTCAGGAAATAATTGTTTGGTCTTAAAGTGAGTACGCTTATCAAATTTCTTGAGGATCTTTGAAATCGCCATAATGTTCAATGCCTGAAAGTTCGACACCTTTAACATGGACTCATTCAAATCCTTAAATTCCATAAAGGCCTCCAATGACTCTTTTCTTTTGAATCGTCTCACTAACTTTTGCTTCTCTATCTCCTCCAGAAACTTTCCATATCTTATTTTGGACGTCGTGTTACTAAGTACACCGGCTGATCTCTCAATCGTGCTAAAGAAAATCTGAGACTCCGTATATATCTGGAAGATCTTCCTCCAAACATACAAGTCACTCTTCTTAGCTTCTGGGGAAGAAGTCTTTGCCACTATAGAACCTATTTTCTCAACACAAGTAATAATTTCACTCTCTCGCTCGTCGGTAAAGTTATTCAAAGCTTCGATTTCCTCATAGAGCATTTGGAAAAACTTTGCATCTTGGTGTAAGGAAACCGTGATTTCGTAGTACGGCTTATCATCGAACGGATTCAATGCCGTCATTGCACTTGATGTAGACAAAATACTTTGAGACGTTCCCATTGGAAGTGAAAGATATGCAGCAGCAGATCTTTCAATTGAAGTTTCTACTGATGATCTTTCATCTATGGATGGAGCACCAGCATCCATCGGCGTAGATGCAATTACATCATTGTTGGCACTATTTTCATTTGGACTAGCAGTGTTGATCTTTTCAACCGAAACAGTTGGGGTGGCACTTGATGATTTTGCATTTAGTTTGTTATCGGCAGAAATTGTCGAAACAGACGGATTTCTATCCTCAGCATCATCCTCAGCATCATCCTCATCGTTCTTCTCTGTCTCGTCATTTTCTGATTTCATTTCTTCATCCTCTAAACTCTTGGTATCAATTTCTTTCGTACTTTCCGTTACTGGCTCAGATTTTGAGGAATAACTAGAATTCACTAGATGATCACCAGCATTCGATTCTGAATTGAGAACTTCCACATCAACTTTAGAATTTAATTTCAACTGCAACGGTTTAACATCATATTCATATCCAAGTTTATCAAGCTTGTCTGTTATAAGACTTTCCGTCAAAGGTGAAACATTCATACGAAGAACTGGCCTAATTTGCCTGTGAAGCTTGGATATTTCATAATTAATGGACATATTCTCTCTACTAGCTCCAACTTCCTCCATCTCTGTGACAGTCCTGTTAATAATCTTTTTTAGAGCCTTGTATCGAATGGCTTTCTGAATCCATTCATCTGGAAGTGTTTCCTCGGAAAGGACCTTCTGAAATTTTTTTGCAAACTTCATGGTTGAATACAAATGACATTTAACCTCGAGTAGTCTTGCAATTTGAAACCTTTTTGATTGGTTAATCTGTAGCTAAAGAGCTTGCTTATACTATCCAATCTTTAAACCTTGAGCACGTTGCTTGTGGTCTAACGCTATCTTTTTGTTTATTCTAATCTGTACTCTCTCAGTTTATGTCATATATGGACCATACCTCCTTAAAGTATAAATATGATTATTAATAACAAGTAATGATTAAGCAACCCAGAATGTCTCTTCGAAATAAAAGGAGTTTTACAAGGCGACAGTTCAAAAAGAATGATGTCCATCCATCTTTTCCGTACAAAAATTCAAAAAAAATTGAAACTTTGCGTGATGGTGGGAAAGATCGCCAAGATCAAAAATCAGCTGGAGTATTAACTTTGCATTTCTAGAAGTTTTTTAAAGAAGTCAAAATTTTCGAGTTAGCGTAATGTGATATCCAAATACGGAAATTGTTGGTTTTTATTGGTCCCAGCCCAGTCATCCTGAAGCGAGCTAAAATGACTTTGCATTCTGTCAATTTAAATAAAGGATAAACTGCATTGATTCATTGTGATATTTTCTTAAAAGATTTCAGATTCCGATTAGAAGGGGGACCAAAAGATTGTTTGTATTTTACTGGGACAGGATAAAAAAAAACAGGGACCACAATTTTTATAAGGTGTACGGATGTATCACCAAAGGAGAAAAAAGAAAAGGAAAAGCATATCTTGAAATTTTCATTATTGGTGTAATGATGGTTACACAGTAAAACAATCGAATCATGCGCGTGAATCACAAATGACCAAAACGTTTGAATATGGATGTATGATAAAGAACATGACAGAAGGATCCACAATCTAAATGCAATAACTGACAATTAAAATGACAACCAATAATCCGGAGTTCGATGAAATAAACTACAGGAAGGATCACACAAAAGATCGGAAGGATTGTAATGATACAAGCAAAGCAAAAGGAGCTTAGCGATAAGCGGTTGTAGTCTGTTCTGGGTAATAGAGGGGTTTGTTTGTATTGCTTTTCAGGCAGCCAAATCAGTTGTACAATACAGAAAAGTAACAAATAAGAAAATAAGGGCCGTTGCTTATTTTCCTTAGTCTGCGGATGAGGGTTGTGTGGCTGTAGTTTGCCTGATTAGTGATTACTCCCTCCATATTTTCAACGTTAGGTTAAAAGCATCAGAAAAAAGACTTGGCTGAAAACAGGGAGAAAATAAACTTTGATGAAGTCATGACCGCGCGATGATATTTGGGCTCACGGATATCAGCAAATATTTTCCTATAAGGAAATCAGCTTTGCTGGATAACGGACCGGAATAATTTTTCACGAAATTTGGGGCACTGGACTTTATCGGGTGTGGTTCAAAATTTTTCCAGTACCTGGTGGATAAGAAGATCCAAGCAAGGACAATGGAATTTGTTAAAAAATAAGACCTGCGCTATTGTGTGGATGGTCATGACTTTTTTTTGCAATCAGTAGCGGCACCCGATTGAGTCCGCATGGAAATAGCGTTTAGCGGGCAGAACAAAGGTGAGGGGTGAGCTATATAAAAAGCAAGGCAATTCACACTTAGCGAGTGAAAAATGCAGATCAAACGTCTCGCTGAACCTGAAAACCTCGCCATACAGTATTTATTTACTTTAAGTCTCAGTAATCAATTGCAGCTTGATATTTGCAATCGTGGTAGCTTTTTATCCATCAAAAAGAAGAAATATAAAACAAAATGACTCCAATGCTCGTGAGATCTCTAGGATTAGCCACATCTGCTAGCTCTGTGGCAACGGCTATTGCTACTAAGCGTCTTCTTAGCACTTCAATAAGAGCAATGCACGCACAGTCGGCAGCCCAAAGTAAGGGTAATGGTAAAAATGGCACCTGGGCTACTTTTGCGGAATACAGAGAGGCCATTATTAAAAGGGACCCTGTTACGATGGAAACCAGAAATAACATCATGGCTCCACACAGCAGACTTGTCAATGAGCCTGAGGGTGAGAAGGTTGAGGAGAAGAGCTTTAAGGATTTGGCAAAGAGGGTTGCGTACTGAAGAAATTTGCTAGTGTCGCATATTTTCTTTTCTTACTTCTATTTTACTATTCAGATTTAGGCTTGTTCTGCTTATTCACTCCGATTTAATACGCTGGATTCGTTGGATATCGGTGGTTGCAGTTACAAAGTTCGTCCGTCATTGATCTTTTTACTTATTGGTCTACATAATTCAACATTATAATACATGGGAATGCGTACGTAAGATAAATTTATTCCACACAATATTACACCGCTTTCATATATATTTCCTTAGTTTGTAGTGGGTTGGTACCTTGTTACAGCAGTGTGTGCTTTTATTGATGGCACAATAGCTGTCCAAGTTATTATACGTACTAGTGAGCAGCATGCTACTGCCGGAAGAAGCATGATTTATTCTTAGCTTAATCTTAACGATCGTTAAGCATCATAGAGACAATGAATTCTAATTATCCATAAGTTTACAACAAATTAATATATTCATTTTATTATATTCATAGGAAGCCTAACATAATGGTCTATAATAGTTGGGCCATTCGCTTTATATACAGATAAATAAAAAAATCACCAGACACCCTTTTTCACTCCAGGCAAAAGCCCCTGAAGAGCCTGTAATCTAAATTGGTACCTACATAATCTGAAGTCTCGAAGAATACCCCTACCTCTTCCTGTATCAAGACATCTTCCTTTCAATTGTGTACTTCTAGTGTAATTTGGCATGGCCGTGAGTTGTATTTGTGCTTCGAGTCTCACCTTTTGAGGAAGAGCTGCATTTCTGGCTATAAATTTTAATGCTCTGGTTGTGACTTCATTTTGTGCCATCATCTGTCTCTTATAATTGTCCCTAAGAACACGAGAGTTAATATACGTAGATGGTAAAGTTGTTGGATGAGCGAATCGCTTCATCATGGAACCCTTTATAAGTTGTTTCGACATTTCGACTATCCCCTTTGGTATCTTTGGTGTTATGCTTTAATATTCTACTTTGATATTATGCATTAGTATATTCAGAATAATAATCCTCCACGTACTGAAGTGGTGCGTGCAAGCCATTTCTTCCAGAAGCCACAATGTACCCAAGTTCTACAAAGAAGAAAAAAAAATAATGCTTACTTCATCTCAAATTTCACCCTTACACCACAAAAGATCCTTTCGACACTTGTGCGCGAAACCACCATTTGATGATCGATGATTGGTCAATTCTTAAGAGCTCTCTTGAAGAAACATTCAGGTCTTACACTTTGATTACCTATAATAACAACATACAAAATGTAACAATAACATCAATATCTTATTGCTAGTGTAGATTACATGAGATGTAAAGAGAGCAATTTCCTACCGCCACTCATACTGTGCAAAAGCAGCCTCCAGTATGTGCCGTGTTAATACTCCCTATAATTTTTTCCATTCTGTCCCCATCACGAACGATACCAAATAAAGCCAAATTTATTAAACCGCATGAACAAGCAAAGTTTCGCTTTTTTTTTTTTTTTTTGAGCACTCAAATGTTTTCTCGTCTCAATCGATTTTCTACACTCCAAGAGAACACATGACAGATCTAAGATAAAAGTCCATTAAGCAAAATACAGCACACTAGCCCTCCATCGAAATGCTCTCTAGAAGATTCTTCTCGACCACTGTCAGAAAGCTGGCAAAAGCTGAGATCACCACACTTTCAAATGGTCTAACGGTGATTTCGAAACCAGGAAACTCAAAACTCTCTTCTATTGGACTCTACCTCAATTCAGGAGCTAGATCAGAGAACGCATATAACTCCGGTGTTTCAACCTTGTTTGGAAATGTTCTCAAAAATTCGTCGATCGCTAAGAAGGCACTAAATTCCGGTGTCAAGGTTTCTTCGACTAACGCCAAAGAGCTTACTGGAGCAGCAGTTGCTTCATTTGCACCGGGAAATGCTGATGCTGCTATATCTACACTTGGGGAATTGGTTAAGAATGCTTCAAAGTTGGCCGAGGATCGGGTTACCGTCTCGGAGGAGGTTGCCAAGGCAGCAACTTTTGCTGAAGATTTTGAAAACGATTCAAAAAAGATGGTTGTCGAACATATGACAGCCACAGCTTTTCAAGGTACTTCGCTTGCACTTCCTTCCTATGGTAAGGCTGAGACTTTGTCGATTTTAGAGAGCCAGGATATTTCTGACTTCATTGGAAAGAACCTTTTGGCTGCAAATACCGCCTTGGTCGCTTATGGTTCGGATATTTCTCACGAGAAGCTTGTTAAAGCAGCCTCCAGACTTTCTATTAAGGACGGCTCGCGTGCGCCATATCCAGCCACGTCGTTCTTGGGCTCTGATGTGCGTTTGAGGGATGACACTTTGCCAAAAGCTTATGTTGCAATTTCCGTCAAGACTCCAGGTGCCAAATCCGACAAGGATTACTTTACTGGTTTGGTCGCAGCTCACATTAACGGTGAGTTTGTGGGACATGATTCGCTATACACACAGTTCGAGGGATCCAAATTGTCCCAACTGGTGTATGCAAGCAGCTTGGGTGATTACTACAAGCATTTCCAGCTTGCTTACTCGGACATTGGCCTTTGGGGTGCTCTTATGACTTCTCCAAATATCGGCTGTGTCGATGAGTTGATTCACTTCACTTTGAAGAGCTGGAACAGAATGTCTACTAGAACAATTACGGATGCTGAGCTCCAGAAGGCTAAGCAGGAGATCAAGTTGTCTCTTTCTAGCATCAACACCGACTCTGCAGCACAGACTGAGAAGCTAGCAGATTCATTCTTCTCCAAGGGACTCCTATACTCGGATGGTGAACTTATACAGAACATTGACAGTATTACCCTCAAAGATATCGCAACTTGGGCCGACAAATACTTGTACGACCAGGATATTGCTCTTGCTGCCACTGGACAGATCGAGGATGTGTTTGACTACAACAGAATCAGAAACGACATGTCTATGCTCAGATGGTGATTTGAAGATGCTGGCTGGCTCTTTTTTCCTGAGAATAAAGGATATATATTTATTTATTTATTTGATGCGTTCCGCTAGTTTGTAAGGGTGTGCGTATTACCAAATATTTATTCTGTGTGTAGATAACGGGATTCTAATTGATTACTTTATTGTTGTGTATTTGCTATCTGGTAACATGTGAGTACTCTTTCTGGAAAGAGCCTATTACATTTGGTCGGTGCACTCCACTGCCTTTTCTCCGGCCAGCATTGATTGATCGATTATTATTATGATCCAATTTTTTTTCTTTTTTCCCTGAAATAATTTTCACGTTTCCGATTATTTTCATTAATCTAAAGTCAGCGTGGAATAGACAGCTATATTCATGTAGCATTCATTCCCTTCTTAGTTCCGAAACATTCTGGTTCCAATTAAACTTTAAACTAGTGTCAAATTTCTAACCTGGCTTGACTTTTATTTCGGCAATTCTGCTGAGTACATATCCACATACAATGTTTAAATACACAAAAAGCACGCTTCAACTTACGCGGACAGTACAGAGATCTGCCCTTAAAATGGCACAATCAAGGGTTCTACAGTGTAGAATGTACGCTTCATCGAATAAGGAGGCACCTAAGAAGCAGAGAAGAAGTCTTGTGCCACTTGCAATTCTTGGTATTGCCGCATTGGGCCTCACCTATTATAACATGGGCCATGTTTCAAAGCCACCTAGAGCCAGTGTCGATCCAGTTAGCCGGCCAAAGAAGGATATTGAATCAAAGGAACAACCTTTATTCAAAGATAACGAAATCAGTGTGATCTACGTTCTCGGTGGTCCGGGCGCAGGAAAAGGTACTCAGTCTGCAAAATTGGTCAAAGAGTATGGATTCGTTCATTTATCGGCTGGAGATTTACTCAGAGCCGAGCAGAATGATGCATCTTCTAAATACGGTGAGCTAATTGCTAACTACATAAAGGAAGGCCGAATCGTCCCCCAGGAAATCACAGTGGCACTTTTAAGAAAGGCCATCGTCAACAATTACAATCAGGGAAAGACAAAGTTCTTGGTGGATGGCTTCCCAAGGAAAATGGACCAGGCCTTGGCTTTTGAAAATCAAATTGCTCATGGAAAGTTTGTTCTTTTCTTCCAGTGTCCAGAAGATGTGATGCTGCACCGTTTGCTTGAAAGAGGAAAGACTTCCGGCCGCTCGGATGACAACATGGAGACTATCAGAAAGAGATTCCACGTCTTCGAGGAGACAAGTATGCCAGTAGTGGACTACTTTGAGAAGCAAGGAAAAGTTTTGAAGGTGAGCTGTGACCATCCCGTGGATGTTGTGTTTGGCCAGGTTGTGGCCCAGCTCAAAAAGGAAGGTATTACTGACTGAGTATGTTTATATGGCACCTTTGCCAGCAGTACTATTGACTTACATAGAAAGTAACAGAAGCTGTAATCGAGAGTACTTCTCATTTTCATTTATTTTTGTTTTGTCATTATCGTAACAGCAGGATCCTAGTTCTACAGGATTCTATTTCATCTCCTGTTGAACCATTTTGAACCGCTCGTCCTTATAAATGCTGGTAATCGAGTCAGCAAAAATCTTCAACTGCTCTGTCTGGCGGTACTTGCACAAAGTTCCTATACCAACTAACAGCCTGTACGAAGATTCTTCATCATCTAAAAGTAACGAGGTATACTCGTCGTATATTTCCACGCTTTTCTGATACAATGGCCCAAAAGAGAATTTGTTTATCAAGACCGAAAAGTCAAGAAGAAGGGTTGCAACAGCAACCGAAAGTGGTCTCTTCTGCTTATTTGAGGTCTTTTCATTCTGAACAGTGGCCGATAACTTTGAGGTAAAAATCACATCCAAGATGTTTGGATCCATAAGCGTCTGCTCTCCCCATTTTGAAGCCGAAAAGATGTTACATAGGATACGTACGCAGATCATAATCACGGCCGGTTGTTCGCTCTCCAATCCCTTTCTTATTGGTGTAAATATATCCCCAAACGGGTTTATTTCAGCAATGGCAACCCGCAAAAGATCATAACCGACAAGATTGGTGTTTGTCTTCCAGTTAAGAATTATCTGAAAGGCTATCTTCCCTAATTTATCGTAATCCTCTCCATCTAGAGCCATTTCCACCTCTCTTGGGTCGATTCTGTTTTCCTCCGTCTGGTCGGTATTAAGCTTTTTAAATCCCTTCATAATCTGTGCAACATTTACCTTTTTGAATGTTAAGTAATTCTGTTGTGGGAGAATCGATGATCCACCCGGCACTTTTTCCTGGTAAGCATCTTTGACATGTGGCCGGGTTGCAGATGCATTACTCTCACCTATTGTAGCTCCCCGTGCATTTTTCATGATGAAGTCTACTATCTGTTGAAGGTAAGAGTAAGGAAGATTATTGTCTGCGAGAAATTTGTCTGCGACTTCATACGGGTTATCTGAAACGTTAAATGGAAGCTTTAGAGGGGGTTTTCCATCCTCCACATCAATATCAAACACGTAATCGTAGGACAAACCATTGTACATGATTTTACGATCTGATCCTGACGATGTGACCATCTTTCCCACTTTAATCCATTTATTCTCATCCCATCGGTAAAGAACAACTACCAAGCTTTCATCCTTGACGATCTTCAACTCTCCTTCAGTCTTTCCATTCACCTTCAATGCATTAACGCCACAAAGCTTTTCCATGTTAACATTTCCAAGAAGATCTTCACCTACACCCGATTCAGCCACCTCTTTCTTGAAAGAAGAAATAATCTCCTTTGACGCTTTTCTTTCTGCAGACCTCGAGAAGACCCGAATCTTTGAATCGCTGGATCCAGCAACGATATCACCGTTTGGAAGGGAAGTGACATCCCAAACCGAAACACACGGAACAGTTATCGTTTGAATGCATCTTCCAGATCTCCAAACACGAATAGTTCTATCCTCACCACAACTGACAATGTCACCATCAGGTAGGCAGCAAATAGAATAGACGAAGCTCTCGTGTCCCGAAAGCACACTTTTGAGTTCGTAAGTTTTGCCGTCCCATATTTTAACTGTGCTATCATTAGAACACGAAGCAATATCGCCGTTTGGTAAAACCAACACATCACGTACAACATCTTTATGAGCAATAATAGTTTTGACAAGTCGTGATTTTTCCCAAATTCTGATGGTTTTGTCTGCACCACAGGTCACAAATGTATCCTTTCCGGGTAAAAAGCTTGCTCCCCATACTGGGCCTTTGTGTCCTTTCAAATTATATATCACGTCTCCAGTTTTCGTCCAAACTTTTGCTGTTCCATCCCATGATGTACTCAAAATGTATCTATCCTTGCACTGAAGAGAGCTGACATTAGCAGTGTGACCCACCAAGCAATATGAAGTGTTTCCTTCATTGATTGTAGAATATGGCGACGTTAGATTAATGAGATTGTCATTTCCACCACTTGCAATGAGCCGTTGTTGCCCGTCATCATAAATTGCCAAGCAATTAATAAACCTTTCGGCTTTGAAATTCATTACACAGTCATCAAAGTTGGGTGTCCTTTGCTTCGAATCATTCCTCCAAATTTTGACTGTGCTGTCTCTTGATCCACTTACTATTTCATTATTTGAAAGTGACGCTACACATCTCACGTCATCTTCATGGCCTGACAACGTTGTAGACAATTCAAAACGTGACATTATTGTTATCAGCCCAAGCTTATTCTGCAGTTGAGCTTTTTGACCAATAATTTATATTTAAATAAGAAGACCGCAAAATGAACTGCTGGCAGAAGTGCGTCAATGTGCATCCTATATCCTCTATTCGATAACCAGGGAAAAAATCGCAATTTCAGATTAGGGGTGGTAGTGTCGGATTACGCGGATTTTAGAAATTCGAAAAAGGGTACAATTTCTAAGAATTGATGCGACACAGTGAATCCCAGTTGTGAAAGGGGATATCTGAATTTTGCTAAAAACTATACTACGTAATTAATACTTTCTTTTTCTTGTAACAATCCATGAGAGAGAACCAATATATTTTAATTTGAACTGATTGTACCATAAGTTGGCAATATAGTTCAGATTTGATACCACCATTGATTATTCGTATCTCTGATATCTGTAACTTCACGAACCAGGAACCGGCATTCAGCCAGGTCGACATACCATCCTTACACAAATTAACTAGCTTCAGATGGATCTTGGGTACCATTCGCTAAAAGGACTACTTACCGTGTTCCTGTAAATACTTTCACTCTGAGACAGATGTAACATTTATACTTTCTTCTTAAATGTGTTGCCTCCATATATCTCAAAATGAGCCACTATTCTATCGCTATGCCTTGTAATTCTTCAAAAACTTATAGCATGATAAGCTCTCGGATACAACATTTACATGATACCTATTTCTAATAAATTCCAACACAGATCAACATAGTAAATACAACTAGGCCTAAACTTTTGATCTAATGTTTAAATAAATGTTTTTCTTTCTGTACCAGTGTTCAACTAAACTTCGCTAAATATAGAAACTTATTTATTTGCCAATGTTACAACCTGGGGTAGATAGAATTCATTACTTCTATGAATCACTATAAAAAGAAACAAGCAATAACAAAATTATATGGGCTTTCTCATATTCGAAGAGGTACATCATTTGAAGTTTTCGTTGTTGATGCAAACAATACGAAACCACTAATTCGAAGACAGTACAAAATGTGTGCCTAAAATGCAAGAGATCTGGAGAAGAGAGGTTGCAGCAAAGAAAAATATTGCTAGATCTGCTTCTTTGAACAAACCCGAGTTCTAAGGATTATTCAAAAGACATTCATCAGTTTAAGAATAAAAAAATATAATAAGTCATCAAAAAGAGTTCATCTTTTGTGCTTAAAGTAAATAAATGTCAACGGTGCTAAATTTAGTACGGTAGGATCGATCGGTGAACCTAAATATAGGTACAAGCAGAATTTTTTTAAACTTCCACCCAACTTTTTCCCAAATATTTTTACTGTAGCATGCAACGAATTGCTTTGAACCCCAGAGTGAAGTGCCAAGTGAAACATTAAGGATAAAAATGCAAAAATAGAATGTAAAGAAATAGGGTTCTCGCAAACTCAGACTTTCTGAAAAATTCGTGGTCATGGTATTTGATACTTGAGAATAATAATAGTCTTGTGATTTTCAGTTGGGAGCGCTTTGTGCACCCCAAGAAGGGCCTAAATGTTAACATGGGAATTACGGATGCCTCTAATTTCCCTTTTTTATTTACTAGCTGCAGAATTTTGAACAGCAATAGTATAGCACAAAATTGCTAGGGTACTTGAAAGAAATTATCACGAGCAATCTGATAATTTAAATGGGGTTCTATTTGTGTGGTTTCTCCGCTTGTAATCTTCTACAGTCTGACGCAGGTAATTTGACTTCTACAGTACAGCTCTGAATAATTTAGATCGTTGTAAACAATTATGATATCTTCTGTCAATCAACTGTTATGTATAAAAATTAACATTTTGGGACCAGGAGGTAAAATGTAAATAACGCGAACTGTGATCAAGAGAAGCAAAATACAATTAGTTAACAGAATCGAAAATGTTTCGTGAATTTTTTTTTTTTTTCTTCATGCAGCTTTCAATATTTTGCGTCCCGTGCGTTTTCGGCCTGCAAATCTGTCTTGGCATTTATTTGAGGAGCAAGAAAAAAAGTGTAGACGTAACCGATCGAAAACACAGTTTCCTAAACGAAAAAAAATCTAGAGCATCAACGTCGTTTGTGTGTTGTGATGGAACGTAAATCTTGCATTTTCAAAGTTCTTGAAACACGTGTGAATGTAATGCAGAAACTGAACGCATTAAAAAGGAATATTGGATACAGCTGCGTTTCACAGGGGATTGAAAACGCCAAAATAAAGAAGTCTATTGGATTAGTCGAAGCCAGCGACTGTAACAATCGTAACAGTTGGGGAAAAATGTAGGAGATTCTTCTCTAAAGGAGGCGAGCTGAGAAAAATTCCTCATTCGCGAAACGGTAATTCTATCTGCGAGCTTCGGGTAAAAAAAAAAGTATTGTCAGCTAACAGAGGGAAGAATAATGCATAAAGAATACCACGGAAGGCATGCGAGAATTTACAATAGGATCAGTCAAACGTACAATGTTGAGACTGCAAACCAGACCACGGGAGTTCGCAATACCAATCAATGTTCACTGGTTGTCCTTCTTTATGCTACTCTTAAATTTTGGACTTGCCCGACAGGCCAGCCAAAAGTTTACACTGCCTTAAGCCGGCCATTTTTGTGTCATATGTGCATTTTAGGGAGGGTAGTGGCATAACCAGACTGACCGAGAAAGCTACCGCCGGCCATCAGTTTCCCTCGAAAGGAATGGGGTATTATTATGATGTAACGGTAAAAAATGCCATATACTCCAAATTGAGAGTCCATCGTACCAATTACTTGCCAAGTTGAGCAAATCGTGTGCGTGCGCTAGCAAAATTATAGAGAAACGCTTTTGGAGGACAGAATTATGAGAAGAAACCCTATTAATGCTATTCATAGTAGTGATTTTAATGGTAATTTAAAGTTTTTCTTTCACTTCGTTGACCCCTGTAGACAAAGGGGAAAAAAAATTTAGAACAGAAATAGAACGCCGATACTTTTTTTTTTGCGAGAGTTCCTTCCTACTATTTCAATTTCTTAGCGAGCGCGCATTTTTTTTTTTTTTTTTATCATTATTCTTTTTTTGGAAGCACTGAATGCCAGCCACCTCGAGGAATAAGCATACTCAACCATGTGTACCAATGATCTATCATTATTCTAATAATATGTCCCATGAGGCGTCTAATTATAGCACACGAGAAACCGTGGTTTGAGAAGTTTTTATTCATTGGCAGTGCGCCCACCTCTGTTTCTCTCCCCAACGGAACTCTGACCATTGATCTGCATGATTTTTTTTCCCGAATCGGGAAATTTCTGGCTGGTTCTATGATATCATTTGGAAATGATACAGTTGAACTTTTCGCCGATCCAACAGGTTGTTTCACTTTAGCACCGATATTTAAAGGTGCCGATATCCACTCCCACATCAGAAACTAAGTAGCTGTATTGTAAACTTTTTCTTCTGCTCAGGTATCGTAATCGCTTAGATCAACAGTGTTCACGCTTAATAGACAGACATCGCTATTTGAACTACTAGTACATTCACAATGAAGTTCGCATCTGCAATTCTTTCTGCCCCAGTTTTGGCCTCTGTTGCCTCTGCTGCCGCATTCTCTCAGTACACCAACTCTACCGCCTCTTCAGCCGAGGATATCGCCACTACTGTGGTCACTATCACTTCCTGTGCTGATAACAAGTGTTCTGAGACTGCTGTTACCACTGGTCTTACCACTGCTACCACAAACATCGGTGGCACTGAGACCATCTACACTACATACTGTCCTTTGACTGCTGCTGAGGCTGCTGAGGCTGCTGAATCTGCCGCAGCCACCACCTCTGCACCAGTTTCTGAGCAGGCAGTTACTACTTTGGTCACGGTCACGTGTCACGAGCAGACCTGCGAGTCTTCCACCGTTACCACGGGACTTACCTCATACACCACCACTGTTGGTGGTACCGAGACCATCTACACGACTTACTGCCCATTGACTGCAGCTGAGTCTACCGAAGCATCTTCTAGTGCTGCTCCTTCTAGTGCAGTTCCTTCCAGTGTTGCTCCAGAGGTCACCTCTTCGTCAAAATCTGCTGCCGCTGCCGAGACTACTGCTCCAGCTGAGTCTGCCATCACTACTGTTGTCACTGTCACCTGCCACGAGAGCAAGTGCGAGTCATCCACAGTTACCACCGGCCTCACTTCATACACCACTACTATTGGTGGCACCGAAACTGTCTACACCACTTACTGCCCATTGACCGCCGAGACTTCAACTAGTGCTCCTGCCGAGACCACCGAATCTTCCTCGAGTGCTCCTGCTGAAACTACTGAGGCTTCATCAAGCGCTCCTGCTGAAACCAGCAAGTCTTCATCCGAAGCTGCAGTCGAGACTTCTCAGGCTGAGTCTGCCATCACCACTCTCGTCACTGTCACATGCCACGAGAGCAAGTGTGAGACTTCAACCATCACATCTGCTGCTCCAGTTTCTACCACTTCATCCGGTTCGGTTGCACCTGTCGAAACTTCTTCCACTTCTTCTGCAGCTCCAGAGGTCTCAACCTTCTCTAACGCTGCTCCAGTCGAAAAATCGGCCGGCTTCCTCGCAGGTGGTGCTCTCTTTGTTGCTGCCCTTCTTTTGTAAGCTGCCTGAAGAGTGATCTCGTTCCTTCTCCAGGGATTTTACATTTACGCTTCTTCCTACTTTATTGGATCAGGCGAGGTGGCTAGGTTTCCACTTAGGATACGGCAGTGGGGACCCTGACTTTGTTGCATCCGGTTTCTGCATATGTCCAGCTTCTTCGCTGGACTGTGACTGTCTATCTGACTTTTAGACGGTTTCTTCTTTTTTTCAATTATCATTTTCCCTCTAGCATTTAATTATCTGCATTATTTCTTTCAGCATGTATAGCTTTCGGTAAGAAATATTCAATTAATATCGAATCTTGCGTCGAGAGTCTGTTTTCTGTAGCTTTCGGTTCTACTACTTTTCTCTTATTCTCGTTTGTTCCTTGCTTGTGCTTACACTTCAAGGGGCTCAATGTAGCTTGTTACTCCTCATTCTTTCTCTACTTTAAAAAATGTCCACATCCGTACACATAAGGAATCAGTCTTTATCTGATTCCGCGATCTTGGCCATTAGTGCTACTAGATTTATGCCACTTATATCTGCATGGCTAAAATCAAAATCACCCATATGATAATCTGTAATCATTTGCGGCCTAATCATAATATCTTCCTATTCACATCGCCAGCTTGGGAAGCTTGCTCAAATGCTAAGGTAAATATATTATACCGTTTAAAGCCGATCGTGCGATTGTGATCGATGTCGAACAATCTAGAATGTAGAGATAAGATCGTGCAAACGGAGAAAAATATGGATGGGCTCAAGGCCCGAATTCTGGATAACGAAAAACATGCAAATCTATCATTCGATTTTGTTATCCTGGGGAGAAAAAAACAATAATGATGATAATAGCAGATATCCAATTTCCTCCTCTTTTGCTCTCTCACTTTCTCCCTGATTCAGGCATGCTTTTTCCCAATTTTTTTTTTTTCGTTTGTTTGTTTGTTGTTGACAGCTTAACTCCGCAACTCTTTTCTGCATGATTCCCTGAGATTACGGAATAAAGCCATTTCCTCCCCCACAATTTCCCTGTCACCCAGCTTATCCATCCTAATTAATTAATCACACTGCATGTGGCATCTCTGCACTGCCGTACTTTTTCGATCCACTTATAAAAGGAGCATGATTTGCCTTTCTGATATCAGCGGGCAATTAGGGCCGCAATTGAGTGCATCGGCTTGCTCTCTACCCTTTTATCGTGCGATTTCCACCCTAATGGCAAAATCCCACCCTTTTATTGATCAATCATCTAACTTATTCCACTCTCCCATTACCACATCCAGTCTTTCTCTCAATTCATCTAGATCATCTTCTTCTCTTTGTTCAACCACTTCTTCTACCAAAGATGCTCCTCAAGTATCCTTGCTGACGGCAGCCCCCTTTTCCACAAAGGCTTCACAATATATTCCTATTTCTCTTAATGCAAACCATTTTGAGTCTTCTAAAAATGGCATTCTTCAGTGCCAGAACAGTGATGCCAGAAAGATGAGCGCTTCATCAGCCACTACCACTGATGATGAGTTTCTTGTTGAAAAGACTTACTCTGATTCATCCAGAACGTCGATTTCATCGGATGATGAGACACTTCCGTTCAAAGGATCTCCTTATTTTGGAAGTTTTGATGATGTCTCATCTCTTGAAAAGTTGCTCGCTTTGAAACGCATCGATAAGCATACTTTTGTCAACTGCTCAGAGCTCTTTATTCCATACAGAGGGCGTGGATTATTTGGAGGAACAATGGCCTCCCAAGCTATATTGGCTGCTCTTCTGTTCTCAAATACAGTTGAGAAGAAATGGAAGCCTATCTCTATACACTGCCACTTTCTCTATGCTGCACAGCCCCAGCCACAGTTATTCTACAAAGTGACAAGTCTCAAAGATGGAAAAAACTACAGGACGCTTTCAGTGGATCTTTTTCAAAATGACAAGCTCATATTTAGGGCTACTTGTTCTTTGCAGGCGTACGAGCTGAGTGGTTCTGCATCAAAGTTGAATGGCCAATTGAGCCATCACAAAAAAGGCCCTGTTGTGGGTAAAGATATTGATCCACCAGAAAAGATGTTCTCTCAAAAAGAAGCATTTTCCGCATGGTCTAAGGTCGCATATAAGCATAAGCATCTAGGATACCTAAAGGATGCTTTGGCGGCAGTTACTGCAAGCTATTCGAGGGAGCCTTGTGTATGGAAATTACCTTTGGACATGTTTGACCTAAATAAGGTGTCTGAATCCGAAAAGAGCATAATTCCTAGTGAGCGAACTCTTCGTTATTGGGTTAAAACCAAAGAGCCACTAGCAGATGCTCACGTCTTTTCATGGGTGGCTTTAGCTTATGTGTCTGATTATTTCTTTCTCAGTACCAACATGCGGCTTAACATGAGAGAGATGTTTACGACCAAGTTTTCCGTCTCCTTGGATCACACAATTTACTTTAACACTGAAACTGATGTCTCGGACTGGTTCAACTACAATGTGAAAAGTCTGAAATCAGGCGAGAACCGTACAATAATGGCTGGAGAAATGTTTGACAGAGCTGGAAATCTTCTTGCAACTACATACCAGGAGGGCCTCTCTGTTATTTTTACCGACTGAGCGCTATTATTGTCATATTCATATATGATATTCGTATTTCTTTCACTTATTATATCAGGTATATTATGTTCTATGTATTTTAAATTGGTTAATGGGCAAGTCTGGGGTTTTAGATATATCTTTAAGCATGTATATATATATATATGTAATATTTCTTCGTTCAAATAAAGTATATATAAAACCAAATAATACGATGCCGAGCTGTAATAAGCATGCGGTATATGAAATGAGTATTATTCATATTTTAGCAAATCATACATAGCCTGTGAAAAAGAAGAAAATGCAATCTAATGATATGCAAGGCATGGCAAAGTTTAAAAAGGAGACTTGGTGTTGGGCTTACAGGCAATCTGTTTTCATACTTTTTCAACTTATTTCAAGCACTACACATTAAGCATTCATTAGAGTTTGCCGGTGTATAAATGGAGTATATATTTATGAACATATAAGTAGGCTCAATTGCGTGCTGCTCCACCAATTCTATAGATTCACCTCATTGCTGATTATTTCTAGTTTGCTGTGCCTCGTGTGCCTGATCGATTAACTGCTGAATTTGCTGGCTATCCACCTCTTGTGCACTTCTGTTTATGACAGCTTCAGCAGCCCTATTTTGGTCTAGATAGTCGTAAATCTTGGTGCCATGATCTGGTGGAAGAATGTCAAACTCATACACCTCGTGAGTACTCCAGAAAGATTCAGGGATCTTCGCCATTGCAGATGTCTCGTCTGAGAGTATCACATGTCTCAATAAGTTGTGCGGAATCTCCTTCAATGTATTTAGGTAATACTTGTCGTCATCTTGCAGGATGTCTTTGGCATTCTTTGCAGAAAGAAGCGACTTTAACTCTTCAGTCACAAAGTTTTTCAGCTGAACATCGCCAAGCATCTGTCCGACCCTCACAGTATAAACGGCAGTTGCAATTTCCACTGTTTTTGACACCTCTTTCTCAGTCGGCCACTCATACGAGGAAGACAGAGAAGAAGCACCTAAAAGCTTCGAGAGAATGGCATATCCGGTGTATGGATGCCTCTTTACTGCCATCCTGAGTTGCTCCTTGGCCTCGTCTATGTGTCCAAGTTTCCAATGGCAGAAGGAGGCTGTGTAACACATTGAAGGAGTGATCCACTCCTCGTAGCACTGGATTAGCGGGCTGTTGAACAAATCGATTATATACTGGAACTCGTCTGAGACAAATGCATAATAATCGATGAAGTATCGCACTCCGTATGGATCGTTTGCCGGGTCGAACGAAAAGAGCAGTTTGCAGTAATTGAAGGCTGTATAAAGTGTTGATTTCCTAGTGAGCACGGTAATGTAGCGGAAAACAGAGAGGTAGATCTGCCTGTTGAGGTAGAACTCGAACGGTAACCGACAGCAGCCGCTGCCTATGTCGAAAGTGTTCTTCAAGGACCAGTCAAAGATGAAAAGTGCTCTTTCAATCAAACCGTTGGTGTTTGACTTGTCACCCTGCCTCTGAAGTATGGATGCGACCTGCAAAATACTCTCTAGATGGTATGGTGCCTTCTGTAAAAGCTGTATAACGCTCTCGTGATCTGGCTCTATGGCTATTGAAATGAAAAATTCAGTAGTTAATGCTCTAGAGTAGAGTGGGCCCTCGGTCATGCGGAAATACTTGATTCCAGCATCTGTATCTGCCTTTATTTGCGAGTCCACTGCGTCGTCCCAATCATCCGGATGCTTGCTTCTGATAAGTGCCTTCAGCTCACCCTCCTTCATCTCCTCCATCACCAAAGGTTTTCTGTTTGTAGGAATCCAGTCATCTCTAATCTTCGTCAGTGTTAATTTTCGTGTTCTACCAGGAACACTACGATGATCTGAGCCTCCCCATCCACGAACCCGGCGGCTCATCCGCTTGATCTGCTTCAAAACTTCGGGTGTAACAAATGAAGATGCTGTGGAGTCGGCATCCTTGATCGCAGCGTTCGAAAGCTTGCCGAATAGTCCCTGATACTCTCTGTCTGGGTCCATATATCTCTTATCTGGTGAAACGAATCGTCTGCACCGCCTAAACATAGCTGCTGTGAATAGCCTGCAGTCTAATGTAAGTACACCAGATGGCTCTAGAGTAATATTTTCACTCTCATCCTCCTTTTTCGGCCTTCTTCCACTCTTCACATCTTCTAGCTCAACTTGCGATAGCAACTTTTCAAGTTCATCTTCGTCGATCTGGTCGATTGTTTTCGCCTTTGATGTCTTCTTTTTCTTTCTCTTATTCTTCTTTTTGTTGCCCTTTATTCTCTCCTTTGCATCTACAAATTTCTCATCTTCTTCCTCTGTATCCTTGCCATCTTCTGCACTTCTCTCCTCAGATTCATTAATTTTCGTATTATCGTTTATCTTGTTGATACCTTTTTCAGTATCACTATCCACTCCTTCCTTTTCTTTTTCTTCTTCTTCCTCATCTAAAAACGCCGCAAATTTGTTCCGTGCAACTCTCTGCTTTACCTTTTTCTTGCCGTTCTTTTGGCCTTTGCTCTTTTCAAGCAGTCTACTGTTAATCTCAGCAAGCTCGTCCTCAATATTTTTATTCTCAAGCTTCCTAATTGTCCTAGAACTCATCTTTCACACAATTCTCCTCCTTTCACCGGTTTCTGTGCTTGTCCAGAATGTTCTTGATGTGTTTCCCCGGTACTTTCATTCTTCCAATCTTCAACATCCACTTTCGTTTTATTTTTCGAGTGCGCCGGATCTTCTTCAGGGCAGTGCAATTTTATACCTGAAAGAATAAAGTGAAAAAAAAATTTAAGAAAAAGTGCGTTCGTTGTTACTCTTGTCGAATTACTCACTCAAGAAAGTAGATCAGGCAAACGATAACTTGGAGAAAAAATTAATCACCTTTTCTTGTAGTTCACACATTACCACAATACAGGAACTTGTCTTCTTTAAATGTTTGCAAACAAAATAGTACTATACCTATTACCCCTTCTGTAACTTAATTGCGGCCTGTTTTCTAGCACTGCCAGGTAATTGGGAATTTTCAGGCGCGGTATGCATAGCGAATCCTTGTCAGTAGGCATCCGAATTCAGAACGTGTAGAAAGATATTTCGGCGCTTAACGAAATCGAATATTTACATTTAAAAATTGGATTAATGTATAGAAAATAAGTACAAACTCTTTCCTTGTTCTTGTCTCTGCTCTTTATCAAAGCCTTCACAATAAAGCAAAGCAAAACCAAACAAGCGAATAAAAAAAAGCCAACACATGTGAGCGGCGAGTTGTGCACACACCGTCTTGTGCCGGGCAATTAATGATGGATGAAGTTGTGCTTAGTGTCTGACCATAATAACACAGAAAGCACGTATGCCCCGCGACTCGCCGCTTATTTTAATGATCGTTATAGCTCAGTGACAGCATTTTTTTCAATTTTAATGTTTTTCCCTACCTTTGTCACACGCCGCAAGAGCTTGAAAAGCAGAACTCTGGGAGTCGAATTGCGGTAAAGCAGATATAGTTCGATGAAGCAGGCACTTGGGATTCTGCCAGGCTTTCACCACTCCAGAGATTCATGCACCTTAGACGGAGAGCGATCAATTGTAAGTCTTCCAAGGTGTTCAGCCCGCATTGAGTCCATCTCTGCGGTAGCTTAACTGTACGCCACCAGCTTTTATAGCTGCCAGTTAGGACGACTTGACCATCTTATGCCCTTTGTGGGTTTCCTCACCAACGCATGGCCGCAAACTACGGTTTCCGCACGACCATCCTAGGGTTGGCCGCATTCAATAATATGTATATTATGCGTTCTTCCCTGATTTGCTTTCGTTTTTTTCTTCTGTTGTCAAGGTTCTTTGTTTCCTTAGGCATAGCCACTGGAGTTGAGCCTTCTGGATCCTCCGGCTTAAGTGAGCCCTTGACATCGAAAGCAGCGACCTTAATTGTCTATAAGGTCAAATCCATTGGATCCTGCTCCCAGTTCCTGAGCATTTTTCTGAGAAGTTTTATTTTATTTCATTTCTTTTCTTATTCCTTTTCTTTTTCTTTCTCTTTTTTCTTTGCATCGCATCCAACCGATCTATCACTCACTCAGCCAGTCAACCATCAACATTTCTCTTAGAGCCTCGGCCGTCTACCCGGGGATTCGCCGATTCTTGGCTCTCCCATCTCTTGGCTGGCATCTTCACTAGTTGCTTCACTTATCGGTTGGCCTGCCTCACATCAAATAATCAGGCATTCACTCTCTCCTGTTCGAAAGATTATTCGCTCTTTCTTGAACCTACTGGACTGTTGTTTCGATCAGTCACAGCTTGGCTTGCTGATGTGATGCTCCCTTTTCTCCTATTTTTTCCCCTTCTTCTTTTTCTTTTTCTTTCTCCTTCTTCTTCTTTTTCTTTCTCCTTCTTCTTCTTTTTCTTTTCCTCCTTCTTCTCCTCCTTTCAGGAACTCCAAAGCCTCAGGTGACGTTCGCCTTTCGACCATTTAGGCAGCGTCCCCTGACTCGCTTTCAGATGGATGAGTATGGAGACCACTCTATGGTCTCCGCAGCATCCTTACGATGGACGTTTTTCTTGTCCCCGAGTCCATCCAATCTTTCTTCTGGTCTTCTTGGACATTCCCAAAATCTTGACAGCTCTGCGAAACAGTCAGATGGTGCAATCTAGCGCCAACGCATTAATGTGGAGCATGACAGGAGACCACGAATCAGTATTCCTTTTTCTTTTCCTGCTTTGCCAGTCGGCCGACAAATACTCATCACTCCCACCGGTCTCTTGAAGAGCCGAGGGTGACCGATTGGTTTTCCAGCCTGGGGAAGCAAGGTTTATGCCGAGAGCAAATGGTATCACAGACTGTGTCGGACCGTACGGAGCGAAGTCTGTGGGTACCTTTCTGCCAGCTTACCAAACGGGTGTTCAATTGGGTGAATGAGCGCGTCCCGAATTCCTAGCTATGGGCGTCTAGCACGGTTCACAGGATAGTGAACGATGAGCCTGGGGTAGGTGATTGAAGGGTGAGAGTCTGCACTTGTTGTTGATCTTTCTGCTGCGCATGCCGAGGCACTGTTGCCGGGTCCGGATGCCGGAATTTTGGCGGTGCAATGAGGCCAATATCCTCTTTTCCATTCCTCTGTCCACGTCTCTTTTATTCTTAGACTTTTCTTTTGTTTTCGTTCTTTTATTCCTTCACTCTTTTCCGCTTGACCAGCCTGGAAGTCCCCACCAATTCCAGTTTTCCTGTAGTTACAGCCCAGTTTCGGAGCTGTATGCCTATATACTGTATAGTACTTATATAGCGGGACTTTCACACACCGGTCTTGCGGACCCATCAAAAAGAACGTGGAACTCTGAGGACAAGGAGAAGAGGTGAGGCCTCTTGCATCTGCACAAACATTCCGGCAGTATGGAAACGGCAGCTTTGCCAAAGTGTGCGTACGTAGGAGAACTGCAATGAGCGGCAGCACTGGATCCTGAATTGAGCCAACCCAGGTAAATCTATTAGCTATCGACTGCGGATTTGTCTGCTGGATAGCACCGGCGGGTCTGACGGGCAACGATGCTTGCACCTATTGATCATCGACAGATGGAAGTTGGGGATCGAGTATGCCACAGGCCTCCCGGTCGGGGGGCCAGCTGGATGCCTACCTCAAAGCATAAACCAAGTAGAACCAGGTTGGCGATCCATGAGAGATCGCAACGCTTTGATTGAGAGTTTCAGGTCAAGCCATGTAGCAAAGCAGATCGGAGCCACATTCAAAAAGAAATCGAAAACGTGTCTTCATTGGTTTTCTAGGTAACAAATACGCGGCAATGCAGCGGCTCAGTTTACACTGGGAAAAAACAAAAGAGAGCAGCCAGCATGAGCGGAAAGCCTAGAGAAGAAAAGTGAGTCTTGTGCAAGTGCAGGAGCAGCACTTTGAGTTAGCGACGAGACGAAACAAGAAAGATTCTACCATCCATCTTTATTAGCAGGATCCCGGAGACGCATACAAGTGAAGCCACTTGGCTTTACATACATAGCAAGTATTTAAAAAAGGGCCTTAACATCCCCCAGGACTTAAACATTGGAAATCCTGATAAAAAAAGGCCGATAACCAGAGTGGTGACATGGCATGCTAGGAAGCATCAGGGATTTTATGATTGGAGACACAATATGTTGTCTCTGCCACTCTGCCTGTTATCTTTAGTCGTTGTTTGTTGTTTTTTCTTCTATTATCTTTTTATTATTTTTTTAGTTTTTTTTTAAGCCTTGAATAAAGCTGTTTTTTTTCTTCCTGTTATTATCACCTTCGTGTAGACAGTTGTACTGTACTGCTAAATCTATAACATTCGAACTCTCGTTTATTATTCATTCACACTGGATCTATAAAATTCAACTAAACCATCTTCCGTTTCGACACTCTCGTAGTCAAAAGATGAATTCACTGTCGTAAAGATGAACTGTCTTCTCGTCTATTTGCGATAAGAGACTAGCGTTTCCCTTACTCACAGTTGGGAATACAAATCCTTCCACCTCCTTTCGTTTTGGAATCTTCTCTGGTATCGATTCCATTGTCTCATGGACATTGCTAACAAATTTCTTTTTAGTTTTTCCAACAGATGGCAACTCTGATGTTTCCTGGGACTCCAATGCATGCAAAAGATGACTATTGCTTGAGCTCACGTCTGGAAAAGAAAAACTGTCTATTTTCTCTTGCACATTCAAATCACTCGGCACAGTCTTAATTCCACCAAAGTTAAACTTATTATGCATGTTATGCTTGTTAGGTGCAAAGCTTACATGTTGCTCTTTTTCAGGCTCTTTGAAGTCAAATGATGCACTTGAAAAGCTCTTCTTCTCCTCACCGTTCCCGTTTGCGCTCTTTTTTGCCTCCTTAAGATCCTGCTTGAGGTTACTTATTAGCTTCTTGGAAAAACTGCCATTTGAGTCAAAGTGGAAACCATCAAACTTTTTGCCTTCCTCTGTGTCCACACCATTTATCTTCTGTGGCTTCTTAAACTCTGGAATCGATATCTTAGGCTTCTCTATATCCGTGGCTACCTTTGCTGGTTTGTGTATAGTAAAACCCGTAAGCACAGCTTGCTTTTGCTTTTCCTCCTTCTTAGGAGCCGGCTGTTCCTTCTTTTCAAGTATTTCTAACCTTTGGTCCTTAGACAAATCTATAAAAGGAGCTTTCTTCATCACTTTTTCAGGAGATGCTTTTGGTTTCGGTATGATCTTGTCCTTTTCATCTGCTTTAGGTTCGTTTTTTACCGTTTTTGGCTTTCCTTCTATTATAGACAACAAGTGCGCAGCAGTCTTACTCATTGGCTGCTTGACTTTCTGATCTGGTTTTGTTTCATCTGTCATTTCAATATCAATATCAAAGGCAGGCTCTTCTTGCTTCAAAGTAGGTGCAACCTTATGCGGCAATTCAGTATGAACTTCCTCCTCGCCGTCACTTTCTTCTCCAATATGTGTGAGATCTATCACTCCACCATTATACTTCTTCTGTTTCTTGTTTTTGTGACCTGTTTTTTCTTGCTCCAATTTGTGCTGCTCAATTTTTTTCCGCTCAGCAATCTTTTTTTCTAGCTCTTTCTTCTCCTTTAGTTGCTCTCGGTATTCCTCAAGCGGTGACCTAAATCTTTTCCCGGTGGATAATCCAGAATTGTGTGGTCTTCCATATCTGACTATCCTCTGTAAATGTGGCCGTCTAATAGTTTGGATTTTTGATTTGTATGATGGCGTGTGGATTCGCACTGGTTCTTTCAAATTGCTAGGCCTGAGAATCGTCTTGTTTCCGTTCTCTGCCCCAATAACCGTCTGATTGTATCCGTGAAGAAGAGTGGAGTTGTTTGCCGATGTTCTCCCGCTTTGTGGATATATAAATGTAGTCCTATTTGGGAACATCGACTGTGATCCTCGTTGTGTTTTGTTGATCAGAGACATAACGCCTTCCACCTCAATTTCCGTTAGTGGCTGATCGCCCTTTCTCTTGAAAAACTCTGCGAGGGTGTCGTTCGGGTTACGGTTTGTAAATGTGGTGGACGCGTTGGAAAGATTTGACATATCTAAAGTGGATAGATTGCTGGCAGCATTAAGTGCAGAGGCGTTAAATGACATGTTAGGCCTGACAATCGATGTATTTGCCTGTGGGATTCCAGCTGGCCTTGTGTGTTGGTTTTTCCTTGTTTCGTCAGCAGCCTTTGAAACGCCTGAAAAGATTCTTCTCATCTTGGAAAAGAGCCCTCCAGAGTTCCTTCCAGCCCTGTTACTTTGGTCTTGATTTGCCATATCACGTCTTATCATGATAAAGGAGCTGAGACTTGTGCTCTTAGAAGCAGTATCTTGTGGTCTAAGAATGCTTGAAGCAGTGTTCGATAATATTGGAGGGAAAAAGGTATAAGAGCATTCTGTGAATTTCAATGAAGGAATTAGGGTAGGGAGAAAAAAATGTCGCAAACATCATAAGCGGAAGAAAATGAAAGAAAAAAAAAAAAAAAAAAAAAAAGTAGGGAAAGGAAAAAAAGCTCGAAGTAGGTAAGCAAGAATGGGGCTGGCATATGTGAAAAGGATAGTACGCTTTTCATGCCTGTTTCAGCCCAGTCTCAGATTAAGAGCCTAAAATTTAGCAGCTGCTGAGATTGAAGAGAGAAAATGCAATCCCGCAAAAAGGAACAGCCAACAAGTAGAGGGTTTCAAATTTCCGTTCAATAATCCAGATATCACTATTTAAAAGGCAAAATGACGGCTGCCGAATCAATTGGAAGTGCCATTGTTGGTGCACTTGCCTGCCAAAGGGATTCGTATCTGAAGACACTTACAACTACTGTCATCTCCTGTAAGCAGCATGTTGTTTCTGCGGGTTCCGAGTCAGTGAATAAAGCGAAGAAAGGCAAGAAATCCAAAAAGGTAAAACGGTCAGTTGAAGGGAAGTCTGGGGGTGAAAAATCATTGCCAGACGAAAACACAAAGAAATTGTACGAAGTTGAATTTCAGGACACTATTCTTTTCCCTGAGGGAGGAGGGCAGCCTTCTGACACTGGATTCTTGACGGTGAGGTGTAAGGATGAATGTGATACCGACTCGCACGTCATCCCAGTTTCACATGTGAAAAGAGAGGGACTGAAAGCAGTTCATATTACCTCGGAGCCTATTTCAGTTGGTGCCAAAGTGGGGATGCAGGTGGACTGGAAGCGGAGATTCGATCACATGCAGCAGCATACGGGTCAGCACTTACTTTCTGCCGTGTTAGACAAGCGGGATTTGCCCACTTTAAGCTGGAACATGGGTGAGACCACCAACTATATCGAGATTCCAAGAAAACTCAGTGAGCAGGAATTGTGTGACGTGAGCGACGAGGTAAATGCCTTAATTACGCAGGGCGTCCCAGTTTCTGTGGAGATCCCACCCAAGGAAGATGTGAAAAAGACCAAGATGCCAAAAGACTACGACTTGGATCTCGGAGTTCTCCGTGTGGTCCACATTGGAAATATAGACTCCAATCCTTGCTGTGGAACCCACCTCTCGTCGACTTCGCAGATCAAGGCTGTGGTTCTACTCAATGAGGCCCGTGGCAAGGGCACTAACTTCAGGCTCAACTTCGTTTGTGGTGACAGGGTGGTGTCTTTTACGCGTGGTGAAGATAGTGTTATAAGATCTCTAGTTGGATCGATGACATGCCAGGAGCAGATGCTTCCGGACAAAGTTAGGGATCTTGTGAAGGATCACAAGAGACTCCAGACCAGGGAGACGAGTCTAATGAAGGAGATCGCGGAGTTGAAAGCCAAAGAGCTGCTTGCAGACCTAGAATCTAGAAACAAGTCTCTTGTTTTTCACCACAGACCGGACGGCGATCTCTCGTACATCTTTCATATTTTCAAGTCAATGACGCCTCTTGCTCATGGCACCGTTGCCCTTATTACTGGGGAGACGCACATGCCGGGTGCAGTAATTGTCTTTGGGCAGCATGTGGATCCTGTAGTTGCTGAATTGAAAAAGCACATCGGGTTGGTTAGAGGTGGTGGAAAGGACAAGTTCCAGGGTAAGATAGTGTGCTTTGAGAAGGGAGAGCTGGACTCTACGCTCAAGGCTTTGCAAGGGCTGAAATTGGAGGACTAGGATTGAACTTTACATGTACTTAGCTAAGAATAGGGTGTACCTAAACTATGAATTGTATCTTCTTATTAAATTATTAAGCGCTCTGGTTTTCTCTATAAGTATGCATATTAAATTTACCCATCGACCTCGTCGATGCCCGTTTCTTCGTTGGCCTGTTATCCCTGCGATCCCTGTCTCCCATAATCCATGTTGATAGAGTCGATCTCTTGTGTCTGAGAAGCCTGCTTCTAATCGAATCGTCACGTTTCTTGATCATCTTCAACTTGTGGATTGTTCGTTCCAGCAGACCATTTTTGTAAGTATCGGACGACATTCTGGATACAGAGCATTCTGAGGCCGTATACTTGCTCGAAAATGTGCAATCTGTTAGCAGATTACTGTGTTGGTTATTGCTTGCTGAGTATGTATCCAATATGGCCGTATTTTGTGTTTCACATTCCGTTCCCTGAAGTGTAGTATTGTTTGCAAAGCAGCTGGATTCTGTTTCAGCCTCTGAAGAGTTCACTGAGTAATCAGTGGCATTATCTGTGCTTTGCATTTCCTTTTCTTCTTTCTCCCCACATTTTCTTTCCTCTTCTTCCTCCTCCTGGGAATACATCGCCTTTAATGATCCCCAAATGTTCTCGTACTCCTCAAAGCAGTCGGAGCACACGAGTTCCTTGAAATTCCGGTTAGCCGGTATCAAACTGCTAGTTTCATAAAGTGGTCTATCACAAATCACACAGTATTTTAACCGTCCACTCTCTCTTGCCACTGAAGGTTGCTCCTCTATGATTTCCCTAACATATGGCTCTGTGTCATCATGTCCTGAAGTTACAGAAGACAGTGTTGATATGGTCGAAAAAGCTGAGGGTTTGTGCTTGAGCTCAAGGGAGTACATACTCAGACTTGCACGCTTAGAATTATCGCTTGAACTTCCACCCTGTGCACTAAAATTCTGATTTCCTGACATAAAGGACGGCTCTGGTATTGCTCTCCGCGTAGAGCAGCCGGTACTTTCCTGCTTCATCGATTCTTTAAAGTCAAGAACTGATATCCGTTTACGGCATTTGTGACCATATGTCCTGCTTCTCGTATTTGACAAGCATTCATTTTGAGGCTCTAAGTTCTTGAAGATACTCTCTGCATCCTCAATATAATCCTCCACTAACACCAATGGTTCACTTTCATTCACTTCCTCTAGTGGTCTTTTCCTTGAGTTTCGTTGTGCCATACGGCAACTATTCCATTTTGATTTTCCAACTGTGGTTCCTCCTTTTGCCTGGCATCGATTCTCCTTGTCTGTAATTGTGCGGTCTGACGTGAATGGGCTTTCGTACTCTCCCCCGGCAACCAAGCTCTCATCCTCTTCTCCTATTGGATGAGCTAGCGGGAATGATGTGAGCTGAGTGTTGTCAATTAAATCCAATCGAGATGTCTTCTTGCCAATAGGCTTGGCACAATTGCCCGCAGTATATTCTCGGCTGTATAATTGACTGTTCCCATTCATAAATTTTTATGGCACCTTTATTTAAGGTCCTGTCAAACGCAAGAGTGTTAAAGCACTCGTACAGGAATGCAGTATTTTTATACAATGACGTGAAAAAAAAAACGGTTGCTGAAGCGTTAAGGTGATGCTGAAAAAATGATTTCTTAATGTTAACAAAATTAGTTATACGTGCCTACCCAGATCAACACAAACTAATATTGATGATAAAGTCAATTGTTGATTTGTTACGGGGTGTTTCCAACTTGCAATGTTGCTATTAAGCATAGGTCACATTTTCCACTTCGCTTAAACCGTTTCCGTGCCTTTCCCATATGTTTTCCTGTTTCCTAATACAGACTGGGGATTCGCGGAATTTTTTTTTTTTTTTTTTTTTTGCTGTGACCGTTTTTACTCGATATGGTGCGACCATGTTTTCTTTGTATGTATTTACATGCTTTTTCTTCAGGTTTCTCTAATTTCAGTCGTGACAGTGTTAGTGTATACTTAATACGCTGACTGGCTGGGTTAATTCATAAATTTATGCAAATTTTAATGCTGAAAGTGCGCCATTTCTAGAAAAGAATGTATATTTTGTTCTATTTTTAGAACATCTAGAAAAAAAAAGGTTTAAAAAATGATTCCCAATGAGACCGTATCAAGATAAGATATTCATTTAAGTTAAAAGATATAGAATAAATTCAGGTATTCTCAAATTATAACATTATGATGTTAAGTATTTTCTGAGTATGAATCAAATAAAAACGTTTTAAATTGGATAATGTCTTATCTAATTCACGGAATTTCGGATATTAGGTTTATAATTCCGATTTGTTTAGGAAGGGATTTACCCATATTATACACCCAATAGAAACTTCATACTCCAATTCAAATTGTATTACAAGTTTCTTGAAGTCATTATAGAAATTTCCGTTGAATTATCAAGTGAAAATCCTACATTTCTGGACTTGATCCAGCTGAATATTAAAAAGTTGGATTATTAAATCACGTGACTGAATGGGGCTCGGAGCCTTTTGTATACATTTCGTGCGGGTGTTTTTATAAATAGCAAATTAGAAAGGAGAAGTTAAAACCTAAAAGAAGAAAGATATATATAGCTGTAGTGTGTTTTTGAGGGTTAATTTAAAGCTATATTAATAGCGAATTTTCTGTATCTTCGTGGCTAATTTATCGATAGGCCCATATATCTTATTTTGGATGATGTGATTGAATAACCTCCAAAAGTCTGGATTCCCTCATGCTCTCCCTTCATTTTTTTTCAGCCATCATTTTCGATTTTCATAGTTTTGGCCTTAATATTTATTTTTATTCTCCTTTTTTCTTCGCATAAGTTTTTTTTACCATTTTTTTTTCTTCATTTATTTTTTCCATGTACCGCCTGCCTGCTGATCTTGTTTCTTTGTCACTACATATTCTTTACTAGATCAAAAGTATCAAGAAAAACAGTATATATATACATTAGGAGATACAATTATCTTTTAATTGTCAAGCGGTTGAATCTACGACAGAATTAACGCTTGAAAATTTATAGTGCTCATATCAAATCAAAGTTAATTAAGTCAAATAACTTTGATAAGGGTGGAAATAACAAAAAGGAGGATACCCAAGGGAAAAGAACTCCAAAAAGTTACACTGTTTGATAGCTTCACAGATAGATCATAGCAGGTTTATATCCTTCTAGGGAAGTTTAATAGCCAACTAAAATATATTAATAATCCAAAATGTCAGGTGTCGGAGCTCCTATGCCAAAGATTAGAAAGAAATTGGTTATTGTCGGTGATGGTGCATGTGGAAAAACCTGTTTGTTGATCGTGTTTTCAAAAGGTGCATTCCCAGAACTTTATGTTCCAACCGTGTTTGAGAATTATGTTGCGGATGTTGAGGTCGATGGCAGAAGAATCGAGTTGGCCTTATGGGATACTGCTGGTCAGGAGGATTACGATAGATTACGTCCACTATCTTATCCAGATTCCAACGTGATTTTGATCTGTTTCGCCGTCAGTGCTCCAGATACGTTGGAGAATGTTGAGGAGAAGTGGATTTCCGAAGTGCTACACTTCTGCCAGGGTGTTCCTATCATCCTCGTTGGTTGCAAGATAGATCTTAGAAATGATCCAAAGACTAACCAGCAATTGGCAAAGTTGGGACAGAAACCTGTTTCTACAGCCGAGGGTCAGGCGGTTGCCGAGAAGATCAAAGCATTGACTTACATGGAATGCTCCGCTAAGCTTAACCAGGGTGTGAGGGAAGTGTTTGAGACTGCCACCAGGGCTGCTCTTCAGACTAAAGAGAAGAAGGAGAAGAAGAGAAAATGCTTGTTACTCTAAGTGGGTATTATTAATACTACTTTTCCCCCTCTTTAGTTTCTCGCCATTTACTTAATCTGGGCGTCGGCTCTGTTTATCATTTTCGAGAATGTAAAGCTAAGCAAGCTGCACTGATTTATTTTAATCCATTTTCTTTTTCGAAATTTCAAAAAATCCTGCATTTAACTCTAGTCTTTTGGTGGGCCATCTATGATCTAAAGTGTATGCACTCCAAATTGACTGATAATTCACATCTCAGTTTTTATTAGTCGTTATCAGACTATCTTTTTCTGTTCTAAGTCAAATGCTTTATTTTTTTCTTTCTTTCTACTTGATTTGACTCCTTCGACCAAAATTTTTTTTCTTTTTGCTCAATCCTTTTTTCTCTCACCTCATCCCAGGTTGTTTTTCATACCAAATTCAATCATCTGTGTTTATATACGTGATTCACTTGTAGCACATATGTTATAGTTACTACTTGTTTCATGAAGAAATGTGCTTACTATTGCACAAGTTAAACCATTGAGTAGTATTAGAAATTAAAACCTTTCTTGCTTTTTTAATTCTACAAACATAGGAGGGAAAGAAATGAACTATAAAAGTTGGCGAAGCATCAATGTAAGATAGCGATGTAATGAATATATATGTTGGAGTATGTATAACCGATACCATGGTAGCGAAATTTAGTGCAAAAAGCAGTAAAGAATTGCTAAATTTTAGCCACCATAAAACCGTTATCGTAGTGTTTGAAGCAATCATATTAATTTGCAGCTAAATGATAGTATCAATAGTCCAAATGCAGTTATTAATGAAAGTATGTTTTTGATAAAATTATAGTAGATGGTTATCGCGCGGCTATCTAATCTTTCTATCGGCACAAAGCCAAGAAGATCGAAGGAAGAAATTACTGAAATTTTTTCAGGTTGAAAAATATTCAATCCTGGGAGGGTCAAGAGTTCCATGCTTTGACTTTGGATGCTTATGAACTCAAAACGATAAAGTTAAGGATCACAGTGATACGGGCCACAAGAAAGCTTTTACATAGAAAGAATGGGCAAGAAATCAAAGAAAAAGGGTATCGAGAAAGCACATAGATCATCGGCTTATCCCATATTAGAGATAAGCCACTCTATTAGCGATCCGCTATTTGCCGCAGCATTCCATCCATCAGCAAACATATTTGCAACAGGAACTGCCAAAGGCTACTTGAGACTTATGAAGTATGATGCTAACAAGTTGGAGAATGCAATTGTTCAGCAAAAAGAGCCTGTTTCTTCAGGTGCAGAAGAGGAATTACCTCCTTGGACATCGATTGGTGTCTACGGTGAAGAAGTAGACCTGGATGACGTAATTAATGACGATGTTCAGGTCTGCTGGAAGGCCAATCAACATAAAAAGAGCTGCAGGGATATAAAATTCGATTATGAAGGAAAGCACATTTATACAGCCGGCCATGATGGTATATTAAAGAAAACAGATGTGGAGACGGGTAAGGCAATTGGTGAAACTTCAATAGAGGAGGGTTCATCGGCAATAACGAGAATTCTCACTGTTCCAAACAAGAACTTTCTTGTTGTTGGTGATGAGGGCGGTGATATAACATGTTACGACACAAAAAGTATGAAGAAGATTTATCACATAGCAAAAGTGCACGATGATACAGTGAACTGTATCAACAGTTGCATTCCCAAGTCGGACTATAAATTTGTGAGTGTTGGATCAATGACAGTAGCAAACTGGGATATCAGAAAGGAAAAGGTTCTACACAAAAGTGAGCAACAAGATGACGAGTTATTTTCCTCGTGCTGGGCAGATCAAGAGACACAAAAAACACTATTGGGAGGAATGGCGGGTGGAATAGTAACATTATGGAAGCCGTATCTGAATGAGTTTGAAGATCAAATCTCGAGGATAAACATAAATAAGAACGAATCTGTGCAGTCTGTTATCAGTGCAATGGATTCTGCTTCTAGATTTGCTTATGCCGGTCTTTCCGACGGAAAAGCAGTTAAATTGGATGTGGAAAATGGCCAAGTTATTGATTTCAGGAACCACAGTAATGATGGAACCGATGATGTGGATGGCTTGGATCTTGACTATGAGTATCGCTTGGTTACATTCGGAATGGACAAGTTGAAAATATGGACTAATAAATATGACGATCCAGATTCAAGTGAGGAGGAGAATTTAGACAGCGACTCGGATTCGGAGTTTAATAATACAGGTAGTGATGAGGAATCGGAAAATGCTTCTGCTAGTGACAATGAAGAAGAGGTTCAAAAGGACAAAAAAAGAGCTTTAGAGACGGACAAAAAAACTAAAAGCAAAAATAAAAAGGCGAAGAAGAACGGCAACCCTAGTATTAGAAGATTCGAGGGGCTATGAGAAGATATTTAGGGAGTTTGTCACAAAATAAGTATAATGTGTATGTAATGCTATTACTCAAACTTAAAAAGTGCAGAGCTTAATTGACCCGACGATGAGTTAGTCACTGATGCTGTAGACCCTGAGATCTGGGATCTGGTATCGACAAAGCCTAAAGTACACAGTCATCACTTCTGAATTGCTGATTTCTGTGTTCACTAAATAAAGTTTATAACTTTTAATAATTCTAGTTAGAGATTTGAAAACCGTTCTAAAGTTTTACTTCAGATATCATTTCAGTGCAGAGCGCCAATTTGTATTTCCGTTGCGTAATAACGATATTCTTTAACAGAAATATTTTTAAGTCCACGCTTGTTTTGATACAATAAAATGACTTTACGAGCAACTTTAGGGTTCCAATGTAGCAACTAAATACAGCCGTATAATTAGTAATGCATTCCTTTTCCAAATTTAAAAGAAAGAAACGTTGGCCATCGCTGAATTTATTATTTCGGTGAATGAAACTGGATAGCAGATTGAAAATTGAATAAGAAGCGATACAGGTTAAAGGCCGGGAAAGATTCAAGGAAATAAATGTAGTGTTTGGCCGAAAAAATATAGGGAAGGGGAAAAAATAAAAGTTTTTATTCTTTACAGTTTGTTGATATAATGATGACGTCAGGTCGGGTGGAAATTACGTTCCAAAAAAGTAGCCAAGATTTTTCATTGTTAAGGAATCATGGGATCTGATTATAAAGGGATCTTACTTGAAAGCATTGTTCGACATATTACATATGCTTTTTGGCAGTATCCGGCTATATTGTCTGAGATTCGAATTCTTCCTTCAGAAAGGGCGTAATTACTACATTGTCAGCTAGATATGAACTCTGCTATTGTTTTACCGCACTATGGTTACCTAACACTGGCACAATTTTGTCACACATACTGGTTGCAGCCACGGATTAAGCAAACGGTAAATAGTTTCATTTATTCTAGTTGAAACAAGTATACACATATATATAAAGGGAACATATCTCATTAAATGTGAAATATTTCTTTTGGCAGAGTATACAATTATTTTTAAAAAGAAGAAGAATGGAAATTCAACGACCAGAAGGAATAATCAGAAAGAAAAATGCCAGATTATATCAAAAGAGACACTAGACCCAATGATACCACTTTACAAAAGAAAATAGTCGGTGAAAGGGATCCAAAAAAAATTGATTCCACAATTATGAACTCATCTTCTGGAAGTGAATCAACTTCAACGAATATTGAATCATCACACTCCGATTCTTCTAGTTTGGATATTTCACTAGAAATTACTGAACTGCAAGATGTCAAGTGCAGTTTAAAGGACAGACACTGCTGTTGGGGATTAGAAGGAAGAAAGCTCAGAGTGTTGATCACCTTCATTTGTGTTGTTGGCTTTTCTCTTTTTGGATACGATCAGGGACTTATGAGCGGAATTCTATCTAATGCAGACTATATGAACACATTTCCAGCAGTTAAGGGAACTAGTCGTCATGCTACAGTTATTCAGGGTACTGTAACATCCTGCTATGAGCTTGGATGCTTTTTTGGTGCTTTAACTGCACTCTGGGCCGGTGAAAAGCATGGAAGAAGGCCAATGATGCTTTTTGGTGCATTTGTGTTGACAATAGGAACATTTATTACGATATTCCCATTTAAAGGACACTGGCCTTTGGGTCATTTCATCATTGGAAGGGTTGTGACCGGAGTTGGAAACGGGTTCAATACTGCAACCATCCCAATGTATCAATCAGAATTGAGTCGGCCGGAGATGAGGGGAAGACTTGTCAATTTGGAAGGTTCGTTTGTTGCAGTTGGAACTTTTCTTGCTTACTGGATTGATTTTGGTCTTTCTTATGCCTCAGGTTCTGTTTCATGGCGTCTTCCGATCTCTATCCAGATCATATTCTCTGCAACATTGCTTGTTGGAATTATGGGACTTCCAGAATCTCCAAGATGGTTGGTTTCCAAGGGAAAGATTAGTGAAGCCTGCTATGTTCTAGGAAAAAACAAAGGACTTCCATATGACGATGACGAAATTATTGCCGAGATCACTGCTGTCAGGGATGCAGTCAACAAATTTGATAGCAAACAACTTACCCTTGAGGAAATTTGGAACAGCGGTAAGCACCAATATTTCAAAAGAATGGTTGTTGGTGCTTCCGGCCAATTTTTTCAACAGTTCACTGGCTGTAATGCCGCTATTTACTACTCCACTATTTTATTTGAGAATACCATTGGCTTGAGCCGTAGAATGTCATTAACACTTGGTGGTATTTTTTCCACTGTTTATGCACTCTTTACCATTCCATCTTTCTTTATGGTTGACAAACTTGGAAGAAGACCGCTCTTTTTTATTGGTGCAATTGGACAAGGTGTGTCTTTCATTATTGCATTTGCTTGTTTGATTCCGGATACAGAAGAATCTGCCAAAGGTGCGGCATTCGGCTTGTTTTTATTCATTGCATTCTTTGCCTTTACTCTCCTTCCTCTCCCATGGGTTTATCCACCAGAAATTAACTCTTTGAGAACCAGAACATTTGCAACCTCCGTGTCTACATGCACAAATTGGCTTTGTAACTTTGCTGTCGTGATGTTCACCCCCATCTTTATCAATCAGACAAAGTGGGGATGCTACCTCTTCTTTGCATTAGTTAACTTTTCCTATGTTCCCTTCATCTACTTTTTCTATCCTGAAACAGCTGGTAGAGCATTGGAGGAAATTGATATCATTTATGCAAAGGCTTATGTCGAACATAGATCTGTTGTTTCGGTTGCAAGCAGTATGCCAAAGCTTAATTTCCAGGAGATGGAACAGGAAAGTAAAAAGCTCCATCTTAATGGAGATTTTAAGGGTGAGACTGAATTTACTGAGGTGAATCTTCGGAAGACATCATTGTTGGAGAAAAGACAACCAACTTCCGAAAATATAGTTTAAAAAAAAAAGGCAAAAAAAAAGCAGGGACTTAATGAGGAGACGCTCTGAATCGGGAAATTGGTTTCTTTGATTATATATCGCTAAGGTGCACATACATAATACACGCATAAAGGAAATACAGGCTTTCATGCACATCTATACATTTAATAATACATTGAGTGTTTCATAACTTAACCAAGACTTGTGTAGTACTCCCCGTATTTTCATTCTTTGACTTTCTCTCTTTCTTGTTTTTTTCTTGTGAAGGCTTTAAATTTGTAACAAATACATATTAGATATTTGATCTGTACTTCATATGATAGGCCGGCCCATCTGCCTCGCAGATTGTGGGTAACTAAACTACTCTTATTATTTTTTTTATTTTTTAATATTCTCCGATATTTGTGCTGGAAATTTTCTCGTCAGAATACAAAAGTATTCTCCGTTTTAACTTTTTCATGCTCTCTTACGTAAACTCTATTTTGCCTCCTACCCCCATTATCTCTGGGTGTTGACTTGAAAAATTCTGTACCGCTGAGCTTTACTATGAATTGAATAGTGGCTCGTTCTTCAGCATTTTGAACGCTTTGTCAGGTAAAATTAACAGCAGGAATTAGCCGCCATGTCACTTGAAGTAAAATCACATATAAATCAGTTTATGGTCTCATCAGACCCAAAATCCAGTGAGCCGTTAAAGGCAATCACTGCCATAGTGACACTTATCGGGCAAGATAAGATGTCATTACTTGATTTGGTTAAGAACTTGGGTGATTTTTTAACTGATGAAGAGGAATCAATCAGAAGAAGGTCATTGCTATTACTATCAAGCACTTTGGGTGAACTGGATTCCAAAAAACTGGGTCCCCAGGATATCAAAGTTCTGCTAGCATTTTACAGCAGCAAGTTAGATGATATTGTTTGCACAAGAGATGCTCTTTTAGGTATCATATCATTGCTAAAGATGGACAGACTTGATAAGAATGACATAACCATATATTTGAATCAGATAAATGAAAAGTATGATCCTTCTGAACAGTTGGCTTCAGCTAGGTACCTAGCATTTTCTTCATTGAATTGCATGCTCGACAAATATCCAGAATACCTTTCTTCAAATTTGAACGATATTTTTATAGATTCCTTTATCAAGGTCACCACAAATGAAAAGGACCCCAAAAATTTGATGCTGTCTTTCAAAATTAACAAAAAGATTTCCGAGTCTTTCGATATTTCTGCCAAAGAGTCGGATCTGTTTGATTGCCTCTTTTGCTACTTTCCTATTTCATTCAGGGCTCCAGAGAACAATCCATACGATGTTACCGGTGATCAGCTTAGGCAAGCTCTTCGTGATTGTATCTCATGTAATTCGTTGTATGCGAAGGATGCCTTTCCAACTCTTTTGGAAAAACTAACATCTACAACACCATCAGTTCGAATGGATGTACTTCAAACCATAAAACAGTGCATTGAAAAGTATGATGTTTCCACCATTGAAGAATATTGGATGACGTTGTGGAATTCGTTGAAATACGAAATTTTACACAAGGAGTTGGCCAGTGCAGAGACTGTCGGTGAGATGCTCAAATACTACGGAAATGCTGAAAGTATAGATGAGAGGCCAGTTGCCACTACCTTAAAAATATTTGAATCTATGTCCAAGCGGTTCCAGGACCCTACTCGTGGTAGCTACAGAGACTATCTGGTTTTGGTCTACGATTCGTTGAAACCGTTTTTAGAGGACCCAAAGAGCACCAAAGTGAAGCAATCAACCATTATTATGTCTATTATGTGTGGTGCAAATGAAAACACATTTAATCTTCTTATCGACAGGGTGATGTCGTCGCTCTTTAAGCGGGCAAAGAGTGCCACCGGATCAGAAAATATGAATATCAACGATGAGAGGATGCTTCTGTCAAACGTTTCCTTTATGCTAGATGCATATTACAGGCTCTATGATGATTCGAAGGCAGTGGTGGACTCCAATAACAAATTCTTCAAGTTCAAGGATGACATCATGATGATCATCAACCGCTCGTTGCTTTCTACGTCGAATGTGGAAGTGAAATTAAGGTGTCTTGCCGTTAGGTTAGCGGTGAAACTTTTCAAGTTGAATCAATTTTTACAGGAGGAAGAGCGTCAACTTATGGTTCAAACATTAGGAGATGTTTTACTCGATGATACAAACAAAAATACATTTGCACAGATTTTGGCAGCACTATCCACCATTTCCAAAATATATCCTATGCTAATCTTGGAGTACGTTGTTCCAAAATTGATGGTTTTACTACCGGATGGCACTAAACGAGATGAATATACTCCGACGGTTACCACTGAGTCCAAATTGACTAAAGAAGAAGTTCTTGACACATTGTTAAAGCTATCTGACAACAAGCTCGTGGCAAATTCTGTGATAATTCGACTTTTGAATATGTTGGAGTTGATTTTGAAAATCAAGGAGGGGGCCAGCGCAAAGGAAAATTCACGTTACTGCAAATTGTTGCTTTTCACAATATCAAAGGCCTTGAGTGGACTCTCGTACAAGGATTCCACGGAAGACTACTTGACCAAATTCTTGCCATCGTTCTTACCACTAGTATTCAACAACATTTGCTTTGATAAGCAATCATGCATTTATAGAAGTGCTGTTTCTGTTGAATATGTGAGCCGTTCTGTGAAGGAAATAGTGGGTAAGTGCTCTCTTTCTACACATCAACAAATCATTAATGATGCATTTTCATTACTTGCAAATAAAGGTTCAGATAATCACAAGAACCACCTTGTTTCAGGAGAATTTGACAGAGTGATTGATGTTCGTGAAGGTAATGGCACAATTCTTATGCCAGTATTGTTGGCATTTTGCTCTGCTTGTAGCTACGAAAATGTGAAATTACCTGTTGACAAGATTAAATTTGTTGATTCATTAGTTGCGGCACTCGATGACAAACATCTAAAACTTGCTGAAAGACAGGCATGCTTGCAGTTGATATCGGTTACTGTAAATAAGTGGTTTACAGGGGAGCAAGATACTTATCTGAGATCTAAATTTGAGGAAATTGGTAATGGCCTTACCGAGAATAGTGATTTGGCAGCCGTTATAAATATTTTAGAGGTTCATATCTGGGTTACAAAGGGATTGATGTTGAGAGATGATTCCCTTACCAAGACATATGTGGACTGGATGGTTGATGCCTTGGACAAAAATCAAAATGGTCAGAGTAATAGCTACAAGAAGTTCAGAAATTTTATTCCTAGATGCTTTGACATCTTACTAGAAGATAAAGACGATTATGCCAACTGCTTCAAATGCTATACTAGGCCAATTGGGGCATTTGGAAAATCGGTTGCCGTTAATGCTAACATTAGAAAGTTGTACAAGCAGAAGTTTACGGACCATGTTCTTCCTCTTCTTATCAAAAGATTTCAAGAGACAAGTAACGGTGAGGATAAGGCTGATTTGATGGCCATATCCGCCATTGTCAAGCACTTGAATAGACAGCTTATCAATCCTCACTTGAAGCAATTTACGCCAGTGCTTATGTCGGCATTGAAGCATGATGAGATGATCATATTGGATGCTGCTCTAGAAATATTGCGTACGAGTATTGAGGAGCTTCCGGAGGAAGTGGAAGCACAAATTTATACTGTCATCCCAAGATTGTTGGAGATTTTGAACGATACCAATATTTCAAAGACAGAGGAGTCGAGGGAGAAGGTGCTGAGATGCTTGATTGGAATTTCTAAGTTTACCCTTCATAAGATTATGCCATTTAGAGATGACATAATTCTGGGATGTGAAAGTGCATTGGATGATGATAAGCGTGCTATTAGAAAGTTGGATTGTGATTGCCGGCAGATATATTATGAGCTTGGCCATTCGACATGATATATTGAGATATGGGTATGATAACTGACTATAATACGCAAACATGAAAGACATTAGAGTATATTTGAATGAATAATTAAATGGATGTAGTAAATGGGTGTAGTAAATGGATGTAGTAAATGGATGTAGTAAATGGATGAATAATTAAATGGATGTAGAAAATGAATGTAGTGATTGGATGAGATAAGTGGTAAAGAGTATAATGTACTTAAAAGCAAGAAAATTAAGACCTCACAGAGTCGATTGACGCGATGGCAACAATTCTATTTAATTATTTTGCTATTGGAGAAACAGCGAACAGGCGGCCGAAAAAAAGAGGTTGGATTAATTGGACAGGGGAAAAATAATGAGGATGTAAAATGTCAGTCGAGTCTCGTACAGTTGGAATAATCATAAACACAAACAACATTTGATTGGTGGGTGCTAAACTAATCAAAAGCTGCACAATTAGCATATATAGGATAGCAGAAATGTTATCGTATTATAGGAGATTGGGGACCCAAGCTTTTAGGGGGGCCTCAAATAAAAGTTTTGCTAGAGCATTTTGCAATAGTAGCATCAGATTGAACAAGGCAGTGGAGATTAAGCATGAGACAAAACCAGTGGAGTCGATAAAACAACATCCAACGTATGAGGATCTTCCGAACCCACGTGAGTTTCCCCGAGCAGAAATACACGAAGTGAACCAACCAATTGTGGATCCAAAGGACAGATACAAAGAGCAGACAGCAGAACTTCATAAATTCGGCAGATATATCATGGGTTGCATGCCCAAATTCATCCAGCAGTTCTCGGTCTGGAAGGACGAATTGACCCTATATGTGGCACCATCTGCGTTGAAACAAGTGGCAACATTTTTACGGGATCACACCTCATCGCAATTTAAAGCATGTATGGATGTGACCGCTGCAGATTACCCTACCAGACATAACAGATTTGACGTGATGTACGATCTTCTATCTGTGCGGTTCAACTCGCGTATCCGTATTAAGACATACGCGTCGGAGGTGAGCCCAGTTCCAAGTCTGGTTCCTGTGTGGCCAGGATGCAACTGGTTTGAGAGAGAGACGTATGACATGTATGGAATTTTCTTTGAAGGACATCCGGATCTCCGTAGAATCATGACTGACTATGGCTTTGAGGGCCACCCATTGAGGAAGGACTTCCCTACCACAGGATACACCGAGGTCCGCTATGATGCCGAGAAGAAACGTCTGGTTTACGAGCCTTTAGAAATGACGCAGGCTTGGAGAAACTTCAAGGTTGGATCCTCCGTGTGGGATCAAGTTGGTGATGGCATTGATACCACCCCAGCAGACTTCAAGCTTCCAAAGCCAGAGATTGATGAGGAGAAGAAAGACGACAAAGGTAAGAAATGAGCGACGCATATCATGCAACCTCTTGTCTATTTATTTATTTATATTTATCATTCCAAGAATAAGCAAACACCGATTCAACTATTTAAACTGGGCTAGCTCCCGGCTAAGCGGATAAAAAACGTAGAGCGAACTGAATTACACTAACTAAACTAAACTAACTAAACTAGACAAGCTAAACCAACTAAGCTGGACCAACCAGACCGACTAAACCAAACTAATCGGTTGAAACGAGCTAAGAGCACATGTTTAACTCTTGGCCGCATTAACCTGCGACTGTAAACTCGATAATTGCTCCTTTTGACTCTTCAAAAAATCCCTCAACTGGGCCACTTGGGTCTCCACTGATTCTATATTATCCTGAATAGTCTGCATGTCGACGCCACTCTGCGACTGTCCCGCAGCAAGTATTGACTGCTTGTATTTTAGAAGTTGCTCTAGTTCGTATTTCTGCATGCTTATTTCACTCTTCGACTGCTCTTTTTCCTTGTCAATGTTATCCAACCGGCTCGTGAGATTCTTCAATTCTCTCTCTAGCTTCACCTGCTCCCAATTTTCATCGTGTGCCTCATCAAAATCATCTTCCTGCGTGTTCACACGTCCCTGGGCAGATCCATGCTTTTTTTCCAAGTATCCAGATGCAAATGCATTCGAATTCTGACTCGAGCTTCTCACACCAATGTTCCCTTGGTGAGAATCCACGTTGTAGTCAGGGGTTTCTTTTGAAAATGTTGCACGTAAAGAGGCGGGAACAGAACGTGGAACACGCCGCCCATGCGATCTCTGGTTTAATATATGTAGGTAAACCATACACTGGTCTTTATCCACAGCTCTAGACTGTTTTGGATTCACCAAATTCCACGCAGACGAAATATCCGTCTGTGGAACATTGTTGAGTGTCTTGTATAGATCCTTTAAGGAATCAAACTTCACCCGGCCGAACTTGTCGCATGCAACATCATAAACAGACTCGTACGTTTTCTTATCCGTTGGTGAGATGTACCAATCAAAATCATCGCTCAATTGATAATCTTCATCACTATCATCGCTGTCAGCCACCTGATTTGACGAGCCTGATCCTGAATTGTCTCCTCTTTGCTTGAGAATCTGAGCCTTGGATCCAGGAATTAACCATGATGGTAGATTTGTTGGTGGGGTCTTTATATTGCCATTAACCAGATCAAATATAAGCCTCATGGCAATACAAAACTCCTCGAAATCCAATTGTGCATCTTCATCGATATCTGCCAACTTCCACACCTCGGCAAGCGTACTGTCATCAAGATGTGAGTTGCGGAAAACGGTTTCAAGTTTCTGTTTGCTGAGTTTTTTGGAGACTGGCTTGAGGCCACAGAATATCTGCCAGTATTTCTTTATTTCCCACTGCTCTAACTTCGGCATTCTTGAATTTACGTTCTTTGGGATTTAACACTTCAAGTGATAATCAAATTTGTTACGGGCCAATATGGGGGAAACTATTGCTCGTTCTAATCGTCTTTCCATGTTTCATTAGACTGAACTCTTTCCAATTGGCCTCATATCCGCACCAAACGAGAAGGAGAAAGAGGAAGCAGAAGAAAAAAAAAGGTTGGTGCGGAAAATAGGGTGACGCGGTTTCACAGTACTGTTTGTGATGTGAGCATCCGTACATTGTAAATATAACGCAAACGTAAACGCAAAGATAAGATACATTAAGTATGTAAGAACGATAAAGCAGGAGAAAACGGATGGGTCACTTTGCTGTATTGTGAAATAAAAATCATAAAGTGAACTTGGAGGGGAACACCTTGGTACAAGACAGTTAAAAAAGACAAGACGATTAAGAAAGAAGAACTGGAAACGCTATTAAGTGCTGAATGGACATAATCAGTTATCAGAAAAGTTTAATTTATTGCATGACCACGACAAAGTGCTTTCCCATTTAGTGAAACCAAGTAGCATGATGCCAGATCTGCTCAGCAAAGATTTCAGATTCCAGGATATTTATAAAGATCGTGCGAGATTAACGTTTACCAAAGGCACAGATCAGAGATACAGAAACTATCTTGTTCCATATGAGCTAGATCGAAACAAAGAGATGCCTACGAGCATGCAGCGGATTAATCAAAACATACTTTTCCAGATTGTGGGAATCCGGGATGTCAGTGTTTCCATTATCAACTATATCGACCGGCTGACGGAGTTGACCGACGTAAACTCATCATTTGCCGACAGGCAGAGGAAGAACACCGGCGCGTCGAAAGTCGTGCGGGCTGTGGACGTCGGGAGAGAGGACGAGGATGAAGATGCGCTTGAGGACGAGTCGCGACTTAAGAAGTTTGACCATCGTCTGTTTAAGTTGACGCTTCAGGATGCATTTGGTAATTTGTGTTTCGGCATAGAGACCGAGCCGTTGCAATTTCTCCGCCGGAGCGGGCAACTCTACCCGGTACCATTGGGATCAAAGCTTCTGGTAAAAGGCGGGTTGACGTCTTCGCTGTTTGGATGTATACAGCTGTCGGCACGAAATACAAAATACTTAGGGGGAGAACTCGATTACATGAACTACGAGTTATTTGAGCGAGAGCTTGTACGGCTCAAGAAGGAGATACATTACGGGGAGAAGTGAATGGGGATGTTTGTCGAATTATATACGGGATACATACACAAATAGACCTGCGTTGCACGCTTTGCGGCCTAATAGACACATAATAAGGAAGGAGTATAGTTATAGATATATGTATATAGATGTAGATATCTGTACATATCATGAATTCGCTGGCCCCTGACCACAAGCAGAGCACTGAGTAAAAGTAGCAAGTTTCAGGCAGTAGGATGCAACGGGATATCCAAAAATCATGTTCACGTTCACTGTATGCTATTTACCCGTGCTGGAGATATAATAAGTGACCAAGCAGCAATTTATCGGCACCTGGTGCAGAAAACAGTCCATTTGAAAAGCAGTAAAAGCAAAATACGCCTGTGCCCGGGGTCGAACTCGCGACACATCTGGCGTGGAGTCGGCAGACACTCGAAAAGAAAGCAAGTGCAAAGAAATACCGCTTACTCGGTGTCGCCGACCAAGAGGTCCCATAGGGCATCCTCATCAGGATAATCATGGTGGACTATGGCGGTCAAATAGTAGCCATCTAGCACCTCCTTGAGAACGTTGGCGGAGGGCGAGTTGCCAGGATAGAGCATCATCCACTCACGCCAGATCTGGAAGCCCTCATCTTTCCATGCCTTGAAGGAATCCTCGTTAACGACAGTCGTCTGGACGATCTGCCTATCCGGGAACACACCCCAGGTCACACAGTTTGTGTCCTTGGCCTTGAGACTCGAGTCGAAGTAGCTCTTGCTGTCTCCCACGTAGTACGAGACGTCAGGGTTGCCCTTCAACTTCGGAAGAATGTTCTTCTTCCAGTCTTCTTTGCTCACAAACATCTCCACGTAGGCCTTCTGGTACACGTAGCCGTGTGCAGGACCCCATCCGAAAATCTTGTCCGCGGACTGTGCACAATTACATGCGGGCTGAGAGGACATGGTGAAGCGATGGTGCTGGTTTAGGATAATCAAAGGCTCCTGGATGAGTGCAGTTTCCGGGTTGATGCTCATCTCGTTCCAGGGGATCGCGTCCACCTTCCTACTTAGGTAGTTCACGAACACGCTCGACACATCGTCCATGGTCTCCGGCTGGCCCCAGAGCTCAAACGCCTTTTCTGGTGTCACGTGCAAGGATGGGCCGTAAGGTCCGTACCCTGACGAGCCGAAGGCCGGCGACCGGGTATCTCCGAAACGGCCGTTTGGATGGTCATCCCAGGTGGCATCCTTGCCCAAGGCACCGTGTCCCGAGGAGATCGACATGATCTTTTGGAATTGTGACGACGATCTCCGCTTGATTTGGCGGCTGGCCAACGTTTTGGCCGCAGAATCTTTGTGCTTGCCGTCTTCCACGATGATCTGGTTCGTTGGCTGTTTGAACCGGTTCATATACGCTGCTCTCTTGGCAGTGGTCACGTTGTCATCAATCTCATCATCCGAAGAGTCGCTCACACACTCTTCCAACTCACGCTCCTTCTTGTCGACCACCTGGCTCAACAAGCTGGACCGGTTGACGATCTGGGCGATCGACTTCTCCAAGTTGAGCGTGTAGAAGTGGAATCCGCGCGTGTGCACGGATGTCTTCTGGTGAATGTCCTCGATCATCTCTGTCATAATATCCACACCGATTTCTTTCACGCGGTCATCATCGCACTGAATCTCCTCCGAGAACCGGCCGAGCACTGAATCCGGAATCGTCGCATGTGCGAGCTTCGTGGCCCTCTTGAACACATCGTAACTGTTAATTGGCATGAGGCCTGGGATCACCGGAATCTCCTTATTTTTGAGATCTGCCTGCGACCGAAGAAGAGCATCGAAATTGATGAATGAGCGGTCGTCGAAGAAAAGCTGCGTCAGAACAAAGTCTGCACCAGCGTTGATCTTTTCCACGAGGAATGGCATGTCCTTGTGTGGGTCCTGTGACTCATCGTAGAACCCATCTGCGTGTCCCTCTGGGTATCCGGCAACTCCAATGCAGAAATAGTCCCCATACTGCTCACGGATGTACTTCACGAGGTCCACCGCATACTGGAATGGTGCCTCTTCCTTGCTGAGCTTGTTCACCTCGCTGGTCCTCGACGGATCCCCACGCAAGGCCAAAATGTTCCGGATTCCGGCTGCCTTGGCAGATGCCAAAGCCTTATCTATGATCTTCTTCGTTGTGTTCGTGCAGGTCAAGTGCAAGCATGTCGTCAACCCAAGCTCTTTCTGACACGTGATTGCCAAGTCCACACTCTTCTCAGCCGTAGTACCACCTGCACCCCATGTCACTGTCACGAAAAGTGGTCCCATCAAAGACATTCTTCCTAGACGTGCGTACAAGTTTCGCATACCATGTTCCGTCTTAGGTGGGAAGAACTCAAACGAGAAGAAGGGCTCATCCTTATCGAGCGCGTTAATTTTATCTGTTATCTTCATAGACATTTTGACACGTTTTCTTTGGTTTTATGTTCGAACCTGTACTTCTTGTAAATGATATAGTTAATCTTCAATATCTAGAATCTCCGGCTTTTTTTCCCCCCTTTATTATCGTAAGGTGAAAAAAAAAAAAATTTATATAGGAAAAGGAAGATCGAGAAATCTATTCCGTTATGATTGAAACACAATATGGAGGAAGGTGTGAAAAGTTAAGAGCCGCTGATTTTCACTCGGCCAAGAAAACAAGGCAAAATGGCTTTTACCAGAAAATGAATGTCCCCTTTTTTATTTATCAATCAGCTTTCAATCACTTTTGTTCAATCATCCATTTCTTGCGATGATGGCCACAAATGTGCTCTCGACTTGACTCCACACTTCAGAGTTGGATGCCACACTTCTTTTGGCCGGTTTTGGCACTACCAATCCGCTGCCTGAAAATATTTGAATGAAAAATCAGTCAGATTACCGTTTCTCAACTAGCGCGCATAACGGCAAAAAAAAATTAAAAATAAAAATCAGATAAAAGGTTTTAATCAGTCATTTGGACTATTTTATCTACTCCTCGTTTAATTAAGCTGAGATGACATGTACGTAGCCTCAAAAAAGATATGCTAAAACCTAACTACAATCATCTTGAAATATACCTAAGCTATCTCTTAACTCTTTCCCTCCGTTAATGCTTCCACGTATAACGAATAATTAAGCCTAAAGAATTGCACTAAATTGAATTGAATTCTTCAATGCTCGAAATCCTATTGCTAAAAAAGGTGTACAGATGCAATATTGTCTCATATTTAAATAACACAGCAACATAAATATTATAATATATGACTATTTCCAACACATCATCCTCGGCAAATTCACCCAACCAATTTCAGTTAAGGTTTGATGTGATATCTAGGAGATGTCTGAGTCTCTTTTTGTGCCGGACGACAACCCATCAGAAGTGTTCAACGATGATGAATCAAATGTTCGAAAGACAAACAGTCAAAATCCAAGCAATAATGGTGTGTCCAGTAAAGAGCATACCATTGAAGAATATACCACACAGGAAGGAGCAACCCAGAACCTAAATCTGGAACCAATTCAGGCAGCGACATCCTTGAATCTTAAATATCAACAAGAGATTGTACGGCAGCTAATTTCTCAAGATGCTTTAGTAATACTGGGTAGAGGATTAGGAATCGAGAAAATAGTGGCAAACCTTCTTCAAATCCTTGGAATATCCACGTCTGGCACTAAAAAACGCAAAAAATCACTCATATTTCTTATAAATGCATCGGAATATGAAAACTTTCGAATCGGGGAGGACCTGATGGAACTATCATGGATGAACGAAGATAGTGTTGATGGAAATGAAAATGTGCAATTTACTGTGATTGGGGCCGGCGAGGGCACAACTGTAGATAAAAGAAGGGCTATTTATGAAAGAGGAGGAATAATATCTCTTTCGAATAGAGTTTTGGTGACGGATTTATTGGCTGAAGTTGTTGATCCAGGATCAGTTACTGGAATAGTTTTACTTCATGCCGAAAACATTCGGGAATATTCGAATGACAGATTTGTTGTAAATCTCTACCGGCGGAAAAATAAGTGGGGCTTTGTAAAAGCATTTTCCGAGGATCCAGAGAGACTCAGTATTGGATTTCAGCCGTTATACACCGAGCTTAAGTTTTTGAAGCTACAGAAGGCACTTCTTTGGCCTAGATTTCACATAGACGTGACTCGATCTCTCAGATCCCGCCAGAGAAGTGATAATACCGTCACCGAGGTTCGAGTGAAACTCACTTCATACACCGAAAAGATTCAAAATGCTTTAATGTCTTGCATAGAGGCCCTTATAGGAGAACTTCGCAGAAACAACCCTGACGTCGCTTCTGATTACTGGACGATAGATAATGCACTTGACAATAACTTTGTTCAACGTATTCATATGGGTCTTGAACCTGTTTGGCACAGAATCTCGCTCACGACTCGACAGATTGTATTTGATCTAGAAACTTTGAAAATGTTGCTGAAACACCTATTGGAGAGGGACTGTGTTGAGTTTTATGGGGAACTTAATGGGATTGTAGAGGCAAATAAACCGACAATCACACGAAATAACAAGGCGATGGCCACATGGTTAATGCTTGATGAAAGCATGGCCATGATTGCGTGTGCAAAAGCAAGAATTTTTGATAAAATCAAGGATTCTGACAAGCATAACGAGGAAAGCACATACTTGCTTGAGGAACAGCCAAAATGGGATCAACTCTCTATCATTTTGGAAGATATCAATCGGGAGAAGATGGTCCATGATTCCAGCAACGATGGACCAACGTTGATTATGTGTTACAGCTATCACACATGTCGTCAGCTAAGATATTACTTATCTACATGCAAAGATTACACACTTCCAGGTGGCCAAAAAATTTACAGCGGCAGGAAATACATGATAAATCAGTTGAAAAGATATCTCCAGGAGAAGAGGGGACCTCAGACGAGAAATATAAAGATCCAACGTGATCTTAACGAAGATGCCAGGATCCACGATACGCATAGTGAAGTTGAAGGTACAGCCGCAGCTGAAAATGCCAATGCAGCAGATAAGCTGAATATTTCGAAGACATTTCTTCGTGGAAGACAGCCATCTTCCAAGAGGAGAAGAACAAGAGGTGGTTCGATAATTGCTGAGCATGATCGGCTTCTTGACAAAGATGTGGGTGGAGACGAAAGCGGAAAAATTGACGAGGAGATGATTTTAGAGCTTGAAACGCAGATGGTGTCTAATAATGACAGCGAAGAGAGTGATGAAGATGATGACCTGATGGTCTTAGGATCAAATGAATACGATAATGATGATGGGAAAGAAAATGGTAAATCTGCATCATGGAGGGCTATTGATCTAGACTATATTGATCGGTCTAACCAGTTGATCATTGAGCAGTACAACAGTAAATCGGATGATTTGCTTTTAGAGGAATTTATGCCCTCCAATGTGATTTTGTATGAGCCAAATCTTTCGTTTATCAGAAAAATTGAGCAGTATCAGGCTGAACGAAGAAAGTCTGACAGGGCCAAATGCTACTTTATGTATTATGGTGGCTCTGTGGAGGAGCAGAGGTATTTGAATGATATAAAATGCGAGAAGGATTCTTTTACAAAGCTTATTAGAGAAAAAGCTAATATGCCAAAAGTTTTCACCACCGATGAGGATGAGGTATCCAAGTTTTCAACGCCAGTTGAAACAAACACTAGAATTGCAGGTGGTGGAACGACTGCTATTGCAAAAGTTAAGGTTATTGTAGACATGCGAGAGTTTAGGTCGCACCTTCCATTTTTATGCCATTTATCTGGATTGGAGGTGATACCTTGCATGCTAACAGTTGGTGACTACATATTGAGCCCCAAGATTTGTGTGGAGAGAAAATCACTTCCAGACCTTGTAGGATCTTTAAAAAACGGTCGGCTTTATCAGCAGTGCGAGCAAATGTTTCGCTACTATGAGAGACCGACACTTTTAATTGAATTTGAAGAGGGCAAATCTTTTTCTTTGCAACCTTTCACAACATTCAAGAACGGAGTTTTAATGCGAACAACAAACGCCGAAAACACATACGTCCAAAGAGATTTGCAGCTTAAGCTTATGGTTCTTCTCACATCCTATCCGAGCTTGAGAATTCTCTGGACGAGCTCACCGTTTGAAACGGCCAAATTATTTAAGGAGCTTAAGTTGAATCAGAACGAGCCTGATGTTACAGAAGCTGTCAGCAAAGGGTTGAACCCACTCTTTGATCAGGAATCTCTTTTCAACGATATGTCGATCGATCTTATACAAAGCATTCCGGGAATCAATACTGTCAATTACACTTTGATCATGAGTAAGATCAAGAGTCTCTATGAGTTGAGCCATACTTCAATCGAGGACTTGGCAAAGATCATCGGCCATTCTGCCGCAAGTAAGGTGGTGGACTTTTTTGAAAAGCATATATAAAGTATACAGGAGGACGACACTTTGCTAATAATTTTATATTTTCGGTAGAGCATACTAGTAGTACAAAAAGGGCATTAATAAAGACAGAATAGGAACAAGCCTAGACCAAGAAAAGAACAACATTTTAAAAAAAAAGCACGGATGGTGCAAATGGATGGCATCTTACTCACTGGTAATCAGCTTTTGTTTGGTCGAACGAGAATCCTTACACAACTTCTTTAACTCCGCCATAAGCTTGGTAGACTCAACAACCTGGGCTGCAATTTCTGACGGTATATTAGGGGTGATTAAAACACCAATAAGGTTATTGTCGTTTGCAAAAAGTCCCTGTAGATGCGACAGCCTTCCCATGTCCACTTGCAACGTATCTTTATCTTTGCAATAGTCAATGGCAGTACGCATCAGCAAGTTAACAAGCTCGGAGCACTTACATGAGATGTACGCGTGCTGAATCTTGGTCTCAAAGTTTGTGTTGACGTAAATTGCCGCGTAAATAAAGGAGAGATGAACTGTGCCGTTACCGATATCCTCTGGAGAGCAGAGAATGTCCAGTGCAACGTTTGTAGTAAATTCACACTCCTGCACTGCATGGATGAGCGAGATACAGCCAAGTAAAGCCTCAAGGCAGCTGGCCAACCTCGTGTTGAATGGCTCGATACCTCTATGAAGAAGATTGAGCGGTATAACCGAAAACATGGAGGAGAACAGTTTTTTGGCGAGAGAGCCATCACAAAGATTCTGTGTTCCGGAAAGCTTCTCGAGATACTGAACCAAAGCGGGGTCCTGAATGTCACCGCCAATCACATTCTTCAAAACGAGGCGGTTGTTAGCAGATCCGCAGAGGATCTTTGACAGCACATCAACAGAGTGTAGCTGGTATTTATCAATGATGGGATCAAGCTTGGCGGTCAAAAAGTTATCAGCCTTATCAGACTCGGTCAACTGCCCACAGAACGAAAAGCAAAGTACCATCAGTAGAACGAACTCGTGTTCATTTCTGATCTCCAATGCATGCGAGATGTTTGCAAAGATTATGAGGATGTCTTTCATGAGGCACAACCGCTTCCTGGACAGAAGAAAAGCATCCGGATGGGTGCCGATAGACTCGATCATGGTAAAAAGATAGTCAAGGAAGTGGCTGCATGTGGCCATGTATAGATTGTTGTAGCAGACACGCCCGCCGTTTATAAACGACATGTTGCGTAGAATCATCGAGAGCGTACTGAGCTCTTCGATCAGCATTAGCTGGCGGTTCTGGTACGATTTGATGTGCACGCCTCTTTCGAAGTCTTCGGCCTCATTTCTGCATTCATGTAGCAAGTCGACATACGATGGTAGTGCAAAGTTTACGCGCTCGAAATGATCTTGGCAGCCATCTGCGGGATTCGGATGCTCCCCGGTGCTCTCCTTATTATCCTCAGTGTCAATATCACTGGCGGCACTGCTCGTGTCGCTTTTTTCGCCATCCTCCGCATCATTAGCATTATCCTTATTACCTTCTTCGGCGGATGCGGATACCCCAGTTGCACAAGCTTCATTGTCACTGCCTGGTTGATGGTGCACGTCGATAATGTCACCATTTGCGTCCTTGAACTCGGACTTCAACTCCTCTCCCGTGAAGGAGTCGACGGTTATTTCCCTAGTGGTGGAATTGCCAATGGAGTTTTCAAACATCTCCTTGTACTTGGCAAACGTCTTCTCGATCACCGACCCCTGCTTCTCACCATCGGCCTCCGTCCGTCCCTCATCAACCTCCTCCAGCGAGTCGTTCAGCCTCCTGCGGATATCCCCCTTGCAGAGACTATCCACGATGTCCTGGCCCAAGTAGCAGAGGTTGTCAAGCAACTCCTTGCAGTCGTCCAAGGGTAGTCCAAAGGATGGGTCCGAAGTGACTATGAGCAACACGTTCAACGCGACGTTAATCTCGGCGTCCAGCTTGGACCCCAACGCCATAGTTAGTGCGTGGATGCTCACCTTACCCAACTCTGGGAAGTACAAGAACACGGGCTTCAAGTGGTCGACCTGGCTACCGTACGACTCCAGCGCCTCCAAGTTGAACCCTGCAACCTTATCGAGGAGTCTGTTGTGCGGGACATAGTTCCTGACGAAATCCGGGGCACGATGACGGCCGTGAAGACCGTGTGGGGTGCCTGCACGGGACGCTTTTGGCTTTTTGGCCGCCTTACCGTCTGCCTGCCGGCCAGAATCCTGGCTCCGTTTGCGCGAACGGTGGGGAGTCCGGCCCTGGTCCTCCGAGCCCACACTTGTGCGAGCTTTCGAGCTTGGTTTAGGCGTGCTGATGCTGCTTCTCGGAGTGTTGCTGGATGTGTTTGGCATGCTGATGCTGGACACTCCGGCCTGGTTCTGCAGCTGCTGCCGCCTGACCGCGAGCTGCCTCATTCCATCGGGTGTGCTGGCAAACTGCTCGAAGGGGAAAAGCGTCTTGTGGTACAACTGGACGAACTCGGACAGAAGCTGCCTATTCTTCGGGTCGATTCCCAACTTCCCGGCGATAAACTGGATCTTCCCCGTCTTCAGAACGTGCACAAACCCGCCTAGCTTCGAAACCATGAAATACATCAAAAACAAGTTCAGCTGCCGGCCACCGATCACGGGGATTTTCTGCGGTAGAGGCGTGCCGCGCTTAGCCATGAACTCGCTAAGGATCACCAGGAACTTCTGCACGTTCTGTGGGCCAAACTGGTGCTGCGAGTTCGGCGGCTGTGACTGGGACCTCGAATGTCCCCCGCCCAGGCCCTGTGGTGAACCAACAGAGTTCGGCGTGGACACATTTTGGCCGGGTGCAAACTGGGGCGGAGACCCGGCACGCGATATGTGGGCAGACGAAACACTTGTGCCACTGCTCTTTCTTCTTTGCTGTTGCATATGCTGCTGCTGTTGCTGTTGTAAATGCTGCTGCTGGAGTTGTTGTTGCTGCAAATGCTGCTGCTGTTGTTGCTGTTGTTGTTGTTGTTGTTGTTGTTGTTGTTGTTGTTGTTGTTGTTGCTGCTGCTGCTGCTGCTGCAGCTGAAGAAACATCTGCTGCCTCTGCTGCTGATTTATCTGCGATAAATTCATCTGTTGCATATTGGCCCCGTGGACATTTCCGGGAGCCTCCTGCTTTGACCCCCCCGCCTGCTGCTGTGCCGCCCTCTGCTGCATCACCATCTGGCGATACTGCCTTTGCCGTTCAATAAAACGACGCCGCTGTTCAGGTGTCAACGACATAAACTTTGCCATGAGAGCCTTTCTGGCGGTTTCGTTTCGCATGCTTGGTTGGTTTGGCTGGCCTGAATGCAGCTGCGTGCCCTGTTGGGTCTGGAAGTTGCCATCGTCTGAAATAGGCAACGATATGCCACTCTGGGATGATAAGGCCATATTTCCTGTATTCTGCAGGTTCTGCGACAAATTCCCACCCATGATATTCTGGCCTTGGCCCTGCATCTGCGGTGCCACACTCTGGGATGCCTGCTGGTGCTGCTGTTGCTGTTGTGGGGTCTGCTGTACCGAACTCGAACCGGTTGACTGACTATTCTTATTTGAGCCAAAATCAAGATTCAAAGCACTTTCATCGATAAGTGGAAATGTATCCTGGTGCATCATTCCTGAGTTTTCTCCCTCATTTAGCAAGTTTCCATCTCCCACACCAAGTGTGAATCCATCGGAGTTCTGCATTTCATTTCCGGAACTTTTCTGGTTGGCTGGGCCTGTAGGATCATCAAAATTCAGGAAATCCATCGCTGCTACAAGAGAATGCTTGATTGTGCTTCAATTTTCTTTCCACACGAATATGGAAACGGCAGAATAAAATCTTCGGTCAATTCGCCGTGTAGCTATCTGTTTCTTTTATTGTTTGAAGCTGTTCTCAAGGTTAAAACTGTATTTATCTACATAGTGAGGAGAAACACCGAGCGCGCCTGAAGAGATGCACCGCATAATAAAGAAAGAAAAAAAAAAAAGCTTTGTGAAGCGAAATGGAACGAGAACCTGGAAGGCTTTCACATCCTTACACACTCAAGCCCGGGCCCTGTCCGCATGTGCTATGGGGTCCAGGCCAGATTATAGAAATAACGATGAACATGATTTGCCACCTGATTAAAGAAGATTGCAGTTTTCTTCCACAAACATTCTTCACACCTATCTCACAGTAATAGTTTTACTTCCATACAGTACTTGTATATGTATCTTATTTTTTCAAGAGACAGATCATAAGACATACGCCATCTATCTGTCTCCTTAATGCTTAGATTGAAAAGTAGTAGTAATAGTAGAACAATGCAAAAAATATAGTAGGAAATAATACACGTCGTTAACATCCTAAAGGTTGACTCAGTACATCCTCCTAATGCTATATGGTAAATCAATTATGTCTCTCACCATAACTTCCACCAAGGCGCCACATTGTGAGAGCGCTGGAGCTTCCGGTAGTGTTCATATTCATCCCAGCATGAACGTCCTCCATAGTTGCAACCGGCCATGTTAACAACAAAATCCCTGTCCTCTCCATTATAGAAATATCGAGGATCATCCTTTTGGTCCGAACATGCCCCTGGTGGGAAACTATTTATGGCCCTCAATGGCACGAACCCAAGCCTGTCACGAACCCAAGGGAGGGTTGAATACATCACTTCCAGACAGTCCTGTTCCTTATGTTCCCATTCCATATGCTTTTGGTCATACCAAGCAGGGTCCCACCACATGTCAAGAAGCATCTCGCTCCACTCGGATTTCCTAATGAAGAAAGATCCGAGGTTAAAACCTCCGCAATCCTCCGCGAGCACCAGATCAACGGGTGAAATGGATGTTTCTTCGTATGGAATTTCAGTTTCGATTTTCAATGGGTTGAAATGGTCAACCGTTCTGTATGTCTTATTCTCAACACGATCCAAAAGATATTCATACAAATCCACATCCGGTTCCATGATAAATGTGTACAAATCAAGCCACCAAAACCACTCAGCATCCGGATACTGCCTCATTGTTTGTTTTAAAATATCTGCCTTTTCCCATCCTTCTCTCCACTCGTGACTGTACCGTCGCTTAAGTGAAACATCCTTGATTGTAAGCGTATATCCATGCTTTTCCGCATATTCTTTTTTGTTGGCGATCGACGATCTTTCCACAGACCATTCCTGCGGCGTTTTCCACCTCTGAACACCACCCCCTTCGTTTGCCGCTAATATAATCACAATCTTTGGATCCTTTGTTGCAAAAACCTTCGTTAGGGCAATAAAGAATGCTACCGTCGAAAAGAAACTTAAAATCATGATAATTTTACGGACATTGTGCCCTCTCTGTGAGAAAGTTCTTTTTATCATATCGGTGAGCTGAAGCTTTTTCCCTTTCTTCGGCTTCAACCCACCATAACCTGCTTCAAGGCTCAGATCATCCGTCATTTCAACTTAAGATTGTATTCGTGGGAAACAAAAAATATCTTAACTATTAAACTTTAACGTAATTATCGATGTATGGAGATATACTTTTTCCGAAGCCTGTTGACATATCAGACAGAAATATCGCTTTTCGTTGTTTTCTTTCTTTTTCTTAAAAATCCGGATCTTTTTTTATTATTCTTATTTCCTACTAAAAATGAAAATTAGAAAATCCAAAATTCAAAGCTGGAAAAGAGCATCAAAAAAAAATTGTATAGTTTCGTCCTACGCTTGTGTCTAGCTTTCTTTTTGTTTCTAATTTAACTGCCGTTACTCAAGCCAATATATACAATTTATTATACGTATTAGCATTCGGAAGGCCTGTTTCTCCAAAGTATCGCTTTCCCCTTCAATTGTGATCTTTTCTTTTTGAATCTTGCATGCATCGTAAATTTTAATGTTTATGTACATTAACAATTAACAGGATCTGTTCGAGTATCAAAGTGAGTTAGCCCCTAGTTCATTACATTCAAAAGTTATACTTCTTTCTGAACTCTTCCACCCTCATTCCAGGTTTGACTTCATCAAGAAGATCACGCCTGTTCATTGCTAAAAAAGCCCGCTTCAAGGTCTCCATTAAACTTGTGGGTTGAACATCGTCATTAAGATAGGAGCCGTTTCCATCCGGACCCTCCACTTCATGAAGACTAAGGCCGGTCAACAAGTGATCAACAGCATCTTTGTACATACCCATATTAATAAAGGAAACTCCTAAATTGTAACGTGCACGGACAAAGTTTGGATTTAACTGAAGTGCACGGGTGTAAGCCTCTATGGCCTGTTCTGGGCGATTGGAGTTCGCAAGTGATGCCCCAAGTCTATTCCAGCTCAGAGCATTGTTAGGATCACACTTAATCGCCGCCCTGAAGCAATCAAGAGTCTTGTCATACTCCTCAAGCGAATAAAAAAGCACACCTAATCCCGTCTGAACATCCGCATCTATGTTTGCACCTTGTGGCGAGATCTGGGCAGCTTTAAGAAAGAGCTTGGTGATCCGTTTGTTAAGAGTGTATCTGTCGTCCGAATTGATGTCTTTATCATTAATGCGTGCCTGGCTGACAACAGTTGGATATTTTGTTTCAATCCACCTCTCCAATGTAGCATACGCAGCATTATCGTATCCTTCATTGACATAAGAAATTGCCAGCGTCATTAGGGCCTGTAGGTTCTGCGGTGAAAGTTCCAAGCACTTCTCCAAAGCAGCAATTCCAGCCTGCTCCTTTTCATTTTGTGTCTGAACTTGCCCTAATTTCAACCACGCATCCGTGTGCATTGAATTTTGCTGCACTGCAGCCTCAAAAGCTAGTGCAGCTTCACTCAATCGAGCACCACCTTCAAGAAGCTTGCATCCAATTTCGTACGCCCCTTCTTGATTCAAATATCTATTCTTCTGGGCAAACTGGTACTCTCCATAGTTCTCCCTTCCACTGGCATATCTTTCGAAGTCTGCCTGCCATGCCGCTGCTGCCTCATCTTCTTGGTTCTGGTTTGCGCCTATTTCCTCCTTCTGTGCCTCTTCCGCTTTTTCTGCCAAGGTCTCCTCTTCCAGATTCTTGTCACCCTCTGCTATCTTCTCAGTATTTACTTCACTCTCCACTTCCTTAAATGATTCTTCCCAGTTCTGCATACTCTGCTGGTTCTGTTTCAACTCTGTCTTTTCTGTATTCTCCGCCAGAGAAGTGCCTTGGTGCAATGTATTGGCGCTAAATGGCATCATTCCCTGATATGGCATCCCATAACTCATTCCAAGAGGCAAACTACCCATTCTATAATTCCGACTTTGTTGTGCTTCTGTACCTTCATATTGCATCTGGGGCATTTGCTGCCTCTTCATCTTCTGTTGCTCCTGTCCCGAGAACTCCGAACTCCACAAAGCACTATTTCTATCACCTGCTGCCCTGGCACCAGCCGGCAATATGGATATATTATTTGTCCTTTCCCTAAAATGTAGCTTGCCGTTGCTTTGATTAATTTTCTGAAGTTCTTGCCCTATTGGTCGCATATTAAAGGTTCCCAGAGGGTGTCCGGAAGTCAAATCTCCTCCGATAAACTTATTCATTTGAGTTTTATCACCCGAATCAATCATATTCACACGGCGTATTCCATTTCCTCTTTCCAATTTGTTGTCTAATGGAGCACCCTGCCTCAACCCTTGTTGTAATGATTGATCACCAGCAGCTCTCTTGCCGAATTGAGCAAGTGCATTTCCGTTCACAGAGCAATCACTCCCTCCTAAAAAAGACATTGTACCGTTACCTGAATTTGTTCCAATTTTAACAAAGTTCCTTCAGCACTCAGTAGTTTTATTTTCTATTCTTATATCGACCGGAATGCAAGTGAGATCTATGTTCCGAAAATGAAATATTACTGAATGGCAAATTTAAAAGAAGGCACTGCCTCTAATTATTCTGTCGTTATTAATTATAGTAAAAATGTGGTCTGATTTTATTTCAGTGTTTCTTTCAATATCGATATTTCATATGTAGCGTGTGACTTTGCCCATTTAAATAGCTTTTCTGTATGTTTGTTAGTATTTTCTTTCTGACTGATAACAAAAATAATTTACGATACAAGCGATCGCCATATCTGTTAGGTTCGCGTACAGTCGTCGAGAAGAAAAAAAAAGTTTATCCGTCTTCGTTTTCATTACACCTTTCCAAAGGCAAGATAAGTAAGTGATCCCTGTAATAAAAGTAAATGTAAATAAAGTTAAATTCAATTTGTGATATTTGCAGCAAAATATTAAAACCTCCTGAACGATAATTCCATACTTTTCCCTATGCTAGAATTATGTGTAAATAGTGCCCCTTTCCGGTTCCCTTCTCCTGCAATGTAGCACTCCCGTACACCAGACTGTTTGGTTTACCGTAACATTTGTTTGTATGTGTACTTTGTTCTCATGATCATATTTACGAAAATGAAGGAAATAGAAGATCAAAGCAGACGTACCGATTTCCGTGTTATATATATTTCCGGAAGCCTCACTTAGTATATCTATAAACCTAAATTAAACATTTACTTTATATTTAACGTTCGACAATTGTTACATGGCTTCTTCAATATATGGTTCATTGAATTCATAACGTCCTGTCTTACTATAGTACAAGAATAATCCGGCTGTCAAATAGGTAACAGGTGTACAAAAATGTCGGTGTTTTTTTTGCCACGGCTTTCGGAAACAAACCAATGTCTTCCTTGTTTTGCCCCACAAAGCTAAAATTCCGTATTGTAAGAATTGTATGTGGAGTTAAACAATGAGATTATGACAACAGTTATCCCATCTCATAAATTTCTTTTTTTAATGCAGATTCAAGCTTGGTCATCACAAATTTTTCCCCGCCTGACATCTCAAAAAAAATTTTCCCGTGCGTACCGGAGGCGGAGGAACAGGACTATTCGGCAATACCATAGAAAATAAACAATACACTAAATCTCTTTCCTAATCATTTCTCTTGTTCGATACGGTTCAGTACTTCCCGACCTCTGTTTTTCCATTTTAAATAAATATAAGTCGTTCATCTCCATAAGTTTCATCATTCCTCATACTTCAACTCTAGGTAACTTTTTGCTGTCATTCGCAAAGGCATTGCCTTTTTACTCAGATTTATTAAGCAGTTTAGCATATTTCGTACTCCAAAGGAATAGATATTCTTGTCAATTATTTGGTCATTTTACAGTTTCGGTCTTTATATCAGGTTATCTGTGTGTTAGTTCGGTTGATTTCTTTTTTTATATCACCTTATATTTACTACAGTTAAGCACACTTAAAATGTCAACGTCTCAAGCTTCATCAACCGTTAGCCGTAAACTGGCTCAACAGATCTTTAACAAACAGAATTTGAAGTATTTGCTCACTACGCATTTTTGGGGTCCTGTCTCAAACTTCGGTATTCCAGTTGCAGCAATAGTTGATCTTAAAAATAAGCCCGCCGATACAATCAGCGGTCCGATGACACTGGCTCTTACCGTTTATTCAGCCATTTTTATGAAGTATTCTCTTGCAATCACTCCTAAAAATTATCTTCTTTTGGGATGTCACATTATTAATGAAGTTGCCCAACTTGGTCAAGGTGCACGTTTTATAAATTACCATTACCTAACGAAGCATGATGATACCAAACCAATAAAAAAGGAGAAGACTGCTTGATATTTTTTGGATGCTCAAGAAGAGTGTATATACGTTATCACGTTAGTACAATAAACGACTTTTAGTATGATAAATTTGTTGTACCTGTACGTAAAGAAGTTACATTATCCATAGTATATGAAAGAAGTGGGATTTGTCAGTTACCAAAAACTCCTTTAAACGTGTTCTTTTGCGTTGGCCCCAGCAATTGAGTAATATGATCTTCCTCTTTTTCTTTATCACCGTCGTTTTCCTTGTTCTTGTTTTTTATAAGTGGTACTTCCGTTTCTAGTCGGTTTATAGCTGCACGGTGATATTTAACATTATCCCAAAATATGCTGTCATAATCCTTATTCCCTTTGTGGAATTCTTCATTTTCCCCATTCATATTCTCTGAAATGATATTTTCATTCTGAACCTTGGTATTTTTCTTTATATGTAAATTCTTCTCAGTCTTACTTGATTCCGTAGGAATGTTACTGTTCTTCATCACATCATCACTACCAATCAGGGCATCCTTGCTTTTTTTTTCTTGTTGATCAGTATCAGCTGATTCAAAATCGCTTCCATCCAAAGGAACGAACAACGGTCCACTTGTGCTTGGATTCCTTCCACTTCTTGCTAGTTCAAGTTTCTTTACAGATTCTAGATATGTCAAACCATTTTTCCGTTTCATGCCCGAATGCGAATTATCTAACGCACTACGCAAACGAACGCTTTCCATATTATTCAAGTCTACCTTATCTGTTTCACTGTCAGTTGCAGCGATTAAAGTTATTTCACAACATACTGGTCCATCCTCTGAGCTGTCATCTTCCCTATACTTTCTATCGAATACGATCGGAAAAGTCGATCGAATAAGTAGCAATTCACAATAATTGTTTCCAATTCCGTTCAATATATCTCTAGAATGATCGTGTGTTTGAATCGAACTATCATGGAAAGAATAGTCGTTTCCAATTAATTGTATAAATGTTCTCATATATCGTAGTCTAAAGGAAACTTGAAATTTATCCTTCATCTTAGAGTTAGTATCGCTAGTTTTCATGATATTATCATAGATTAGGTCATTCAAGCTAACCTGAATGGACAGACTCATGGGCTGATTGGATAATGGAGTTAATTTTGTTCTTGCACTAAGGGCTTTCTGACGATTGAACCCGTGAAACTGTATCTTTCTAGCGTTGGGATACATTTCAATTTTAAAGTCCTCAAGGGTATTTGAAAACATTGCAATGAAATTTCTGAGTATAGAAGTCTCAAGAATTATCTGATGTACTCGGTTGCCAGTATCATTGGTCTCGGATTTATTGTCAGTTGAGCTTCCCTTTCGGAACTCCTTGATATTGTCAGTCAACGATTGATCTTTCAACATTTCTAAATATATGTGTTCCACTCGTAAATCAAATGACTCCTTCCCTATCCGGAAATTTACCGAATATCGTTTCGTCATTCCAGCCTTCGTTTCAAGTTCAATGAATAGCTTGTTGGAAAATATGCGATCTCTTTTTTCGTTGGAATTCTCGTGGATAAGAAGAAGTTTAAATGTTTTGCTGTTTTCCCCACAGTCTTTAAACAAAACATTGAGGGTCTTACTGTTAACTAAAATACTAAAGCAGCGTGCCATATTGCAATCATCCGGTGTAGACTCATCTGGTAAGTATCCGTCTATTGTGAATGTACTAAAGAAATTGCTTCTAAAAGAGCAATTGAGGGAACTTGTTTTAGTGATATTAACCGCAGTAAGCAAAAGTTCCGGATAGTTGGCCCTGGGGTCATTCATAGCTGAATTTTTATTTTTTTGTCTGAATGTAATCTTGATCACATCTGATGCTGTTGATAACGCATATATCGACCTTGTCCATAGCGATTTTGAGCTCGCTGAGCTTAAGGTTGCAAGAAACTTAAATGGCATCTTTTGTTACAGATAATCCGTATTCCTTTCAATGAATTGGTAAAAATCTCTGCCATATGTTAATGAAAATGACTCTATGAGTGTGACATAACTCTTGCAATTTTAATTCCATGAGGTTGTACTAAATGATTGAACAAACGGAACTAATATGATAAATTTTCTTGAAAAACCGACCATGAATCCTGGGGAAAAAAAGACTCGGTGATATTTCTAGGAAGCCTTTTTTTTCGTGCCCTGTTGATGGTTGGTCCCATCTATCTTTTTGATCAAACGCGAAAGCAAAACGTAAACATTAAACTATTCTATTCTCTTAAGCTACATTTTATATCAAAGCTCGGAATTTTACCGAATACAGAGGACAAGTCGGTTTCAAGAATATTTTGCAACATAATACTAATCATGTATGTGGAAGAACTCGTTATCGATGGGTTCAAGTCCTACGCTGTTAGGACCGTAATCACTGGATGGGATCGACAATTCAATGCCATAACAGGCCTTAATGGTTCGGGAAAATCAAATATTCTAGATGCCGTTTGTTTTGTGTTGGGAATAAATAACACCTCAAACTTAAGAGCACAAAATCTACAGGATTTAATATACAAGAGAGGTCAGGCTGGAGTTACAAAGGCATCTGTTACCATCACTTTTGATAACACTGATAAGTCCAAATCTCCGATTGGATTTGATCAGTACCCTAAGATTAGTGTTACACGACAAATTCTTCTTGGTGGAAATTCAAAGTATCTTATCAACGGGCACAAAGCACAGCAGGTACAGGTTCTTAATCTTTTTCAATCTGTCCAATTGAATATTAATCATCCAAATTTCCTCATCATGCAAGGAAAAATCACTAAGATGTTGAACATGAAGCCAAAAGAGATTTTGGGGTTGATTGAGGAGGCAGCAGGTACAAAGGTTTATGAATGGCAAAGGGAAAAAGCTGAGAAGACTATGAAAAAAAAGAATCTCAAGCTTGAAACGACTGAAAACTTGCTTAAGGAAGAGGTGGAGCCCAAATTGCGACATCTACACGAACAGAAGCGTATTGTCTTGGAATATCAGGATATACAGACAGAGTTAGAAACTTTAATGAAGGCAGTAGCAGCCCATGACTATATGCTTTATACGAAGAAATTGGAAGAGGCGAAGCAATCTCTTCTTTTATCTGAATCTCATAGGAAAAATCAACTAGCAAATATTGATGAATTAGAAAAGGAAATTAGAAATTTGCAAAATGATTTGGAGGAAATAAAACAAAAAAGGCAGGAAGAGGTCGGAAGATCTGCCGTTGTTAAAGAGTTGGAGAACGCTGAGAATGAAATTCAGAATGAGATTACACGATTGGTAACAACTAAAGGTATACAAGAGCAATTGCTGTGCGAACAAAAAAAAGAGCGGGAAACTGCGCTTGGAAGGATTGATAAACTCAAGACAGATATTGAATCCAACAAAGGTAATCATGATAAATTAGAGAGCGATTATCACAATTTTAAGGATGAATTAGAGCATAAGAAACAAGCACTTCAGAGGAACGAAGATCTTTTTTCAACCTTATCGACGGGTATATCTACTGAAGGTTCCACAACCGGTGGTTACCTAGCAAATCTACAGAATGTAAAGAAGAAGCTTTCGGATACAATGGTAGAGATCCAAAAATGTAATATGCAAATATCTCATCTAACTACTGAACTGGAAGTTGGAAGGACGAAAGAAAAGTCCAAGAAAGCTGATCTTCTGAAAATTGATAGTGACATAGCTAGATATAAACAGAATTTAGACGGTTTAAAGTTGAAGCTTAGTCAAATTGGATTTGATCCTTCTAAATATCTAGAATTACAAAGAAAAGAAAAGGATGCTTTTGAAGTTTTAAATCAATTAAAGGCCAGATTTCAGAACTTTAGACGTCAAAACCCACAGTTTGACTTTACATACGAACCTCCTTGTTCCAATTTTGATCCAAAATCAGTGAAAGGTTTAGCAGGTGAATTGTTTTCATTACCTGAAAATAATGCTTCTGCGGCAACGGCCTTGGAGGTTTGTGCCGGTCGGCGACTTTTCAATGTTGTCGTCGATAATCAAGTAGTTGGTGCACAGCTATTGGAACATGGAAAATTAAGAAGGCGTGTTACTCTTATACCGTTGAATAAAATTCGTGCCAGAATAACGGAACGATCGAAGGTTCAAATGGCGAAACAAATTGGACCTCATAATGTGGATCTTGCATTAGATTTAATTGAATATGATGATGATTCAAAAAAGGCAATGGAATACATTTTTGGTAACAAACTTATTTGTCAGGATCCAGAAACGGCAAAAAATGTAACGTTTAACCACCAAGTCCATACTGGTTCTGTTACACTAGATGGTGATTATTATGATCCAGAGGGTAGACTTTCTGGAGGGTCTAGAAAAGGTGGATCATTTACTCTGAAAAAATTTATGGAATTTAGAAGGATTAGACAGAAAATTGGTGTTTTAACCCAACAGTTAAGTGAGATTCAGATTCAGCTCAAACAGCTGAGCGTCTTAAGTAATCAGACACAGCCAATACAGCATAGCTTGCAGGTTACGCAGTATCAAATTGATGTGCTGGAAAAAAAACTCACTCATGGTGATAGTGCTACGTTTCTCCAGCATCTTCAGCAGACTACAGATGAAATTCGAAATCTTCATGAAAAAGTTGATAAGCTAAGGATTGAAGCACAAACATATAAAGTAGATATTAAACGGATTGAAAAAGATATGCAAGAGTTCAACTCGGATAGTGTTAAAAAGCTTCAAGAATTAAAGGAGAATATTAAAGCTATGAATATCGAGGTGAAAAATGACGATAAGCGGTTACAACAAATTCAGAAAATGTATCAGGAATCTGATATTTCAACAGATCAAATAAAATTAGACATTCATTCGTTAGAAGAGTCTATTAAAAGTATAGATGGACAATGTTTGCAGAGTACGAATAAAATAAAAGTGATCACTTCAGACATTGATGAGCAACAGAAAAAGCTTGTCAAAAAGAGAAGCCTAATTGATGAACAAAAGTCTAAACTTGCAGGAATAAATGAGGAATTCAATGAAGTCACATCCGTCCTCAACAAAAAAAGAACTGCTTTGAACGACGCCAACCTCAAAAAAGCCAAAATCTCACAAGAAGTTGAGCATGCTGAATCAAAATTACGGGCCATTAAGACCTATCTAGAAAGCGTCATAGAAGAGCATGATTGGGTACAAAATGACAAAATTCGAGAAAGTGTTTTGGAAACATATCCAAATATTGATTTGAGTGATTGTCACCAGCGTATCAAGCAATTGGGTTTAAGGGTTAATGCGATGAAAAAGAAGGGTGTGAATATGAATATAATGAGTCAGATTGAACAACATGAAAAGCATGAAACTTCGTTGAAAACGAAAATCAAGCAGATCAACAGGGACAAAAAGAAAATTGAAGAAACTATAGCAAAATTGGATAATTATAAGCGTGCTGAGTTGATTAAAACATATAAAAAAGTTTCTAAAGACTTCGGCGAAATTTTTTCTGTCCTTCTACCCCATTCGTTTGCAAAATTGGTTTCACTTGATAAAGATGATGTTACAAAGGGCTTGGAAGTTAAAGTTCAACTAGGTAATGTTTGGAAAGACTCTTTAGTAGAACTTTCTGGTGGTCAAAGGTCGTTGGCTGCACTTTCATTAATAATGTCTCTTCTTCAGTTTCGTCCAGCACCGCTCTATATTTTAGATGAAGTGGATGCCGCTTTGGATCTAAATCACACCCAAAGCATTGGCCATCTAATTAAAACGAGATTTAAGGGTTCTCAATTTATGGTTGTCTCTTTAAAGGAAGGAATGTTTACAAATGCAAACAGATTGTTTAGAGTTCGTTTTCAAGAAGGAACATCTGTGGTTACTGCAATGTAAATTTGAAGAATGCTGCTATTTATGCAGTACATTATTATATAATAAATCAAATGCATGGTGATGATTCGGTTTGTATGTTTGTTCCATAATCACGCACAAAATATCTGTATATGAGTCCATCATTCTTTTCCGCCAAGAGTGATCTGTATTCGAAATGACAAAAAAATGGCAAGAGTCTAAACGCAATCAACCAATAGAAAAATCCAACCGAGAGAGCTGCATAACTTGCTAATGTAAATCTAAAATGTTGCGTTAAAAATGGAGAAAGTACCACAGAAAGTGATCCAAATAAGCAAATGTATATACAAACTGTTGGCGCCCTAATAGGTGCACGAATGTTTCCAAATCTCCTTCTTACCTTGAAAAGAAGGCCAAGGCAGAGCAATGCATGAAAAAGCTGATTTGGATAATATTGCACCGATATAATAGTATCATATATTCGGCGTTTCGGAATATACATGATCGCACAACTTGCTATGCAGTGTATTATGAGACCCCCGCATGGTGTGCCAAATGGGTAATTAGAACATAGAATGTTGCTGAAAGGGAGAAAGCCTTCCTTAAAAATCTCTTGGTTCATAATTGAATCTGTGTATACAACAATAATGACATTTGTTGCAGAACTTAGTGCAATAATAGAGCTCATGAGGCGTGAACCAAGGGTTGAACCAAATATTTTACCAAATAATAAAGCTCCTACAAGCTGATCACTGTTGAAAAATTCATCCTTGGGCAATAATTTTAAATATGTTAGATTCAACATTGAGTAGAGTAAAAATATTGTCCCAAGTGCTAGAGGGCCAGCTTTAGACAACGTTTCAATCGGATTTCTAATCTCATTCTGAAATATATGACATGTCGTCCAGCCTCCAAAGCTCTGTATGCATTTAAGAACCGCAGCCGAATAATACATCCATTGAATTTCTTTCAACTCAGGAATTCTGAAATCTTCTTTACTGAATTGGTTCTGAAGGTATGATACTGACTCAGGAAGTAATAGAGCATAAGAACACACGAGAATAATGAAAACTATAAGTCCGAGTTTTAATGTTCCGAGAACATTTTGAGCGATCAATCCACACCTTTTCGAAAATAGATGAAGTAATGTGCTGCAAACAATGAGTAAACATGCAATATTTCTATTTGAAATTTCATCCGAAGGTAATGCAAATGAATAGCGAATGTATTCCCCAAACACAAGAGCATTTGTACTACTAAAAGAAAACAAGATTGTGAATACTGAGAACACCACCGTAGTCATATACGCTGGGTTTGGATAAATGTACTCTAGAAACACTTTAGTTGCCCCGTTCACAGGTAAGTAAGAGCCAAGCTCTAAGTATAGAAGAAGTCCCGTGTATGCAATGCCTGCTCCTATCAACCATAATAGCATGTAAATTGTATAAAAACCATTTGCATTTTTCATCACTAGCCCTGGAGTAGCAAAGATCCCTGATCCAAACATTCTACCAACAAACATTATAAACGTAGAATAAAACCCAAAGAGTCTCGATCCCTTGACCGAATTGTCTAACGGAACTAATGAACGTGTGACAACGGTTGGGTGCTTCTGCAAATCTGACTGTAAGTCCATCGGAATGTTATCAATATTCATTGTTTCTAGTTATCTGGATCAGAGAATCCTTTAATAATCAATTTGGGGTGGCGTACTAACTTTCCGTGATCGAATCGTTTGTTCAATGTCTTCCTCAGAAATAAAATAATAAATTCAAAACAAATAATTTCAGGCACCTAGCAAATTGTACGCACTTATTCGCATAAAAACAAAATTATGGCCATCCAAGGATATAATCTAACTATCAGATCAAAATAAAAAGTAGGAACAGACAAACTATATATATACACTTCACGTAATGGAAATCAATTCAAATCATCGAAATAATCTCGATGCAAGATAACTTCCTTCCGAAATAATATGAGTCAATCGTCGCGTCAATAGTTGTTGGCAAGTAATTATCAAAATTCTTCCTACATCGGATTTCGAACCTGGAAGCTGTATGAATACTCGTATGATCCTGTGTACATTAAAAAAGTTCGCTAAGCAGGGCTCGAACACATCTCCAGTTGGGAAAGGGATTGCAACGAAATATTACGAAATTCAGATGGCGGTTGCCGTTGACTAACGCTTGAGATTTTAACTGATGTTAATAAGTACTGACATATCCTAAAAGAAGCAGAAAGAATTTAATTTTTTTGAATGAGTTGTTAGGGTAGGATGTGAATCAGTAAGCATCACATGGAATGCAGGTTTTACTAATTAATTTTATTGTTGTGTTGGACGAAAGGTGAATATTAATTCTTACTGAAAGGATACCTGAAACCTTGTTAAAATTTTGAACTTAAGATTAACATCCATAGTAAGTTGTATCAATTAGACCTCGGTATTCCTTCTGTTACAAAAAATATATATATATATCTAAGAAAGATTTGCGTTGCTCAATCGATGTGATGATGTCAAGGAATAGCAAGGACGGTTCGCAAAGCCGGACTCGAACTGTCGCACAAGGCTTGGTGGTGTCAGATCTATCAAACTTAGACCAAAGTTGTTAGATGACGAATCAAGCTGGTTGCAGCAAATTCAAAAAAAAAGCGGCATTATTAAGGGTAGCTAAATGATAGTTGTACTGTATCTGTCCAAATTAATGTGCATCAGAAATGAACAGCATAGCCATTGACTTGCAAAAGGTCTCTGCCTACAGCGAATTAAATCTTGGTAAATTAAGAGAATATCTGAGGGTGTTCATACCTCACATTAAACTGCACTTGAAAAGCAAAGATTCAAGCCATATAAATTACTTTGTTCATATTCTGAAACTTAGTTTCTGATATTTGTGTTTGAATAAAGGAAGCAAGACCGGTTAAATGTACTTATAGCCGATATATAAAGAACAAAAACATGAGATTCGTTATTGAAATGCCAAAATAAATGGTGTTGTAATTGATTACAGGCGCATTCATTTATAGAGATAACCTGAAAGAATATCCTTTGATGAATGAATATGGGGCCTTTGGTACAGCGATAAGCTCTGCACGATGCTTTGACGGTGAGGAAAAACTCTGCAGAAACTTGATTTTCTGCCTGGATCGATAGATGCGTCGATACTGGTCGAAGCGTTGGGGAAATCGACGAGGGAAAAATCGTGTAGGCTTTATCCGGCATGGTTTGATCTTTGAAAAAGATCGAGCAAGCTAACTTATGAGAATTAGGTTGCTGTTTCGATTAAGGGAGCTTGTTACAATGATCAATTTAATTTGATCAGCCAGCGCAAGTTGGTTGATAAAATTGACAAATGAGTTTTTATGCATTTGGCTTTGGCCAGCATGGTCAAGTCAACGAATGGTGGATCTTGCATCTGACGGCTTTATTCGGCAATGTCAGGTTAACTATGGGTTCCCGGAGCTGAGGTCGAACTGAGCGCAGTGCTCGGGAAGTTCCGACGGGATCCTAAGACTCGGCTGGGAAACGGGAATAGTTACCCCACTAGGCGTAGGTATTACGGGATCAATTATTGATGAATAAAAGATCATTGATCATTGTGACTGCAGCAAGTTTCAGAATGTGCAGAATCGTATGATTGAACACTATGCTGGTCTGAGGAAAAAAAATATAAAGTACTTTTTTTGATCCGGAAATCGTTGTGCGGCAAATTTTCTGCAGTTAGGATAGGCATATACAGCGTTGTCTCTGATCTGTGATATTTTATGATTGATTTTTTGTCTGGAATATGGTTCGAAAGAAAAAGTATCGACTTTAACGAGAAAAATTAACGATTTCTACAGGAATAGTTAGTTTTGTTAACGATCTTCTACGAAGCTATATTCCAATAAAGGCGCATAAGTATTGACAAGCCTAGATTATCTGAGGACACGTTATATAGTATGATATAGCACACTGATACAACACAATCAAGGAAAATTAAAAAGGGCGAATTTATCAGATTTCCAATCTTTCCTACTTATCAAAATTTTTCGCTGAACTTACTTTTTTCCTTTACGTGAAAATCAAACATTTGTTTTCATCGAAAGATGTCTCCAATAAGAAATCAAAATGGGAATGAGAATCCTCTTAGGAGTTCTGGCAGAGTTGATGGCAACGGGGTAGAAAATGCTGTGAATTATGAGCAACTCTTGGTGAAAGTCAACGCAACCCTTACGATCGAGGGTACGCGGGACACGTTTGTCTCTTTTCAGTTTAAAATGAGCCGCCAGTATGACTCTGTTATATATGTTAAGGAGTTCAGGGATTGGTTTATTCGTGCTTTCTCAGTTGGTTGCAGCGATGGCTTTGATGCTGAGGATGTTACCCAACTCTTGAAAATGGACAAGGTACCAGGATCAGATTCGATCGGCGGTATTTTTGGTGTTAAAGTTGAAGAAGCTATCCGGCTGAAATTTGCGTATGACAAAAGCCTCTGGATGAACAAATATAGAGGTTTAAATTTGCTTGTTGCATTGAACAGCACTTACAATGATCTTATTAATTCCGTTGACATAGTTCCTACCTGGGTTGAGATGTCCAAGACCACTTTTGTTCAATCGATTGGCAAGATGAGACATTTAATTAAAACTTTTAGGTCCATCTGTCCGGATTACTTTCAGAATGATGCATTCCTGTTGCTTGCGCAGATGTATTCGACTGGAAAGGAGAATTTTGACGAATTCAAGTCTGCGCTTGATCTTGCCACGGCGAAGAAAAATATCATGTGGTATGAAGGTACGGATCTAATTTGCGAGATCTATGAAAATATGGTGAATGCAGAGAGTAATGCTAAAGAATTTATTAACAGCTTTCGTGTCACTCCCGATAGGAAAAGAGACAGGAATGATGATCAAGAAAAGCAGGCTCGCATAGGTGGTAAACTCAAGAAAAAAAAAAAAAATATTCAGAAAATCAAGTGTTTTAAATGTGGACAGCGTGGTCATCTCAAGCGTGATTGTCCATACAAACAATCGGGTTCTCGAAAGAAGGGCAGCAGTTGTGAACCGAATAAATGTACAACTTAATTACTGTGTCACTTTGCAAACTCCTGCTAATATTGAAAATGATAAGAGGAACGGCGGTACCGCTGAGAAGGGTGCTGTTTTCATCTTGAGTGAAGATTTGATATGTCATGCAGGAGACTAGGAATGTTACGATTAAAATGAGCAAAATTTCCTTTATTGAGTCATGTTGACCGAGCTGTATCATGTTATATAACGTTTTGTCTGATAGTCTTAGTCAAAAATGTTCTGGAGAGTATTATTATAATGCGTATTCCTGTATAATTTGTTAATATTAAGGTTATTTTTTCTTGCATATTGAATTGGGGAGGATATGTAATCCACTAAGCACGCCTGCAAAAATAAAATAATGAAAACAGCTTTATTTCCGAAATGAAGCCACCTTAAATACAAAGTTATGCTTTGTAAACACAAGCTTGGAAGTAATATTTACTGTACGGCAACAATAATGAGGTCACGATAATTTTGTCGGCGAGAAAGATAAACCGATCCGAAATTTGGTCTCCAAAAAAGTTTATCGACGCGTCGATTTCAGAACTCCTCGGAATTGATTGAAGCGTCGAAAAACGTCGATAGAAATTTATCTGGCTTTATTTGACAAGGCTTGATCTATGAATTTTGAGTAAGTGAGCTTATGAAAAGTAGGTTACTAGTTCAATTAAGGGAGCTTGTTACACTGACTAATTTAATTCGATTATCTAGCACAGGTTGATTGATTAAATTGACAAATGAGTTTGTACGCATTTTGGCTTTGGGCAAGTTCAAGTCAACGAACGGTGGATCTTGCACCTGACGGCTTTGGTCGGTAAGGTCTGACAATATACGAGTTCCCACTGCTGAAGTCGAACCAAGGTGCATTTCTCGACAAGATCTGGCTGGATCCCAGAATCAGTTGGAAAATGAATACAGTACGTCAACTTGGTATACGTAAAATGGAATCAATTATCGTGAATAAGAGAAATTTGCTTGTTGCTACTGCACAAAGTTTTAGAATGTGTATAGTGATATGGTTGGATCTATTTTTGGGTCTAGGAAGGCAAAAAAAAAATTTTGGTTGCCTTTATATTTACTTCTGTTTTGGTTATAAGTGTGACGAAGATTACTCTATGAAGTTTCTCGTTAGCTAGTGTATTGTGTTGAGTTAAAGAATTTGCGGAGGAATACGAATAACTCGTATTTGTTGAAGATATGTGATCATCTAAGTATACTTGTAAAGGTATATAGTAATAAGAACGAATATTGTTCTGAAATAAAATACCTGACACAACAGAAGTATACTTAGTTGTAAACAAAGCTTGGAAGTAAAATTTACAGTAGAGCAGAACGATGAGACCGCGATAGTTTTGGCGGCGAGGAAAAACTAAGCAGAAACTTGATTTTCTGAATTGGTCGATAGACGCGTCGATGTTGGTCGAAGCGTTGGGGAAATCGATGAGAGAAAATCGTGCTGGCTTTATCCGGCATGGGTTGATCTTTGAAGAAAATCGAGCAAGCTAACTTATGAGAATTAGGTTGCTAGTTCAATTAAGAGAGCTTGTTACAGTGATCAATTTAGTTCGATCAGCCAGCGCAAGTTGGATGATAAAATTGACAAATGTGTTTCTACGCATTTGGCTTTGGCCGGCATGGTCAAGTCAACGAACGGTGGATCTTGCACCTGACGGCTTTATTCGGCAATGTCAGGTTAACTATGGGTTCCCGGAGCTGAGGTCGAACTGAGCGCAGTGCTCGGGA
>ERZ746981.88-NODE-88-length-78778-cov-13.788796_pt1 | contig 78778 bp, 34 predicted proteins | sample MGYA00374948_ERZ746981 | MGnify/ENA primary metagenome ERZ746981 (study PRJEB28757, sample SAMN06711160) | food metagenome | host: microorganism | place: China:Harbin | collected 2017-01-30 | study: EMG produced TPA metagenomics assembly of the Analysis of Microbial...
TAAGGACCCTATTTTGTTATGGGGGTCATTCTATGCAACAGAAGTCTTTTCTATATCCGAACTATATGGCCAATCCCATTCATAACCTTGGGCATCTGCGCGCTCGGTAGTGCTACGGCACAGAGGTATGTGAGCAATTAAGCAGATACAAATGTCACACGGGATTTATATACTCTGACATAATTTTATATTTGTTCCACTATGGATGGAAATAAATGTACCATGGGGAACAACGTCATCAGAAACTAACAGTTTTGGATTTGGTATCCCGGGAAAAACGTTTTCCCGTATCAATTGGATTAAATATAACATGGTTGTATAGCAAATTATAATCTCAGGCATTGCCCTATTGTAAAAGAAGCGCTTTTTATGATTTTTTAAGGAATATGAAAATAAAAATGTGAGAGACTGTTAACCTACCTTTACTGAACATGTAGTCTGTTAAATAAAAATTTGATATAATCTATATCGCCTTGAATCGTCACTTTCATAAGGGTATGCAACAAAATAAACACCGGGAAACCTGGTAGTACAATAACAACTGATCAATTATATGTAGGTTATTTGCTCCTTCTTTGGTATGAAAAATTTCGATTATCATTGGCTTAGCGTTTTGCGAGAAAAGAGAAAAAGATGAAGTGATGTAACGTTACTAATTACAAATTCTTTGAGTCATTTACCTTGACAATAAAAAGCACTACCCGGTATATATAACGACTATTTGGGCAGTTGAAAATAATGATGTAGATATCAGGTTAGGCATGGAAAATAATAATTAAAGCAAATACAGGAGGCTCATTTATGATGCAAAAACAATTTGAACATTAATAAAAAGTCTCCTAGTGTCAGTTGAGATGATTTTAATATGAAAAAAGGTTTGTCACTTGGTTATATCATTTTTTCGGATCAAAAAAGGGTTGTCTAGGTTCGATAGATTAGGGCAGTCTCGGTTATAATTTAGTTCTGAATAATATGCTTTTTTTTGATTAGATTTATTATTGTATTTTGCTATATCTACCATTGCATTCTAAATACCTCTGGGTTGTACCCCAAGAAAAATTGATACTAGTATACTTCTTTACAATATGACTGATATAACTGACATACTGCTTTTGATCGGTGCATCTCACATATAACCGATTTTCAGGAGTAAGGTTCAGTGCTTTTCAGCAGGAATTCTGTGCTAACCTAGACAATAACTTAAAGGTATAGAAAATTGAGAAATTTGGGCTTAGTTAAATGCACAAGTTTTGAGATCTGTTCATTTGATGCAGCCACTTTTTAGAAATAGCTTGCAAGACACTGCTCTGTTCTCTAGCAATTCCTTATTTATTGAGGGAAATCCGCGATGAAAAGTTAGTTAATCCCAAAATTATTCATATATTAAATATTTTTTCCCAACGCGCTTGCAGTGATACAGAGAAATTCTCGCAAAAAAACAACAAAGTCTAAAAGTAAGAGAGATGTTATCTATTGATAAACCAATAACTCACTGCTATTGAACTGTGGTGAGATATTGAAAAATTGCAGTGCCAAGATGATATTCAGAATATTGAATGCATTTCTTCTCCTCAGCATTGCAGTTCACGCATTTTATTTGCCGGGTGTTGCGCCAACATCATATCAACCCGGTGATGCTGTGGAACTATTTGTGAATCACATTACACCAACTGTTCCATACGATTCACACGATGAAAAGAGATATTTGTATTCATATGATTATTATAATCCCAAATTTCACTTCTGTGAGCCAGAAGGAGGCCGAAAAAGACAGTCAGAATCACTTGGATCTGTTATTTTTGGTGACAGAATTTACAATTCACCATTTCATTTGGAAATGTTGAAGAACACCACATGTAATATTCTTTGCACATCAAAAGTTCCACAGAAGGATACTGAGTTTTTCAGTAAGGCAATTAGAACAGGATTCCAATACAACTGGTTGATTGATGGACTTCCGGTGGCTCGAAACATGGAAGATTCAAAGACGGAAACAACTTATTACAGTTCGGGATTTGCCTTAGGCCTTGTCGACGAGGATAATGTTGCCCACCCATACAACAACTTCAATCTTTTTGTGGAGTATCACCTCAGAGAGGATGGCAACTATAGAGTGGTTGGTGTGACTGTTTATCCAGAATCTTTGGGATACAAGTCGGAAAGTGAGCCCAAATGCGATTCGCCAGAGCTTGAGCCGGTCACCTTCAATGCAGAGGGTGAAACAAAGATTACTTACACATACTCAGTTTATTGGATACCATCTGATACAGTGTGGGCCACAAGATGGGATAAATATCTTCATGTTTACGATCCAAAGATCCAATGGTTCTCTCTATTGAACTTTGGCTTTATTGTCATTGTTCTTTCGACCATATTGTTCAACTTGTTATACCACCAGCTCAACAAGGAGATCATAAAGTACAACGAAATAAACTTGGACGATGATGGAATTGATGATTTAGGCTGGAAAATGGTTTCTGGAGACGTGTTCAGATCCCCTTCTAATCCAATGCTTCTTTCCGTGTTACTAGGATCCGGAGCTCAACTCGTTCTAATGGCTATTGTTACCTGTGGATTTGCGCTATTGGGATTGATTTCACCTTCGAACAGGGGCTCTTTATCTACAATGGTGTTTGTACTTTATGCATTGTTTGGATTTGTCGGTTCTTTCGTCTCTGGAACTGTCTACAAGTTTTTTGATGGCCAGGATTGGCGCGTGAATATGATCCTTACTCCAATACTTGTTCCGGGACTAATATTTGCGGCGTTCATTTTACTCAACTTTTCATTGATTTTTGTCAAATCTTCGGGCGCAGTTCCAATCGGAACAATGCTAACAATTGTGGCCATATGGTTTGTTGTGAGTCTTCCACTTTCCTGTTTAGGCTCTATTTTTGCGCTTAGACGCAAAAGAATCGAACCTTCTTGCAAGGTCAACCAAATAGCAAGACAAATTCCACATCAGCCATGGTGTTTAAGGCTTCCATTTTTGTCGTTGGCGGCCGGAATTTTCCCATTCGGATCCATTGCAATCGAGATGTATTTTGTGTACAAATCCCTATGGTTTAGTCGGATTTACTACATGTTCGGCTTTCTTTTCTTCTGCTTCCTTCTCATGTTGGCCACTACCCTTCTCGTCACATTGTTGGTGATGTACCTCATCCTATCAAACGAGAATTATAGATGGCAGTGGGGATCATTTATTGTTGGTGGTGGAATCTCCTTCTACGTTTTCGTTCATGCCATTTTACTTTCCAAATTCCAGATTAGGGATCTTGCTTCGATTATTTTGTATGTCGGATATTCCTTGCTTCTCTCACTGGGTGTGGGACTCATGTGCGGAACTGTTGGCTTCCTTGGATCCATGGTATTTGTTTTGACTATATATAAGAGGATTAAAACAGATTAGGGAGATGGAGAAGTTGGAGTTTTGCATTATCATCTGCTGGAGGTACATTTTACTTAGCATTGGAATATATAAAGAAAATAGAGTAGCCAAGAAGAGGTAGAGTAAGTTTAACCAGCAAGATGTACATGTAAGAGATATGAGATATGTGCTCCTCGCTAAAAGGAGAAAGCATACCTAGATATATATGTATTTGCGATCTGACCACTTTTATCTGAAGCTATTACGGAAACCTATAGCCCTGATAAATTTCCGATTCATATTATTCCCGTGCCCGGAATAATAATGGGAAAGAGAAAACGGCGAAAACGTACCCCCGCTAAAAATTCTACTAGGTACATGATGCCAAAAATTTCAACTTTTCCCCACGAAAAAAGAAATTGGAATCGGCGGGTAATGCTGCGGTGACCTTACCGGGTGGATGAAAAATACGAGAAACAAAACCAAAAAAAAAATTGCGGGGATCCAACTCTTCCGGAAACCTGCGAGGAAGACAAGCATTTGTTATTCGTAATTATCTTGGTGTATTTTTTTGTTTCTAGGGAGGAAAAAAAGATCCGCCCATTGTTTTGGTATTTTTTGACTCTCCAGACAAACCGATGAAATTTGTCGAGATGAGAAAAAAAAGAGTGGGGATGGACATTAGCTTTCACATTGGTTTTCCTTTTTTTTGTTTTTCCTGTACTGCTCGTTTCAACGGGATCCATTATTCCTATACATAACATAAAAGAACCAACAAATCATCAAAGCACATTCATTGAACATCATATATCAGTGATGTCAGAAGAAGCAAATGAACCTGAAGAGCAGGCTCTTGCTCAGAATATCGTCCAATTAACAATTGTTCTTCCAGAAAAACCTGCAAAAGCCGGATTTCCAGTTACAGGAGATGAGAGAATATACGAGGTGGCTGAAACACTAGGAACGTTTCCTTCGACAAAGGCATACACATCGTTTAATTTGAACTACAACGGGAAAATCTTGCCATCGAATACAACAATTTCCGAAGTTATTTCGTCAGGATCCTCGAATTCAGCTCCAACCGGCAAGAATTCCGAGTATCCGGAGCTTACATTGACCATGAGTGATGCTCCATATACGGAGAGGAAGGCAAGAGATCATGTGATCAAGGTTAGGGAGATGGCAGCACTTGAAATTCCATCTTTTCAGGAGGGAATGCACAATTTCAGCGGTGTGGCAGCCGGTGCTTCGACCTATGAGAGTCTTGCACTTGACGACGTGAAGGAGAAGGAAGAGAAGGAGGAAGAGAAGAAGGAAGAGGAAAAGGAAGAAAAAAAGGAGGAAGTGGAAAATAAACCAACCGTTTCTGAAAAAGAGCGCAAAGACATTGACCAGGAGCTCGAGAAAGTGTTGAATGTCCATCCAGATGCTTCAGAGTTTGCAGCATCGTCATCTCTCAAGCTCAAACCGGCATTGCGCACCTTAAGTGTCTCTGCATGGACACCAGCAGCCCAAAGCCGCCAACTTCAAGGTGATCTTTTCTACTTGCTGTGCCAGACACTTGAAGGTGAGACATATCACATAACTGCCAATGTCAAAGGCTTCTTCGTCAACAAGTCGTCTGCCAACAGGTTTGATGGCCACGAGAGGTTGGTTGCAGCTGGAAACGGTAAGTCGAGCCACAAGAAGTCGAAGGCACACTCTTTGGTGACATTGTTGAAGTCTCTATCGTCGAAATTCGGCGAGCAGCTTGAGGCAAACCGGAATGTGGTCCAGAACAATGCCACCGAGACGTTTGTGATTCCATCAAACTGCTATCTCGCAAATCCATGGCTGGTGAAGAAAGGTGAGGAGCCTAGAGCAGACTTGGGAAGAAGCCAGTACTCTTATTTGCATTACGACTTGAAAGGTGACACTGTTACAGACTGGAACCAGCAATTCCAGGATCTGAGGGATCTGCCACAGAGTTCTCTGCAGGAAGCTATCAATAAGGATGAGGTGTTGAACAATCTTACGTTTGAGTTCACAACTGCAGCCGTTCAGGGTGCCATTGCAACCATCAAGGGAGATATTGCTCCAATGAACCCGGAGGAGCCCGAGAAAAACCACATTTTCTTGAAGAACGGCATCTTCTACTCGTTCCCAACGGACTTGACCAAGGAATTCGCCAAATCTGGAGGTGATGAGGCTGCCAGAGTCGCTGCAGCACGTGACTTGGCGTCTGTCCGGCTTCTCAACAAGATGAACATTCCCGGAATCACCTACTTGATGACCACAATTGTAGATTACTGTGGCCACCGTGTTGTTTGCCAGACTCCGGCCCCAGGTATATTCACAAAGGTTCCAGAGGAGTCTGAGGCAGCAGACTCGGATTCAGCATTTCCAGAAATCATCAAGCACGGAATTGTTGGCCAGGGGAAAGTGTTGCTTACAGATGCCGGAATCCAGAAGAAGATGGAGGCGGTTGCAGACGAATTCCACTTAAAGACCCACAAGGTGTGGATCGGAACTGGAAAGGACACCTCTGAGTTCAACACCTACTCCAGGACTAAAGGTGTGAAAGGTACCGATGGAAGAGACTACATGATTGATTTGTACCGGACGACACCTTTGGATATCGAGTTTATCGACAAGTACTACGATCCATCGAAGAAAGACTCCTATCCACTCGGCGAGGTCACGTTAAGACACGAAGCTGTGGATGAATGGTGGAGAAGACAGGCCTCAGTTGCCGTTCGGAAGGAGGCAGAGCGTCTTGAGAGGGAGAAGAAGGATGAAGATGCAGATGAGACCAAAGAAGCCGAGAAGCAGACAATTGCTGTTGATCCTAAGCTGTTCTCCTTGAATCCAGATGCATTCTCACTACCGGAAGCACCTACCAAGGAGCTTGAGGCTGAGCAGAAGAAAGACGAGGATGAGGTCAGAGAGGCCTCGAAATTCGTCCAGAATGTTCTGATTCCGGAATTCCTCGAGGAGTTCGAGAAGACAGACACGTTCCTTCCATTGGATGGTGCCCACCTGGCCTCTATAATGCACGATCAGGGAATCAACATGCGGTATCTTGGTGTTATCACGAGATTGATCGATGAGAGAATCGAGAAAATTTCGAAGGAGAAGGAGGAAAGAGCTGCAAAGATTGCAAAGGATAATGTGGTGATCGCTGCGGAACTCGAGAAGGAGGAGAAGGAGGTCACAGAGGAGATGAAGAAGGTGATGCAGACCAAGAAGGGCGACGAGGCCCGGAAGGAAATTGCGAAATTGCAAGAAAAGCAGCAGAAGAAAGAGGAGGAAAGACAGAAGAAGCAGTCCACAGACATCTCTTCAAGCGATGCTGCATACTCGCTACGCGCTGTCAAGCGTATCTGCATCGAGGAGGCTGTTTCTCGGTCCACAAAGCACTACTTGAGGCAGGCTTTGAGCAAGACTCCACTAGTTTTTGCACCCTATGTGATCTCGCACGTCCACAACTGTCTTTTGACACCATCGGGTGGCCCAGAAGTGCAGGCTGCAAAGATTGATCCTGAGCTTAAGGAACTTTACGATTTGGATGAGGTGGCACCGGTTTTGAAGAAGTCTGCCCAGGACGTGCTTTCCGAAATTGCGGAAATTGCACACACCAGGTTCAGACTCGAGCTCTCCGAGGGTTGGGCCACAAAGCTCCACCCATTGGTGGTGATGTCAAACATTGCAAAGAAGTTTGGCATTCAGTGGAAGAGCAGAGAGTATGCATTCACAGCAGAAAAGCTGGAGAAGCAGATTTCTGCAGCAAAGGAGGCCGTTGGAGAGGCCAAGGCGCAGGCAGAATCTCAGGATGCGTTGAAGAAGAGCAGAAAGAGCAAGAAGAAGAATGGTAAGAAGCATCATCATCAATATCATCAGCATGCAGTTTCAGAGGCAGAAATCCAGACCTCCGTGTTTGTGCCAGAGGACATCATTGGACTCGTTCCAATCATCAAAGACGCACCGTACGAGTCTACCACAGCCGCCAACATCTGGACTGCGGCAGTTGAGAACTCGCAGTCTTCGAAGAAACAGGCAGAGACACTTCAGCTCTTCCAGGAGGCTCTTGCAACCTTCGAGCAGATATACGGAAGCATTCATCCGTTGACTGCATCTGCAGTTTCGGATCTCTCTCGAGTTCTTTCGAAGCTGGATCAGGCTTCAGGGGCTGTTGGGTTGCAACGCAAGGCATTCCAGATTACAGAAAGGATCTGGGGTGTTGATTCATACCGTGCAGTTCTTGCCTTGAACCGGATGGCACTTTACGAGACGGAAAATGGACAATATGCGGATGCGTTGAAGATCTACAGGCGTGCTTTGAACCACTGGCTTGTTTCCTATGGCGATGAAAGCCACCCAACAGTGTTGAGCACACTGTCTTCGATAGCAGTCATACTCCAGAACCTCAAGTTGAACGAGGAGGCCTCGAAAGTCTTCCAGAAGGCGATCGACGTGAGCGATCGGACACATGGCGTTGATGCTGACGTGTCAGGATTGCTTCACTTCCAGCTTGCCCAGACTTTGATAGCCCAGAACAAGTCTGCAGAGGCTGCTGCTGAGTGTGAGAAGGCATACGAGATTTTCAAACCGGTTCTTGGTTTGAACAATGTGTTCACATCTCAGGCGAGAAACTGGTCCCGGGGCCTCCGCAACTATATGGCAGAGGCCAAGATCAGGCAGGAGTATGTGAAGAAGATGGGCATGCAGAAGGAGAAGGAAGAGAGAAAGGAGAAGGAGGGCAAGAAGGAGAAGGAGGGTAGAAAGTTGAAGCAGAAGGAGAAGAGAAAGAAGAACCAGGCGGAAGATTTGAACCCTGAGATCGCACAGAAGAGTGTTGATGAGATCATGAAGTACATCAACTCGGGTTCTGCACCTGAGAAGTCGAAGAAGCATCACAGTTGAGCATGAATAAATATGCATTGCAGCGTTTACGGAGTATGAACAAATATGCATTGCAGCATTTGCCAAACATATTACAGCATTTGCCAAATATATTACAGCATGCTAAATATATTACAGCATTTGTGACGTTTCTCTCTTATACATACATACGTTAGACTCTAGATAGTAAATAAACGTTTTTCCTCTTAGTTGTCGTCGTCCTCGACATCACCGTACTCCCAGCATCCGGCATGTGTAGCTCTGGCCGTATTTTCGAGCTTCAACAACGCAGAACGTTCACCTTGGAGAGCCTTTTCGAAAGATGCAAGGTGGTGCTTTTTCACAATGGCCCAGCCCTTCTGCACAAGCTCCTTGTTGATGGACCAGTCCGGATCCTTGGCAATTGCAGCGGTATCATAGAGCTCGACGTCCATCTCTACACCAGCAGCAGGGTTGGCGAAAGTCTCGCATGCAACAACTTGCTGGTCGAGAACTTTGTCCTCCAAGTAGTACTGGGCCTCCTGCCTGTACTCAGGCTGGGATTCCGGAGGGAACGAGATGAGCGACAGCTGCACAATGTGAGCCTGCGGCTTGTAGGTGGTGGCCGAGAACTCGGAACCGACAATTTCCTTGAGATCGGAAAGCTTGAGAGTCTCGATGGTGCCGTAGTCGATCTGGAGGATTTGGTACTCACCAGGGTTCGAACCGCGGCCCAGCACTTTCCCCCTGTAGTACTTTCCATTCTGCGAGAACTTGGAGGCCACAATCTGGCCTCTGCGAGGGTTAGCCGACAAAGCGGGCCAGGAGGACGATGCAGCATGAAATTTCTGCATGAAGGCCTTCAACTTGAGCCTCTGCGAGTCCAGGAACTGGATTGCAACGCGGCCATCTGCGAACACCTCGGAAACTTTGGCATCGTAGTACTTTTTCACGATCTTCAAAGCTGCAACACCTTGCTGCAACGACTCCAAGTTGGCCTCGGCCTCCGCAGCCTCGTCGTAGTTCTGCCAGACACCCTTTTGGGCGGATCTCGCGGCAGATTCCGCAGCCAGAAGCTCATCTCCGTGGTGTGTTTGTGCGACAGACCGCTCGTGGCACTTGGCGAAACCATCTTCTAGAAGTGAGACCTGGAACGGTGCCGAGGACCCGGCAAGGTACAAATTGCCGATGAACCCACCCTGGCGGTCCACACCGTACACCTCGATACTCACATCGCGCTGGGTGGTTTTCCTGGCCGTGAGTGCAAACGCCTTTTTGTTCAAGTCGCTGTCGCTGTCCCTGTCGTCTGCAGAACGGCCCTCGAGACCTCCTAGCACCAAAACTAGCCGGACACTCTCCGCGGGAACATCAACGCGGAACCTCGTCGGCGAAAGAGCCCTCTCGACGACACCGGCGACCCGGCCGTGGTGCTCAAGCGTGAAGAGATACCGGTGGGCCTTTGCAGAGCTCTCGGAGGCATCAACCACACGCCGGGTTTCCGGTGGCTCGCCGTAAAATCCAACATGCTGCTTTTTGGCCTCTGCCTCCTGCTCCACCATCCGGTCCCAGTACTCGGGGAACTCGCTTCCGTCCGCCCGCCGCCTTAACACGTACGCCAATCCGGCACTCACGATTTCCTCCGATAGATTCTTCGATCCATGATGCACGATTGTCACCATCGGTCTTTCCTCAAACTGGTCTGTGGCCGGCCTCACGAACTCCACCGTGCACCTCACCTTCTTGCCGATCACTTTGCCACGCACAAACTCCCGGGCTGCATCCACAAACGCCGAAGTTTTCTCATCTGACTGCCGGGGGCCCCGGAGGTACGCCAGCTGGCACACAATCGACTTTCCCGCCTTCGACTCCAACTCCAGCGTGTCCGCCGAGATTACCCGGACCACAGTGGCCGAGAAACTGCCGCCTGCTGAAAGTTTCGCCTCACCAACACCGGCAGAATCCTTTTCCAGCTGCCTTTTTTCCTTGGATGCCTTCCAGAGCCGCTTTCCGGCACCCATAGCCGATCTTTCGGCCTTCCGGAGCACCGCCATGCCCTTCGACCCGATCATCTCCGACTGCCAGTCCGCGATCTCCGCGTATCCCTCCTCTAGCAGCCGGTCCGAGATGTTACCGGACGGATGCACAATTTTGGCAATTAAGACACCAGATGCCGATTCTCCCAACACACACACCCCGACCTGCGTGCCAAGAAGCCTGTCCTCGACGAAGAACTTCGCCCCGTCCGCATAAGGCTCCGAGGGCTCCCCGTCTTTGCCCCCGGTGCGTGGACACTTGATTCCCGCAATAAGGACTGGAATCACCGCCTGCTGCCGCGGAGATCCCCCCAAAAGCAGCCGGGCAATCACCCGGTCGCCGCTGATCACTCTCTCGACAATTGCCGGGATCGCACGCACCGCAGACCGGCTGATCTGGGCCTCTGTGGGCCTCGAAACCATCTCAATAGGCTCCACATCTGAAGACCACATTCCGACCTTCTCTTTTTTCGCCAACGCCTCCGCGTCCCGGAGTTTCTCCATCTCCGGGTCCTCCTCATCCGCCTTCCCGCTTCCCAGGTTGCCCCGGAGACGCGCACCTCCCTTTTCCAACACGTATTGGATCAACGAGGAAAAAACTGGCGACGACACATCTCCGAACTCTCTGTCCCCGGTTCGACCCTCGTACATCACCCAAAACCGGATCGGCTTGCCCACGAGCAGCTTCCGCAAAAGCTCGCGTGACTCGAATGCGTACTTCTCGTTGCTTTGGAGTCTGGGGGCCTGTATGTGTGCCAAAGTGAGGATTCTCTCCTGGTGGCTTTTTCCACCAACCGGACTTAGGACCAAAGTATCCCCGGAAAGGACGTTTTTGACTTTTGCTGCAAACACTTTAGGCATCTTAGATCGCTGTGTAACCAATGACTGATTGAAAGTTGCGGAAAAAACGAAATTTGCTGTCCGATACCAATGCAATGCTGATTGCTTATCTCTCCTATCTATGTACACGTAGCGCGAAATTTCGAGGACTGTAAGTGGACTGCTGAAAAATTGGAAATTCCCACTTCCCACTTCTCAATTCCCACTTCTCAATTCCCACCTCTCAAAATTTCCTCCTGGCCAATTAATTCCCGATCTCATTTTTCGAATTTCCACCCCACACTTTTTTTTTCACACTGTCAAAGACGGGACCAGGGTGGTGCCACACTAATACTGTGCCATACATTCTTCACAAATAGGTCGCATTAGATCACACGAGGAGACGATGATAAAAAGCGGAAGATAAACTTATTATTATTAGATACTATATCATTGCCAGTACTTTCATACCTACTCTAAAGACGCCTTAAGCGCCACAAAAAGACTCCCCTTACGATATGGCCATGCAACAGTTGACTCGGGGCCAAGATGAAATGTCTGTCGAAGTTCGTTTTCTATGTACCAAAGAACCAGAGTCACTTGAGTGCGATTAATGACTGGATCAAGCGTTTTGGCACAAAGTAGCATCCATAAAATGGATTTCCTGGATCTCGAAGCCCCAAAATGAGACGTAGGAGTGAATGTCAGCTTCTCAGGGTTGAATTCCGTGTAATACGACTTTCTCTGTAGTCGATTGTCTTCCTCACTGCCGGATACGCCAGGCTTATCATTGCAGTAGTAAATATACGAAAGTCGCTGCATCAACACACCAGTACACACGTTATCGACCAATTTCGAGTCGACTAACCGCTTGAATAGCTTCTGGGATTCGATAAAGCAAGCCTCCGAAGATAAAGCATATCTTGAGAACAGCCTTTCGTGGCAATATGCGACGGATTGGCCTAGTACAAGAAAAAGCTCGGCTGTCACTAGTGTCAACCTGATAGTGTACGTTTTCAAGCTGCATCTAGAAAGATATGAGTAGAACGAGGAGTCGAGAAAGGGAGCAATGACATCACTTACAATCTTTGCAGTTATGCCACTCACTCGTTTTCCATCAGTTGCCTTCTCAAGTGGGTTCACTTTACAGCTTGCTCCCAGAAGCAACGATACTATCATGAACTCCTGCAATGAGGAAAGGTACCCGTATGCCCGATCGGCGAGATACTGCTTTTTGAGCATTTCGTACACCGTGTACGCGTTTTTGTAGTCTCTCATCATGAAGTACCAGTCACCAAGTCTCCTTAGGAACACAAAAGGTGAAGCGGACGGATAGTATCCCTGCTGAGCATTGTAAAGAGTTGAATCCGCATCCCCTGCTCCACTCTCAGAGCTCTCACTTTTCTCCTTGCCGTACCCAAACGAGAAAAACGACCGATGGCTGGAGTTCGAGCCCCACAGTCTACCAGCACCGAGTAAACGACCTGTTAGACTTTTCCTGGGCACAACGTACTCTTCGTGCCATTTCTGTATCTTCCGACGTAGAAAAGGTACCATTTTTTTGTAAACAATCGTATCTACTGCCGAGTGAATGGGCTTGGCAACTTTCTTGGCGATTTCAACAGAAAGCATAGAGTCCGGTCGTAACTTAGCCGCGGCTGCAAAATCTAAAGAGTCTGCATGTATTTTCTCCAGGGGAAGACCAGCATCAGAATTCGAGGCCTTTTCAAACGAGAAAGTACACCCTATGGAGTCTTCACCAAGAACAGACACACAGTAGTCCTGCAAGCCGGATAAAGCCTGGAACTGCTCCACTGCATCTGTATCCACCAAGATGAGAAACAAAGTCATCATGCACGAAGTGTCCAACCACGGGAATCTCGCATGGAGATCTAGATATTTCCTCTTTTGGTCAGAGTACACTGCCTGGAGATCCCGAATCGTGATGTCCGCCGTTATAACAACGAGGTTGACAACCGGATGGTTGATAAACTCAAATGGTACGAGTGTGTTTGACGAGGTTGCTTTCGATAGCATTGACAAATATATTGATCCCTCTAATTGTTCCACTTGCACTTTTGAATCTTGTATCTTTGAATCTTGCACCTTTGAATCTTGCACCTTTGAATCTTGCACCTTTGAATCTTGCACCTTTGAATCTTGCACCTTTGAATTCTGCACCTTTGAATCTTGTACCTTTGAACCTTCCGACTCCAAATCTTTGGCATTCCACGAAAAAGACCTTGCGTTTGTGTAGAAACTGGTCTTTTCGATCTCTCTGTTGACCCTGTCCATATGCCTCGAAACAGTATTGGTCAATACATGCTCACCATAAAGCTCTGGAAACCGGCCGGCCGGCTTTTCTGGAGCGGGCTGGCCTTGGAACGAGCCTTTATTTGCGTCTTGTGTTTCAATTATGTGCTCTATCGAGTCCACAAACTTGATTACTATGCGATTGGGCTCTCCCTTGTCGGATGGGAGGCAGAAATCGGAATCTGCCAAATCATACTCAAAGAACCGCAGAAACGACAAGAAATTAGAGAACCCATAATTGCGGGCAACATGATCAGCGGTTGGTAAACTGTGAACGCTGACTTTGGGACAGTATCCTTTGAGTATTGCCTGCCTAGCGATTAAAGATGAAACACCTGTAAAATCTGGAGCAATTAGACTATTTACCTGCTTGGCGTACTTTGTATCCAGAATTGACCAGTTTGATGTCGCCATTCTGAAGGCGATATTGGTTTGGGCAAGAGGGCAAAGGGAATACTGAACAGAAAAGGAGGAAACACAGATTGGTCATGTGGGATACATATTTACATGGTGGAAATGATGATGAAGCTACGACTTTTTTTTTGACTTTTTCAAAGGAGCGAAGGGAGCGAGGTAGGAGAATTAGGCATGCTACTGGTAATAAAGTGTACTATGGTACCGATTAAAGGATACTACTAATAAAATTAAAGCATGCTATTGGTATTAAATAGAGAATGCTGATAGTACCAATTAAAGAATACTACTAATAAAATAAAAACATGTTAATAGTACTAAATAAGGTATCAGTAAGGTATGCTAATAGCTTTAAATAGAGAATGCTGATAGTACAAATATACGAATAGTATTAATCAAAGAATAATAATAAATAAAACATGCAAATAGTACTTATCAAAGAATAATACTAAATAAAACATGCTAGTACTAAATTAAGCACACTATACTAAGAATACACTACCAGTTAAGAACCGATTTATTACAATATGTTAGAATACTCGGTAGGCAGACAGGAATAACCAACGATGCAAATATTATTAATCATCAATAAAAATGGAGCGAAAGAAAGAAAGAAATGGAAAATGTCCACGGATGGAATGCAGGAAGACCAAGGTTGCAGTAGACAAGCAACAAGCCAAAAAGTGTAAATACCAACGCGATCTAATTCAGCGATCTCTCATAGTGTACCAGCCCGCGCCTTGTTCATATTATCAATGACCTGACTTGGAGGAACAACAGACATCATTCTCTCTTCACCAACACGTGATTTGAGAGGTCCGACAACAGTGTCCCTATTTCCAAACAAGTAGAACAAACCGCCGATGGTGGTTAAGAGCATTGTAGTTCCAACAGCCAAGGCACATCCTATTCCGGCAATCTGCCCATTGGTGAAGTAGCGGATGCCATTCTTCACATTGGAAGGCTGTGGAGAGGATATGGGTGGCTGGGTGGTGTTGAAGTTGAGGCTGTAGCTTTTAGTTGTTGGGAGGATGAAGTTCATGATGGAGTCGGTGACATTCAAGTTGGACGCGGTTATAGTGAGCGGATACCACTTGGAGCCATCATAGATTGCAGATGAGACCAAACCGTACTCTTGCAACTCGAATCTTCCTGCTAGCACAAGCAGCTTTTCGGCAAACACGGAATTGGACGAAGAGCCGGACGATCTGTTCAGAATTGCAAAGTCTTTGAACACAGGGGTGGTGGATTCGTTGCCTATTCCGGACATCAGACTCTCGTACTTGTAGTTGTCGAGGTATCCGAGGTAGTCCGAGCCCATGGCGACGATCGGCTCTTTCAAGCTGGTCGTTTTGTTGCCGTTGAGGAATGCAAACTTCAAAACGGCACCGGGGACAGTGTTGGCAAGACTGGAGGGTGCAGTGAGCGACTTTGCAGTCCAGTTGTAGACTCCAAAGTAGCTTTTACCGCTTGTTCCGATGCCCAGATCCCCTGCAACCAAAGCCTGCTCCTTGCTGTAGAACTCGAGGCTGTTGACCACACCTGTGAGGGTCAGACCACTCAATGCGGAGCCCAGCGAGTTGGTAGTGAGGTTGTAGTAGGCGAGATTGTTGAATTTGGACGAGGATGATGTGAAATTTCCACCGATAAGGGCAGAATCGGAGGCCGGGATGGGGGAAACTGCATTCACAAGCCCGCCAGCCTCAAGCGAGGGAACTGTGGCATTCTGCTGCACGTAATCGTACACAACAAGCCCGTTTGCAGTCTTACCTTTGAAGGAGGCACCAGGGCCCTGCAACCCGACAAAAATATTCGATTCGACGTCGACCAAAGTGGTCACTGTAGCATTTCTGGGCACAAACAAGTCGTCTGACAAGACCCTGGAGGAGTCAGTGCCAAGAACAACGATGTTGTGGCCGTCATCGCTGTAGTTTCCGGCCAAAAGGACGGCTGAGGAGTTCAAGTAGAGCCCCGTGTTTGTTGCAGAGCCGGCGCCGGGAGAAAAGAGGGAGTCTGGGGGCTGCAGAAGTCCACGTGTGCCGTTTTGAAGAAAAACAATGCCGTCGGCCGGCTGGTCGAAGCATGTGATCTGACCGTAGACAGTGGAGGAGGAGGAGGAGGAAGAAGAAGAAGAAGATGATGATGATGACGATTCATTGCTGTTCAGCAAGGCAGTCGTGAGGTTCAACCTCAAAATGTCAGTAGAGTTAATGATGTCCCCACCAGGGAGAGAAAAGACGAACGAGGCAGCCGAAGAAGCATCAGTCGAGTTGTAGCCGACGATGACGTAATCGGTGCCGTTCATCCGGAAGGGAGAAACAGCGTTTACTGTTTGCGCGCTGGAGGAGGACACAGTGGCTATATTGGAGCCGTTGACTCCGAATACAGACACCGTTCCGTCAGCCAAGACGAGATCGCTGCCCACCAAACGCATCTGGGAGACTGGGCTCGAGACGTTTGTAGAAACGCGAATGGCGTCTCCAAGCACGATCTCCGAGGACGACTTGTTGTATTCCTTGACAGTCACCCCAAAGAGGTTGTCGCCGAGGCTGGAGTTGAAGCCACCGGCTACGTATAGGGCAGTGCCGTTTGCAAGCTGTAAAGATGTGACACTGGCATTTTCCGAGAGGTTTGTGGAGCCCAAAAGGTTGATGGACGAGTTTCCGACCGGGTTAGAAACACGATCCGTGAAGTTGGCGAGCGAGTACTCGAACAAGCCGTTCAAGGGGACAGAGGTTGCAGTTTCCGGGGTGTAGTCGATGCTGTTGAACTGGACAGCGACAGATCCGGCGACGAAAGTTGTGTTTTCTGCACCGGACGCCTGGAGGCACGTCAGCCGCAGGTAGACGGCACTGGACTGCGTAGAAATGCGGTCGATGTCGCCGGAAAAGACCACGTCATACTTGAGGTCCGTGTTGGTCTGTGAGACAGTCTTTGAAGCCAAGAGGGTGCCGTTTGCAGCGAAAAGAGACGCATTAACGGCCCCCCGCTGGCTGCATGTACCATCTGAGCCACATCCGGGTGTGTAGAGCAAAAACGTGTAGTTTCCAGACAACGAGAGATCCATGTTGTACTGGACACCGTCCTGGGTGCTGATTGAACCGGAAGAAACGGTTGTTGAGAGGTAGTCGCCTCCGTCGAGCGGGCCGGACCAGTTTGCCGAGCCGAGCAGCTCGGACGAGGCACTGGACACGGATTCGTGCTCGGTGGAGTTGGAGGAGCACCCGGAACCGTTGAGAGTGTTGTTTGCGTACACGGTGAGGCCGTATTGGAGCAACTGGAGCCCGTTCAAGGCCGCATAGTCGCCGTATTGGTCCAAAACCTGCACCGTGAGCGAGTTCAGTTGCACACTGTTGACAAACGCGAACTCCTGGTAGTCCTGGCCAAAGCCCAAGGTGCCCTGGAGGCCGTCAGTGCCGGAAATCTGGAAAACACCGTCCGTGGCATTGCTGGAGTTCGAAATTGCGCTCGCGAGGGTTGAATCCAGAGAGAGCGGGCACCAGGCATCGCAGTAAACCAAATGGTGGGTCTCCGGGTCGATGTACGTGAGGTTCATGATGCTGTTTGCCGGTGCAGACGTGATCCGGAACATCTTGACGGCGTTTCCGCCCTGATTGCCGTTGTAAAGCCGAATTTTCGACGGCGTGACCGAAAACGGTAGCTGTGCCGACCACAAGCCGCCCACCTGGGCGCTGCTCATCCGCCAGGCCGAAGATGAGCCTGCTGGGCACACAAGGGAGGACGGATTCGACCCACTGGCTCCGTTCGACGCGCTAACCGACGCCAAGCCGAGATTTATGGGCTGTTCGGGCTGCACGAGCTCAGAGGAGCTGCCTAAGCTGCTTGAGTTGCTCGTGCTGCTCGTGGAATTCGTGAGTGTCGAATTTGTGCCACCCACCTGCTGCAGGGTCTCGTTTCCTAGGCTGTCGAAGGAACCGCCAAATATTATGCTCTGCTCGCCATACTTGATGATGCTGCGCACAACGGAGCCCTCGCCAAAGCCCGAAAAGGGGAGCTCCGCCAACTGCCCCTTTTGCATGTTGTACACGAGTGCCCCGTGCGACTTGTTGTAGTCAAGCTCGCCCCCCAGATACAAAAGGGAGCTTTTCTGGTCCATGTACGCCGTCAAAACATCCCCTGAGACCGATTCCCAGCCCCCGAGACTCGAACTGCGGTTTGTCTCCGTGTCGTACAGCACCGGCGTGCCGGAAACAACCGCCAGTATGGTCTTGTTGTCCACATTGTACATCTGCGAAGGGGTCGAGCCGTTGAACGGCGAAAAACCCACAATGTGGACACCCGAGGTGCCGTTGAAGGCGGTGTCCGCAACCTCGTACAAGCCACCGACTGTGGGATTGGAAAGGTTGTACTTTTCCACCGTGTCGTAGTTGGAAACCGCGTCAAACCCCCCGAGCAAATAGAAACTCTGGTCCGCACTAGGTCGACTAATTGATGCATTTGATGATGCAGCAGTTGCTGATGCTGTCATGCACGCTAGTGCGAACGCATCCGCAATCCACCCGTGCACCATGATTTGCCTGCCAGTTCAAAGAATACCCCTACTTGTGTGTGGTGCGTACCTGAAATGAAACTCGATGTCTCTAAAAAGCAATATCCTTGCACACGCACTAGATGCTTCGAAAACTGAAAGGATCACACCAAAAGATGCACCTGTAATCTGCAAAAGTGCCAAAACTGCGTGTAAAACCACTGGATACCAAAAGATAGAATGGTCCAACTCAATGTCCTGATGAAACAACAACCAGGATACAAAGTCAGAGAATATGAAATAGACTTGTTTCTTGTGCTAAACTAAAGAGCGAATGTAAACTGCTGGCACCTGATAACGAATGATAGGCTGACTGATAGCAAGTTCTGGTCACAAGATTGCATATAAAACCTGAAGAGGACCGGTATATCTTGATGAAGATGCGAAAAATGCACTCTGTGAACAGACCAAAGAAAAGTTTGGTTTACATAACTCGTGAGATTTATTTTTATTTTTATTTTTATTTTTTTTTCTACACTTATTTAGCACTTATTAACATTATATTTTTTAGACTTAACACTGTAGCGCTTTATTAACACCATATTTTAGCACATACCTTGCTAGCACATACTTTACTAGCACTTAATACTTTAGAACTTAATATTCTAGCACTTAATATTCTAGCACTTAATACTGTAGCACTTAATACTGTAGCACTTAATACTTTAGCATTTAATACTGTAGCACTTAAAACTTTAGAAACACTTCATTAGCACTTTATCAACATCATGTTTTATTTACCACTCAACACTTCATCTACCTCATTTCACTTTTCCTGCTCCTGAATTCCTCCCTATTGTACTCCCTCACTCTTCTGGTTTTCTTCCCCTTACTGGTGCCCATTTCATCTTCGCGAATGCTGAAACAAAATTTCGGGCAGGGCTCCTTTAGCCTTTTAGGGAAGAATGTAAACACAGCATCAATGCGCGCTGAAACTTCTTCCAGAATAGAAAAATGTCAGGCACTACGGGTATTCTGATTTAACTGGCTTTAAGCGAACTCATTATGCACTATGCACAAACTTGGACCTACTCCTATTTATGCCAAACCTCGTACGAACTGCATACAATGCAATCCTTCGATTCAGTACATGGAAACCAACAATGGATCCAGCTCATATTTCACGCCGTAATTTCCCTCAGCTTTTATTTTCAATTCATCTACGAATACCTTATTTTCTGCACTTTTATTGTTGCACATAACCTGCTCAAACATCGTGCAAGTCACCACATATTTTTGCCAAAGACGTCAACTATATAGAAAAGAACCAAATCGCGTACCAGGAAGAAAACACAAAACGCGTATTAAGGCCCAATCCCGGGAGGAAAACATTCCACTAAAGCCGTTGCAACATGGAAAATCCAACCGGTTAGGAAATCAATAATCAAACCGAGACACACAACAAAACGCAGAAGCGCGTATAATGACAACAACTGCGCATATATCCACACGTGATCAGCATAAATCGTTTATTTATGCTGCACTTGCAATAAATACAGCCCAAACAATGACCCCAGGCCTCTATGCAGGGTTCCAACAAACAGATCTGACCAATCTTCTTCGGCGGTACTCCCCATTGTAGTCATAGGCCCAACCATCATCTTCATCACTGCCGGATAGCTCACTTTCAAGGCCGAACTGGGAAATCCACCCGAGGGTGTTTTCCTCCTCTGCTTTCCACTGGGATCCCGCACTAAACTTCCATTTTCTCGATGGAGGCTTGACCATGTTCAAGTCTGAACATCCAACTGGTCGTTTTCTGCGTACTCTGCTTGAGGAACTGACTGTGAAGGGAGAATTCGAGTAGATGAACGGGTGGTAAAGCTTAATATCTGCCAAATCCTGCTTCTGAATCTCGAATATCGTCACCTCCTTCTGCACAGCCGGCTCATTGACGATGATATTGTCTAAAAGCCCCTTTATGCCCGCACTGCTCTTACCGGAAACACCATTACTGCGGTCCTTACTCGTCTTGCTGGATTTATCACGTACAAAATCCATAAATGTTGCCCGGGCAGGGTGATTCCAGAGAACAAACACCCACCCAGCAAATATAAACACTGCACACCATGGAACCCACGCCCCAAATGCGCATATTGTCACCACAAGCAATAACATCCTGTAGAATAGAATTGTAGTCGTCTCCTCATCGCTGAAAGTACAATTGTCCTTCACAAACAGGTCGCAGTCATCAAGAATGCGCACCAAATCAGAGGTGAGGTTCTGGAGGTCTCGCATGTTGATCAACAAGCTGAGATTCTTGATAAACCGGCCTGTTTTCTCGCCCGATGCACTATTCGGCACCATATCGGCCTCATCTGTACTCTTTTCCGTATTTTCTACACTTTTGGCACCTTTAGCACCCCCTGACACCAAGAAAACATTGTTTGCCGTCGAGTCGGCCACAACACTGTAAAATTCACCCTCATGGTGAATGCTAGAGTCCTCATTTTCACTAGTAACAGCAGATGAAAGAGGACTGGTAATATCTGAGCCTCCATAGTATCCATGCTCGATCAACTTCCTCTCAAACATCTCCTCACGCACGGAGGCCGCCCTCTCGTTCTCTATTGCAGCAGCCGACTCGTCGTTTGTCACTTTTAGGAAGTCGAAAGCGGAATCGGGCTCTCTGGGCTTTTCTGGAAGCATTTCAGGTTTTGAGGAAAAATGCCTGTCCAAATACCCCGGAATCATCACTGTACCATAGAAAAACACAATGGGATAAACTAGGAGCAAGTACGGATGTATGCATGCCCATGTATATAGGAACATGTATGTCATAGTTCTCCATTTCTGGTCCCACTTGATTATTGAAACAATTTGCCTTTGCAGGTCTATCACATAGCTAACGCGATAGCTGAGATTCTTGAAGTTCTCCGTTGTTTTGACAAGTGAAAGCCGTGGCTTCTGGCTCCTTCTTACATCCGCAAGTTTCTGCCTTAGTTCCTGCTTATCCTTACTCTTAGAGAGTTTGCTTACCAGCTTGTTGATCAATTTATCTGTGAAATGGTCCTGCTTTTCGTTCGAATATGGTGAATTGCCGTTGTTGCCGTCACCATCGTTAATCGTCTCCATTCCCAATTGGGCAACACTGGATAGTAGTGCCATCAATGTCATTCTTTTGCTTCCCTCTACCGTTTTTCCTTTCGACATCTGATCCTCAAGATATTCATCGGAAAAACCTCTAATATGGTCAATAGCTTTTGATGCAAGCTTCTTTGTCACAGAGCTCGCAGCATCTTTGACCGAGCCTGTCAGATCGTCCATGTTGCATATGTTCTGGGATTGATCCTTCTTTGCAGACTGTGTTATTTTTGTTTTTAAGTAGTGGCAGGCAAGAGAGGCTAGATAAGTAAGCAAAAATAAAAAAAGGCCGCGTATAAGCTTATCGTAGGGAGATGAAATTTGGAGAAAAAAAATAAAATTAACGTTTTACTTTTTTTTTTTTTTTCATCCCGCTTACCTCATCTGACAGAAAACGGTCATGACTGACATCTTAAATGCATCTATTAAAACTCTAAGGTATATATACATAAAAATAAAATAAAGAGAGAAAACAAAACACCATTATTGAAAGGAACATTGCATAAATACACAAATGCACAAACTAGACCCGCACAGAGGACAAAAAGCAGTGCTTGAGAAGGTGTGAACAGTCTGCCCGGAAATCCCTATTCCAGGAAAAACATAATTGTACAAAATCGGCAAGTTCACGGACTTCGACCAATTGCCGAGTATCAAAGCGGTTCAAGCCCGAATGCCTCATTAAGAACTGCACGACAGTCTTTGTAGAAGCCCTAAATTTGTGCATTGGGCTTTTTTCGATGAGATGGTGGAGATTGATAAAGCCTTCACTGTTAAAGGCAGTCCAAAGAAGGGTATTGTAATTGATGCTGTCTGCTTTTGTGGAGCGAGAATCGTTATAACTGGTTATGGGGCCTTTCTGCAGCATCTCCTCCCTCAGATGCATGATGTAGTTTCTGGATGGAGGGCCGAAATAGCTCAAAAACTCGTTGAGTAATCCGTATTCGTCCTGAACCTGGAAAATCGGCATTCCTGCAAATAGTTCCACAACTATCGCACCAAAAGACCAAATGTCGATTTTCTCATCGTACCTGGCACCGAGACAGATCTCCGGTGCACGGTAGTATCGAGATTGAAGGTAGGAGAACACGGGCTGGCCGTTTTTGCAAGAAGAGCCAAAGTCGATGATTTTCACGATGAATCTTGATTTTGCATTATCATACGCTAGCATGAGGTTCTCGGGCTTCATGTCACAATGCACAATTCCGGCCGAATGGATATAATGGAGGCCATGGAGGATATCTGCAGAAAAAGACCGCACTAGGGACATTCCTAGGCCCTTAAACTTTGTTGCCTCGATCACCTGGAAGAGATTAACAGAGAGAAGCTCGGTCAAAATGCACATGTGTGATCTGAAATGGAAATGGTCCAAGTACTGCAAGACGTTTCGACTTTCCTTCTTTTCGCTCACCATCTTCATGTACTTAACCTCGTTCACAGCCTGCAAAGTCCACTCCATCTGATTGGTCACGATCTTCAGAGCATAAACACCCCCAGTCTTGTGATCATACACCGAAATAACTTCTCCAAATGTTCCCTTTCCCAGAATGTGCTGGATCTCGTACCTAAACTGGATGTGGTCGCCCACAGTGCACTTGTAGTTGTTGTCTGGGCCATCAAATCCAAAGTTGGTCTTGAAGCTCTGGCCATCCACTTTTGGCTTTTGGTTTCTGTCCAAACCCAAAAAGTAAACCGTCTGCTGGTTGATGATCTCCCCTCTTTCATACACATTGAGCTTGCCGTACAGTGCGGGCTTTCTGACCGCCAAACTCTTCACATCAAGGCCCATTTCTGGTGCAGAGTCGCGGTTCAAGCTCTTGCCATAAATCTGATAGAGAGAGCCCAATTTTTTGTCCTCTTTCAACAGAAGTCTGAGCTCACTGTCTGTCGAAACTCTTCCATTCCAGTGGTTGAGCTGTTTTCTGGCCGGAGACTTGGATGGTGACTTCATCCCACCCAAAGATCTTCTTCTCACGTTTCCTCTATGTGGAAGACTGAAACGCGGAAGCATACTTTTGGATGAGCAGTGGTCTGGAGAAGATAACGAGAGCATTTCACCCGTTTCCTTGATCGCAGCAAGACGCTTCTCCCTGGTCCTCTCTATTGAACTTCGTTTCATGCTTCTTAGATGTTGGTGTTGCTCGTTTGCCGGGCTGAAATGCAGCATTCCCTGCTCAACATTCACTCTATCATCAAAGACAGGCAGCGACATGTGCTTTTTTGCCTTCCTGGTATCATTTCTAGGGTGTGCAGGCTGCCTGCTTGGTGTTTCAAAAGACGGATCGAACCTCGTGCTTCTCATAATGCGAGAAGGAGTGTTTTTGTTTGAGTTGCACTCTTTCCGACCGAACATGTAGTGAAAAGAGGGTCTGGCAGGTTTTGCCTTATTGGGATGTGTTTGGGAGTACTGCTGAACCACTTGCCTGGGGGTAGAATGTTGGATATTTGGCTGGACTGACGTGTTTCCACTTCTCGCAGATCCTACTTCTTCAATTGCCTTAGGTTTAAACGGAGAGCCCAATTTCTGCGATTGGTGCTTTTCTCGGCTGGGCGGCATCAGGAAATCCCCCATCGAGTAATACTTCTTTCGTCGGCTCGACAGATTGTTGCTATCCAATCGCTCATTGCTTAGTTTGTGCAGTTTACCTCGAAATTTCGGTATCGGGAGTCTTGAAACCGGAGTTTCCGGAGAAAGCGTCTCGGACAGCTTCATGTTTAGACTTTGAAACGAAGCGTACATCCTGGAAGGTGTGTTCTCCTCATCCTCATCGCAAAATGAAGATGTACTGGATACCGAAGGTGACATTTTCGGAATTCGTGACGGGAAATCGGCAGTTGGGTGTAGATTTAGAGACTTGAGACGATCTTCCAACGGAGTTGCGGGTGTGTGTGTTGATTTTCTTCTGTGATGATGATGATAAGAATGGGTATTTACTTGCTGATGAAGAAAACTCTCTGGATGGTCGTATATCTCTCCTTTGTGTATTGAGTAACGAGAATCGTCCAAACTTGCATTGCTGGGCTCATTGCCCATAAAGTTAGGGTTTGCAGAAATTTCTGAAGCCGGTGTGTTCATCTGTGACAGATAATTCGGAAGAATGGAAAGTGGAGTCCTTAAACTTGGGTCATTATCTAGTCTGACGGAAGTTATTTGTGTTGTAGACATTGGATCTTCTCCAAGGTTAAAACTTGACAATTTGGACGTGATATCAGACACTCCGGTATCCATCAAATCGTTTGAAATATCCATTGCCTGTTCTTATGTGCCTCTTTGTTTTTTTCTTTGAAATATCACAGTGCTGGTGAGCATTCAGGTTTGGATCAAAGTGTTTTCAGCACAGAAAAAAAGACCTGTGAGGATAGTAAGAATGAATGATGTGCTAACTCAGGGTGAACAGGATGGAATCAAATGTACAATAAGACAGGATTCTTGCTTAGGCTGACAAAATAAATGAGGAAACTGTCAAATCTAAGAATTCCTTGTCACCAAACCAACTATGTGGAAGCGTAAAAACATTTAGTTTAAGCCGCAGTAGAGTAAATACTTCAACGTAACTGTGTGTTTACCTGAATTCCTGATTGGGAATTTAGTTGGTTTATTTTTATTTCTATGCATCCTGGCTTCTGGTCTGTATTTTTTTTCAGCCGATTTCTCTCCAAAATTTTCGGCCTTCAAAATAAATGAATAATGTCCCCCTTCCAAGTGTAAGGTTTTTTTTTATCTACCAAGGCAGATCTTCCCTTCCTTTTTGCACATGCCGCTTTTTCACCAACCAAGCATAACCATCATACAATATTTGGTAATTTCGCCTGCAATTTTACTCTACACTCCACAACACGTCTGCAGGCATTAAAATCAAAAAAAGGTCAAGTGAAATGACCGGATGGCAATGTCAGTGCAAAATATCAATATAGTTGAGCCTGCCTCATACACAACACAGGCAAAACTTCTTCTTTGCCAACTTCTGTATGATGTGGCAAAGTTTACGCCGAAAAAATTCACCGCAGAGAATATCTTAGGGAGTTTCAAGAAGCATCCATTGATAAAAGACCCGGATATGAAGTTGAATGTAGATCAACTCCTCGAACTAGTGAATAATATGATGCTAGAGAACAAGATGATTCAGCCGGAGAATCTGCCGGGCAGCATAGAGGAGTATAAGACAAAAGTGGATATAATAGCGAGTGTGTGCAACATCTATTTCTTTAAGCGAATTGAAGAGATTGAGACTAGGCTTAAGAAGAACAAGGAGGAGTTCAAAGCTGAGTATGACCACATTAAAAAAAGTCAGGAGGACCAGCACAAAGTGAACACATAGAACAAATCTGCAGAAGTGATAATTTCAATGATGGAATTCCACGCATCTCAATAGATGGCTATTGAGGTATTGCTGAGTCACAATTCATGACCACGTCCTTGCACCAAGATGCGAGATACTCCCATATGAATCCAAGGCCGCATATTTCAGTGAAAATTCGTTGTTTGAGCTGGGAGCAACATGCACAATGTACATTTAGGTATGCCATTTTGGATGTATGCGGTCGAATAAACGGAATTAGTGCACTTTGAGAAAGTCTTACTTCATGAAGCCATGAGTGACTTGACGATGAGGAGGGAGCGGAAAGACAAAAAAAAAAAAAAGCCGGGAAAAAAGTAAGAAGAAGGAAATTTGGGGTGAGCTAGAAAGAAGGAAGTGCTCACTCTAATAGTAGTATATTATATAAGCACATTTATAGAGGTCTGTACAAATATTGCAATTTATTAAACGACAAAGATAAAATCAGAGCTTTGAGGGGAACGTTTCAGAGAAATCAACTTAGTGCATATATATATTAGACAAACGTTCCTTCTATCCCCAAGCCTTTTACAATAAGAATAAAGAAGTGCAAGTGGATCAAGACATCCTGGAAAATACAAAAATATATCGATGACTACGATGCAGGATAGTCATGTGCAGTTGAAAAAGCTCCAGGAATTCCTTTCATCAAAAGAGCTCAGCAATGCCGAACATATGACACTCAAACAGAAGCTGGTGTACATTCTGTCATCCAAGAATTTCATGGAAGAGATTGCAAAAAGCTTACTTACTGAGGCGGATGGCACACAAGAAGACAAAGATGGAAATCCCGTGAAAGGGCCGACATTGAATCGTGAAATGCTACTGCTGCTTCCGCCCAAAGATCGTGCGGAAGTGCAAAAGAAGTTGGATATGTATGCGAACATATTGAAAGAGACGATGGATGCATTAAACGAGGAAAATGGCAAAACTCAGGAGGAGGATGCAAAGAAGCAGGCTTTAATTATCAAACAGCAGCATTTTCTGGCGTACTATCAGCACGTATTTGACGAAATGATGAGCAGGTATCAGGAAGGTGGATATGAGTCGGAGAACAAGCTCCAGGAGCGCGATTCGAACCCGGGTAGCGCCAATAGCAGAAATGTTAGTCGAATAACGGCAGTTATGGATGAGGACGACGACGAAGATGAAGATGAAGAAATAGAGGACATGGATATGGATGAGACGATTCACAGTGCTCCGAACAACACGGAAATAGGCGATATCAGTGAGGAAGTGGCCCGGGCCACGGATGATTACATAGAGCAGATGATGAAGTTTCTGAAGCAAAGCAAGAAATTCGACAGTTATATGGATGGAACAGCTTTTAAAACAAGCACTCCGGAAAGACAGAGCGGGTTGCAAGTGATTGAGGATGATGGCAGTGATGATGATGATGATGAGGTTAATGGAGAAAACGAGGGAAAGAACGAGGGACAGTGTGAAGATGGGAAAGAAGAGCTGGATGTGGATAATGTAGACGTTGATATTGGCATAGATGATGAAGATGGGCAGCAGAGTGGTCTTCCATCTTGCAAAGTGACCTTGGAATACGACAAGAACGGTGAATTAGTGAGCACGGGCTCGGGACCCGGGGAAGTGCTCAAAAGAAAGCTTAATAGGGAGATAATCAAGGCGTTGGAGTCGTTCAAGATGGATTATTCGATGGAAGATGACATAGCAGATGCAATTGTGGACTCGTTTAGGAAGAACCACGGCTTTTTGAAGAACATGAACTCTGCAGCTTTGCAAGCTATGAGTGATGAGCGGGAGGAGAAGCCACAAACTCCAAAGGAGGAGAGTTTGAAGCAAGATAAGGAGAAAAGCGAGCAGCCGAGTGTAAAGAGCGTAAAAAAACGGCAGACTGAGGTGAGTCAGGCTGCCAAAGCAGAGAACAACCATGAAAAATCGCAGAAAAGCGATATGAACGGGAATGTGAATGCAGCAAAGAGCGAAAATAAGGACAGGAGCAAAAGCGTGGCCCAGAAAAGCGGGAAGTCCGGGAAGAGCAGAAAGAAGAAGAGGAAGAAGAAGAAGAACAAGGCAAAGAAAGAAAACCACACCAACGATAAGCAGCACGAGATTGCAGACCCGAACTCAACATGGATATGCGAGTTCTGCGAGTATGAAAAGGTGTTTGGTGAAAAGCCGTATGAACTGATGAATTGGTTTGACAAGAAATTGGAGGCTTTGGACAATTCACAAAGTTACAGAAGAAGAAAGCTCAGAAAGGCTAAAAGTAGAAGAGCCAGCGAGAGAAATGGCTCCGTTTCCAGAAACTCTTCTCGAGGAAGCTCATCACCGCCACCACCGCCACCAGGATCGCCGCCAAAGGATAGGCTACCGGTTGGTGGGGAATGAGGAGGTGCGATATATAGATACATACGAAATACAAGCTGTAATTAGGGCTTTGGTAGTGATTGGTGCAGTAGAAATGATAATGCTTATGCTTAGGTAGATTATGTGGGCTGGCGATGCAGCTGTCTGATAATAGTAATGGTGGCTTTTGGAGAATGTAGTATTTAGAGTGTAGCATTTTGGAGAATAACAGTGTAGCGGTTTGAAGAATAACAGCGTAGCATTTTGGGTATTGTTAGTATTGCAATATATTGTATTAGTGCATATGGTGGATTGTATTGTATTAATCTTTTGGGAGTGTATTAGGGCACCACATTGTATTAATATATCAATGCTGTATTAGCGTACTGAATTAGTGCGTACAGTATAATGTAAAGTATTAATATATTAGCATGCATTGGTAGAAAGGTGTATTAGTACCCAGTTTTGTTTATTAACGTACACATACTACAAAGAATGTGTTAATTTATTATCATTAGTGTATATTATATTAATGTAAAGATTAAAATGATGCTATTAAACATGAAGTTGACGTTATCCATGAATCCTTCCCTATGCCTGATGTTCATCATCGACCTTTTCCGGCAATCTCAAACTCTTCAAAATAAGCTCGTCTGCAGCAGGTGCATCCAACAAATCAAGTTGATCCTTGGGGAAAATCCGAGGAAACACCATCGCAACAAACATGAAGAAAATCAAGACACCAGGAAACCCAATGGCTCCTTTAGTACAGGTTATGCCAAACTCGCATGCAAATGCAATTAGCTCAAATATGAGATATAGAATAAACCAGCGGCGTTCCACTTTGTAGAAATTCGGGCTGAAGTCGGTCGAATATAGAGAGGCAGGGTCGGTGAAAAGGAAACGCAACCTTTGAGTCACATCCAAGCCATCTATGGCAGTAATGGACATGATCCAAAACAAGCCGGCTAGTGCAGCTTGCGGAATAAGCCCGAGAACTTTTAAAAATGGTTTGGTCATCATGCAAAGCGTAAGAACACCTTGCAAGAAATTTGTGAGACGCTGTTCCACAACCCTCGCAATAACATCCTTGCCCGTATTATAGTCATGCCTGATAACGCATAGGGAGTCTGTGTGCAAGGGTGCCTGCGGGATGAGACCATTTGGAGCAGGAATGCCAAGCAAACCAGCAATCCCAGTCGTAATACCCAACAAAAAGAAGTCATAGTGGAAGGAAGATGGCTTTTTCAATGGGTATTTGGAGGATTGGCATATCAATGACGAGATGTTGTGGTCATAATAGAACAATGCAGTCATTAGGATGCCAAAAGGTAGAGCCAAAAAAACATCACCCACCGAAATACCTTCCCAGAAGTGAATAAGCCAGTTTTGAGGATGTTCTGCCGAAGTTGGCCTAAAAGAGACTCCAACCGGTAGCTTGGCAAAGTCAACTTTCGAAAGCTCGCCCCCATAATGGATAAAGCCCGTAAAGAAGACAACGCACAAAGGAGTGCCGTAATCTCTAAATATTGCACGGATTTTCGGCCGAAGATACACAGTCTTATCGCCGAAAAAGTGTGCAGCACATCCAAAAAGACCCATGAGTAGGGCAAGGACGATTGAGGCAAACCCACTCGTAGAACCCCGGAGTTTAAACTGGTGGTCCAAGATCTGTATTCCCTTCTGAATATACACGATATTGATGAAAAAACCGAACACATCGCATGAAAACTTCGTGATGTAGCGCATGAAGTTGACAACATTGGTAAACGCTATTATGAAGTGCAGCAACATGCTCCATAGGCAAATCCAGCACATAAATGGAAGATATGGGATGCCTTTTGGAACAATTAACTCGTAAACAGTATAGTTGAAGATCGAGATCGGACCTGTAACTCCAACAATGCAGAGTGGAGCACCCGCAAATGCACCAAACACTATTCCTCCCATCGCGGAAGCCATCAACACTTCATTAACACCGTATGTGTTGTCTGTGTGGTCAAACATATCTTGTGCAAAAGCTATTGCAGGCAACAAGTTTGTAAAAAAGATGAAGATCGTCGATGGAATCGTCCTGTAGGTAAGACCATCCCTAATATCGGATATATAGTATGGAATTAGCCGCCTTCGTATGTCAATATACATTCCTCTTCCTAGAAATCTGACTTTTAGCTTATCCAGCAGCATGTTCAATTTATGCGGCCTTTTATGCGGATTCTTGCTCTCATCATGGTTCCTCTCTTCATTAAAACTCCCATCTTCATCATCCGTCAAGGATTCATTCAATTCTACTCCTAAACTATGAAGCGAAGTCCCCTCCTGCGAAATCTCTTTAACTAATGGCTTTTTTTTCAACATGGATTCTTAGTTTCAAGCGCTTATTCCAAATATAAGACCATAGCCTGGTCGTCTGCTTTAAATATCGATTAGCTCATTCAAGCTGACACTGTACAAGACTATAAGGGATACAAATTACTAGATTTTGCCCTTCTGTATTGTTTATAAACCATGAACATCTGATTTGTCGGTGAAATGAAGAGGGTCCGAAAGTAATTTTGCAATTGCTGGTGTACGGATGTTTAATTGCAGTGGATGTTCAGGCCATGGGACACACACTAACAAAAGGCCGAATATTGAAAATGATTGGCAGGTGGAATACGGTGATTTAGGTTGTTTGATGTGCTTGTAATTGAAAGTATTATTAAAAATATAATTGAAAATATGACACCGAATATAAACGTTATCAAGCGTAATAAACGTAGTACAGTAATTACACTACCTTAAGTGCTTTTGCGCATTACGTAATCTTGAAGATCTCTGGATTTTCCAGTTCTTGCAGACTTTTCTTCATGAGACACTTACTATCTGATTCTATTTATTGAGCACATAGTGTCACTCAAAAAGATATTCGAGGTGTAGATTGGACAATTATACGATCTGTAAAGTGGAAATTTCCGTGATGGTGAAATTAAACCCAGGCGTGAAACAATGTGTGCGTTTCATTCATGAAAGTACAAAAAAACTGGAAGGAGACATTGGAAGTGGACCTAAGGCACCCTTTAAAACACCATACACAGGAAGTGACAGAACGGTTACCTTTGAGAAGAACATGCCATTCAATAGGAGGGTGAAGGCGTGGGAGAGGGATAATATGGACAAAGACGAGTGGTTCACGAAAAAGTATGCGTGGAAACACTCACTTCAGAAGAAAGCGTTCAAGGAGAAAGGGTACAGAAGGAGAAGTAAAGGCGATGATAAGAGACACTATAAGGAGCAGAACGTGATGCAGTCTGTGTCCCAGCTCAAGCTGAATCCATTGGTTGACTATTTGTACGGGACGAATCCTGTTTTGGCCGCACTTCGGTCCTCCAAGCGTACAGACTTCGGGAAACTTCATTTACACAATCCGAAGAAAACACAGAAAGACGAAAGCATTATAGCTCTCGCAAGCAGTCGAGGAATCAACATTATAGACACGACAAAGCAGGATCTCAACAGGATGACGGATAACGGTGTGCACAATGGTATAGTGCTTGAAACACGGCCGTTGGACATTTGCGAGCTGAAAAATTTAGGCAAGCCGTCAAAAGAACGAATCAACATTGGCAAGACGGGCCTGGAGGGCGAAAACACACTGGAATTGGAACGGGACACGGACACCAGCAGGTTCCCTGTTGGGATTTACCTGGATGAAATATCGGATCCGCATAATGTAGGTGCAATCATCCGTTCTGCGTATTTTCTCGGTGTGGACTTCATAGTTCTCTCAAGCAGAAACTGTGCAAGCTTGACCCCTCTTGTGTCAAAGGCCTCGTCGGGCGCGATGGAGTTTATTCCGATTTTCTACGCGTTGAAACCTTTGTCATTCTTTGAGGAATCGGCTGCCAATGGATGGTCAATCGTGTCCACCCTTGCACCACAGCAAATTGCGAGGTATTCAAACAAAGCCGTGGACCGCAAGCAGCTCCACGAACTGGTTCAGGAATCTCCAGTTTTGCTCGTTGTTGGTTCTGAGGGAGATGGAATCCGCACGAATCTAGTTTCAAGATCAACACATGTCGTCGGTATCAATCCGGCAAGAGCAGCTTTAGACAATTCTGTTGATTCTTTAAACGTGAGTGTCGCAACTGCACTCTTGATATCGCAATTGGTTGATGAGTGAGGCTTGAAAAGGTACGCACGCACTATTTGTGTGCATTCTACACCAGCAAATCCTATACAGAAGCGAGTCTTCATTCGGCTTTTCTATGTACATGTATATACTAATATGAATCATTTGTTATCGACGGTCTCTAGCAACCCCAACAACGAGTTGAGCACAGAGGTCTCCTTGTCGTTTCCGGCAATTGATGATCTTGGCGATATCGAGTTCTTGATCGAGGACAAACTCGTTCTGTTGTTGCCTCCGTACCTCTTATTGGATCTCACAGGGTCCACGTGAAGTTCCAATTTCTTGTTCATCAGGTTGATGTAGGCATGCTTTGGAACCAAGGGGATCTTGAGCTCCCTACCGAACTTATCGGATCCAACGATGGGCTTCGACAGCTCTGAAATCTTGCTGAGGTATTTCACCTGAGACTGTGAGGCGGATGAATGACCAACAAATCCACCAAGTCCGAAATGGTAACCTGTCATTTTGGACTGGAGCAACCTACCTGGGAAAACTTTGACACTCTCTGCACCATTGGGCGTCTGGTAAAGCCTGCCCTTTAACTTGTAAGATAGCCCTGCTGTGCCTGAAAGCTGGCTTTTGTACGAGGATGGCAGATGCATCTTAGAAGTAGAATCGCGAGTATTTTCGACAACGAACTCCGATATCTCATCCGAGAGATCCGGCTTCTCCAAGCTTTCTGGGTGCTTCTGAGCCAACCACCTGCTAAAAGGCTTACGAAGCTTTTCTAGGCTTGGTTTCACCTCCTTCTTGAATTTCTTCGAGTTCAGTGATTGCTTGTTTATATGCAAGGCCATTGAAATGGGCTTCTTGCTCTCATCGGCATCCACACTTGCCCCAGGGAAAAGCGGGCTGCTGACACCGTTATTCTCTAATCCTTTCACCTCTACTGGAATGTCCATCTCCTGAAACCGCAGCTTTTTCCAATAAAAGCCGTTTAGCGTATTAAAGTCCGGGAGTCCATACTTGTTGTCAATATCGTTTATAATAATCCTGCGGCTCTTGAGTTTCTTCGGAAGCCGCACCTTCAAACCAAAGTCTCTTCTTGAAAATGATGATGGTAACGCCTCAATGATTTGGTGTGTTGGATATGCTTTCTGGAAATCCACATCCTTATTTCCCAGATGCTTTGGCAGTTGTGCAATTTTGCTGTTTTTGAAGAGAGTCGCAAACTTTTCTGCCACTCCGATTGTTTTAGACATCTCTTGTGTGGAGAGGGAAGAATATGAATGGGAGGAATGTGGAATGAGGAGAACGTGGAATGTTTGTAATTTGATAGAAACATGTTTGTCTCTTTCTTAAGACTTATTCAACTAGTTTTTTTTTACCATTTCTCAAAATTTATTTATTCAACATTATCTTTTTTTTTTTTTTTTTGTGCACACTGGAATTTATGAGTATGTCGCATATTATCGTTCATACTATCGTTCATATTATCGCCCCTCAATCTTTCCCGTTAGAGGGGTCGTTGCATACCTTTTTTTTATTTTTTTTTTTGGAAAATCATCCCATCCTGCTCCTCCACCGCGTCTGTGCTCTATTCGGCAACACCCAACGGAAAATTCCAAAAGTTTGTAGAAATTCCAGATTTGAAACGTTTATCTTCTTTTTAAACGTTGGAGATAAAGATAGTAACAACGGGCCGAATTTGTTCGCTGGTGACATCGACAGACTTTTACAGGGTTGTCATTTACACACTACCAGGAATATCTCCGATCTTTTCTTTGCCAGGCATTCGTTATCATTCCAGGCAGGAAAATATACACCTTGAGAATACACCTTGAGATTGTGTGTGCTTTAATCTATAGACCAGGGGCAGGCACTTTCCGATATACTTTCATTGATACACATTGAGTGAGTTTGACTTTAGGCATCAGGTAGTATTACTTGCTTTTAGATTAGAAGCTATCTGGCTTTTGCTTGAGTTTGGTTCAGCTTAGATTAGCTGAGATTGGTGTTTCACATCGGCCAAGCATTATTATACAAAGTATTGAACAGGGAGGTATACATAGGATATTAGGACATATTAGGAGGTGTTAACAAACATCAAGAGGATAGACTGTATCAGGTATCATACCTAGACACGAATATACCATTGAAAGAAAAATTGTGCAATAGGTGATCAGAGAATATTGCATATTGTATTAGGTGACGTCCGAATATTACATATTAGGTGGAATATCAGAGGATATCACATATATAGGTGAGACTAGACATATCATAGGGTATTATCTGAAGCATCATAGGGTGTTAATCATAGAGTATTAATCATAGGACATTAATCATAGAGTGTTAATCATAGGATATTAATCATAGGATATTTATCATAGGATATTAATCATAGGATATTTATCATAGAGTGTTAATCATAGGATATTTATCATAGAGTGTTAATCATAGGATATTTATCATAGGGTATTAGACACAGGATATTTATCATAGGCTATTTATCATAGGCTATTAAACACAGGATATCGAGCACTATAGAATATCAATCAACACTAAGAATATAAACTATCAATGCCACCAAAAAAAGACCCAGTGAATAGACACTACCGACGGCTCGAAGTAATCGGGCGCGGAAAGTTCGGAACAGTATACAAAGGGCTCGATCTCGCGACAAAGAAACTTGTGGCAATCAAAGTTTTGAACCTCGATACTGAACAAGATGAGGTTTCAGAGGTGCAAAAAGAAATTCAGTTTCTCTCGCAAATCAAGAGCATCCCAAATGTGACCCACTACTACGGCTCGTACCTAAACGGGCACAATCTCTGGATTGTGATGGATTACTGCGCGGGCGGCTCTGTGCGGACGTTGCTTTTACCGGGGCCGCTCGAGGAAAAATTCATCAGCGTGATTGCCCGGGAGTTGCTGCAGGCGCTCCAGTTCATCCACAATAACGGGGTGATCCACCGGGACATCAAGGCGGCAAATATTCTCATCAGCAAGGAGGGCCGGGTGCAGCTCTGCGACTTCGGCGTGGCGGCGCAGCTCACGTCGACGGCGTTCAAGCGGACGACAATGGCGGGCACGCCGTACTGGATGGCGCCCGAGGTCATCACGGAGGGGGCCACGTATAACGTGAAAGCCGATATTTGGTCCTTTGGAATTACCATTTACGAGATGGCCACGGGCAACCCACCGTACGGCGATAAGGATGCAGTGCGCGCATTGCAGATGATTGCGCACCACGAGCCGCCGCGCTTGGAGGGCCGGCAGTACTCGTCACTTTTGAAAGAGTTCGTGGCAATGTGTCTCGAGGAGAAGCCGGACCTGCGGCCGGCCGCGGGCGAACTGCTACACTCGCGGTTTATCCGCGCATACCGGCAGCTGCCCACCGGGGTTCTCCGGGAGGTCATTGGGCGGTACTTACTCTGGCGGGACCGGCGGTCGCCAGGGCGCCGTGTGGCCGAGCAGGAGGCGGAGCGCGAGAAGGCGCGGCGGCAGATTGAGGAGCAGCGCGAGCGCGAGCGGCGGACGGGGTCTGAGGGCGATGACGAGGCCGCCAGTTGCGACGTGAAATGGGATTTCGACTCCCTCAAGTCTGCAGAGTACATTGTGGAAAATGACATAGAAGTGGGTGAGGAGCCCGAGGAGGGCGAAAATGTCGAATGTAGAGAAAAAGATGGATTTGACAATTACACCGAGGGTTACGGTGAAAGCTCTGCAGACGGCTCGACTTCTTCTGGCCGGCAGTTCGACTCGGCGATGTCGCCCGGTACGGTGACACCCTCGCACCTCCTGGTGCCGCACACCAAGACGCTCGGCCCCCGGCCGGCAGCCTCGACGCCCACGTCCACTGCCCCGCGGTCGCTCTTGAAATTATTCAAGGAGGGCTCCGGGGACGAGGATGACGACGACCGGGTGAATGACGCGATGGGCACGATCCGCGACGAGGATGCGCTTATAATTCCACCGAGCGCCGGTGCGCCGGGGCCCTCGACTGCGGGGTCCATCGAGATACCGAATATGGAAACTTTGGAGGAGCAGGGGAGGCAGATGGTTGCCGGGAAGAATCACGAAGGGGTGAGGGATGTGAGGGATGCGAGGGATGTGAGGGATGCGAGGGATAATTCGAGGGATGTGAGGGATGCGAGGGATAATTCGAGGGATATGAGGGATAATTCGAGGGATATTTCGAGGGATAATTCGAGGGAAAATATTCACACCCAAAATATGAGGGATATTTCGAGGGATAATATTCGCGCCCCCTCCCACCCCAGACTTATCGCCCGGTCAAATACTATCACCACGTCTCAACCCTCCAAACTCCAGCTCGCCGCCGCCGCCAACGGCGTCATCCCCGCACAGAAGTCCCCCGACCTCCGTGCGGCCCGCCCATCACCCCGCAGCTCCCCCACCCACATGAAACCCCTCGCTGCCGCGCCTACCCAGCCCCTCCTCCAGCCCATAAATACGGCCTCCGCAAACTCCGTCGGCCCGATCGCCCCGGGACCCCAGACTGCCCCCGCGGTGTCGGGCTCCGACTATTTCGCCTCCCCCGGTGCCGGACCTCCGGAGAAACTTAACCAGTTCGGCGTCAACACCAGCCTGGCCGCAAACATCCCGCTGACTATGACCCCGGTCTCCGAAAAGCCACCGGACCACCGCAAAACAAGCCTCTCCCAGCTCCAGCAGCAGCCCTCCCTTGCCGAATCCAGCAAGATCGGCCACTACCGCCATCTCAGCACCCACAGAACCGTCAGCGGGTCTTCCCAGCACTCGCAGGCCTCCCAGGTCTCCAACCTCACTTCTCAGACTTCCACTTTTTCTGCTGCTTCTCAAATTTCTGCTGGCTCTAAAATTTCTGCTGGCTCTAAAATATCTGCTTCTCAAAATTCTGCTGCTTCTCAAACTTCTGCTGCTTCTCAAAATTCTGCTGCTTCTCAAATTCCTTTCCAACTCTCATCACAACTTTCTTCTCAATTCTCTGCCCACTCTCTTGCCTCATCTAGGGCTATGGCCAGACTTGCCGAACTGCATGTTGTCGACACTTTCGATTCTTTACTTCCAAGTAGCATCTTGGGTGAACCTCCAGATTCCGATGGTCTAGATTCAGAAACAGATACCAGTAGTGATTCCGAGCCGCTTTTGCCGACCGAAGACGCTGAGAATATGGCTGCTGAGGTTTGCCAGATGTTCGGCAAGTTCCGCGATGCTCTCGATATGGTTGTTGAGCAGTTGTCTTGAGAAATGTTAACTTGCTGTTATGATTTTTATGCTAGGCTGTCTTGGATGCTAAAGTTGAATATATGTTTATGCTAAGCTGTAGCTTATGCTAAAGCTATCTCTCGAATGAAGATGCTCACTTTATGCTGCATCCCATTGACACTACACTACCCTGTTAGACTCTTTATTGCTTTTGATCATCTTTTCTACTGTATATTACTCTTGATCCATTCTACATTTAGCGCTATCTCCAACCATCCGATAAGTCAACATTGTACCTTGTGAATCTTCCCTCAACCCACCTTAACAAGAGGTACCTCACTCTGCTCAACAAATCAACCCCTATTTCTGATTTCACCATATAGCGTTAACAATGTGTATGGATGCGCTTATTTTTTCAACATTTAGGCAATGTGTTTATTTCTACTTAATAATTCCACAAAAATTAGCAGTCCTTTTTTGTCCCTCTCTACAATTAATGCACATCTGTTCACCACTTTCAAAATAATACCTGGTTAAGCATAAAACACACTAACAACTACCCAGAATCCAAACAGAAATGCGATCTTCACTTCATATAATGGGAATTCATTCGCATTTCATTTGAAAAGCACCAAAATTTAATAGAGTTGAACATTATTGCCTAATTCATAAAGCCTGATCACCTCTAACAAAATTAAACGCCTTCGCACAAATTCCACATTCACCTATCTATCACCCTGTCATGTTTCCTTTTCGGGCTTCGGTATTAAAATCCTTCCGCTTTTATTTTTTTTTTCTTGTTCCACTTTTTTGCTATATAATCCATTTTGTACGCACCCCTATTTTTGTTTTCCTTTTAACTTTCAATTACAACAACTCTCCACACGTTATATTAGCAGATCAACTATTTCAACATGCAGCACACCAAGCAGCCAGAAACATCCTCCTGGGGCTTGAGTCTCAAACACTTGAAGCAAAAATGGTCGGGATCAAACAAACATAAATGTAAAACACAAGATACACAAGATGACACCAAGAAATATTCAAAAGAATCACTTTCAAATTCTGTTTCTGATTGTTCAGACAAGGAGAACAGGGATCCAGATCAGCCAGAATATGATGATACCAGGAGGCTTAAGGATAAGAAAAGCTTCTTCTCACTTAGAAGTGCAACCAACAAAACCAAATCCAACATTAGGATTGGTGAAAACACCTTTCAAAAACCGGAAGAATCACAACAAAAGGAATCGCAGGCAAGCTTTCCAAACAAAAATACAATTAGGGATAGTAATGAAAATGACGGCGATGAAGAAGTTGACACAACTGACGTTGAAACTCAAGATTCAACTTCAGATATTATTGAATCATCAACGATTTCCCAGATGTACACCTGGTTTGTCGGGGATTTGGACAAGTCAGTCACTGAAACTATGCTTTTCAAGGTGTTTTCCAAGTATCCAGGGTTGATGTCTCTCAAAATTCCCAAAGATGTAGTCTCTGGTGACTCTCTTTGTTATGCCTATGTCAATTATGATTCAATTGAGCACGCAGATGCCGCAAGAGATGGGCTCAACTATACAACTGTCTGCGGCTCAGAAATCAGAATCATGCCATCAATTCAGGATAAAAGCAAAAGAGAGAGTATGGGTGGAAATGTCTTTCTTTCCCACTTGCCAGAAAACTTAACCACCCGGTATTTATACGAAGAATTCAAGAAGTATGGATTCATCATGTCTTGCAAGTACATTTCCCAAAAGGGGCAGTGCTTTATTTTGTACAAGGACAAAATAGATGCCATCAAGATGATCAAACAGGTTAACAACACCGAGATCAAAGGCCACACTATTTATGCCGGGTTGCACATTAACAAGAAGGAACGCAATAAAATAAAAAGTGAAGCTCCCATTTTACTCTCGAGGCCCTACACTGGGAAAACAGTATTCAATACCGCCGTTGACACAGAAATAAAGCCAAACCAAGCACCAATTGAGCCAAACTTCACAAAAGTGGATAACAACCCACCTCCAAGTACAGAGTTCAGCATTTTCATCAAAAACCTCCCCTTGAACATCGAAGATCACGTGATAACAGGCTTGGTTGAACAGTACGGGAAGGTGCAGTCAGTTTTGTCGAGAAAAGTTCCAATGAGAAATGGAACATGGGCATTAGTGACATTGACAAATCAGGAGTCAGTGAATAAATCGATTGCCGGATTAAATGCCTTTGATATTGAGGGCCAGAAGATATTCGTCACTAGAGCCATTCCTAAAGAGCAAAAGAGCTATGCCCGGATGCAGGCCAAATATCCACAAAAGAGGTTCAAGATTCTAATAAGTGGCTTTGCAGAGCCGATGGACAAGTCGGAGTTTGAGAAAGTGTGCAACCAGTTTGAGGGTGTGAGCTCTGTTGAGTTGTATAAAAGAAACAACGAACTGAAGAATTCTCCAGTTGACAATATGGCGGATGAAAAAGGCTCTGCTCAAAAGTTGGATTGCAGGCATGACACGTTTGATTATGGATACGTGACAATTACCAGAGAAGCCAACGGCGATGAGTTGATTACGCGGTTGAAGAAAATGTTTAAATGCTCATGCTATAAAGTGGGAATAGAGATACCCAACAAGAGTTGCAGCTACGAGACACCAAGATTTGACTATTCTACACCATCTGCAGTTTCTATCTTTACTGGAGCTCCAGCCGCCAGTATAGAGACCAGAAATATGAATGGTAACTCTCCTCAAATGGCACTTTCGTACTTGAATCCAACAAAAATGTACAGGCTTTCCAGCTTTGGGCAGATGGTGGAGAACGATAGGCAGACGGTTAAGCGGGCAGAGGAAAAGAAAGCAGTTCAAGAGGCCAAAAAGATACATTTCCGTGAAACAGAAAGGATGGCAGATGCCATTATCTGGGAATTGGTGGTGAGATTGTTTGAAGAAGAATTGAAAAACAGAACCAAGGCGTACGTTGCCGAAATGGTGGAAATTATGGTGGACTACATGGTGCAGGTTTTCTGGAAAAACCGGTTCTGGAACTTTTGGAAGTTCCTGGAGGCCAATCAGATGGATGATAATGGAAAAGTGTTGCTTAAGGTCCACCCATTGCTAAAGTACCAACTAGTTGAAAGTGGGATTGCTTTTGGGGTCATAAGACCGGAAAAGAGATACGGGCTCATGGAGAAATAGAACAGATACATAAGTAAAAGTATGTAAATCTATATATCAATATATGGCAGAGTGGCAATCGAGTAGGATGAAGAAGAGATGAAAATGAAATGTAGAGGAGATAGAGATGAGGAGGAGATGAAAATGAAATGTAGAGAAGATAGAGAGAACATGAAGATGAAAAATAATAATAAAGCTCTCCTAACTACACGGAGGTCAGACAAAATCAAAACTAAGAGTAAAAATAAAAACGAAAATAATGATAATGATAATAATAGTAATAATACATGAAACATCACCCAGACACCAACCAGACCAACTAGACCAACTCAACGTAGTTAGCAGGGAAGATTCCCTTCTTGGCGCCAACCTTGCCAGTCCACCAGTCATCTGTGGTATCCGATTTCTGCACAATTGTGATCACATCTCCCTTCTTGAAAGGAAGATCGCCATCCTGCTGGCCCGCAAACGAGTATAGGGCTATTGCCTTACTTTTAGAGACAGAAGAATCGCGTTTTCTCTGCGAAGGAGGCCTGAAGTCTGGCTTTTCGGCTCTTGGGCGATAAGACCGCGAGGAGCCGATATCTGAGCGAGAGCTGCCCCTACCGGATTCGAACCTGTCGTAAATGTTGTCCTCCCAGGCAGAGGGAGACTTGGCAGCAGACTTATTGCGCTGGTAGTAGGCATGGGCCGAATTATCGCCTCCATAAGCATCGTCAGAACTTCCACTGATGTCATTATGGCCGCTGCGACGGTTAGGCGAGCGCCTGGAGCGAGAATAGGAGTCTTCATCGTCCTCGGTGCTGCTGAAAGTGGACGGAATATCGTTGTAATACTCATCATCGTCAGAATAGTACTCGGAACCATCTGCCGGGACGCGACTGAAGGCTCTACTGTTTAGAATCCTCATTAGTGGTGCACAGGCGGGAGGCGGAGACACCCTGCCGCTCAAAACCTGCCGGGCCTTGCAGTTGTTGCCGTAAAACTTCCTGTTTGCCTCTCTTCTCTCGACCAACACCGATCCCTCAACTGAAACGCCTGCAAATAGGCCCTTGGTCTTTGAGTACGCAAAAACTGCCGCCACACTCTGCAAAGACGCACTTCCAGCAACCTCGGCGTTTCTTCCGAGCGGTCCGGCGGCAACCGAGACGTTTCCTCCGAGGGTAACCGACCCAAACTGCGCAAAAGACTTCACTGCCGAGTCCGTGTTCAAGATAAACACGAAATCCGTCACCTCTGCACCAATTTGGCCCCCCACTCCGGCCCCCGCCGTCACAATTGCCGACGGAGCAGACCATGAACCATCCGGCAATCTGGCAACGACAACTCCCGAACCTGCTCGGCCAGAAAAGAGGAATCCCGCTTTAAGCACTGTTATAATAGCAAGACCCTTTGCGTTCAGAAGCACATCGTGTGGGATAATCTCGTCCGGGCCCAGTGCCTGGTTCGGCTTGATGAACGACGCGAGCACTTTGGCTGCTTTTCTGTTTGAAAATGGTGCAAATAGCGTGTTAGTACTCTGATTTCTCAAATGTAGGAATTTCCCCTCGGGGCATCATCAAAACCTGTAAAATTCACAGTCTGCAAACTCACATACTTGGCCTCGTGCTTCAACGATCTCGGAAGCGGATTGTTCAAACCCATTTTCTGCTGCTGTGTGTATATGTAGTTACTATCTTTAATACTTTCAATGCTGAGCCTGTGTGTCTCGTCTTCCTGTTTTTTGCTTTCTGGAAAACTGAAACTGTAATAAAAAAAACGCCTCTATATCTTCACTGCCTGACACTGACTTGTAAACTGCCTCTTGAATCAATCCAAGGCCACCTGGTTCTGTGCTTTATGTAAATATAGCTTAATGTTCGTGGAAATGAGTCCGGAAATGCAGAGTATCAAATTAAACCAATGTGAGATCTGCTGGGTTGCGTGAGGCAAAAAAAGATGCCCGATAAAAATAGACGGGGAAAAAAAAACTGACTGATGGGAACCCATCAGGGGAAACGAAGGAAGGGGAAAAAAACGAAAAATGGTCTGCTCGCAGTATCCAGTATGTATCAAAAAGGAGGCGCCCAGCAGAAAGTGCACGGACACTTTTTACCAAATGCCTTAAATTACTTTTGACAAACCCATTTTTTGTTGTCACACCTATACCACAAATGATGCATCCTAGCAACATAATGCATCCGTTTGTATGCGTTTCCATAATGCCATCCCTTCCTTGGTATTACATCACCTAACTACGCGATTAGATGCATAGTCGTCCGTAGTACTATCGACGCGTCGATATTCGTACTCCGGCTTTCTCTTTTTCAAACCACCCCAATATTTCACACGCTATCCTGATTGCACCTCTAACAAACCTTCAAAATCAAAGGCAAGTCCGAATTTAGGGCATCAACAGGCAATGGAGTCAATTGTACAAGATCCAGGGCTGTGGACACACAGTATAGTGAATCGGCTGAATCAAATAAAGCCTGTCGATATCGAAAAAGAATCTGGAAAGCTTACCAAACTTCCATTCTGCAGATACGCAGCTCTAAAAAGCATAGCGAGGGATATTGAGGTCTTGCGGAAGCAGATATACTTCAGCGGAGGAGATGCAAAACAAGCTCTTGATGAAAAACTTCATGTTTTGGATCGGCAGGTTCAGGATCAGCTTTTTGAAACTGAGCGTCAGATAAATGCCACATACACAGAGAAAGAAAGAGAAAGACAGGAGAAGATTGAGGCACAGAATGCAGATGAGAAGACAAAGAAGCATCAAGAAGATGACAAAGACTTGGACGTTATCCAGGAAGGTGAAGAATCAGTTTCAACACTTCGAAAAAGACTTCTTTCTACTGTGAATAGCCAAACCGAATTGGACGTGGTGCAAAGCACTGAATCAAAGAATGCATATCAAGAATCACTTCAGCAGGATTTGCTTGAAAGTCTACCGTCAATGGTTAGTGGTGTAAAGGAGCAGGCTCTTCAATTCCAAGATCTATTAAAGCAGGATGCAGCCATTTTAAAAGAGGCCACTGAAAACTTTGAGAAAAGTCACGGTAGATTTGGTGTCGTTAATGAGATGCTTGCTAAATATCACAAGGAGGGAAAGTTGGGCATCTTTTTCTACATACGGGTGATAGCGTGTGTTGTATTGGCCTTTATACTGCTTGTTTTCTTGATCAGGCTTATTCCGGAGAGACACTGATCCTAAAGATGTCGAAATTGTATAGGTATTAATTTTAGACATTAATTTTAGGCATTAATTTTAGACATTAATTTTAGGCATTAATTTTAAGCATGAACTTACTTCGCATTAATCTATAAAACTAAACTTCGTCTATTGGCAAAGGGGCAACGAGAATCATATCTCTTTTGGATCCTTTCAAATATCTATTTTGCTCACTAACAGCACCTGCAAGCATAAACGACTTTACATCCCAGTGCTCTCCCTTGAAAAGCACATCTTTTAGCTCTTCTTGCACTAGCATTTTTCCTATGGTTTCATTGTACACATCGCACAAAGTTTCGTCTTTCTCAGGCTCATATTCGCTCTTTTCTAACCGTTTAAACTCATCCACTACCCACAGTGCCTTCAACGGGATATCCGTGCTATCAGTATCATTGTAGTGATAGTTCACTGTCTTCAAGATCCATACTTGCATTAGAACTTCCTGGTAGAACTCTTGAGAAAGAGAAGAAATGAACTCAAACAGTACCACAAAATTTTCAAAACCCTCCATATCCTTCTTCAGGATATCTTTAAGGGTGATCAGATGTGTTCTGTATTGCTTTAGCAAGACTTTCTCTTTCTCCTTAAGTGCGTGCTTCGTCATATTGTACAACTCTAGCTGGCCCTCACGATAAATTTTGCAGTTATCGTAGTTTATTTGAGCCACGTCATCCGCCTTCTTTGGAATAACGTTCAACTGACCCTTAAAACGTATATCAATGCTTTCTCTTACACTGTTGACACCATTTAAAACATTTCGCAAAGTTAAACCCTCCTCATCGTCCCGTCTGGATACGAGCGCAAACAATTGAATCATTCCTTCTGGCAGTGGGTGATCTCTGTTACAGATGAAGAATGCATCTTCTTTTGGACTGACATTCGAATGGGCCTCTGCCCTAGAAGACAATTCATCGTTGACAGAACCACTTTGAATAACATTGTAGGTCAAGTCAGAAGAGTGGTATATCTTCTTTATTCCCCATTTGTGGATGTCAACACCTTCAAGAACCGTGCTTAATTGCTTCCAATTGATTGCAAGCTGCAATATATCGAATTCATTACCCGGAATAACGAATCCGTATGCCATAAGAAGCTCCTCATTACCTTTTGGGCCGTAATTATTGTAAACTTCGTACTTTCCAGAACCATTCGCAAGCTCAATTTGCGAACTGACACCAAAGCTGGTGCCATCAAAAGACCATGTGACTTTTGTGAGAGGTTTATGGTTCATGAAATCAAGTAATGGAACAAGCATCACTTCAGCGGGATCGCATTCTTTCTCCACCAATCGGAGAGGGAAAGACCTCGAGTATAGAATGAGAAATCCCCAAAGATAATCGTGGAAAGAAATAGTTTTCGACAATACTGATTTTGTAGCATCAATAAATTCTTGATATTCTCTTTTGACTTGTGCCAAAACAACCTGAGTCCCCTTAAAAAGATTCGTACCTTTTAAAAGGAGAAGCTCATCTTCATTATAGATAAGTGGAGAACGGATCTCCTCTGCTTTTGGTAATAAATCGAGGTATGGATCATTGATTGACTCCGGATCTCCAAGCCTAAAAGCTAAGTAAGCAGTCAATAGATGGCGAGACTCAAATTGTGACCACTCAAAATCCGGTGCTAAACTGAGAAAGTACTTTCTAGCATTTTGAGAACTTATTATAATCTTCCTTGGAATTTTTAACTGGACGTCGACATCCTTTCTGCGGGATACTTGATCTGATGTGGGGGTGTATAAAGTAGAGATCCCTTTCTCGAAAGAGTACTCAAAATTCAAGTTTGGATCCACTTTTGTGCCCTGTGACTTGCACCAGGAAACAAGCTTGTCCACCTTAGACTGTGTGTTTTCTTCTTGACCCATTTGATTGGTTAATATAATGATTGATGTCTTGGAATTTTTATATCGTTTCATCAGTGTGATATTTCACTTTAAAGGTGCAGGAAAAGATTTCAACAAAAAAAATAAAAAAAGATAGTGGGTAAAAAAAAGCTCCACAAGAAAAAAGGACTCCTGCAAAAGAACAGCACACATTACTACTTATTTAGTTGAGTATTATGTTAACACAAATATCAGAAACGTTATGCGAAATGCAAAGTATTGCAGTAATGGCCAATTTAGGCTGCAACGGGGTCAAGTACTTGCATTTAACGCTCTACTAAAGACTAAAAAAAAGTCATGTAACGAATCGATATAGAATAAACTTTGAAAACACACGGAAACCAGTTTAAAAGAGAACTGTCACTCGAAAATAAGTCAAATAACCAGATGAACAATAAATACACAAATCAGAATCACCAAATATACAAATTGAACAATCAATCAAGCCCGTACATACCGTGTATTCTTCTTCGCTGCTTCGGCAAGCTCAACATCCGTGATAGACTTCTCTAAATCGTCATCTTGATCCACAACGATACTGTTATTATGCTTTTTAAGGGCAGATTTTGGTTCACTTTCTTGTGCAACTCTCAAAGAAGCAGCCTCTGCATACGATAGCTGCTTATATTCCACATCTATGAACTCTTCTGAGCTGTTTTCCGTCTTGAATTTCTTCATGGCAATCACTTTATCTGTCGGAGATCTGACTTTATTAGATTCATCCAATTTAGAATGACATGACGCGTGCCCATTCTCAAGTGGAGTCTGTTGCTGATGGGTGCGTGAAAACCATCTTAATGGCCAAAAAGCAGATAGTGCTCCAGATCTTGGTGTTGACACGTTAACCGTTTTCTCTATAACATGATCTTGTTCGTGCTGATCCGACAATGTTCCGAAATCAACAACTTTAGGTGCAATCTGGGACTCCTTTCTACTCAATTGCTTTTTGTCAGGGAACATGATTGATGCTTTGTAGTGTTTTTTTGCATATCTTTTGAAAAGGCGACATCTTTGTGCAAAAAAGAAGGGATAACTGTAGACATTTTGTTAACAAGATAAGGTCCAAAAATAGACTACCGCCTGCTGATCTCCGCACCCAAAAAATGATTCCCAAAAAAAAAAAAAAAAAAAAAAATAAACAAATCAAATGCAAGATAGCGCGAATGTACACGGGTCTTGAAATGAAACGCGGTTATTCACTTACTGATAAGATGTTTAATTAATTAGCCCAATTTGCCTTTTAATACTATGCTGGTATTTGAAAGCGCGATTCACCTTTAGGCATGCCTTTTTCGTCTCTTTGAAGTACATATATTGCTTATTACGAGATTATTCTCGAAGGAAAATATTGAAACATGCATTTTCAGCTAAATTCAATCCGGCGTCTAATAAATCCACTCGAGGCGTTAATTTCAACTGACACGTGAATTTATTGCGTTATCATATTTTTATCCTCGCTGACGTCATATAATGTCAATGTAACATTGATATAAGTATTCAGCTTAGTAACGTCCTATTTTCTGGAAAAAAACGCATAAAGAATATATTCTTTCATTATGATTATTACTAGTCTGCAGAATCACACAGAACGGAAAGAATCTAGATTCCGATAACTTTATAATTCCCTCATTTACAGAAAGCAAAGGTTTGCTGATACAGAGTTTCTTAGGACTTGACACAGGTCATCTCCAGGTATTTTCTGGTTTGATCCCTTGTCCTTTTCCAAACACAAATTCATCAACGGCACTTATTGTTTTTTTTTTAAGATTAGAATTTACATTTATCAAACCCGCATGAAACTGATCTGTCAACAGTAGAACTTTGTAATATTTGAAGAGCATCTTGCTTGGTACAAAGTATTCAGTTCTATCTACCAACAATATTTATAAATATGGTTCACATAAATAACAATTACGCATGCAAACATTATTGTTTTGCTGAGCGGACTTTCTTTAATTCACTATGCTATTTTTTTTGGTTACTGTATACCTGTACAATAATTGGGGCAATTTTATTCTAAAAAATGCAGTAATGCCTTTGTATGTACTTGTGATCTTGGAAACAGATGTGATCAATTTATGATCATTTGGAAATCCTCCAAAATGTCAAGAATTCTTCATACACTAATTATGATTTCTTTTGGGATGTTTATCGTTGATTTTAGCCAAATAGATAAAAAGTTTCACTGTATATGTAGTGATCAGTTGTATTAATAACTGAGAAATTTCCACCAACAATAAATCCACTATTATTATAAGAATAGATCAGATTATATGCTATTATGATTGGTCTAAGCTTGGATAATCCAGAATTCCTGCAGGTTTAAATTAATATGGAAACACAAGGAAAGAAAAAAAAAGGATTTCACAATCGTGGAATTCCATTTCCGGTAAATACCAGTAATACCGAGAAAATAGTTCCTTGTGATTATTTACTTATATAATGTATCAATTTTGTTGCCTATGTTGTGTCACATTACATAAATCATACAAGTTTATGTCTTTTCTTGTTATAAAATGAATCACTAGAAATTTCTGAGCATGCTTTTACTTTGGTTGAAACAATAGCACATATAGAATTTAATTGTAATATATTCGCAGAACTCTTAACTTATAATTAAATTAGAAACATTTGACATTGCATTTGGAATCAACTCTGATTTCGCGTCACATTCTGTAAATTGTAGTGTTCTTATTTTGCTTTTGCAATTTGAAATGAGTTATCTTTTAAATAAGAAAGTTTACCGGTTGGCTTTGAGTTCAAAATAATAGCTAACGTGACCATTAATTTATAATATTATAATTTTGATTTTCGCTCTTCAAGTAAATAGATAGCATGCATATTTGGCTAACCTTAAACCACAAGCAGGAAATTAAAGCACTGTTTCACATGCACTGGCCAGGTTTATCTGTACCTGCACAAGGAACAATTATTATTGAAACTAGAATATCAACTTTTTGTCTAAAGAACACATAAGATCTATGAGATGTAGGCACATCCATAGCATAGGAAACAAAAATAATAAATGTATCCAGCGGTATTATGAGGGTATTAAAATAAAAGAAAAGGCTACAAGAAACCCACGAAGATATTATATGAGAGCTGAATACTTGTGGTTCTTCGAAAACTAAACGCAAGTGATGCTTCCTGCTAACAAAAGCATCTAAACATGATGTTGCTATTGCTTGAATGAGTGAAAAGGTAAAAAGAATAAATTCAAGACGAAAAAAGATTAGTATGGATAGCCGCGCTCTTATCTGAGTAATATGTTTTTCGATTCAACTTTTTTTGGTGATGCACTAACTATTTCGGGAGTCATCCGACGGATATGCTTATCGGCAAATCTTATTTATATTCTGTTGAAAACGGTCCTTTCGGCATCAACTGCTCCTTTTCATTTCTAAATTCTAAATTTCGGATTTGTTGATTCGTCGATCCTTCCCTGCCAAATTTTATAGACGCAACAAAAAGCTTATAAATCGTTCTTTGCATTGTCTGGATGGCGAATAGTACTAAGTACAATAATCCGGTGGGGTCCGCTTTATTATTTTCGGGTATCGGCAGACCTTAAATAAATGATAATGTGCATTTATTACACGCGATAGGTTTATTCTGTGTTAGCCATCTGATTCTTCATCATTGCTTTCTCTGTTTCTGCTATGCTTACAGCAAATGAAAATCAGCGGTGTTAGGATGTGCTCAGAGTGTGGCCCACCTGATAGATGCACGACGCGCGTCTGCCTGTTATCTTTTTCCTAAATTTTGCCATTGTTACATAAGTTTGCCACACCACACATACCGGCTATCTCAATATATAATAATACGGTAAATAATACAATACCGGAAAGATATGTACCAGTTTTATTTTTATGCTACGTGCCTATGATTTCCAACAGATGAGTCACGCTTTGAGTTGTATTGCGAATCTTTGATTTTTAGGTGGCTTGTGTGGAAAATGGGTTCTTTTATTTGTATGATTTTAGTCGGATAGATAGATGCTCTGAAGTAGAATGTAATTTATCACATTTTCCCCCCTTTTTCCTATTTGATCTGTGCTCCTCTATGAAAAAGAGTAAATTAAATTGACAAGAAAAAATAAAAATAATATAAATCCCCATTGTGCACCATCTGAATTATCAATCCATCCATCTATCTTCTTTATTTGATTTACACACATTTTTCCACCATTTACTTCTTTGTTTTATCCGATTAAGTTTGGCTTGCCTGGAATATATTTCAATTACGAACAGACTTATTGACTAAGGATAAAATCATCAGTGTCATATTAAATCTACCAAATTTCACTCACCGATATATCACACAGTTAAATCCCTATCTTAGATAAGGGCAAGCTATCAGGATAGAAAGTGGCATTATTTTAGGTTGTCCAATTTCTAAATCATACATCCTTCCAAATTATACATTCCTCTAGGATATTCACATATCTAAGACATTCATAACATGTCGCGCTATGCGGAATTACCCTCCCATATTGAAGCAGGTGAAGATCAGCAATTGCCCAAAAGTGAAAGGTGCTTTACTTTCAATCAAAGGAAAGGGGAAGACTCTTCATCACAGACAGACACCCTTCCAGAATCCACACAACTTCAAAGACAAGAAGCTATACTCTCACCAGCAAATTCAATGTTGAAGATACTGCACAATTCGGAGACGGAGGATGATGATCATGCGTTTGCTATGAGAAGAGCAACCTCATCTTCTTGGCAGCCTTTTTTTGAAGCTGGCTTTTCTCCAAGACCACCTGAGATCTCCACATTCCCATTTCCACTTTGTATGGGAGAGTCAGATTATGTTATTGTGGATAAAGATGTACTATCAAGTACACATGAAGGATCAAATGTTGATACTTCTTTGGAAATCGTATCAAATCGAGCTGATAGGGTCAATGGTGGCTCAAATGCAGAGTCGATACTCTCCAGCTCTCCAGACTTGAATGACACGTCAGCATCACCGGAAAGTTTTACGGGCATGAGCACATTTCCTGAAACCCTGGATACTGGACTTTCGCAAACGGAAGAATTTGAGCAGATATCCATTCCCAGCACGTCTGACGAAGAAACAATTGAAACAGAGCAGCTTTCATCAATGATTCCCTCATTTATTATGCCAAGAGTCTCTGTTATATCTTTGGACAGCTCAAAAACTTCAGATATGGGTGGCAGTCCTGTCAACATACAGATAGTGGGAAGAGGTGGCAATATTTTAATGCACAGGCTGTGCACGTACAAGAAGACACTAGGAAATGTGGCATTCCAGCTGGAGGCCAAGCCAATCCCAAGTATTATTCTTTGGGTTGTAGATTCTGCAAATTGCGTTCTTCCACAGGTGGAAAAACGACCGGTAGTTCCAATATGGGTGAATGGTGAAGGGAAAAACTTCCCGATCTTGGATATTTGCACTACGCAATACTTTGTGTGCCGGCCGTTTAAAATGAAGTCTCTAAACGATGATCTAATGACGTTGATCGACTTTTTGAGCTGTTTAGGAAAAGACAATGCACTCATAGATACCTTACTATACGAAGGAAGAATTGGTTCTTCAATTCCACTCAAAGGTGTCAATTTAGTGTTAATTGACGGTGCAAAAGAGACGGGCCGAAAGTTGAGTAATTCACGTCTGTTTCGAGGCTCGAAAACCAAATACAGTGGCAAAAACAGAATAAGAAAGTTGAAGGGTCAAAAGTGCAGACAGCAGAAATTGAAGGTGCGTCTTTTTGTTGGATTTTCGTTTGGAATTGTGTCTATTGCTCTGATTATGATCTGGAAAGGCCTAGGTGTTGCGCAAGAACGATTAGATGCTGCTGAACTTGTCCAGATGCAATCTCCAAGATATAAACAGCTTCCAATTTATGTTTCAGAAATGAACAGAGCATTGTCTGCAAAGTACAGTCGATATCTTTCTGAAATTAACGGTCAGCCTTCGCTTTCTTGGCAGAGATACGTGACAGATTGGGATAACTTTCTATACTTGAAGCTGGATAATCTTGCAGATGAGTTTGACGAGTTGAGTCATGTTGTGGCTTTTAGAGGCATGCAGATATTTCAACGAATGAAGCTTTTTGTGGAAAACATCATGGGTGTTCTTGATTGAACAAAGAATTGGAAATCAGTGCTAGTGTTTGGTTAAGGTGTGCTTAAACTGGGTTTAGGATTTGTGGGTTTATTGGGTTATTTAGGATTAGGGTAGGATTTATATGCTTAAAATTTTCTATAATGTTTGCTATTCAATATGTAGGGCATCACAAGGTATGTTAACATTTATCATCCTTATAAGCTTTGCTATCTTTATTAGCCTTACTATCTTTATTTACTTTTACTACCTTTATTAGCCTTACTATCTTTATTTACTTTTACTACCTTTATTAGCCTTACTAGCTTCAATGTTTTGTCAGATGGTATTTTGGTATTTGCAGATTTTGTTAGTCTAACGTACTTTAACTGTATGATTTGTGGCTATTTTTTTTTTTTTTTTTTTTTTTTTTTTTTGCAGCTGAAAAACTTGAAGTCTATAATAAGTTTGACCTTCTAGGCCGTGGACATATACAAACTCCAAGAGTGTACAACTGATCATATCTCGCAAAGTAGAGATTCATTTTTGTTATATTTATACAGATACGGCATATTGGAACAATCTTATATCAAGAAAGGATACATTCTTTTTAAAAAATGGCCCTTTCTCCCGCTGAAAGAGCATACATATATGATTCGTTGGTTTCCCCACAGGTTGCAAGAACAGACTCTAGAAAGCCAACACAGTTTCGTCCGCTAAAGGCCACGTGCTCCTTTTTACCGAACTCAAACGGTTCGTCTCGAATTTCCACTGTAGATGGTCTTGAATGCATTACAAGTGTGAAAGCAAGTGTGCTACGAACAAACAACATTGATGAACTTATTCAGGTTGATGTGGATATACAAGGCCAAAGAGACGACTCGGATTTGTGTGTTGGCATTTCCAGCGTTCTCAGTCGGGCACTAACAAGCAATATGGACCGATCAAAGCTCAGACTCACTGATAAATACAGCTTTCAGTTGTTTATAGACGTGGTGGTATTGTCCATACCGGTTGACTTTCAGACTTCTTCATACACACTTTACTCGCTTATATCACTTGCATCAATGGGTTGCTACCTTGCTCTAAGGTCCACAAAGCTCCCGCTTTTAGTTTCAACCACAAATGACAAGGAGGTGGAGGAAGAACCAACATTTTCCGATGATTGGGAGTCTTGTGTTGATCTCATCCCAAACGACTCTGATGCACTTCCTACACTCATGTTTGTCGTTGGCATTGTGGGAAATAACGTTATTGCTGATCCCTCATTGGAGGAGCAGCAGGTGGCAGAGTCTGGCATGTGCATAGGATATAATAAAGGAAACATTGCGGCTCCAGTGCAGTCTGTTTCACTTTCAACTGTTGATGGTAAAGGTTTCAGCGAGAAAGCACTTCTGAGATCGTTTGATCTTGTTAGACAGATGGGTAGTGCAGTGACAAATGCCCTTGATACAATAGCTGCACAGAATCCCGGCGAAGTTGAAGCTGCGTTTTGAAGTTTGCAGTTGCAATTTGGGATATGCGGTTTTCTGTTTGCAAGGGTTGGATTCTGGACAGGTGTAGATCACAGAAATGAAAGGTATGAGTGAAGGGAAGCAGGATATGGGAGGTAGGGTGAAAGGTGAGAGGAAAGTGAGAGGAAAGTGAGAGGAAAGTGAGAGGAAAGTAAGAGGAAAGTGAGAGGAAAGTGAGAGAAAAGTGAGAGAAAAGTGAAAGAAAAGTGAGAGGAAAGTGAGAAGATGGAAAATGAGAAGAAATACGACTTATATCAAGAGCCAGTAGAATAGATGAATCCAACAGTGTATTGATATGTTAGATATACAAAATTACACAGACGGTGATTTAATAACTGAATAGCTGTGAATTTAATATTGTAGATTGAAAAATACAAATTAGCAATTGGTTCATATTAAAAGTGTGTAGTCTGCATATACCTCCCAGATTCTTCCAATTCAACAATGCTGTATAGAGTAGGCATGCACAATAACTGCAGTAGCAGTCTGGATGTTCATAGAACGAACAATTCCAACCTGCTTGATGACAACGCAAAAATCCAGCACCGATAGAATTTTGGCTGGAATTCCCTCTCTTTCCCTTCCAAGCACAATTAGCGACTTTTCAGGGAATTCAAGCTTACTGTTTAACTCGACTGAATTGTCGGTCTGCTCCAATCCGATAAGAGAGTATCCTTCAAGCTTCTTCATGCGTAAAAACGTCACAATATCATCTTGCTTCACTTCCAGCATAGGCATCCATCTGTCGGCAGTAACTGCCACACTTAGAAAGCGCTTATCATCTTTCACCTTTAGATCATTCATCGTCATCCATCCAGCACCTAGACAATCGCAAAGCCGGCATATTCCACCCAAGTTTGGGGGTTTGTCCACTAAAGAAGCCATCACAATTAATGGAGTACGTTTGACATTGGTCATAGATCTCGTCTGGGAGTCTGCATCCAACACTGTAGACCATGTTCCACTTTTCACCTGAAGCATGTTTGACGCATCTTCCTCTTCAACACCGGTGAATGTTTCAAGTTTCACCTCGGATCCTCTTGGATGCTTCACCCAGAGACCTTTCTGATCCTCGCCAATCGGAATTCGAAGCTTTTTTTGCTGCTCTGGAGACAAATAACGTTTCCACTGCTTCTCAAAAATTGCATCCACGTCTCTATCACTCACTTTGAGCAACACCCCACCGTTTATTCCGCATAAATTCAAGTCCTCTGTGATATTCCACAACATGGCATCCCCAGACTTGAACTTGCCGGCATCAACTACACCCATATATGATTTGTGGATTCCTCCAACCGTCTTGAATATGTCTGCCGAGATCTTCAAATGCTTCCGCTGAATTTCCTCATACAGGACGCACGCCATCGAAGTTGAAAAATGCCTCGTTACAGCTCTGTTAGAGGTAGAAAATGGAAGAACGGTGTCTAGTAAAAATCCCTCAAGATACTTTGCTTCTTCATCTGGCTTCATTTGCAGAATAACCAACGCAAGAAGACGCTCGTATAGTTTGATGATCATTGGTTTGTGATGCTTCAAGCCATCCGAAAAGAGTTTCTCTACTTTCTTGAGCAACTCCGGGAACCGATGCACCGTTAATGCAATAATCCACTCAATATATGTCCGGCAAAGTGGGGATGGCTCCGTAAATAGAAGAGGTGCGATTATTTCTAGCACATTCTTTTCCAACACTTCTTTACGCACTATGTCCAAAGTCTGTAGCATGCATTGAAGCAATTGTATTCTCTTCCATTGCTCAACTCGATCTGTTCTCTTCACCGGTTTGAAAAGATGAAAGAGTGCATTATTTTGCAAAATGTACGTCCAGATACTTTCACCAAGCCTATATCCCTGTATGGATGCAATCACCGCCTTCAACTTTATCCGATAATCAACCTCTGGCTTTCCGTATATCGACTCATACAAGCCAACTCCAGACATATTATATTCTGCATCATATAAATCAGACAGAACGTAATCGACAAGGAAAACACCCTCGGTACTTTGGTGTAAAAATGCACCTTTAACTAAAAGTTTAGAAATCCATGGGAGCCGCTCGAATGTGTCACTACTCTCTAGTTGAAGTCTGGAAATATTATCAAATAGAATAGTGAGCAACGACTTTCTTGTCTTTGAATTCTCCAATAAACCCTCACAGATATCACAAATTGTACCTGACAGCTTGTCATCTTCTCCAGCAAGGTTCAAAAGCTTTGAACTTGTCAAAAGATTGATGAACTTGTGATGCATATCTCTCTCAGACATGATAAGTCTGTCCCTGGTGAGATCACACCATATATTCTTAAGATTATCCACAATTAATCGGACATCTTCCCGGGAAATCTTGCCATAATTATCAAGTAGTGAGGTGAGCATCTCGATATTTCCATTATGAGACATTGACTCGGACTTGTCAATGATACTGGATGAAAATTCAAGGATTGCACTCTTTTTACACTCGTTCAACTCACAAACGCAAAGCATACCACCAATTGTACTCATGAGGAGACCAAGAAACTCATCCTTGATATGGTAAACAAATCTGTCCTTCGCCAATTTCGGAATTTTCTCCAAAGCCTGAGAGCCCAATTTTAGAAATGGTGCTATCTCTAGATTGAAATTCTCGTTGTAGACGCATTCTTTCACACAGTGGCTGAAGAATTTAAACTTATTAACGGCTTTTCCAGCAGAAGATGAATCTCGGACTTCAATCAGTTCACTCTGAAGCTTTTCAAACATTCCCACAAGGTCGATCTGCTCCCAAAATTGATAACTGAATAAATCCTTGTTTTGTAAGACAAACTTGCTCTCTGCATATATATCACTTTCAACTGTTGCAGAAAACTGGAACATTCTTCCTATAACACTACCAAGCCTTTTAGATATATCCTTTTGGAGAAACAAAGAGTTGAATTCAAGCTGTGACCTTGCACATTCGAAAAGAAAGCGATCAAACTGTGAGTATGAAAGTGCACTTTTAGCAACTACAGAAACATCCACATCCCTCTTTAATAGATATGAAGTCATTACCACTAGTGCATCCAGCTCAAACCCGGTATTGCACACTTGCTGGTAGTGCTGCAAAGTTTCGGCAAGCTTAAACTGCTTACTGAACAAATCAATGAATAACTCTTCATTTTCAGCATATATATCAAATCCATTGAAGTGAGCATGATGTCCAATGGCCGAAAATATGGCAGTGTCATCTGCTTGTGTGCAATTTATGTAAGTGAGAAGACGCAATTGCAAAGTTTGAAGCACTTTAGTCCATAACACAGATCCAGAACCATCTTCAAACGACGACAAAATAAGATCTAATGATTCTGCTGTTAAGCAATTTCTTCTAATGGACTTAAGGCCTTTGAGAATGCCAGATAGCAGATATATTCTGACTGGTCCATAGGCCATCTTATACTCACCAAGAACTTCAAGTAAGGCGTTTATAAAAGAAACCTGTTTATCTTCAGTTTGAAGAGATGTGATACATTTACCGATGAAATCAGAAAAGCGTTCACCGTAAGGACATGAATATTTACCATCGAACGATTTTTGCACAGTGAAATGAGCCGCCATCAACGCAAAAGGAAGAAACGTTGAAGTGAGAAAATAGTGATCGAGATTAAATATACCCATGCTGGATTCAGGAAGCGATAAAGCCAACTCCAAGGCAAAAGACTTGATTCTCACAGTTGGTGCCCTAAACCCAACTGCCAAAATCGTGAGTGCAAATGAAACAGGGATGCCGGAACCTGGCGAAACAATTTTTATCAAATCGTTCTTAGCGGCTTCTGCCTGATTCATCGAGATATCTATACCCATAATCTCGTAAAGCGTGAAGAATCTGTACCAACGTTTCAAGTTTTCATCCTTCTCAGATATTTTCCAGGTAAAGATTGGAGTTTCCACGTCATTCGAAAGGCTTTCAAGGGATTTTTCAAGAATAACAAGCGAGAACTTTCTTTGTTCACGACTAATACTGGAAAGTCCATTGCGAATGTACTGCCAATAACTCACCTTTGAAGTTCTCTCTTGGAAACTTTTCGATCTCTGCAAACTTTTAATTCCGATATTGTCCAGTATGCAAAACCAAAGAGTGTAGGCAACCGAGCCAAAGTCATTTTGGTTCGTGTCCAAAAGTGTTCCAATTGAAGCAAATACGGAGTTCAATATGTTATTATGCGAACAGATGTATGCTATCCTCGACTTAAGAATATCCAAGGATAAATGAGATATACTAAGATCAGAACTGCTTGCATAGAGTATAGCTATCTTCTCCGTCCTGCTGTTTGAATACGATTCCATGATCTGTTTATCGTTCATAAATATCCATCCTATGAAATCTAAAAACTTTTCACAATCCTTATGGTCTGAGCCCTTCACATAATCTTCATTGGAAGAAGACACATGTCCCAATCTCGGTTCTAAATGGTCTTTCCCATCGATAATAAAAGTCCATATCTTGTTATTAAAGGATCGCATGTTCTGTTCAGCGTAATCAATGAGCTTGTCAATTGTTATATCAAGGATATTCTCAAACAATCCTTCCTCTCTGAAAAGTTTACACAACTTGATTATTGTAGCCTTATGGTCACCATTACCGGTTGCAAGCAAATAGTGAACATATTTTGTCACTTCATCAAAAAAATGCCCTTTTAACTCTGGAGAAAGGTTAATGATTTCCGAAAATGCAGCCGAATATGCTTCTTTCTGATCCTCATCTAGCTCCTTTGTCGATGATAACTTTGTGAATAACTTTTGAGCTGTGGCCTTTCGCTGATCAGAATCTAACGATTCAGCAATGAGTTCTAGTGATGTTATAGACATGAGAATTTTTGAAATATCCAAGCAGCTCTAAGCTTTGGAAAACCCAACCCCAATGTTCAAAAAAGGATTAGTGAAAAATTGATGGAGTGAAATGTATCATCATTCGAGACTAGAAAGAGAAAAAAAAAAAAAAAAAAAAAAACTTTTTTTCAGCACACAAACAATAGATGCACCTCTACACCATAATAATCTTATCGGTACTCGCTTATCTCTCGTGTCTTCAAAATTATTCAAGATAAAAACTCTAGCCACTCTTCTCACTTTCATGTTCAGTACTAACTTTCGTTTGATTTCTTCGATTCCTTTAACACCTCGTTTGCAGCATTGAGGACATCTGCATCCTTTGATGCTTTATCCATCCAGCGATCAACCAATGCTTTATTTTCCTTCTTTAACTTGTCAACTGTCTTGCGAAGAAGATTATTTTCTATTTGTAGAGATAAAATGCCATCATTTATCCCCTCTATATTCTGATTCTTAACGCGTGACTCCTCCTGAATTCTTTCATATCTTCCTTTCAAGTCTATGTAGCCATCTTTTAAAAGTCTAAGTGATTTCTTTAGTGAGCCGACTTCATCTTTCAAAGACGAGATTTCTTCTTTCTGTTCATCAAATGTACGATTCTCATCCTCAATTTTCTTCTTTAAATGATCATTTGCTGTTAACAATTCTACAACTTGCTTGCTTGGCTCATCTTTGGATAACGTCGCTATCAATATGTCCTGGCTTCTCTTTTGCTCACATATAAAACTTAAGGATTTAAAGATGGCAGAATCTTTTGCCTCCATATTATCTCTGTCAACCAACCGATTGAGTAAAGTTTGTCTCCATGTTGATTCAGAAGCCATTATGTCATAATCTTGCTGTTTGTAAAAACGTTAAGTTGCAATTTTGAACAAATTTTATTGTCGATCAAAATGGTTAGAAGAGAATGTGAATAAATTGTAAATAAACGAGTGTTCTCGCTTGTATCTACATTTTCTATTTTTTTTTATTTTTTTTATTATTGATTATTTATTCTTATTACCTTCCGATTAATCGTACAATACTATTAATGTATCTGTTCTTTCTTCCAATCCTAACATTACAAGTCGCCTTTTTTTAATAACATATTCATTCGACGGATTATTTGTATACCAAGACAATTGAAGGATTCCACTTCTTGTTTTTTGAATGGTGACTCTAAAAGGAATGCTTCCCATTTTGAATACAGCTAGCTAAACTTCCATAAGCAATGATCATTCCTTCACTAAACGGATCACCCAAGAAAGTTGCAAAAAAGATCAAGCGGAAATATAGTGTTGCTTCATATCAGACACAGTATGATAATGCAGATAGCACGCAATTGTTTACGCCGAAATCTGAAGAAGATGTTGGTGATGAGTTGGCAAGTAGCACAGATGATAGGCAAATATCCGATGAAGAGTGCAAAGATACTGGTTTGATTGATAATAGGAAGCAAGATGAGGGCCCCAGTGTGGATAAGGATGGCAATTGTGCGGAAAGTGCTGAAACTGAGGAAATTCAGCCGCCTAAATTAGAAAGAACTGTTACGTTAAAGGAATATCGACAAGAAATGATGATGGAACATGGTATACAGCCTCAAAAAGAAAGCTCACATCAAGATAGCACAGGCAATTCTGATGAGAAGCCAGATTCTGGGCGGAAATGGTCCCTGTGGTCACTTTTTTCTGGACAAAATGGACAAAAGGATGGCGAAAATGTTGAGAGCATGGCCAGCATGAAGACAGGAGGAATATCCAGTGTGAAAAGTCATGAAATTGCCTCAATTAATACAAATCGTACAGGGGGTGAGGTCTCGGGAGGTACGGAAAGCTCAATTCTGACCTACCATGGAAACACGCTATCGCAAATAGACAACGAAGATAATCTTGAGCCAAATACACTTTCAAGAGTTGTAACTTCGACAGGAGAAGGTGTTGAAGAGGACTTAGAAAACGAAGGTGAAGGTGAAGAAGAGCAGTCAGGATTTGAAGATGAAGAAAGTAAGCCTGACATGCAGAAGCACTGGTGGAAACCTTGGTCGTGGTATAATTCGAACGAGCTAAATACATGTGACACAACTATGAACGGTGAGCAAACTTTACAGGAAGAAAATGAAGAGGAAAAGAATCTTCGAGAGTCTGAGAAAGAAGCACAACGTGTTATGGATGCTCGCACTTTAACGTATGAAGTTTCAAGCTCTTGGGCCTATTTTCGGGATGAAAGTGAGGATACGGGTCAGATATCGATATTTGGCACTAGATCAATGCGTGCACCACTTACGGTTCGTCATAACGTCAAATGTGGATTTGACAAGCAAGAAAAGCACGGACCCATTTTGGATAGTGATGATTTATGCACGGTAATCCCGGACTTTGACCGTAACTATCGTGATATTACCACTCAAACGAAGATCCGCATTCTTATATCATCCCTAGGGGGGAGCCTCATAAAGATGCTGGTTCCTGGGGAGACGCATTTATACCATAGGCCAGTATATGACACCCCGAAGTCGAGAAAGAAAGCAAAAAGCAGCCAAAAGAAAGGAAAAGAGAGCATCAAAAAAGCTCTCATTATTGGAATTCATAGCTATCTTCCACCTCAAATTATGGAGAATTTGCAAGAGGGTGAAACCACAAATGCAGAAAAAATGGTTCGGGTTGCTTCAAGTGAGCTCGGAAAGTGGGCCAATGACAATGATGTAATCATAAAGAAGCAGACGATTGCAATGGATGGATATGGACAGTTATTTGACAGAGTGAGCAACTGCTTGTCCTTGCTTGACAACTGGATGAGTTCCATTTGTTCAGCAGACATCATTCTTGTTGTTTCTGATGTACAATCGACTGCAATTGCGATTCACGTGCTTTCCAGATTGATAACGGCCGGATATCTCGACAACACCGCATTTGTGGGATTTATTGGGCTGGCTGGAACATTCTTGGGCCCTTCTCTAGATGCAGATACAAAGATTACCGTAAAAGGAAGCGGAGATTTGCTTGAAAATAAGGTAATGCTTCAGTTGTTTGACTTCCAGGATTGCAGCTCACTTCAAAGCAAGGAGTTGCTTCGTCACATTAAGATTCTTGTTGGTCGAAACGTGAAGATTACATTGGTAGCCTCTTTGACAGACACTTTGGCGCCAATCTACTCCTCGCTATGCCTTCATATTTCGCACCCAAACATTTTCAGAGCTGTTTACATCGATGGAAGAAGCGGTCAGCCTGATTTCATAATTACCTTGATTAGCCTAGCGTTGACAATTAGGAATTTAAACATGAATGACCACCGGCTTCTTGTTGAGCTAAGCAGCATATTTCAAGCCAGTTCCTGGGAATACAGAAAACGAAGGAAGAGCATCACCAACAAGAGCGGAAATTATACAAACACCATCTTTACGAACAGACATGTGTACAAGACAGGGATCCAGAACATGCTTGAGACTAGCGACCTCATGTTCAAGCAGGCTGTGCAAGAGCAGGAAGACTTTGATGTTAAGGAGATGAGCACAAACGTTTATCACATACCCTGGTGTATGCGTGGTTTTATAGAGGAACTTGCGAAGTTGAAAAAGAAAGAAGACCGGAGAACAGATCGTCATTTTGATGTTGATACCGGGCAGTTGATAAATCAGCTTTTAGAAGAATTTCGGGCTTGGCGGCCGACAGACAAGGTTTACAAAGATTTCCGATATTGCATTGAGGAACTTTCTGAGATGTCTGGAAATGATCTGTTTGGGGATTAGCATGGATACTAGAGACGGTATACTGAGTATACTAAGGTTATAAATGCAGGAATATAAGATTAATAAGGTGATTTGATGGGGAACCAAATGTTGATGTAACGACTGTATTTAATATTTAGCTCACATGAGAGTGTTGAACATTTAGTTATCATGGTAGTGTTGAATATTCAGCTATCATAGTAGTATTCTATTTAGTTGTTTTGGTGGTTTTATTTGATTAATGCAGTATTTTATTTGGTCACCATGGCATTATTTTATTTGGTCACCATGGTATCATTTTATTTATTTGCTATGGTATTATTTTATTTAGTGAATATGGAATTATTTCTTTTAGTTAATTGGTTATTTACTATGGTGGCATTTTTTTGCATTTGGCACTTCCTTAACGATAACAGTATTGCAATTATTTAGTATCACTGCCTCCTTCATAATACAGCAGTGTAACTAATATATCTTTCCGTTTATTTTATTATTATAGTGCTTCTATAGCATGTCCGGTATTTACTCGGGATTTTAATTTTTTCTGCATATTTTCCTCTCCTCATTCCTTTGACTACTCGATTCATTACATTTTCTTCTTGTTTCCATTTTCGCATTTATATTGCCGGACCATGCATGATTTATTGTTTATATATGGCTTCTTGCTTCCATCCTACCTAGTATTGATATTTTATGTTATTTGGATTCGGAACTACTTTTATTACTATATCTAAGTTGATGCTCGTCAATGCAGTAGACCATCGCTCTCCGTTTGCCATTTAAATTTCACATTAATGTAATCTATTCTCCGTTTGTTATCTACCCTAGTATTTATTATTTTCTTATTTTCACTTCATTTTTATTTCAGTCTATCTCTCGTATTTCCTCGCGGTCCACACTTTTTATCCATTCCATATATTGGTGCTTTTTCTAGCGCTCCTGCATAACTCATTTTGTGCATCATATACTGTTTAAAGCCAGTTTGATATCAGTAACATCTGGCACCCTCGAAATTTTTTTTCTCCTCCTATTTTTTTTGCCCATACTTTTTGTTCCATTTCTCAAGCCGTAGTAATATCTAACCTGTGACAGATCATTATGTGAGTGAAACAAGTGAAATACTTTGACAGATCATCATTTTCATATTCATCGCAACATCATAACTGTTTACGAAAAGCCTGAGACCATACTGGCACACATTTTTCCTGATAAGAAGGCATAATTAGTGAAAAAGAAGGATATTATTGGTCTTTGGATCACCACTTTTTGTTTGTTTTCATCCACGTTATCAATATTTACTCAAAGGGCATCTAGCAGGCTTCATAGCAGACAGCGCGTATTTCACAATACGAGTATTCGATAAGAGTTTGCCTGTCTTTACGTCAGACGGAGGCATTTAATCATATCTTTGGAATTTAAACCAAATTGAATAGGTGCTGCAAAAAGCTCATCCATATACAAGTTGACGTTTCCACTATTTCAATCGAGGAAGCACTCTGCCGTCAGTTCCGGCGGTAGCAGCAGTACGGGTCGGGAAAGAAGCCATTTAATAAGAAAGCTTACCGGACAAAGTGAGCGGACTCATAGCATATCTGGCAATTCCGGTACCTCTGGCAATTCCGGCTATTCCAGCGGAAATCGGTCAGTTGCAGCATCAAGTGTTTCAAGAATGTCCACTGAGGGACCATCACAACGGGCTGTGCACACTGTTGGGCGAAAATCTTCCGTCAGCGGTGTTTTTTACAATTTAGTAAGCAGTTTTCGGGGTGGCTTTAGTGGTACAAGTTCGAGCTCCGGTTCAGGAAGTGTCTATAAGAACGGGGTTCGGGCACCGGCGAATTCCGAGAATTCTGATGTTTGTGAAGAGGAAAATGAGGCTGCCAGTGGGAGCCGAATGCCGACACAGCATGATGGACGATCGACGCGTCTAAGCTGCGAGGATTCGACGGGTGCAAATGATCACGTAAGCACTGCCAAGTGCGTCCCATACACGGATGTTGCAATTTCCGCCGAGATCGTTGATCTGGAGGCTGCACGGCCCGAGGAGGCACCTGCTCCGGAAGTAATTCAACCTTTGAGAAGATCGGAGAGTCGCGGGTTGTCAATTGAAGGTTCTAGAAGCTCCAGCATTGGCGGACATAACCGATTTAACGCACAGGCATATAACCACAGCATTTTGACGAGTCCGACAATGGCAAACATCAATTCTTATCATGGTGGATCGTTTACAGTCCGGAGGAATGTTACTTTGTTGACTGGGAGGCCGGGATCTTCCGCTGGAACGGAGGAGGGGAGCGTTGGGAGTGAAGAAAGGGGAGAAATAGAGAATGAAGAAAGTGGAGAAATAGAGAATGAAGAAAGTAGTGAGGATAGAGAGAATGAAGACAATAGTGAAGGTAGAGAAAGCAATGAAAATGAAGAAAACGTTGCCGTGGAAAATACTGCAGCAAGCACAGAAAGTGAAAGAAATACACAAAATGAAGAAATAAGAGAGGTGGATGAGAATGGAATCCCTGCAAATGAGCATAGAAGCGCGGATGAATGTCATGGAATTCCTCCATGCAACGAGGAAAACGAACCTGTGCAAGAGATTTCAGTCTCATCGAGAGATTCACACTCAGCCACACCCTCGGCCTCGAATCCGGTTAGTGCATCGACTAACGAGCAATCTACAGCAAGTGCAGTGGCACATGAAGCGGTAGAAGCAGCAGAAACAGCAGAAACTACACCAGGAACAGACTCCGGAGAAAATACTGCAACCAAGAAAAAGATGGATGCAGAAGGTTTCTACTCGATTCGGCTAACACCATTTATAGATCATGCTTCAACTGCCCCTTACATGTTCTTTGGGCCAATTATTCGACGGCTCAAACCGGGAATGAGGATTCCAGTCGGTAGATACACGGAAAAGTGCAGAAGTGCGGCGACGGCACCTCAAGGATCGTCTGCTCCGGTTGTTTTTAAGAGTAAAGTAGTGTCAAGGCACCATGCGCAACTGAGTGTGGACCACGAGGGAAGATGGTACATTAAAGATGTGAGTTCGTCGTCAGGAACGTTTTTGAACCATGTCCGGCTCTCCCTAGCCAATGTTGAGAGTGGGGAGTACAATCTTGGAGACTCGGATATTTTGCAGTTTGGGATGGATTACAGGGGTGGATCTGAGGAGATATACAGGTGTGTCAAGGTGAAAGTTGAGCTGAACTTCTCCTGGAGAAGAAGAGGCGCCAAATTCTCCAAGGAGGCCCATGAACGACTTAAGGAGCTAACTCTAACGAAGAAAGACGAGGATCTTTCGCCTTGTGTCATCTGTCTGGGTCCAATAAAGCCGTGCCAGGCCGTTTTTGTGGCCAGCTGCTCTCATTCCTGGCATTATAAGTGCATTCGGCCGCTCATTGTGAAGAATTACCCCCAGTTCATGTGTCCAAACTGTAAAGCGATCTGTGACATCGAGGCTGACTTGGATGATGAGGATGAGATCTGAAGATTCGGTGTCTTATACTTGAAACTCCCCCTTTGACATTTGACATGATATTGCGGCCGTTTCAACTTGCTTGCTTGTTTATTGTTTCTGTTTATCTCTCTTCTCTTTATTATTATTTGGCCCGCTTTTGTGTGGATTTGGTAGGAGTGTTCCCAGTTTCTTGCAGTTGGCTACTTCTGTACGGAAAGATGGCTGAGCGAATAAATGGATATCTAGCATTTTATATTTTATTCGGCACCTGCGTAGACAATCTTGCAATTTATTGGAATAACGCTTTACAATACGCAAAGCATGTTATCGTATGCAATGCTTTGTTTCCCTTATCCATTTATTGCATACAGTGCACACCTTTAATAAGTCCGCAAACCTTTAATAAGCATTGCATACCTTTAATACGCATTGCGTACCTTTGATATATTTTGCATATCATTAAGAGGTATTGCAGACCTTTAAGAGGTGTTGCAGACCTTTAATAAGTATTGCATACCTTTAGTAAGTAGTACATACCTTTAATAAGCATTGCATATCATTAAGAGGCTTTGCATATCATTAAGAAGCTTTGCATATCATTAAGAAGTTTTGCATATCTTTAAGAAGTATCTCCCACATTCAACAAGCATTGCACACCTTTCAATGACTTATTGTTTCTGTCCTTATCGAGATCAAACTGTATATATAATAATAATAAATGTAATCATAGCATGCAATGACGATCGACGGGTCGAAATGACTACCTCAAGCAGATATTCAGGATCCTATTTTCTCGATACAGCTAGTTTACGTTTATTTACATGAACAAAAAAGCAAAACACAGATAGTTGGCTTCCTTTTGCTTTTATGAGCCTAACTCCGTAATCTTAACTGCAATAAGGAGAAGCACCAGACAAAATAACCGTTGAGCTGTATTTGTCAAAATCTTTTGGGCTCGTTTACTCGTATTTAAAAAGAGAATATGTTCAAAAAATGCACACACTTAGCCAATTGATCTTCTCCATATCAAAAGTCAGAGAAGATATGTCCGTTAAGTGATGTGTGAACCAAGTGTGCACTCCCAATGGGAAAAAATAAAATAAGCCAATAAAATATGGAAATAAAGCGAAAGAGAGAAAAAGCTTACTTTCATCCAGGTGCTCCAAAAAACAATCAAAATAAAAAAAAATAAAAAATAAAAAAGACGGCTGAGGTTTGACAATAATGAAAAAAATAGCAGAACCGAAAACTCCGACCGTAGGGCTGATAAACTTTGAGTGTTCACATTGTTATCTGAATAATAAAAGACAGAATGTTTGACTGTATTGCAGAAATCTCATTGATTAAGTGCGAATAGCTCAAAGGGACAACCGAATTGGGTCAAGTGATTTGTCGACAAACAATACGTGTTTTCTGCTTGAGCATTTTTTTGTGGTGATACATTTCGATTCAATTTTCTCAGGAACGACAGAGTTTTGGTGAGGATGAAATTGTAAGTAAGGTATTTTTGAAAGGGAGCAAATTACAGCCTAGTAGGTCGAAAAATGGAGTCAATTTAAGCTTATCCCGGTGTCAATCGAGACAATCTACGGGTATATATAGGGAGCATGTAATCCTGCACTTGTAAGAATGCATTCTACAGATTCTGGAACCCCGAAAGTTGTTGTTGGAGCATAGAACCAACTCAAAGTGTACAAGCACCAGATTTTTTGCCGATGCTTTTTCACTGATCGATTAGATTAGATCGCGACTGGCCCAAATTTTTGGAGCTGAAATTTTTTCTGAATGGACTTTTCGCTTTTCGCATTAGGTTTTTATTCTCACCCTATTCGCTCATTAGGGGAGGGGGCCCGGAGACCCTAGAAATGAATGTTTTGAGAATTACAAAGAATAGGAATACCGGCATTGTTGAGCGCAGAGATAGTTTTGCTTTTTTCGCTTTTTTTTTTCATCCTCACCCGTTAGCCCAAACCTGCAAGTTTTCTCTGCATTTTTTTTCTTAAATTTTTCCCTGCTCTAATCCGATTGTTCTTTCTCACCTGTGCTGTTTAATTCAATGGCCTGCTTGCATGGCTGGTAAACATATATATAAACAAGGATACCCCCATGAATTACTGTAGAAAAAACTTGCGTGGAGCCCTAAGATGATGTTGTAGTCACTATCGCTTCCTTGAACTCGCCCTAGGTCCCAACATTCACCTCTCCTCTAATTAGCAAGAGCCTATCAAGATGTCGGATAGCATCTTCAACGTTCAGGTGTTCTTCATTGTTCTCAGAGAATGTTTGGAGGCCGTGATTGTGATTTCTGTGCTTTTGGCCTTTGTGAAGCAGTCGGTTGCAAAGGACAAGAAGCTTAAGAGAAAGTTGTACAAGCAGATTTGGTTCGGTGCAATTGCCGGTATTGTAATCTGTCTAGGTATAGGTGGTGGTTTCATTGGTGCCTACTATTCGCTCGGTAAGGATCTCTGGTCCTCGTCCGAGGATCTTTGGGAGGGTATCTTCAGTATTATCGCCACCGTTTTGATCTCTATCATGGGTATTGCCATGCTCCGTATCAACAAGATGCAGAGAAAGTGGAGAATTAAGATTGCCAGAGCTTTAACCACGCCCCCAGCCGAGAAATGGGGCCGGTTCAAGTTCAGCTACATCATGAAGAAGTACTCCATGTTCATCTTGCCCTTCATCACCACTCTAAGAGAAGGTTTGGAGGCCGTTGTCTTTGTTGGTGGTGTTGGTATTGGATCTCCAGCCAAGTCTTTCCCACTTCCAGTCATCTGTGGTTTGGTTGCAGGTATTCTTGTCGGTTACCTTCTTTACTACGGAGGTTCCACCACCTCCTTGCAGGTGTTCCTTTGTATTTCCACGTGTATTCTTTACTTGATCGCTGCCGGTTTGTTTTCCAGAGCCGTCTGGGACTTTGAAACCAATACTTTCAACAACAAGACCGGAGGAGATGCTTCCGAAAGCGGTTCTGGCCCTGGCTCTTATGATATCAAGAAGAGTGTCTGGCACGTCAACTGCTGCAACCCGGAAATCGATAACGGTTGGGATGTTTTCAATGCCTTGCTTGGATGGCAGAATTCCGCCACTTATGGCTCTGTCATCTCCTACAACGTCTATTGGTTGGCTCTCATCATCACCCTTGGCTTGATGCTCTTCCAGGAGAAGTATGGACACTTGCCATTCACCAAGAACTTGACTTTGGACAAGTTGAACCCAATGTACTACATCAAGCACAAGGATAGAGAGGATTTGACCGCTGAGGAGCAGGAGAAGTTGTTCAATGTTGCCAGAAACAAGCTCAACCAGGAGGCACAGCAGGCTGAGCAGGCTGGTGCTGATGTTGTTGTTGACAATGTTGATGGTGCCAGGGAAACTGACTCTCTCAACGATACCAAAATCCACGCTTAAGCGTGTGCTTTCTTTATTTTTCGGCTATGTTTACTTTTCTGCTCTTTGAGAAACGTCTAGCCGCTCTTTATGGGTCGCCTGCACACGCACAAGCACACACACACACACACAAATGCAGTCGGCTGGTAATTGTTGCGGCAAATACTCTCGTAAAGTGGAAATCCATGCTTAGTCGATGGACTCATGTCTGATCTTGGTGTGCTTTTATCCTATGGATTCTTGCACACGATGATTCGATACTTTCTGGCAACTGGCTAAATGCTTCTTGCTTTGCTTTTCTGTTCTTTTTTGTTCAAATAGAGGTTTGCTTACTTCCGGGGATGATTTTGTTACGCTTTCTTTATCTTTTACTGCGTGATTCGATCAATCATTAATTCTACTATGACGAATTATTTATGCTTCTACTTTACTCATCTTTGTATTCTTATTGTAAGTAGCGAGGTCTTGCTTGTTTGTCTTGCTTGTCTTGCTCATTTCACGATGTTCTTGATATCACCCAACGCTCTTAGCTTTTTTGGTCTTTCTGACGACGCTTTTCTTGATGTAGAAAGTCTTCGTTTGAAGTTCTTTGTATCGCTAGCTATATTTATCCGTGGCACATTCTCTGTCTCTGTAGCTGTCTCCAAAGCGTTGATTATAATCATTAGTTCCTGCTTTTTAGACTGCGTTTGACTATTTCCATCTTCTGTTCTCATCAGAATAAAGCTATGAAGTCTTGGAAGTAGTTTCAAGCAAAACTTGGAATCTCCTATTAGCTGATTTGAGGAGTTAGCAAGAACAAGTTTGAGCATTTCAAGCTCAGTGGCCTCAACAGCTTTGGATGTGTCTGCATTTCTGTCATCATACCAATAATCAAAGCAAACGATTATGAAATCTTCGATTGAAATACTGCAAAGAACGGCAAATAAGCTTCTCAGACATTTCCCATACTGAATGTCTTCCGCTTGATATTGTATCCCCTGAATCATACTATTGACAAACTTCAAGTATATGGCACTATCCATGATTTCACTTTCGGCCTGATAGCTCATGAAATCGGATATTAATTGGAAGGACGCAGTTCTCACATGATTATTGGTAAGTTTACTTTCAATCAAGTTTGTCCAAAACCCATGATTTTCCACAATTTGATGGAAAATATTCGAGCTTCCGTTGAACTCTAGAGATAACGCAAATCTTAGCATTTCAATGCGATAAACCAATTCTTCCTGGGTGAGACTCATCATCTCATCGTTATTTGATATGAGACTATTCATATCAATGTCATCTCTGTCAAATAAGATATCCGAATTATCCGCTTGTCCGAAGCATGCATCTAAGTATGTGTCAATGTACTGTGGACCATTTTGGGCCAATTTAAATGTTTCTGTGTATGTGTTGACAAAATGATGAGGCACCTTCTTTAAAATCACGTCTTCAACATTTTTGTCCTTTTCCTTATTGTCAGCCTCAATGTTTTCTCCATTGCAACTGGTTGCAAAACTGCTGCAACTGAAGTCATCATGCAACCCTGGATGATGTGTTTTCTTTCCTGTGACCTCATCGGTATAATAATGGTTCATGGATCTGGTAATGTCAGTTTCATCCTCACTGTAGCAATGAAGAATACTGTCCCCATAATACTTTTCGGTCCCGTTTGTCGTCTGGCTAAGATCAAAATTGTTGAAAAAGTTTGAACTGCGTGAATCTTTCGTTTCTTGAAGTCGCTTATCCTGACCTATAATCTTCCTTTTGCTTTTTCGCCTGTCATTAATATAAAACAATAATGCCACACAGCTCATGATGCCAATTATTGTGAAAACAAAGATTTGCACCCCTATGTAGAGCATCATTGTGGAAAACAAGGTATCCATGTCATTTGCTCTGTTGTTGTCACATGTCGACTCACTAAAAGGAAGTTCCACTTTCCAAGGTTTTCTAGCTTCAGATTGTTGCGTATCTTTCCATGTTATATCTGGTTTAAATAAATTGGACTCTTTTTTGCTTTCATTGTCTTTATAAAATGTAATTGTTAGTACTCAGAGATTCGTATAACTTAATGTAAAATACTTTTTTACGTACTGGTGGAATATGTAAGCCACTCAAACCATTCATCGAATGAAGCCATTTTGAATCCTTTTTGTCACAATCTAATTGGGGTAATTTCCTTTAACCTATTTTCTTCTGGAAGTTTGTAAATACTAACAGAAGACGTTTCATCGAAATCCTCCTACTCTTTTTCTAAATAATTTCCTGTTTTGTCCACGAAAAAGACAACAAACAACAGTGAAGTAAAAAGGGGGAAAAAATAGCATGAAAGAGGGAAGTCGATTGACGCGACTACTATCTGGAGACGCATCTCATTGCTACCACTCATATGCTAGACCATAGTTCGAGCATAATCTACTTATACACGGTGCAATCGTTATCGAATAAATATATTTTTCTGTAATAAATAAATGTCTTCAGTTATCCCCCATCAGGACTCCTTAAAGTGAGAAAATTAAAAAGTATAGAAAGAAGACCTATGGTATGTTTATGCTTAAACAGTATTCTTGAAGTTTGCAGGACCCTTCTCGTATCTTGGAGGAACATTTCTGTCATACTCAATTCCACCTGGTCTTCTAGGAGGAATAATTGGATCTGGATGCTGAAATTTCTCTAAAAGCTCTTCTGTGGTTTCAAATACTTTCTATGTCAATTAATGCGATTCAAAAACAATGTTAGTACAACAAACAAGAATCAATGATAAAAGCTAACCCCAATCTAATGCTTACCTGTAACTCTTTTGGATCCGATATGTCTCTATTCTGCTCAAAGCGAAGCTTTATCTCTGCCGCCTTTTCTCTGTAGAAATCAGTTCTGTTGATCCAATCATGTGCTGTCCTAAGTGAACGTCTGTAAAGAGACGACACATATTTAAGATTCTGCGGCGAAAATGGAACCGGTGCCTTCATTCTGTATGTATATGTTCAAAATTCTCTAAAAAGACCGATTGCAAGACGATAATCCACACAACACGAAAAACAAAACAACTAATTATGTATCGACTGTGAAAGCACCCAGCAATTGAGATCCATGCATGTGCACTGTCAGATAAACTTATGGTCTTAATTTAAAATGTCAGTATCAAGTTACTTAATGACACAGAAGCTTATATCAATTATATGTCAATCATTTCGGTTTTTGTATACTTGAAGGTCTTTTTTTTTCTCCCAAAATTTGTTTTTCCTGCATTATTAGAGGCCGCAAGCGGAAAAGCGTGAAATAAGTAATGAAAGAAAAATAGCGTTCGCGCGAAAGCTCTTGTCGGTGTACAGGTGTGTGCACGCTATCGGTACGGGTAGAACATATTTAGCGTGAAGGAATAAATACGTATACGTCGTGATTTCGGCACTTGGTTTATTACACTAGGCTTATAGAGTTGCTAAACATACACTCCGAGGACTTTCTGTTATACAATTAAGGCAGAGTCAATTTGCTGTTATTCCTATATCAAGGATTTTTGGAGAAGATTGAAATATACTTACGCATGTTTAAATATATGCATGGGAATCTCAAACGAAGAGACATATTTTAGGAGAACAATCGGGAGACCATTATCAATAATTACTGAATTTAAAAGTCATGGTAAATTCTAGTGGGCACAAAAGCAAGGAGAGTGTTAAAGGAGTATCCGAGAAAGTAAACAAGAATATGAACAAAGTGAAACGGAACAGCAAGAAAAGAAGTCGAACGGATCATCAAACAGATAAAGCAGACATAAATCAGATAAGCGATGAGGAAAGGGCAGAGGGAGTACGTAAGCATCAACAAGCAGGAAACACAGAAGTTTCGCATGTGGAAGAAGACACCAGTTTTATTGAAGATACGTATTCATACATGCCAGATTCTGTAAGTAGCTCAGATGGGGAGGGTCTTCTTATCAATAGAGGAAATATTACCGAGCAGGAGCTGATATCGCAGAATGCTGAAGATGTGAACCATATTTTGGAGGCGTATAAAGGAGAATCTCTAATTGCTGATGATGATAAAGTAAACGACAAGCACAGATTGTCGTTGGAGATTAAGGAAATGAATAAAAGCGGTGTGTCTGCAGAAGACAGTATTGTGATTGCTGAAAATTCAAGTGAAATGGGAGACGATGAGAGGGATGATGAAGATGATGAGGATGAACGGCAGGAAGAGGGAGTTAAAGAAGTGGAAGGTACAAATATAGAGAATGAGAATGAAAATGCAAGTAGAGAAAACCCAAAGAGCATATATGCTGGACGGATTGCAAATTTGGAGGCTCCAAGTGGAAGTCTGAGTAAGGAGAAGAAAAATGGAGGAAGCAAAAGTGGAGAGAAGAGAAGTGAGAAGAAAAGAGAAGAAAAGGAAAAAGAAGAAAGTGTTTCCAGGAGTCAGGAAAGTGAAATCATATTAGTAAGCGATGATGAAGATGATAATGTGCAAGTGACACAGAGCAGAAATGAGCAAACAAGTTCACCAAATAGCACTGTGGACGAAGTTGTGATAATTAGTGAAAATCTGGCTACCGATGAAAGCAACAGTGAAAAGTCAGCCACTTATGAAAACTACAAAGAAAGTCCAGCCGCTGATGAAAACAACAGTGTAAATTTGTCTGCATCTGCCAGTAATAGGCATGATGGTGGCAAGAATGTGGTGACAAGTGGAGGATCATCCTTGGATGACTCAGAGAATAGTAATGAAGAGTTTTTGGATGCAACTGAGGGTGAAACAGAGCCGATTACAAACAGTAAAAACCCAAATACTGCAAACAATCAGGCCTTAGTGTTGGTAGAGCAACACGATAAAGACGAACAATTGCAAGTGACAGATGATAGTGACGAAAGCACTTCAGATGTTGATGTTGAACTAGACGATATCGATCCGAATCGATCTGTGGGTTACGATAACGAAAACTGTCTTCCCGATTACATACTGAAATTCACGCAGCCCAGGCCGATAGACGCGTCGATACTCGAGAAAGCCAGTCAGGCTAGGCGGAAGACACAACAAGAGACACAACAGAAGCCTTTGCAGATTGAGGATAACAGAAAGATGAAGAAGAGGAAGGGCTCCACGAGGTCATTATACTTCTATGTTAATCCGAATTCTTTACCTGATTACATCAAGCAGTTTACAAAGCCAACTTACGAGGGGAAAGATTGAGAAAAATGATAGGTTGCTTGAAGCAAGCCATTTAAAGCTACAAGTTGGCTTTTTGGGACGTATTGTGTGTTATTTGCGGGTTTAATACCTGCGGGATGGTGTGTAAAATAGTTTAAATGTATACTAATGCCGAATATTGGAATTTTATGACAAGACAAACACCTGAATCTATTTTGGCTCCAGCTGTATATGTACTCCTAAGTTTGCTTTATTCATATAAGTGACCTTTTTATTACTACGATCATCCAACTACTTTTTGGTTCATGCGTTCATTTTTGGTTTTATTTTTGGTTTCATTCTTATTTTCTCTCATTTCACTCTCATTAGCTTCTTCCATTTTCACCCTCAGCTCATAATCCTTACATTATTTTTACCCCCTTTTTTATTGTGTTAATTTTCTCCCCAGGCATTTCATGATTTTTTATTTTTACTTTTTCTGCACTTTGCTCTGCCTCGCATACAAACCTCGGCAGTTAAACTGTTGCACATCTCTTCTCAATTAAAGAGAGAAGCATACATATAAATACTTTTTGCACTCCCACAACTTTTTTTTTATCTGTGACTGTGCCGGTTTCTTCATCTTTCGGATAAGAATTTCGTGAAAATCATTTGGCTTGTCAACTGCTGCCAGCTCACGCTTTTTTATCTCCAATTAGCATCCCTGCCTTCAGATAAACATCAACATGGTTGAAGCATCAATAAAGCACAAAACAAAGCAGGCCTTGAGCACCCCAAATGAGGACTTATCCACATACGATTTAGTGCTTCAAGTGTACTCTCCAGCGGATGCCAAAACAGGAGCTGCATTGCCAGAAGCTTCGATTGGAATTCAGTATTTATTGAAGACATTGGATATGAACCGGTTCAAAATTGCGGTTCGGCCGGACTCCATCGTCGATTCGTTTCTTGTATTCATCAAAGTGGAGGATGCGGAGTTCGAACAGTTGGTCAAGAAGGCTCAGAAAGTCGATTCTTTGTACGGCGTGTCGCAATTGGATTCTTTTGACAAAATCACGCCTGCCGACAGATTGAGGCTTGTTAATGCCAAATTGACATCGCCAAAGTCCGAAGGCGGAGCCGAGATTACTGTGGGTGAGGGCAAGTGGTCATACGTTGGCTCATGTGTTCCAGTTTCGTCCGTTAAGGCTACGTCTCAGGGGTTGGACATATTCAAAAAGTCCGCATACAAGTTTTTCGATGCATCCTCTCTTAAGCAGCAGACCGGGTTCCTCTTGAAGAACTTCGGCACAAAGTACACCTTCTACTTCAAGGTTGTCTCGGAGTACTCCGTTTTTCTTGTGATTTTGTCCGCCGTTGGTCTTGCTTCTCAATATTTCTATGGTTCTCTCTCCAAAGTTTTCACAGCCTTGAATCTTATCATTGGAGCATCTTTCTACTTGTGCTGGTACGGATCCGAGAAGAAGTGGGCAAAGGACTGGAATGTGGTCAACGTGGGTCATGTGGATGTCTCGAGAACAGATAAGAAGGACCCACCTTACAAAGTTCTTCTCAGAAAGGTGCTTTTTGCACCAATTGCTCTTGGCAGCTCGTTGAACTTGGTCTTCTACCAGTTTGCATGCTTCCTCATCGAGATCTTTTTGAATGAGATCTACCAGGGCCCGGGAAAGATGTTTTTGTCGCTTGTTCCAACCATCCTGGTCTGCTCGATTGTCCCAGTTTGCACTTTCTTCTACTCCACCATCATCTCGTACTACTTGAAGTTCGAGAACAATCCAACCAAGGCTGCCCACTCCAAGTCCTACCTTATCAAGATGTTCTTGTACAACTTCTTGTCGAGTTACGTTCCCTTGCTTATCACGTCGTTTGTTTATTTGCCAAGCGGCTACAAGGTGAACTCGTACTTGGGTAAAATTGATAGTTTTGTGGCTGATTTCAGCAACAGGAACGCCAAACTTCCCCACATACCTGTTTTAACGAAGGACTACTCGGTAAACAGCCTTCGTTTAAAGACTCAGTTCACCTATTTCATCCTCACAAACCAGATTGTTGGTGTTTTCATGGAGTTTGGCTTGCCATTCATCCTCAGAAAGCTTGCTGCAGTTCCTGCACTTGGAAAATTACTCGGTGCACCTGCATCTGCACCTGTGAAAGACACAGATGAGGAGAAAAAGCTTTTAGCGGGCCTCAGGCACAAGTTGGCACTTCCAGCTTATGATGTGAATGATGACTATAGACAGTTCATCTTGCAGTTTGGATTCATGATCATGTTTGGTCCTACTTGGTCCTCAAGTGTCCTTATCTCGCTTGCCATCGAGCTTATCCAGGTGAAGGCCGATTTTTTCAAGATCATGAAACTCGTCAGACCTCCAAATGCAGACAGGGCCGAGTCTTCTTATCCTTGGCCTCTTTTCTTGAAGAGTCTTCTTATTATTGGTTCTTTCACCTCTGTTGCCATCACCTTAATGTACAATGGAGGTGATCTTGGTGCTTATGTTGACAAATCATCCGTCAAGACCAGTTTGCCAGCCGTTTTCTTGGCTGCTCTTATCTCTTGCCTGCTAATGCAGGCAGGTCTCTACTTTGGCGAGTCCTTGATCGATGAATACTACTCTGATCCGGGTACCGAGACTGCAAAACGTGAAAAAGTCATCTGCCACATCTTGAAGAATTCCCAGCCATCTGGAAAAGCTGCATCTTTGAATGATGTCCAGTCCTTGATCACCGAATCTTTGGCTTTAACCGCCTCTACCAGGAAGGTTGTCCCGGCGGAGAAGAAGGGGAAGAAAGCCGAGTGAGACCCATTTTTAAACATTCAGCCGGTGTGCTGTTGCTACACTCTTTATACTCTTCTTTCACTATTTTGTATTTACTTTGATATTTAGTCTGATATATGAATTGCCTTTTTCCAGTCCGTACTTGTATACAGTTGCTCGTATCTGTTTTTCAGCGTTGCCCGGCATCCCACGGCCCTAGGCTCTGAAAATGTCAACTCTTGCTCGTTTCCATATGTTGTTGAGGAAAGCATCGTCGCTCACTTTATCCAAATCGGCCTCAGCGGGCGCCTTGATGCTGATTAGTGCGTACGAGCCGTTGTGGTTGAGCTTCACGAAGTTTCCCGGATTCACCACAAGCACATTTTTCACCACCTTGGCAAAATGCTTCAATTCGGACGGAAGGAGAAGCACATCAGGTAGCGAATCGGGAAATTCGGCAAGCCCCATGTACGAAACATGAAGATCTGCACCTGAAACGTATCGATCACTGGAGTCCGGTGCTAAGAGTCGCATTCTTTTGCATTTGATACCACCCGGAAACGAGGGATAGTATCTTCTTTGCTCGAGAATGTGCTCGGCAATTCTGTTGAACCTCGACTGCTGAAGAAATTCACCCTTGTTGACATCTTTGAGATCCCTGAAAGCATCATTGTTGGAGCAGCCAACCAAAACCTCGTTCAACGAGAAGGTGGCCGGATTAGGAAAGCATTTGAAGGCCTTACCGAGTCCCAACCGCTTCCTCTCAAGCATTCTTTGCGGGTATGCGGCATGGTCCGATATCGCGTCTTTTGTAGACGGTATTAGTATCACCTGGCTGCATGTAAGACGCCTAAGTATGGGTGCAACGACAAATTTGAACACCTCGTCAAGAGTCTTGGGTTGGGGCTCAATTCCGGGAAACTCGAGGGTTCCCTCCTGTATTTGCTTGTGGTTCACATCCAAAAAGGGGCCAAACATGATGATGGTGTTTGGTTTCACCTGGTTGTTCATACGATCAACAAACTTCGAGAGCAGGTCGAAATTCAGCTCTTTGCTCGATGTGTATGGTCCAGCCGTGACTGCAACCTTCATCAATGCATCCTCGCCTCCCAGCTGGTCTCTGTAGCTCTTCTGGTCATCGATGCTCATCACAGGAGCCCCGAGATACGGAATATTGTACTGCTTGGTCACTTTGAATACAGTGCCTGTTGGATTTAGGCCCCGAAAGCACACAATCTGCCCTGGAAACAACGAATACTCGTCCAGAGCCGCCAGATCAAGCCGGACCCGCTCTCCGATACCGCCGGAACGTGACGCCTCAAGAAACAGGGAGTCTGAGTTCAAATCGGCGTCATATTCAGTCAACGGAGAATCCGGCACTATTCTGCCAACAGCAAGAATTTCTGCCTGAGACTGAATGTTGGGGTTGCCGAACTCTGCCTGGTCGAACTTGTAGTGCTTGAGCACGATCTGGGCCGCTCTGTCAACCTGGTCATCGAGGTAATCGGCCACTTCCAACAATTTCTGGTTCATGGTCCGGAATTTGTACTTTGCCGGGTCAAAGTTTGCAATAAGCCGTAGTTTTCCGCCTTCTTTCTCCTCGCTGGCTGCCAACTTGGACTCGCTGATCACTTCCGGGTTCAACGTCTCTAGAATCGACCCGCTTTGCTTCGTATTTCCAACTCCTCCAACTCCAGACGGCGTACTTTCGTAATCAGAGCTTGGAACAGGTGATGAAGAACTTCTTGCCGTGAAAAACGACGAATCCGATCCGTCCGACCGCAACTGCGGGGTACCGAGTTTTCTGCGCTTGTGTGAAAGTGAGAGTGGCGTTGACGGCATCACCATACTGCTCATGCTGATATCAGGTGTACCTCTAATGATTGGCTGCTTAATGTGGTTGCTTGCTGGGGTTTTCTGATTATCTCGCACAATGCGTTTTTGAATGTACGATTGTAGCTTTTCCAAGTTTTCTAAACTGAGCGGAATGTCTTTTCCGGCTATCGAGGTTGTCACCACAAATGTTTCCCACTTCAAAAACAACTCTTCTGCTGTCAGACCAAACAGATCTATCAACTCTGAGCATTTCTTGATTATCTCAGGCTGGTTAGCTTTCTGCCCGAACTTCTCCACAATCTGAGTATCAATTGTCGTCATGCTTCTTGATTCTATGGTGAGATTCTGCCGACAAACGATATTGATTTACTTTGGATAAATCATCAAATTGCAAACACTATTTA